>WNGE01020677.1_pt1 | contig 10044 bp, 10 predicted proteins | sample 5400651 | NCBI WGS metagenome assembly WNGE01 (sample SAMN13153370, study PRJNA577476) | soil metagenome | isolation source: 60 cm soil or saprolite under grassland replicate 2 | place: USA:California | collected 2016-06-15 | reverse complement strand
CGAGGTGCCCGTGGGCGGCGGCGTCTGGTCGGGCTTCGTGCATGCCCTGCGCTCGCCTTATCTCTTGAACCTCACCGTGTACATGCTGCTGTTCACGATCCTGTCGACGTTCCTCTACTTCCAGCAGGCCGACATCGCGAAGAAGGCCTTCGTCGACCGGGCCGCGCGCACGGCGTTCTTCGCCAACATCGACCTGGCGGTCAATGTCCTGACGCTGATGATCCAGCTTCTTCTGACGGGGCGCATCATCCAGCGCCTGGGCGTCGCGCTCACGCTGACCCTGCTGCCGGCGCTCAGCGTCGCGGGATTCGCCGTGGTCGGGCTCGCGCCCACCCTGTGGCCGATCGTCGCCTTCCAGGTCTTGCGGCGGGCGGGCAATTTCGCGGTGGCGCGGCCCACGCGGGAGACGTGCTTCACCGTGTTGCCGCGCGAGGACAAGTACAAAGCCAAGAGCTTCATCGACACGTTCATCTACCGCGCCGGCGATCAGCTAGGGGCCTGGTCCTACGCGGGGCTGGCGTTTTTCGGGCTCGGGCTGGCGGGGATCAGTCTCGCCGCGGTGCCGATCTGCCTCGTCTGGCTCGTCAACGGACTCTGGCTCGGCCGCCGCAACGAGGCGCTGGCCCGTGATCCGCTGCGCCTCCATCCCGACGCCGGTGCTCAGGTCCCTCTTCTGAAATAGTCGGACATCTTTCGCCGCGTCGCCTCGTCCGGCAGCGGGCCGGAGGCGGCGCCCATGTTGTCGGCCAGGTGCTCGGGATTGCGCGTGGCCGGGATGACGCACGTGACGGCCGGTTGGGCGAGGATCCATTTCAGGAAGAATTGCGCCCAGCTGGCGCAGCCGATGTCTTTGGCCCAATCGGGAAGGGGCCTGCCCTTGACCTGGCGGAACATCGCGCCTTCGGCGAAAGGGCGATTGACGATCACCGCGATGCCGCTGTCGGCCGCGGTCCGGAGCAGCCGCCGATCGGCCTCGGGCTCGGCGATGGAGTAGTTGACCTGGACGAAGTCGACGTCGCCCCGCTTGACGTATCTCTCGAGGTCTCCGTGCGCGCCGGCGTGGTAGTGGGTGACGCCCGCATAGCGGATGCGGCCCGACGCTTTCCACTCGCGCAGGGTCTGGAGATGCGTGTCCGCGTCCACGAGGTTGTGCACCTGCATGAGATCCAGCCGCTCGGCGCGGAGCTTCTTCATCGAGTCTTCCATCTGGCGGATGCCGGCCTGCCTGCCGCTCGTCCACACCTTGGTCGCGACGAAGAGCTTCGCGCGCGGCCCCAGCTCTGCCGCGAGCTGCCCGGTGACCGATTCCGACGAGCCGTACATCGGCGAGCTGTCGACGGCGCGGCCTCCGAGCTCGACAAAGACCTTGAGCGTCTCCTTGGCCTGCGCCATCCCGGCGGCGTCGCCGGCCACGTCGAACACTTGCCACGTGCCCAGGCCGATCGCGGGAATCGCTTCGCCCGTCTTGGGAATGCGCCGTTCGAGCGTCGCGCCGCCGGGCGATCGGGACGGCATCAGCAGGGCTCCCAGGGTGACGGCGCCGCCCGTGATGAAGGCGCGCCGGGTGTGATGCGCGTTCATGACACTGGTGATGGTAGGGGATTGGAGGCGGTCTCGCAACGAGTCGCCCACTTGACGGCGCGGCGCGCGCGTCCCACTATCGTGGGCCAACGATCCCACAGAGAGGAGCCATCCATGCACAGACGCGCCTTCCTCGCGACGATGGGCGCCGCCGCCGCCGCGGCAGCCGGCCGGCCGCTGCTCGGCAGGGCCGCCGACAAGGGACCCGTCAAGATCGGGCTGTTCGGGCCGCTGACGGGCAACTTCTCGCAGACGGGCAAGGACATGGTCGACGGCTTCACGCTGTTCTGGGACGAGGCGGGCAACAAGGTCGCGGGGCGGGAGGTCAAGATCATCATCGAGGACTCCGACCCCGAGCCGGCCGGCGCGCTGACCAAGGTACGGCGCCTGGTGGAGCAGGAGCAGGTGCACACGGTCGCCGGCGGGCTCCTGGCCGCAACCGGGTACGCCCTGCCTCCGTACCTCGAGCAGAACAAGGTCCCGACCCTCTATCCCTTGATGGCGCCCGACGACATCACCCAGCGCAAGCCGGCCCGCTGGGTCGTGCGAACCTCATTCGCGGGCAGCCAGGTCACCCACCCGCTCGGGGACTACGCGTACAAGCAGCTCAAGCTCCGCCGGGTCGCCACCATCAGCATGGACTACGCCTTCGGCTGGGAATCCAACGCCGGCTTCCAGCGCGTCTTCGAGGACCAGGGCGGCAAGGTGGTACAGCGGATCTGGACGCCGCTCAACATGCAGGACTACGCCCCCTATCTCGCCTCGCTCAAGCGGGACATCGACGGCGTCTACGCCTGCCACACGGGCGGTCTCTCGCCGCGCTTCGTCAAGGCGTGGAGCGACGCGGGACTCAAGGGCAAGATCCCGCTCGTCGGCATGGGGACGCTCACCGACGAGAACGTGCTCAAGGGCATGGGCGACGAAGCCATCGGGGTCATCACGTCCCTCGTCTACAGCGCCGCGATCGATACGCCGGCGAACAAGAGGTTCTCGGCGGCCTTCGAGAAGAAACACGGCCGCACCACCTCGGCGTACTCCGCCGAGGGGTACACGGCGGCGCGCTTCTATTTCGAGGCGCTCAAGAGCATCAACGGGGAGGCCGAGGACAAGGAGCGCCTCCTGGGCGCGCTCCGCAAGGTCGAGGTCAGCGACGATCCCCGCGGGCCCATGAAGATGGACGACCTCGGCAACCCGATCGAGAACGTCTACGTCCGCAAGGTCGAGCGCGTGGGCGGCAAGCTCCAGAACACCGTGATCCAGACCTATCCGAACGTCTCGCAGTTCTGGACCTACAACCGCGACGAGTACCTCAAGGCCCCCGTCTATGACCGCAACAACCCGCCCTGCAAGTTCTGCGAGTAGGAGAAGCCGACGATGCTGATCGTAGACGCCCAGATCCACATCTGGAAGAACCACAAGCCGACGAACGCGAACCATCGTCAGGTCAGCGACTTCACGGCGGACGACGTGCTGAGGGAGATGGACGAAGCGGGCGTGAACGCCGCCGTGATCCATCCGCCGGGCTGGGATCCCGATTCCAACGTGCTCGCCGTCGAGGCCGCGCGCCAGCATTCCAACCGGTTCGGAATTCTCGGGAATTTCCCGCTCGACCGTCCGGATAGCCGGACGGGGATCGACAGGCTGAAGGGCCGGCCGGGGATGCTCGGGCTGCGGTTCGCGCTGCTCCAGCCGCACCAGCAGACCTGGCTGACGGATGGAACGCTCGATTGGCTCTGGCCCGCGGCCGAGCGCGCCGGCATGCCGGTCGCCCTGATCGGGGGCAATCTGCTTCCGGGAGTGACGCAGATCGCCCCGCGCCATCCGGGCCTGAAGCTCATCGTCGACCACTTCGGGCGGCCCGACAAGGCATGGTCGAACCTGCCGGAGCTGCTCGCGACGGCGAAATTTCCCAATGTGGCCCTCAAGGCCACGGGCGCGCCGAGCTACTCCAGCGAGGCCTATCCGTACCGCGACATCCACGGGCACATCCGCCAGCTCTACGACGCCTTCGGGCCCGAACGCATGTTCTGGGGCACCGACATCACGCGGATGCCCTGCCCGTGGAAGCAGTGCGTGACGATGTTCACCGAGGAGCTGCCGTGGCTGTCGGCGAGGGACAAGGAGCTGATCATGGGCCGTGCCCTCTGCGCGTGGCTCGGCTGGAAGCTCCCGGCCGCATGAGCTACCTGCTCTCCAACGCGCGGATCATAGACGGCACGGGCCGCGAGCCTTTCCTCGGAGCCGTTCGCGTCGAGCGCAATGCGACGTTGATGCCGGGCCTCGTCGAGTCGCATGCGCACATCGGCCTGGCCGACCTCGGCTCACTCGACCTGACGCGCCTGCCCGTCGAGGAGCACATGCACATCACCGTGCGCAACGCGCGCACCATGCTCGACTGCGGCTACACGAGCGCGTTCTCGGCAGGGTCGCCCAAGCCGCGGCTGGATGTCGTGCTGAAGCGCGAGATCGAGGCCGGCCGCGTGCCTGGGCCGCGGCTTCTCGCCAATGGGCCCGAGATCACGGTCACGGGAGGGCTCGGGGACAACAACCTCCTTCATCTGCCGCACTACGAAACGCCATCCTTCGCGTGGGTCGCCGACGGGCCGGATGCGATCCGCCGCGTGTGCCGCCTGCTCGCCCGGGAAGGGGTCGACCTCCTGAAGCTCAACCTCTCCGGCGACATGGGCACTTCGGCGTGGTCCTCCGAACAGACGCCGATGTCGGATGCCGAAGCCGGGGCGGCCATGGAGGTCGCGCGGGCGGGCGGTCTGCGCGTCGCCGCCCATTGCCGGAGCGCGGAGTCCGTGCTGATGGCCCTGCGCCACGGCGTCGAGGTCATCTACCACGCGAACTACGCCGACGAGCGCGCGCTGGACGCGCTCGAGGCCGCGCGCGACAGGATCTTCGTCGGCCCGGCGCTCGGCATCACGTACAACCTGAGCCAGGCGGCGGGACAGTGGGGCGTGACCGCCGAGCGGTCGCGAGTCTTCGAGCGCGAGCTGGAGGTCACGGTCGAGGCGGTCGCGCGCATGCGCAAGCGCGGCATCCGCGTGCTGCCCGGCGGAGACTACGGCTTTCCATACACGCCGCACGGCACCTATGCTCGCGATCTCTGGCTCTTCGTCAAGATTCTCGGCTTCTCCGCCATGGACACGCTCGTGGCCGCGACAAAGCTCGGCGGCGAGATCATGGGGCGCCCCGACGAGCTGGGGGTCGTCACCACGGGCGCGCTGGCCGACCTCTTGCTGGTGGACGGCGATCCGCTGGCGAATATCGAGATCCTCCAGGACCGCGGCGCGCTCCGCATGATCATGAAGGACGGGGCGCTCCACAAAGCCGCAGCCTGATGCCGGCGCTCCAGGTCACGGACGGCCAGGTCGTGACCTACGACGAGTACGGCGCCGGTCCGGGCATGCTGCTCGTGCACGGCTCGCCGGGCACCTCCAGCACGTGGCAGGCCGTCGGCAAACGCCTGTCGGACCGCTTTCGCATCGTCGCGCCGAACCTGCCCGCGTACGGGGGAACAACTCCAGAAGCGCCGGAAGCGCCGCCCAGCGTGGCGCATGCCGCCGCGCTGATCGAGGCGGTCATCCGCGAGACGGGCACCCCCGACGTCCTCGCCGGGCATTCGTACGGAGGCGCCGTCGCGCTGGTGGTCGCGTTGCGCGGTCACGTCAGGCCGAAGGCCCTGGCTCTCTTCGAGCCCGTGTGCATTCCGATTCTCCTGTCCACCGGTGAGGCGGAGACGTATGCCAGCACCAAACAGATCTTCGACGACTACATCCGCGCCTTCGAGGGCGGTGATCGTCAAGCCGCTCGCACGATGATCGACTTCTGGTTTGGTTCCGGCGCGTTCGAGCGGATGCCCGGCCCGCTGCGGGACTTCCTTCTCGACAATTCCGCGGCGAACATTCATGACGTGCGCGCGAGCTTTCGCGAGCGGTATCCCCCCGCTGCGATGGGGGCGCTCGATTTTCCGGTTCTGACCGTCTACGGAAGCGACAGTCCTGACACGAGCTACAGGGTGGCGAGCGCCGTGACCGCTCTGGCGCCGAAGGCCTCGATGGTCCGGGTGGAGGGAGCGACGCATTCCCTTGTCACGACCCACAGCGCCGAGGTCGCACGGCTTCTGGCCGCCTTGGCGGCCCGCGACCCCGCTCTGGATCAGCCGGAGAAGGTATAGCGGGGGTCGGCGGCGGGAATGTCCACTTCGGGGAGCTTCAGCTCCCGCCGGACGATGTTGGCGCCGAGGTTGATCGCCACGGCTTTGTAGAAGGCGATGCGGCGTGAGAGGCCTTCGCGGCCGAATCCGCAGTCGCTCGAGAGGATCAGCCGCTCGGGCGGCACGTATTCCAGCGCGCGGCGGATGAGGTCGGCCACGACTTCGGGCGGCTCCACCGCGGCGCTCGAGTGGTTGACGACGCCGATGGCGATCTTCTTGTCCGTGCGATATTTCGCGAGCAGCGGCAGGTCGCGGCCGCCCGTGCTCGCGCATTCCAGCGTTATGACATCGGCCGTGGTCTGGAGGAGGTGGGGCAGGGCGCGCTCGTAGGAGGGCCGCGTCCAGTGAATGGGCTGCTGGCTCGGATTGCCCCAGCAGGTGTGCAGCCACACTTCGGTCTCGACGCCCTTGATCTCGCGGTTGAGCGCATCGGTGAGGAACTGGAGCTCCGTGTCCGCGATGCCGTCGGCAGCCGCGATGTGATGGCGCGGCTCCTCCACCTGGATGACGCGACAGCCCGCGGCCGCCACCTCGCGAAGCTCGGCGTTGACGATGTCGGCGACGTCGAGGATCAGCTCGTGCTCGGACGCGTAGTGCTTGTTTGTGATCATCTTGGTCATGGTCTGGGCGCTGATGGATCCGAACTTGACCGGCCGCGCGCTGAACCGCTGCGCCACTTTGAAGAGCGCCGCGTACTGCAGCGGCCCGCCGCGCAGCCGCTCCCCGGCGATGGCCGGCTGGTAGGCCTCCATCACTTCGTAGAGAATCCGCCCGGGCTGTATCGTCGTCCAGCCCGCGCCGCCGGCGCGATCCACGTGGCCCGTGATGCCGAGGAGCCTCTCGATCGGGTAGAAGAACCACGATTTGCCGCCGACGGTGAGGTCGAAGCGCGAGTCACCGTCGGTGACGATGTCGAGCCCGGCCTGCTCCTGCTCCTTCACGACGCAGCTCACCGCGTCCAGGTACTGCTCGCGGAAGCGCGAGTCGCCGAGCGCCTCCTTGAAGGGCCGCCCCCGCAAGACCTCCGTGAACCAGGACGGCCGCGGCCACGAGCCGGTCACCGTCGTCGGCAGCGTCAGATCGCGCGTGGCGTTCAGCATGGGTGTGCTCCTCCCGGGCGAGAGGTTAGCACGACTCGATGAAGCTGTAGCCCGAGGCTAGCGCGTGCGGCAGAGCGCCGCGACGAGGGCGAGGACGGTGCCGCCGATGGGTACGATCAGGATCAAGATGAGAATGACCCACGACTTCGCGTGGGCGAAATTGAGCGTCGCGCCCAGCCCGGACAGCTTGGGCACCCAGATGCGCGGATCCTGCGGGTTGCTGTAGGTGAAGCCGTTCCAGCCCTCGAGCCCGGCGAGCTGATCCGTGCGGCGCAGGTACCGGTAGACCGCCTTGAGCGCCCATACCGCCCAGACAATGGCGCCGACGATGACGACCATGCCGAGACCGAGCGTGCGTCCCGTGCCGAGGCCGGGGAGCCATGTAGGCGGCATGACCAGCAGCGTCATGTAGATGGCGATGGCAAGGCTGACGACGCGGGTCAGCCCGGCGGTCGCGTCGAGAATGGCCCGGGCGGCCTCGGGCGAAGCGTCGAAGCCGGGCGCCAGACGCCGGCGCGACAGGCATGCCCGCGCCGCCCACTCGAGGAAGACAGCCACCGCCAGCATCATGATCAGCGTCAGCGCCCAGACCTTCGTGAGGGCGGCCGTCAGCGGCGCTCCTCGTCCGCCGGTGATGAGAACGATGACCCCGGCGCCGGCCAGGACGATGAAGGGCCACCACCTGATCTGATTCAGCGCTCCCAGCGGCGCGCCGGATGCGTCCTGGCGGGGCTCTGCGGTCGACATGATTCAGGCTAGCATGTTCGGCCCGTCTTGAGCCCATCCCGGGAAGACGCTATCCTCCGCGGCATATGCCGACGCGGTACGGCTACCTCACGGTCGATGTCTTCACCGATCGCGCGTTCTCGGGCAACCCGGTCGCGGTCATGCTGGACGCGAAGGGCCTGAGCACGGACGAGATGCATCGCGTGGCAGCGGAGTTCAACTATTCCGAATCCACGTTCGTCCTCCCGCCGGACGACCCCAGTCACACGGCGCGCGTCCGGATCTTCACGCCCAAGGACGAGATCCCGTTCGCAGGCCACCCGAACGTCGGGACGGCCTTCGCCATCGCGCACCTCGCGGAGCGGAACGGGAAGACGATCGGACCGACCCTGCTCTTCGAGGAAGACGCCGGCCTCGTCCCTGTGGAGCTGTTGCGGGACGGCACTGGACGCGTTGCGGGCGCCATGCTGACGGCGCCGCAGCCGCTTACCCTGGGGCAGCGCGTTCCTCCAGCGAGCGTCGCGGAGTGCGTCGGCCTCACGCCGGAGGCCATAGTCACGGCGCGCCACGAACCCGTCATCGCGTCGGTGGGGCTGCCGTTCGTGATCGCGGAGGTTGCGTTCGAAGCGCTCGGGCGCGCCAGGCCCAATCCCGCCGCCTTCGTCCACGCGGCGGACCGATTCCCGACGCGGCCCGGCCGCTTTTCAGTCCATCTCTATGCCCGGGTGGCCGGCGCGGCGGAGATGACGTCACTGCAGGCGCGGATGTTCGCGCCGATGAGCGGGCTCATGGAGGATCCGGCCACCGGTAGCGCCAACGGCGCGCTCGCGGCGCTCCTGGCCGGCATTGCGCCGGAGCCGGAGGCCGTGTTCACGTTCGACATTCGCCAAGGCGTGGAGATGGGCCGTCCGAGCCGCTTGACCGCCACCGCCGAAAAGCAGCGCGGCTCGGTGACGCGTGTGCGCGTCGGGGGCCCGTGCGTCGCGATCATGGAAGGAGCGTTCGCCGTTGAAACGCAAGAACATCGATAACGAGCGGGAATTCGATTGGGGCAAGACCTCCGGGGACTATGCCGCCTATCGCTCCGGGTACCCGGAGCCGTTCTACGACGTGCTGTCAGCGTTGGGGATCGGGCGGCCGGGCCAGAAGATCCTGGACCTTGGAACCGGGACGGGCGTGCTCGCCCGCGCCTTCGCCACGCGGGGCGCCGTCGTCACCGGCGTGGACATCGCGGCCAACCAGATCGCCGCGGCGGAGTCACTCGCCGCGCAGCAGGGCCTCACGATCGCGTTTCACGTTCGTGCGGCCGAGGCGATCGATTTTCCCGACGGCTCGTTCGACATCGTCTCCGCCGGCCAATCGTGGCTCTACTTCGACGCGGCGGTCATGGTGCCGAAGGTCCTGCGCCTCCTGACGGCGGACGGCCGCCTGGTTCTCACGAGCCTCCTCTGGCTGCCGCGCAAGGACCGGATCGCCCGGCAATCGGAGGAGCTGGTGCTCAAGTACAACCCGGACTGGGGCGGGGCCGACTACGGCGGAACCATGCCGCCGGTCGCGGCATGGGCGCGGGACCGCTTCGAACTGCGAACGTTCCACGTGATGGAAGCCCCGATCGAGTTCACGCGGGAAGCGTGGCAGGGCCGCTTCAGGGCCTGCCGGGGAATCGGCGCCAGCCTGCCGGCGGCCGACGTCGAGAGATTCGACACGGAGCACGGCAAGCTCCTCGACGCCATCGCGGATCCGAGCTTCACCGTGCTCCACCAGATGACGATTCACGTCTACGCCAGAAAGGGCGCGACGACCCTTGACTGACGACGAGCGCGATCTTCTTACCGGAACGTACGACGCGTTCAATGCCCGGGACATCGATCGGGCCCTGGCCGCGATGCACCCGGAGGTGGAGTGGCCGAACGGGATGGACGGTGGGTACGTCCATGGGCACGACGAAGTCCGGGACTACTGGAGCCGCCAGTGGCGGCGGATCGACCCGCGCGTCGAGCCGAGACGCTTCACCGTCGACGAGGCCGGACGCATTGTCGTCGATGTCCATCAGGTCGTTCGTGACCTCTCGGGCACGGTCGTCACGGACCGGATGGTCCGGCACGTCTACCGGGTCGAGGGCGGCCTGATCAGGCACATGGAGATCGGGAGCTAGGCGCTACTGCTTCTTCAGGCGTATGTCCTCGTAGGGCGCCGCGAAGTAGAGCTGCTGGCTGAGCCCGATCGCCGGCTCCTCGACGCGCGGGCCGACGCCGTGCAGGGTGGCGGGCTCGAAGATCGGCCCGAACATGACGCGCTCGTGCATCAGACGCTGGATCTGGTAGAGCATCGCCTCCCGCTTCTTGCGGTCGCGCTCCTGGGCCTGCGATCGGAACAGGTCGTCGATGTCGGGATAGCCGCCGGAGGCGTACGGCG
>WNGE01009784.1_pt1 | contig 10044 bp, 5 predicted proteins | sample 5400651 | NCBI WGS metagenome assembly WNGE01 (sample SAMN13153370, study PRJNA577476) | soil metagenome | isolation source: 60 cm soil or saprolite under grassland replicate 2 | place: USA:California | collected 2016-06-15 | reverse complement strand
GACCATCCGTTGATGTTGATCTTCTTCCAGCGCGCTGCGAACTCAGCAAGATCTTTGCGCTGCTTGTCGATGGCAGCTGCCGACCAATCCCGAGTTCCGCCCGGGTGTTCGATCCGATTTACGTCATCGCCTGTAAATGGCGCATACTTAGCGCGCCACGTCCAAAAATCGCCAGCGAGTTTGTCAAGAGCTTCCGTTTCCGGGTTCTGCGCCGGCTTTTGCGAGCACGCGCAACTCAACATGAGCACAATCGAAATTCGCGCAGCCCAGGAGTTCTTCATGATTCAGTCATTAATCCGCAGTTTTGCGGATTGTGATTAGTTCGACCTTATCGCGCATCGGAAACTTTACGCCCCAGTGCAGATCGTAATCGGCAGTGGGCGGCGGAGGTTCTCTCGGAGAAGGTGATGCCGTGGGCGGCGGCGTTTGGGCAAACAACACCAGCACAGCGGAGGTGATAACGAGAGCGAGCGAAACGGCGCAGCCGAGCGGCGGAGTTTTCATCCGCTGCGATTGAATCGAAGCATCTCAGTCGAAACAAGAACTTCCTTGCCTGCCGCGCGGATACTTTTTAAACCAACAAGATGCGAATCGCAGATCGTCCTTATTATCTTGCCGTCATTGTAATCCTCTTGTTCTCGGCTGTTGCAGCCGGAGCCGCTGATCAAACCGTCGTGCTGAAAGCGGCGCGGATGTTCGATGGAAAATCGAAATCGCTTATCCCGAACGGCGTTGTCCTCGTGCAGGGGGACAAGATTCTCGATGTTGGAAGCACCGTTACGATTCCGAGCGACGCGAAAGTGATCGATCTTGGCGATATGACGCTTTCGCCAGGATTCATGGACGCGCATACCCATCTCACTCTCGATTTCACCGGCAATTTTAACGAGAGGCGCCTGAAAGAATTGCAAACCAATGTTTCAGAAATGACGTTGATGGCGATTTCGTATGCGCGCGCGACGCTCGAAGCGGGTTTCACGACGGTGCGCGATCTTGGCAGCCGTTTTGTCGGCAGTCCGGAATTTGTCGATGTTGCGCTGCGCAATGCAATCAATCACGGAATCACTCCCGGCCCGCACATGCTCGTTGCGACCAAAGGCATCGGCGCTACCGGTGGCCACTTCGATGCGACCGGCGGTTATCGTGACAAACTTTTCGGACGCGAACCGGACCCAAGTGAAGGCATCGCCGATGGTCCCGACGAAATTCGCAAAGCAGTCCGATTTGAAGTGAAGAACGGCGCGAATGTCATTAAAGCCGCGGTCTCGGGCGGCGTCCTTTCCCTCGCCGATGAAGTGGACACTCCGCAGTTCACGCCCGCGGAAATGGCGGCGCTAGTCGATGAGTCACATCGTCTGCGCAAAAAAGTGGCGGTACATTGTCACGGCGACCAGGCTGCGCGCGAAGCAATCGAAGCGGGGGTGGACTCTATCGAGCACGGTTCGTTTATGAAAACGGAGACGCTGCAATTAATGAAAACGAAAGGCACTTATCTCGTGCCCACGTTGATGGCGACGGAATACATCCTGAGCAAGATCGACAGTTATCCACCAGCGTTGCAGGCAAAAGCGAGAGCGGCGGGCGCGGCGCGCTCGGAAATGTTTCGTAATGCGGTGAAGATGGGCGTGAAGATTGCGCTCGGGACGGACGCGGGAGTTTTTCCGCACGGCGACAACGCGAAAGAATTTGCATTGATGGTGGGTCTGGGCATGCGACCGATCGATGCATTAAGAAGTGGAACCTCGAATGACGCGGACTTGTTAGGCATCGGCCAAGCCGTTGGCACGCTTGAAAAAGGAAAACGTGCCGACATCGTCGCGATGCCCGGCGATCCCACAGCTGATATTACCGCGACGGAGCGCATTTCGTTCGTCATGAAGGACGGCAAGATCATTCGCAACGGCCCGGCCACTCCACGAACAGCCGCCGTGCGGGATGACGACGTAGATCTGCCCGCTGATTAACAAGACGAATTGACAATCCGCGCAGCGGTGATTGTCAATCTTAGCCGCGCGAGAATTCGCGTCACGGATTCATGCAGGGTGCGCGATAAGATCGCGCGGTCGGATTTGTGGCCGAATTGGTGGCATCACCCCTGCGTTTGCGGATTAAGCGGCGGCGCACTGGGCGTGATGGAATGAAGGTGGCTTTGACAACGCCAAGAATGCCGTTAGTTTCGACGTCCCGCCGTTTTAATTAAACGGCTGATTTTAAAAGCAGGAGCCCGCCATTTCTGGCCAATGGCGCGGCATTTGAACTGCACCAAACCATGCAAAGAAATCGAAGTAAACGCTATCGCGCTGCCGTCGGTCAGGTCGATCGCACCAAGGCTTACAATCTTCCCGACGCTGTTTCGGCATTGAAGAAAATGCCCTCGACCAAGTTTGATCAAACAGTGACTGTTTCATGCCGGCTCGGCGTTGATCCGAAACAATCTGACCAAATGGTCCGCGGAACCTGCCCGCTCCCACATGGTAGCGGCAAACAGGTGCGCGTGCTTGTTTTCGCGGAGGGCCAGGCAGCGAAAGCAGCCAAGGACGTAGGCGCAGAATTTGTCGGTATGAAAGACATGATTCAAAAATGTCAGGAGGGTTTTCAAGATTTTGATGTGGCGATAGCCACGCCCTCGGCAATGGCGGAAGTTCGAAAACTGGGAAAGGTACTTGGACCGCGTGGATTAATGCCAAATCCCAAGGCCGGGACGGTAGCCGACGACACGGCGAAGGCGGTGCAGGAGGTAAAGGCCGGTCGTGTCGAGTTTAAACTCGACAAAAATGGAAATGTCGCGGTGCCTGTTGGAAAATTTTCGTTTGAAGAAAAAGCGCTCGTCGAAAATGGGAACGCGGTGATCGAGGCGGTTATGCGGGCGCGGCCGGCCACGGCAAAAGGGCAGTATTTGGAAGGTGTGACGATCAGTGCGACGATGTCGCCAGGAGTACACGTCGATCCGGCGGCGTATCTGCGTGGGTAACCAAATCGGCAACCTTAGATCGACACCATGAGACCAGAGAAAGCCAGCGTCGTTTCCGATCTTTCGGAGAAATTGAAACGCTCGCCTTTTGTCCTGGTAACCGATTACCAGCGCATGAAGGTCGGCGATTTCGGCGAATTGCGGAACCGACTCGCGCCAGCGGGCGCGGAAGTCCACGTCGTGAAAAATAATTTCCTTAAACGCGCGATGACCGATTCTGGTTTTCCAGACGTAGGCGACAAGCTGGTCGGCCAGACGGCAGTGGTAACGGGCGAAAAAGATATGGCGCCGGTTGCGAAAATTTTTAAGACGTTCGCGGCGGAGTTTAAAATTGCCGCGCTTAAGATCGGTTTTGTCGATCGAACCGTTCTTTCCACGACCGAATTGGAAACACTCGCTGACCTGCCGCCGCGCGAAGTTTTGCAGGCGCAATTGCTGGGACTGCTCTTGTCTCCGGCGACGCGCCTCGTCCGTTTGTTGAATGAACCAGGCTCCGCGCTCGCGCGCTTGTTGAAGGCGAAATCAGAGAAGGAGGGTGCGTCCGCACAAGCGGCGACATAAGAAATTTCCTCCCGCGGTGGCGGGATGGGAAGTGAAGCGAAACTGTCCGGGCCGATGGCTGTCGGCCTTAATTCTCCGAAAGCTTTCGGAGGCGGCGAACCGAGGAAAAGAAAATGGCAGATACAGATAAATTGGTGGACCAACTCAGTGGCCTGACCGTTCTCGAGGTTGCTGGATTGGTGAAACAACTCGAAGAAAAATGGGGCGTGAGTGCGGCTGCTCCCGTGGCGGCGGCGGCCGGTCCTGCAGCAGCCGGCCCGGGCGGAGGTGCAGCAGCGGCGCCAGCCGAAGAAAAAAGCACATTCGAAGTTGTCCTAACGGAAATGGGCTCGAATAAGATTGCCGTAATTAAAGAAGTCCGCGGCGCTGTGCCCGGACTCGGGTTGGCGGAGGCCAAGGCGCTCGTTGAAGGAGCTCCCAAGACAGTTAAGGAAGGCGTGACCAAGCAGGAAGCCGACGAGATGAAGAAAAAGATCGAGGCGGCTGGGGCGAAGGTCGAAATCAAATAATTGGTTTTTCCCGGCCGCCGTCGTATAAAATGTCTTGCGCGGCGGCCGTTTTCGCTTAGCTTCAGGTTTCGTTAGAGATAGGCAGACTTATTTTTAACCCGGCACTCGACGGCAAGATACAAGATTGGCAACAGAACAGTGGAAGTCGATTTGACAAGTCGCTGTTTTGGAGCCATTGTTGCGCCCCTCGCCCGTCGCTGATCCCGTAAAATCTTGCCCGTGTCGGCCACTATTTGGGGTGGCCGCTGCGAGGTTCAACCCTTGGTCTAGTCATTATGTCGGAACGTATTTACTTCGGAAGCATTAAGGAAGGCATCGAGCCACCGAATCTGATTGAGGTTCAGCTCAATTCATACGTTGATTTTCTCCAGAAAGACGTCCCATTTTCCAAACGGAAAAATCACGGACTGCAAGCGGTTTTCAAAGAGGTCTTTCCGATTGAAAGCTACGATGAGAAGGCGGTACTCGACTTTAGTCGTTACGACATTGGCGAACCGAAGTTGACCGCGCTGGAGGCCCAGCGCGAAGGCCAAACTTATAGCGCTCCGCTCCACGTTACTTTCCAATTACGCGAGGAAAAAGGGACGAAGGAGGAGAAAGTTTACATGGGCGAAATCCCGCTCATGACGCCGCAGGGCACCTTTGTGATCAATGGTGCGGAGCGTGTCGTAGTCAGCCAACTGCATCGTTCTCCGGGGATCGCTTTTGAGTCCACGATCCATCTTAACGGGAAAGTGCTCTACAGCTTTCGCATAATTCCAGACCGGGGTTCCTGGATTGAGGTGCAATTCGACACGGCCGATCTCCTTTATATCTATCTCGATCGACGCAAGCGCCGCCGTAAGTTTCTCGCCACGACTTTCCTGCGTGCGCTTGGCTACGGCCCCGACGAAGAAGTCATTAAACTTTTTTACAACATTGAGAATCTTAAGCTGAGCGACAAACTCGACGAAGAGAAGCTGGCCACCAAAGTGCTCACCTCGGAAATCCGCGACGGCGAGATTACGGTGGCGCGCGCATTCGAGCCTCTCACTCTGGCGACAGTCCGCCAGATCATGGCACTCAAGGTTCACGAGGTGAAAGTGATCGATATTTCGCACGATGACACGGTCGTGAAGGCGCTTAGGAAAGATCCGGCGCACGACCAGGAAGAAGCGCTCAAGGACATTTACCGCCGTCTTCGCCCGGGCGATCCGCCGACTGTGGCGAATGCTCGCGCCTTGCTCAAGAGGCTCTTTTTCGATCCAAAAAAATATGATCTTGGACGCGTCGGCCGCTACAAAATCAATCAGAAACTTGGGATTAATGTCGATTCGAGCGAGCGTATCTTAACCGACAAAGATTTTATCGCGGCAATCAAGTATTTGATCAATTTGCGCCGGGGCGAAGGCACGCTTGACGACATCGATCATTTGGGGAGTCGTCGCGTCCGCACGGTGGGCGAATTACTAGCCAATCAATGCCGCGTCGGTCTCGCTCGCACCGAACGTTTGGTCAAAGAGCGCATGACGCTATTCGACATCAACGTGGATGGAATGACTCCGCAAAAGCTGATCAATCCCAAGGCGCTGAGCGCGGTAATCCGCGATTTCTTTGGCCGATCGCAGCTTTCCCAGTTCATGGATCAAACAAATCCACTGGCGGAATTGACCCACAAACGTCGCTTGTCCGCGCTCGGGCCCGGGGGTCTCAGCCGTGAACGTGCGGGATTCGAGGTGCGCGACGTTCATCCGTCGCACTACGGCCGTATTTGTCCGATTGAGACCCCGGAGGGCCCGAACATCGGTTTAATTAGTTCGATGAGCACCTTCGCGCGCATCAATGAATTCGGTTTTATCGAGACACCCTATCGCAAGGTGGAAAAGGGTCGCGTGACGGATCAAATTGATTATCTCACCGGCGACCGCGAAGAGAACTTTCTCGTCGCACAGGCGAATGCGCCGATAGACGGGCGAGGACATTTCACGGGGGAAAAGGTTTCGGTGCGCTATCGCGGCGACTTCCTCGAAGTCGATCCGTCGAAGGTGCATTACATGGACGTATCGCCGAAGCAGCTTGTTTCAGTGGCAGCGGGCCTGATCCCATTCCTCGAGCACGACGATGCAAACCGCGCGCTCATGGGTTCTAACATGCAACGACAGGGCGTGCCGCTGATTGTGTCCGAGACGCCGCTCGTGGGCACCGGCTTGGAGGAGAAAGTAGCACGCGATTCTCACGCCGTTGTCCTCGCAGCTGACAGCGGCAAGGTCGCCTCCGTTACGGCAAACCAAATCGTCGTCACCAAGGATGGGCATCTCCCGGAGAGCAAAAAGAAATTAAAGACCGACACAGAGGCGGGGATTCACGTTTACGAGCTGCGGAAATTCATGCGCTCAAACGCCGGCACCTGCGTGAATCAGAAACCGATCGTCCACAAAGGCCAGCACGTGAAACGCGGGCAAGTCATCGCCGATGGTCCGAACACCGATCAGGGCGAGCTCGCGCTCGGCCGGAATGTGCTCGTCGCGTTCATGCCTTGGAACGGGTACAACTTTGAAGACGCCATCATGATTTCGGAGAAGGTCGTGAAGGAGGATATTTATACTTCCATTCACATTGATGAATTCGAGATCGGGGCGCGCGACACGAAACTGGGACCGGAAGAAATTACGCGTGACATTCCAAATGTTAGTGAGGAGGCCTTGCGGAATCTCGGTCCCGATGGGGTAGTGCGGGTCGGGGCCGAAGTGAAACCGGGCGACATTCTCGTCGGTAAAATTACGCCGAAGAGCGAAACCGAGTTGGCGCCGGAAGAACGTCTCCTCCGAGCGATTTTTGGCGAAAAAGCCGCCGACGTAAAAGATACTTCGCTCACCGTTCCGTCTGGTACTTACGGCATTGTGATGGATGTAAAGGTTTCATCGCGTCGCGAAGTTTCCCGAGAAAAACTCACGCCGACCGAGACAAAACGGCAACTCAAGACGATCAACGAAGAACATAAGCGCAAGAAAGACGAGCTGACTGAGCAACTTACGGACTCGCTTTCGAATATTCTACTGGGTGAAAAAATCCCGCTTGATGTTGTCAACGCCGAGACCGGCGAAATCATTATTCCGGCTAATCGCAAGATCACCAAAACATTATTGCGGAAGCTCGCGATCGTTCACGATCACATCGAGATTGATCCGAGTCCGATTCGTAACAAGATCCGTGAGATCATCGGCTCGTACGAGCACAAGTTCGGGGAGCTGGAGATCGAGCGCGAGCGTTCGATGGACCGAGTAGAGAGTGGCGACGACATCGATCCCGGCATCATTAAGCAGGTCAAAGTTTATATCGCGAGCAAGCGCAAGTTGAGCGTCGGAGATAAGATGGCTGGTCGCCACGGAAATAAAGGCGTCGTCGCCCGCATCGTTCCTGAAGAAGATATGCCCTTCTTGGCAGATGGAACGCCAGTAGAGATCGTGCTGAATCCGCTTGGTGTCCCGAGCCGCATGAATGTTGGTCAGGTCTTGGAGACCCATCTCGGCGTCGCTGCAAAGGCACTCGGATTCAGAGTGGCGACTCCAGTGTTCGACGGAATCGCGGAGAAAAAGATCCGAGATTATCTGCACGACGCCAAGAAGAAGGAAGGTTTCTCTTGGGTGCAGGAAACCGGTAAAGCGCGGCTTTTTGATGGGCGTACCGGAGACGCCTTCGATCAAGAAGTCGTTGTTGGTTACATCTACATGATGAAGCTTGGCCATTTGGTCGCGGACAAGATCCACGCTCGCGCGGTCGGCCCATACTCACTCGTCACGCAGCAGCCACTCGGCGGCAAGGCGCAGTACGGCGGTCAGCGTTTCGGAGAAATGGAAGTCTGGGCTCTGGAGGCTTATGGCGCGGCTTACACCTTGCAGGAATTGCTCACAGTCAAATCCGATGACGTGCAAGGCCGAACCCGCATCTACGAATCAATCGTCAAGGGCGATAACTCGCTCGAAGCCGGCACTCCCGAATCTTTCAACGTGCTCATCAAAGAAATGCAAAGCCTGGGCCTCGACATCAAGGTCGGCGGGCAGGCGCCGAGCAGCTTTCTTGAGAACGTCGCATAATTTTACATCGACAATCATCTTAGATAAATCATGAACGAACATTCTTGGCGTGAGTTAGTGGGGGAAGAGCGTCCCGTCGGTTTTGATCAAGTCGCGATCGGCGTCGCGTCGAGCGACACGATGCGCTCGTGGAGCAAAGGCGAAGTCAAAAACCCGGAGACCATCAATTACCGCACCTTCAAACCGGAAAAGGGCGGACTTTTCTGCGAGCGAATTTTTGGTCCAACGCGCGATTGGGAGTGCTCGTGCGGAAAATACAAGCGTATCAAACATAAAGGCGTGATTTGCGACCGCTGCGGTGTCGAAGTCACGCTCGCGCGCGTTCGCCGGGAACGGATGGGCCATATCGAACTGGCGGTGCCCGTTTCGCATATTTGGTTTTACAAATGCATGCCTTCGCGACTGGGACTCATGCTCGACATGAGCGCGCGGCAGCTCGAGCGCGTGATTTACTACGAGGACTACATCGTAATTGATCCGGGCAAGACTCCGTTGCAGAAAACGCAGCTTCTAAACGAAGTCGAATATCGTGAGGCGCAAGAGCAATACGGTGAGGATTTCGTCGCCGGTATGGGTGCCGAAGCGGTGAAGAAACTTCTCGCCGAGATCGATCTTAACAAGCTCAACAAAGAGCTGGAGAAGGCGATGGGCGCGACGAAGAGCAAACAGATTCGCAAGAAGCTGGCGAAACGCCTCAAGCTCGTCCAAGGATTCCAAAATTCACACGCGCGGCCGGAGTGGATGGTTCTCGATGTGTTGCCGGTCATCCCCCCGGATTTGCGCCCGCTCGTTCCGCTCGAAGGCGGGCGTTTTGCGACTTCAGATCTGAATGATCTTTATCGTCGGGTTATTAACCGCAACAACCGCCTCAAAAACCTGCTCCTGCTCAAAACCCCGGATGTCATTATTCGCAACGAAAAACGAATGTTGCAGGAAGCCGTCGACGCTTTGTTCGACAATGGCCGGCACGGCCGCGCGGTTACGGGCGCAGGCAATCGACCCCTAAAGTCGTTGAGCGACATGCTCAAAGGCAAAGGTGGACGTTTTCGTCAAAACTTGCTCGGCAAGCGTGTCGATTACTCCGGCCGCTCCGTTATCGTCATTGGTCCCGAACTGAAACTTCACCAGTGCGGTCTGCCGAAGAAGATGGCGCTTGTTCTTTTCGAGCCTTTTATCATCCGTCGGCTCAAAGACCTTGGTTATGTCCATACGGTGCGGAGCGCGAAGAAAATGATCGAGCGCCAGACGCCGGAAGTTTGGGACATTCTGGAGGAGGTGACCAAAGGTCATCCGGTCTTGCTCAATCGCGCGCCGACCCTGCATCGTTTGTCGATCCAGGCCTTCGAGCCGCAATTGATCGAAGGCGAAGCCATCCGCATCCATCCGCTGGTCTGCACCGCTTACAATGCGGATTTCGACGGCGATCAAATGGCCGTGCACGTGCCGCTCTCGGTTGAAGCGCAGATGGAAGCGCGCATGCTCATGCTGGCTCCGAATAATATTTTCTCTCCCTCAAGTGGTAAGCCAATTACGACGCCGTCGCAGGACATCACACTCGGCTGCTATTATCTCACGCAAAATCCGCGGCGAGCGGCTGGAAGTGATGCCGATGGACGTCTTCCGCTGTTTTCTGATGCAATCGAAGTGGAATTTGCTATGGCCGAAGGAAGCATTCGGACGCACGATCGCATCCGGATCAAGAATCCCGACCATGGCCAGCAGACGACCTTTGGAAATGCCGATGTAAAGATCATCGAGACGACGGCCGGCCGCGTCATCTTCAACCAGATTTGGCCAAAACAGCTAGGATTTTTCAACAAGGCCGCGGGCAAGAAACAACTTAGCGATATTATCTGGCGATGTTACCAAGTTGCTGGTCCGGCCGAAACGGTCGCGACATTGGATAAATTGAAAGAACTCGGTTTTGCCG
>WNGE01009776.1_pt1 | contig 10046 bp, 9 predicted proteins | sample 5400651 | NCBI WGS metagenome assembly WNGE01 (sample SAMN13153370, study PRJNA577476) | soil metagenome | isolation source: 60 cm soil or saprolite under grassland replicate 2 | place: USA:California | collected 2016-06-15 | reverse complement strand
CAATTTCCGTCGGCGGGATAGGTGGCGGCGCAACGCGCGCTGAATTCTTTGCGGCGCGGCGATTGCGCGAATTGCCAAATCTGCGCGTAGGGGATGCCGCTTTTCGAAGGCGGCGGAGGATTTTGCGGGACAACACATCCGGGCGACGGAGGGCACGAGTCGTTATAGACCCAGTAGACGAGGCCGCGGCTGCCGACGTTGTTACGGATGTCGTCGGCGGTGACGATAGTAGCTCCGCGGCCTTCGCTGACGGGCATGCCCGAGCAATACACGCCCGCGCGATAACCGGCCCGTGCCAGTTGGTCAACCCAAGCGCGCAGATAAACGTGATATACCGCCGGTAAGCGGCCGCCCTCTTCAATATCCAGAAAAATTACAGTGTGAGAGGGAAAGCCTTCTTTCTTTGCGGCGGCTGCGGCGTCGCGCGCGTCTCCGGTTCCCCTTTTCCCGGCCTGAGCTTTGAGGCGATCGGAGCGGTTGAAGCGCGACTCCGACCATGTCTGCTGGAGTTCGCTGATTTGCGGGCCGCGATAGAGAACCAAGAAACCGAAGCCCAACGAGCGAAGGATCTCGCGTTTGCCCTTCCACGTGTTTGCCTTTTCGCCCGGTGGTGGGCTGAGCCAGTAGCCGGTGAAGGAAAAGGGTTTGCGCAGAATGGGCAGCGCGGCGTCACCTGGGTAGTCGTTCCGGTCAAAGCCAAGATGGGCCCTGGGGGCGGAGGTTTGCGGGAAAGAAGCGGGACCTACGAGAAAAAGACTGAAGAGAAAGAGAATTGCTGTGGGCAGGGACTGGATCCTGGCGGATCTCAGAACGGGAAATGTGGCAAGTAACGAGCGGTCCCGAGGCTCCATTCGGGGTTTCACAATGGGAGGCACAGTCCCATGTACCTCCCCCCACCCCGGGTGTTTTGTACAAAGAGTTCGGAATCGCTTGAAAACAAGAGAGTTGAGTTTTTGACGAGTGCAGAAGAGTTCGCAAGAATATGAAAAGACAGAGGTTAGACCGCAGAGATTCGATGTTCGATTGGCGAATGGAGTGTGAGGAGTTCCAGAATGGGAATTGTTGATATACACCCGGCAGTTTTCGTAAGAGTGGCAAACAAAGGGGTTGCGGGATACGGAAAATGAAAGAGTGTGGAAGTATCTGATTCCGCTGGATATAAAAATGCGCAAAATTCGCATGGAGTCAACGGAAGTGGAGAATGATTGGCAGGTGGTGGCCGATGAAGATAGAGAGGTAGCGGACAAAGGGAGGCGCTCCTTTCTCCGCCGCGCTGAAAGACGAGGAGAGTATAACGCAAGAGGTACTGGCTGTCAATGTTTATTTAGGCGTACATTCGAATGATTGGGGAAGGTGTTGAAAGGATGCGGGTTGCCGATTCGTAGATGGAAAACCCGCACCCTGAAAACCGCAGGGTGCGGCAGCCGACGGCGAGCCTCAAATGGATCTTCCTACATCCCACAACCAGACTTCGGGGAGCCAGGGGCAGTTGTCCGGTAGATGCGTTTATCAGGCCCGCCACAATGTAAGCTCAGAATCTGTCAGCTCTAGCGACCCATGAGAAGGGTGCTACAAGGGTTTTGACACAGGCGAAATTCGTGTGATTCGTTTGGCTTAACCTGGCAACAGCGCAGTTGGACCGGAAAGAAATGGTTTCGACGCAGCCCGGGCGCACTTTGCGCCGACTCGATGATTAACTGCATGGGGATCACGCAGAGAATACCCAAGGCCCCTTCTTTTAGCGGAGTACCTCTTTTGGCAATTCAAGTTTTTGAATGATCGACAGTGTCCAATTAGGTGTACAGTAACCAAGAGTAAGTGCGTGCTTTGACGGCGTTCCTTGCCCTTTCAATCATGAGCAAGCACAAGCAAGTTCGGGCAGCAACTTCCCAACTGGCGTCGATTGTGGAGTCCGCCCATGACGCCATCATTGGCATGACATTGGACGGCATTATCCTGAGCTGGAACCCGAGTGCCGAGAGGATTTTTAGCTATTCGGCCGAGGAGGTCAAGGGCCGCCCGATTTCCATCCTGATCCCACCGGAGCGTTCCGATGAAGTTCCGCGGATTCTTGAGAAGGTCAAGCGCGAGGAAAGGGTCGAGCATTATGAAACGGTGCGGAGGAGGAAAGACGGAACGCCAGTCGATGTTTCGATGACCATTTCTCCGACCAGAGACGAAACGGGCAAGATCATTGGTGCCTCGATTATTTTATCCGATAACAGCAAAGCCAAGCAGGCTCAGGCAGCACTTTCCCAACTGGCGTCGATTGTGGAGTCCGCCCATGACGCCATCATTGGCATGACAATGGACGGCACCATCCTGAGCTGGAACCCGAGTGCCGAGAGGATTTTTAGCTATTCGGCCGAGGAGGTCAAGGGCCGCCCGATTTCCATCCTGATCCCACCGGAGCGTTCCGATGAAGTTCCGCAGATTCTTGAGAGGGTCAAGCGCGAGGAAAGGGTCGAGCATTATGAAACGGTGCGGAGGAGGAAAGACGGAACGCTAGTCGATGTTTCGATGACCATTTCTCCGACCAGAGACGAAACGGGCAAGATCATGGGTGCCTCGACTATCACCTCCGACAACAGCGAGCGCAAGCGGGCGCAGCAACTGCTCATCCAACGCACCACAGAACTAGAAGCAGCCAACAAAGAGTTGGAGGCCTTTACTTACTCGGTCTCGCACGACCTGCGTGCCCCCCTGCGACATATCAACGGCTTTTCCAAAATTCTTTTGGAGGACTTCGGACTGCAGATGGACCCTGCGGCGAAGGAATACTTGCAGCGCATGCACGAGACCGCACAATACATGGGACGCTTGGTGGACGACCTCTTGGATCTGGCCCGGGTTGGCCGCCAGGCACTGACCATGGAAATTACCGGGTTGAATGCACTCGTCGAGGAGGTTATCGTGCACCTCCGAACGGAAGCGCAAGACCGGCAAATCGACTGGCAGGTTGGTCCTCTGCCATTTGTGCAATGCGATCCAGGCTTGATCAGGCAGGTCTTCGCCAACCTGCTGGCGAACGCCCTCAAGTTCACCCGGCCACGCGAACGGGGCGTCATTGAAGTAGGGCAGACGACCGTGAACGGCCAGCCAGTGATCTTCGTCCGCGATAACGGCATCGGCTTTGACATGAGGTACGCCGACAAGATGTTCGGCGTGTTTCAGCGCCTCCATCGCCAGGAGGATTTCGAAGGCACCGGCGTAGGCCTAGCGATTGTTGAGCGCATCATCCACAAGCACGCCGGCCGCGTCTGGGCCGAAGCGGAAGTGGAGAAAGGCGCCACGTTCTATTTCACCCTGGTGCCGCCCGGACAGGCCAGGATGGAAACCATGTCCATGATTGGAGGCAAAGCGTGTCGGCAGGCGAAATAGACATTCTTCTGGTCGAGGATAGTTCGACGGATGTGGATTTAACTCTGCATGTACTCCGCCAAAGCACTCTGGCCAATAAGACTTACGTGGCTCGCGACGGCGAGGAAGCACTCGAATATCTGTTCGGCCGCGGGGCCCATAGCGACCGCGGCCCGGAGTGCCCGGTCAAATTGATCCTCATGGATCTAAAACTCCCCAAGGTCGATGGTCTGACAGTGCTGCGCGCGATCAAAAATGGCCTGCACACGAAAGTCATCCCCGTGGTTATCCTCACCTCTTCGCGGGAAGAAAAGGACGTGATGAACTGCTACGACCTAGGCGCGAACAGTTACGTTCAAAAGCCGGTGGATTTCGACCATTTCCGCGAGATCGTCAAGCAACTGTGTCTGTACTGGTTGCTGGTGAACCAGCCCCCAGCCGTCGCAGCGTTCTCGGCAAAACAGCGGAGGAGGGCCCCATGAGTGGACACGGGGCCGCAACGGAAGTGGTGCGGAGGCCTGCGTTGCGTGTTCTGTTTGTCGAAGATTTGCCAACAGATGTGAAGTTGTGCGTGCGGGAACTGAAGAAAGCAGGTTTCGAGGTTACCGAAGATATCGTCCAAACCTGCGAAGCGTTTCTTGAAAGGATTCGCGCGATACCCTACGACATTATCTTGTCTGACCAGCGGTTGCCCAAATGGACTGGAACAGAAGCCCTGGAATGCTTGCAGCAGGAGGGGAAAGACATTCCCTTCATCCTGGTGACCGGCACCTTGGGCGAAGAAGCCGCGGTGGAGTGCATCAAGAAGGGTGCCTCCGATTACGTTCTGAAAGATCGACTGGCCCGACTACCCGTGGCGGTCCGTCAAGCTTTGGAAGAAAAAATCGCACGGGAGCGGCAAACGCGGATGGAGCAGGAACTTCGCGAGAGCGAGGAACGATATGCGCTTGCAGCTCAAGGCGCTAACGACGGGCTGTGGGATTGGGACCTGAAAAGCAACCAGATCTATTTCTCCCCTCGGTGGAAATCCATGCTCGGTTTCGAGCAGAACGAGATCGGAAACAGTCCGGAGGAATGGTTCACGCGAGTGCATCCGAAAGATCTCGAGCATCTGAAAACTAAAATTACCGCGCATCTCGGAGGCCCTGTACACCACCTCCAACATGAATACCGCATGCTGCACAAGAACGGAACCTATCGCTGGATGTTCGTTCGGGGGCTCGCAGTTCGGAATCCAGAAGGGCGGGCCTCTCGCATGGCTGGGTCGCTGACCGACATCACCGAGCGTAAGGGGGCCGAGAAGCGATTGCTACATGATGCCTTTCACGATGCGCTGACGGGCCTGCCAAACCGCGCCTTGTTCATGGACCGCTTGGGGTTGTCGCTCGTACGCGCAACACGGCCAGGGGCCAGTTTATTTGCCGTACTCTTTCTGGACCTCGATCGTTTCAAGGTCGTCAACGATAGCCTTGGGCACACGATTGGAGATGAGCTGCTGGTCGCAATGGCTCAAAGGTTGAAGCGGTGCCTGCGCCCCGGGGATACGGTCGCGCGCTTTGGGGGCGACGAGTTTGCCTTCCTCCTCGTTGATGTTAGGAAGATCAGCGGCGCAATTCGCGTGGCTGAGCGGATCAAGGAGGCATTAGCGGCGCCTTTCAACCTGGAGGGACATGAGGTCTTCACCACCGCGAGCATCGGTCTCGCCATGGGTCGGACAGACTATGCGAGGGCGGAGGACTTTCTGCGCGATGCCGACGCAGCGATGTATCGCGCCAAGGCGCAAGGGAGGGCACGCTATGAGATATTTGACAGCGACATGCATGCCCGCGCAGTGAAGCTCTTGCACTTGGAGTCGGACCTCAGACGGGCCATCGACCACCACCAGTTGTCGATTCACTATCAGCCCATTGTCTCGCTCCAGACCGGCAGTATCACCGGTGCAGAGGCTCTCTTGCGATGGCAGCATCCACAACGTGGCTTCGTTTCTCCCGGAGAGTTCATCCCGCTGGCAGAGGAAACCGGCCTGATTCGACCCGTTGGCGAATGGGTGTTGCAGGCGGCCTGTGCCCAAGCCAGGGCTTGGCAGGCTGATGGATATCGAGGGCTGCGCGTGACGGTCAATTTTTCCTCACGCCAGTTTGAGTACGAGAACATACAAGAGCTGATCAAAAAAGTACTAAAGGATACTCGTCTTGCTCCCCAGACCTTGGAACTGGAAATCACCGAGAGCATGGCGATAAGAGATGGCGAATTGGGTGCGAGAACCCTGAACGCATTGAAGGCCTTCCCGATACGAATCTCCATAGATGATTTTGGCATCGGCTCATCTTCGCTGGCCTACCTGAAGCGCCTTCCGATCGCTACCTTAAAGATCGACCGGTCTTTTGTGAGAGACCTTGCAACGGATTCAGACGACGCGTCGATTACCTCCGCCATTATTGCTATGGCCCATAGCCTAAAGTTGAATGTAGTTGCCGAGGGCGTGGAAACAGAAGAGCAACTAGCGTTCCTGCGCTCGCAACAGTGTGACGAGATGCAGGGCTATCTGTTTAGCCCTCCCGTGCCAGCCGAGGCGTTTTCGAAACTATTGCGCGAAGGGCACAACTTATTCAGGAATCGCGAACCCTACCAGACAAGCCGCATTGAGATGGAATAATCTTGACTCACCCTGTCTCACCCGGGTTGCCCCTTCCCTCTCTCCATCAACCGTGGCTAACCTTTCAGTGAAGGCGGCCGCGAACAGAACGGGGTATTTCTGGAGGAGGCAAACTCTCAAATCGAATATCGTCAACCCCATAGAAAGGATGCAAAAACCATGTGGTTTCGGCAAACGGCTTTCGCCCAAGCTGCACAGCTGAAACGCCTTTATTTATGGGAAGTGAATCGGACACGTTTTCGACACACGGCTTCATTGGCTGAATAACTGTTGTGAAATCCGCTCACCACCAGTAATCGGCCCTGGCAGCGGCGGGCTAACTCCCGATAAGTCGGGTTGCCGGACATCTGACGTAGTACCGAGCGCCGTGGTAAAGTTAAGGTAATTTGACGGCTGATTAGCGACTCCCGCGGTTGCTCAATCCGCCGTAGGTATTTCAAAACATGGTGCCCGGGGTGGGAGTCGAACCCCTCGGGGGGATTGATTCTACGTAAGTTGTTGATTCTACGAAATAGCAAAATGGAGAAAAACCATAAAAACGCCGAAGTGAGGTACACCGCGGGTACACGGAATAATCGGAGAGCTTCGGCGGAACGGCATCGGTGAAAAACTTGCTGCGGAATACTCTTCGACCTAAATGAGCATGCCGTCAAAACCCGACTACCCATGAGTTACGACAAATGCGTGGAAGGATTTGTGAATTCGTCCTCGCTGACCCAAACGACGTTGAACACCAATTGACCTTGCTCGACAATATCGGAGGGTTTGAACGCTTGAAGATAGGTGCGAGTTTCCGCTCCAGCGCGTGCAACAAACGAACTCCACGATTCTTCGTTTCCACGGTTCACCGTATTGCCGTGTACCTCCCGCGTTCCGCTGAGTCCCATCGGTAGGCTTTGTATTGCCGCGTCCTTCAAAAGCCAAAGCTCGGTCCCAAGGATCGCGTATCCATTCGTACCGAACCACTCAACTGCTGCCGCAGCGAGTGTCCGCGGCCATGCCACTTCGTCGCCTGCTCTAAAAGCCGCGACGCGCAATTCGGACGGAAAGTCGGGAGGGAATAATTCAGAAGGCATAGTCTCATCCCCGACTAGGACTTTATCCCTATGTGGCGCGGAGTTCCAGAGAAGTTAAAGCTTTAGACCTGTTCAATCTTCCAGAATCTCAAGTGTGACTCGCTTGTGCAATTTCACTCCGGCTGCTCCCAAGATCGTGCGAATCGCTTTCGCTGTGCGTCCCTCCCTCCCGATCACTTTGCCCAAATCTTCCGGGTGAGTTTTCAATTCTAGGACAGTTACGTGGGAACCTTCTACCTCTCTGACTTGTACTCCCTCGGGATGGTCCACGAGTGCTCTCGCAATCTCCGCCACGAGGTCTTTTATAGCGGGTTCCTTGCGTGGCAAATTGCTTGTCTGAGAAGCCATGATTCAGGCACATTTTCTGCATAGGCTCTTGAGAATTTTCAGGTCATCCAGTGCCGTCAAGATATTCTCGCACTCTGATGACCCTTCCTGTGAAATTGCCGTTAGACGCCAAAGGCAGATGCTTATCGCAAGATTGACCTTGACCAGCCGAGCGGTTTTATCACCAGTCTCGCAAAATGCGCCCTTGTATAAATTACGCCAAAGATTCGGCTGGCTTGTAACGGGTCCCCACATATTCTCGCCTCTCACGATAGTCGTTGGGCGAAGGAGAGCTGGTGCTTTGAATCCTACTCCCTATCTCCTTGTTGCGCTCGGCTACTTCTAAGTGCTAGCAGTCCAATCGGCGGGCGGATACGCGATGCGCCAAAAGCTCGGTGCGGGCCGTGTGAATTCCACTGCAACCTTAGTCGGTCCCATCGGCACTTTCTCTATGTAGACCACACGGCACTCTTTCTGTTCCCCGCTGTCGATGTTTTGCATGAGGAGCCTTTGCTTAGGCGTTACTTTTTCCGCTAAGGCCATCGACGCACCGTGCGCGTTTACAACCAACGTTTGCGCCCTTTCAGAGAACTGCGGCCCTTCCTTTGGGGGTCTGTGAACGACAACTGGAACGGTCAACTCAATCCGCTGGCTGCGCCTCTTCCTCAACCATTGCTTTGTGCCAGTGAGCTGCTGGTCGCTCATAGAACCCTGGATTGCACCCCATATTTTACACTCTGCGAAGGCCGCGAGCGGGAAAGAACAATGAATGGAGAAGCCTCTTGCCCAACCAATGCCCGAGCGAGATGCTGAACGAGAACAGGGTTGCGCGGGGAGAACCGACAAAATGATGGGAATGGTGAAGAAAATTGACGCGCAAGGGTTTGGAATTATCGATGGCGCGGACGGTTCCAAGGTTCCCTTCATTTCGTCCGACGTTATGAACCGTCGCGTTCTCGAACCGGGACAAAAAGTGATTTTCTCTGTCCGTAGAGTCAAGGATCAGGCGTTTGCCGAGAACGTCATGGTGGTGGGAGAACGACACAACTGGTGTGGCGGCACGTGACAAACAGTTTCGGGGACAGGAAAGTCCTAGCGCATGATTCCTGGGCGCTATACTCGCTTTTCTTCCATCCGCAATTTAAGAGCTTCAAGCTCCTTCTTGGTCATTCCTTGTAGCGCCATCGCTGTGGCCAGATACAAAGCGGGAACGTGTTTCATTTTGCTGCCGTGTGCTATCTGGCGACGTAATTTGTGTACTTCTGGGTCAGCGCCCACTTTCAAAAACACTTTATACGCATCGGGGATGGAAAGGGTTTTTTCAATCAGGCCATGCTTAACCAGAATGCGATGATACGAAGGTACTGCCGATGCAGACGGATGAGTCTGCGGAGCGGGCTTGTTTTGTTTTCGATGTTTCATTTGCACCTATGCTGACACGTTTTCTCAATCGGGTCATTTTTTTGATGCGGTCCCAAAATTGTTGGAACGGAGTACAATCGCTCAAGGAAATGGAAGCCAACAATGAAGGCTGGGCGTTTTTGGCGTCCTTAAAAATCAGTAAGTTACGCGTTATCAATGGGCCTTAGGGGTTCGAATCCAACCCAGGCGGCTCTAACTCCCCGATGCGGTGCCCGCTCCAAGTGGGTTCTTTCCGAATACCCTGCCATCCGCCCCCAATCGGCGGCAGGCTCCTAATTGAACTTCCAACGTCCCACAGCGGGACCTCGGGGCCCCGACATTGGAACGTCGCAGGAAAGCTCTGCTGCGGAGGACTTCCCCGTCTCATCGCTGGGGGATTCATTTAGTTGCGCTTTGCAATTGTGGCGACTTCGGAAAGGAGATAACGGGCAACCGCGCTATGGGCTTTGGGCAGGCTTGGGCTTATAAGTGTTTCCCGAAGCCTTTGGTGCGTGGGCGTTGCGGTACTCGTCCAGATCGATCTCGCTGATACGGTAATGTGCCTGCGGGGGACAGTTTGAATAAGTGGCCAGCTCACGGTGGAGCCTTAGAGAGCAGATCTCGGGGGCGTCTTGGTAGCGTACGCGCCGGGAATTAAATGCCTCGTTCACAATTGTCAGCGTAAATTCGCGGATCTCGCTCGAAGCTTGCCTCACATGGAAATTGTATTCGCGGACGAGTGCTTTCGCTTCGAAACCGACGAACTGGACGATAACGTTATCGCTCATAAGAGCCTCTTCGTTCTAGCAGGTGAAACTTTCCCTGGCTTCTCTCTTTGCTTCTTGGTCGTATTGCCTCTGCTCCCTGCCCAACGCTGTATTGCCTTTTTCCCGCCGTTAAGTTGCATCTGTTTCTCGATGCCATCAGCGTCCAGGTATTTATGCATCGGGGCGACTGAGCCTTCGGGCTGGGACTGGCCCAGTGTCTTTTTTCGCAGGGGCTGGGCCGTGGGTGAGCGAAAATGAAGAGGATCCCTGAGATTCTGCAATTCCCGGTAATAATAAAGCGGCGTCGGGCGCTTCCCGTCGAACCTCAGCCTCTTTAGAAACTCGATTTCTTCCTCGGTCGCATCACCGCTCGCGGACTGGTGCCGAAGGAATTCTTTGAGCCCCGGCTCTTCCTCTGTTTGCGCAAGTTCCGTTTCGACAAACTCAAATTTCTTTGCA
>WNGE01018024.1_pt1 | contig 10049 bp, 9 predicted proteins | sample 5400651 | NCBI WGS metagenome assembly WNGE01 (sample SAMN13153370, study PRJNA577476) | soil metagenome | isolation source: 60 cm soil or saprolite under grassland replicate 2 | place: USA:California | collected 2016-06-15 | reverse complement strand
CACGGCGACAGCGCGAAGAGCGCCGGACGCGCCGAGTCGGCGGAGTCGAGCGCCGAGCAGAACGCGCCCCGGGCGGCGGACGGCTCGCTCGGCGAGATCTGCCGGCCCGGCGACGTCACGGTGGCGCTGCGCCGGGCCGCGACCGGCGCAACCCTCACAGTGACGTCGCACGGCGTCTCGTGCGCGCTGACCCGCGTCCCGCAGGTGCAGTGGACGGGGGCACCGGCCGCCGAACCGAAGAGCACTGCCCCGGCCGCGCAGCTCGGGGTACTGCCCGCCGGTGCGACGGCGACGGCCACCGTGCAGTGGGCCGGGTCGTGCGGCCCGTCCGGAGACGTGGTGCATGTCGACTGGGGTGCCGGGCCGATCGAGGTACACACCGCCGCGGAGTCCACGTGCTACGGGGCCGCGCTTCAGCCCCGGGTGAGCCCGTTCACCGGCCTGCAGTGACAGCTCGCTCATCACGTCGATATCAGCTCGGTCACGTACCCTCTTGGGGGTGAGAAGCCGGGCGGTCATCGACTACGCGCTGCAACGCCGCGCGCGGTTGAGCGACGTCGCGCACGGCAAGATCTCCCGGGACGAGGTCTGCGACGCCCACCCGTACCTGCGCCTGGCCGCGCGGCACTACGGCGAGCGGGCCGCGCAGGCGTGCCCGGTCTGTGACAAGTCGCGGCTGAGCCTGGTGCACTACGTGTACGGCGACGCGCTGGGCCGGTCGGCGGGTCAGGCAAAGACGCGGGCCGAGCTCTCCCGGATGGCGGCCGCCGTGCCCGAGTTCGACGTCTACGTCGTCGAGGTCTGCCCCGACTGCGGATGGAACCACCTGGTCCGCTCATACGTGCTGGGGGCCGTCTCGGCATGACCGACGCGGCACCTCCGCGAATACCCCGTCGCCTGGACCCCGACAAACGCCGTCCGCTCGAAGAGCACCTGCCCGAGTGGTGGCGGGCGCGCCGGCGGCGCAAGCGGGCCCGGCTGGCTGCCATGACGCGGGCCCGCCGCGTCTGGCGACGCATCGGGCTGAACGTCACCTGGCTGCTGGGCGTCATCGCGGTGATCATGGTGGCCGCGGTCGTGCTGTTCTACACGCTCTCGAACGTGCCCCGTCCCGAGGACCTTCCGGTGCCGCAGGCGGCGCTGGTCGAGTACTCCGACGGCTCGACTCTCGCCCAGCTCGGGACGAACCGCATCCCGGTGTCCTTGTCGAAGGTGCCGCAGCCGGTGCGGTGGGCCGTGCTGGCGGCGGAGGACCGCAACTTCTACTCCGAGCCGGGCGTCTCGATCAAAGGGACGCTGCGCGCGGCCGTCAACGACCTGCACGGCGGCGACACCCAGGGCGGTTCGGGCATCACCCAGCAGTACGTCAAGAACGCCTACCTCAACTCGTCGCGCACGCTGTCCCGCAAGCTGCGCGAGCTGGCGATCGCGGTGAAGCTGTCCCGGCAGTATGCGAAGGACCAGATCCTCGAGTGGTACCTCAACACCGTGTACTTCGGACGCGGCACGTACGGCATCGAGGCGGCGTCCGAGGCGTACTTCGGGGTGGGCGTCGACAAGCTGAACGTCGCGCAGGGTGCAGGGGGCGCTGCTCGCCGGCCTGCTGCGCGCGCCCGGCTACTACGACCCGGCCGCCAACCCGGGCCCGGCGCGCGAGCGCTGGCGGTACGTCATGGACGGCCTGGTCGCCACGCACCACCTCACCGCGGCGCAGGAGGCGAAAGTCGCGTTTCCGAAGACGAAGCCCGACCGCTCGGAGTCGGTGAGCGACCCGAGCGGTCTTATCGGTGACGCGGTCACCCGCGAGCTGGAGCAGCTCGGCATCGACGAGGCGACGATCAACACCAAGGGCCTGCGCATCCGCACCACGATCGATCGCGCCGCCCAGGCCGATGCGATCAACGCGATCCGGCAGACGTTCACCGGGCTGACGGTGAAGCAGCGCAACATGAAGAACGCGCTCGTCGCGGTGAACCCGCAGACCGGCGCGGTCATCGCCTACTACGGCGGGCCGAACGGCCGGAACTACGGTGGCCGGCCCGACTACTTCGACTACGCCGGGCGGGGGTGGCGTCCGCCCGGCTCGTCGTTCAAGCCCTACACGCTGGCCGCCGCGCTCGTCCAGAACCTGAAGGGCAAGAAGCCGGCGTACGCGATCAACTCGATCGTCGACGCCAGCTATACGCGGGTGATCGGCGGCACGACGATTCAGAACGATCCCAGTGACCGGGACGCCAGCGGCCACGTGACCTTGGCGTACGCGATGAAGTGGTCGCTGAACACGGCGTTCGACGGGCTGGCCTACGACATCGGGCCGGCGAACGTGGCGCAGACGGCGTGGGCCGCCGGCATCCCGAAGACGCACAACGGCAGCCGCACCCTGACGAGCTCCGACGGCACGACCCACTTCGGCATCGGCATCGGCGACTACCCGGTGCGTCCGCTCGACCAGGCGGTCGGCTTCGGCACGTTCGCCGACGGCGGCGTCGAGCACGACGGCTACCTCGTGCAGGAGGTCACCGACGCGCACGGGCACGTGCTCTACAAGCACGAGACGGCCGGCCGCCGGGCGTTCGACCCCCGGGTGGCCAACGACGTCACGCTCACCCTGGAGCCGGTCGCCGGGTTCTCCGGGGTGGGTCTGTCCGACCGGCGGTCCGCGGCGAAGACCGGCACTGAGGGCATCCTGTCCGGGCCGGACGCCGGCAAGAACAGCGACGCCTGGATGGTCGGCTACACCCCGCAGGTGAGCACCGCGGTGTGGGTGGGCAGCGGCGACTCCTCGCACGCGATCTACAACGCCTACGGCGGCAACGAGTACGGCCGCGACCTGCCGGGCAAGGCCTGGCAGACGTTCATGAACAGCTACCTCGCCGACAAGCCGGCCCTGCCCTTGGCGTCGGTGCAGCAGATCACGACCGGGCAGGACATCTCCACCCCGCCACCGAGCACGCCGACGACGACCGCCAGCGCCACGCCCACCACGCCGACCCCGACGCGGACACCTTCGACGCCGACCAGTCCGACGCCAACACCGTCGTCGTCGTTCACGTTGCTGCCGCCGATCACCACGTCGCCGACGCCGACGACGTCGGCGCCGACCCGGCCGACCCGGTCACCGACCCCCACCGGCTGACGGTTTTGGTCATCCGGACGCGTGAGCGCCGTCCGGGTGACCAAAAGCGCGGCAAATCGGCCGTGCGAGGATGCCCCCGTGACGCACGCGGCACCGGCTGATCCGGTCCCGAGCCGCACCGACCCGACCGTGTGGCGCGCCAGCCGGCTCATCGGCGGCCCGTGGGGGCGGTATGCCGTCGCGACGTCGTGGTGGACGCCGCTGCGCGCGCTGCTGCTGCTCGCGTCGTTCACGCTGCTGCTCGCCTACGGCGAGAAGGCCTCGTGCGCCGATGGCGACTGGACCGCCAACAAGCAGTACACGCACGCCTGCTACTCGGACGTGATCCCGCTCTGGGGCGCCGAGCGGCTCGATGTCGGCGCGGTGCCCTACCGCGACAACGGCGTGGAGTACCCGGTGCTGACCGGCGGGTTCATGTGGGCCACGGCCGGCATCACCCGAGGCCTGCAGGCGGTCTTCGACACGCAGAACGTAGGCGTGCTGTTCGCGGTGATCACCTGCGTCCTGCTGGCCGCGTGCGGTCTGATCACGGTGGCCGGCACCGCCAATGCGGCCGGACGCCGCCCGTACGACGCGGCGATCCTCGCGCTCAGCCCGCTGCTCGTCTTCCACGCCTACTCGAACTGGGATCTGTTCGCGATGGCACTCGCCGCCTGCGCGTTGTGGGCCTGGGCGCGCGAGAAACCGGTGGCCGCCGGCGTGCTGCTCGGACTGGGCACCGCGGCCAAGCTGTATCCGATCTTCCTGCTGCTGCCGATCGTGATCCTGGCCTTCCGTACCGCACGGTACAGAGCGGCGGCCTGGTGCGCGGTGGCCGCGGTTGCGACGTGGCTGGCGGTCAACCTGCCGTTCGCGGCGGGCTATTACAGCGGCTGGCGCGAGTTCTACTCGTTCAGCGCCGATCGCGACGCCGAGGCGAGCACGTTCTGGTTCATCGGCCACTACCTGGCCACGACCGGCATCGGCAACGGCTACCCACCGGGATGGTCGCCGCCAGGCATCGCGGTGGCGATCGTCCTGGTGCTGGCGTCGGCGGCCGTGACGATGCTGGGGCTGCTGGCCCCGGTCCGTCCGCGGATGGGCCAGCTGGCGTTCCTCGCCGTGCTCGCCTTCCTGCTGACCACCAAGGTTTGGAGCCCGCAGTACTCGCTGTGGCTGGTGCCGCTCGTGGCGCTGGCCCGTCCGCGCTGGCGGATCACGCTGCTGTGGCAGTTCAGCGAGATCGTCGTGTGGGTGGTCACCCTGCTGTGGCTGCTCGGGTTCAACGACGGCTCGCACGCCACCGACTACGGCTGGCTGATGCTCGTCCTGCTGATCCGGGACGGCTTCCTGTTCGTCATCGCCGGGCTGATCGTCTACGAGATGTGGCACCCCGAGTCCGACGTGGTGCGGGCCAGCGGCCTGGACGACCCCGCCGGCGGCCCGTTCGACGACGCCCCGGACGTGTGGCGGCAGCGCCTGTTCGACCGGGCCGAGCGCCGCCACGCACTGGCCGGCCACTCTGCCTAATCCGCCGAATGTGTCGCGGCCGGCGGGCTCTTCGCGCGAGCGCTCATCGCTCTAGCCCGTTATCGCTTTGCGCAGGAACTCGATGTCGTCGGCGTGACCCTCGCGGGGAATCTCGACGATCACGTCGCAGCCGGCGTCGCGGGCGATGCCGGCGATCACGTCCGGGTCGATCTGACCGTCGGCCAGGTTGGCGTGCCGGTCGGCGCCCGAGTCGAAGGCGTCGCGGCTGTTGTTGGCGTGGACGAGGTCGATGCGGCCGGTGATGGCACGCACCCGGTCGACGATGCCGTCGAGATCTTCGCCGCCGGCGTGGGCGTGGCAGGTGTCAAGGACGAAGCCAGGATCGAACTCGCCGATCACGTCCCACAACTGAGCCAGCCGGTCGAACCGGCGCGCCATCGCGTTGCTGCCGCCGGCGGTGTTCTCGATCAGGATCGGCAGCCCGAGGCCGCCCTCATCGGCGGCATAGGCGAACGTCTTACGCCAGTTGTCCAGCCCCACCGCCGGATCGTCGCGCGGGTTCAGGTGTCCACCGTGCACGATCAACCCCTTCGCCCCGATGGCCTTCGCTGCCGCGGCGTGCTGGCCCAGCAACTTGCGGCTCGGGATGCGGATGCGGTTGTTCAGGGTGGCGACGTTGAGGACGTACGGCGCGTGGATGTAGATCGTGAGCCCGCTGTCCCTGATCTGTGCGAAGTGGGTGTGCTCGCCCGGCGCCTTCCAACCCTGCGGATCGGCCAGGAAGAACTGCGCCGCCCCGGCCCCGACCGAGGTCGCCGCGGGGACCGGATCGGCGGAATCGACGTGCGCTCCGATGACAGGCATTCCTCGAGCCTAGGACGCCGGTCCGACAGTTGCTGTTCGTGCCTTGACAACCACGGAATGCGCTCACTCGGGCGTTTCGACTGGACCACGAATGATCCATCGGGACATACTCGGAATGATCTCCGGCGGGCCGGAGCCGTCACCGCGACTTGGCCGCCTCGTTAGACGGACGTCAGCACATCACCCAGGGGGCTGAATGCGGATCGGTCGTTCCCGACATACGACCCGGTTGCTGGCCACCATCGCCGGACTCGGCGTGGCGGTGGGCGCGGTGCTCATGGCCCACCCCGCCGGGGCGTCCACGACGGTTACCGCGCAGCTCTCGTTCTCCGGCCTGGCCACCGCCAGCTCACCGACGGGTGGCAGCGTCGTCGGCATCCACCCCGGCGACTCGGTCGACCTCAAACCCGCGACCGTTCCGACCCAGGGCCTGGACGCGCTGGGCTTCCGGCTCGGCGACGTGCTGGGCGGCGTGCTCGGAAGCACCACCGGATACCAGGTCGTGCTGCACCTGCCGTCCACGTTCCCGGGCGGCAAGCGCGACGTGAAGCTCGGCGCGTGCAGCTGCCAGCAGGACCTGAAGGTCAACTTCCCGACGACCGGGACGTACAGCTTCACCTGGTCGGCCTACGCCATGGACGTGCTCTGCCTGTCGGGCACGGCAATCACGCTGGACGGCAACGCCGCCAAGCAGTACGGCATCGCCCTGAACGCCTCCAGCCAGTGGATCGGCAGCATCGTCGTCGCGACGGATCCTCCGACCGGCGGCATCTCGGTCCAGCTGCCGGGGGTGAGCGTTGCCCCGAGCGTGGGCGGCGTCCAGCTGCCGACGGTCGGGGTGTCCGGCACCGCTCTGCCGACGGTTCCGCTCACGCCGCCGAGCCTCGGCCTGGGGCTGCCGTCGGGGTCGACGCCGACCGCTCCGTCCGGGGGCTCGTCCGGCATCGGCTACACCCCGCCGGGCGGGTTGATCCAGGACAGCGTCGTGCCCAAGGGCTACGGCTGCTGTGACGAGGGCGGCCACGATCTGGACAGCGCGCTCGACTCGGTGCTGCTGAACGGGCTGCACGGCGGCACCGGCGCGGTGCCCGGCGCCCTCGGCGGTCCGCCCGGTGCGGGCGGAGGTGCCACGGCGCCGATCCGCGGCGGGCAGCCCATCGACCTGGCGGCGAACAAGGCGCCGGCCGGGCAGATGCCGGTGCTGCTGGCCATCCTGGCCATCATCGCGCTGTCGGTGGTCACCGCCACCTACGCGCGGCTGTACCTGATGCGCCGCCAGAGCAGCTGACCTTGGTGCGCGCCGCCCGGCTGACGCTGGTGCACCGCCCGGCCGGCTCACCCGTCCACGATTTCGAATTACGCCGCCTCGTTCGGTAGCCTGGCAGCGTTTCTTGTCGCACCCGTGCGGCACCCTCCTGCCGTGGACCGTCCACGGCCGATGAGCCCATAGGAGGAATGGCACTGTCATGCGCCATTACGAAGTCATGGTGATCCTCGATCCCGCGCTCGAAGAGCGCACGATCGCCCCGTCCCTCGACACGTTCCTCAACGTGGTCAAGAAGGACGGTGGCACGGTGGAGAAGGTCGACATCTGGGGCAAGCGCCGCCTCGCCTACGAGATCGACAAGCACGCCGAAGGCATCTACGCCGTCATCGATCTTCAGGCCGAGCCGGCCAGCGTCCTCGAACTCGACCGGCAGCTCAACCTCAACGAGTCGGTGCTGCGGACCAAGGTCCTGCGCCCCGACGCCCGATAAGGAGTCGGCAATGGCTGGCGAAACCACCATCACCGTGGTCGGCAACCTGACCGCCGATCCGGAGCTCCGGTTCACCCCGTCCGGCGCCGCGGTCGCGAGCTTCACGATCGCGTCCACGCCGCGGACGTTCGACCGCAACACCAACGAATGGAAGGACGGCGAGGCGCTGTTCATGCGCTGCTCGATCTGGCGGCAGGCAGCCGAGAACGTCGCCGAGTCGCTGCAGCGCGGCATGCGTGTCGTGGCGTCCGGGCGGCTCAAGCAGCGCTCGTTCGAGACCCGAGAGGGCGAGAAGCGCACGGTCGTCGAGATGGACGTCGACGAGATCGGCCCGTCGCTGCGCTACGCCACGGCGAAGGTCAACCGCACCCAGCGTGGATCCTCGACCGGCGGCGGCTTCGGCAGCTCCGGTTCCGGCGGCGGCCAACCGGCCGACGACCCGTGGGGTTCGGCCCCGCCCGCCGGCAGCACCGACGAGCCACCCTTCTAGCCCAGTTCGAGGAGAGATTCATCATGGCTAAACCACCTGTTCGCAAACCCAAGAAGAAGCAGAACCCGCTCACCGCGGCGAAGATCGACTACATCGACTACAAGGACACCACGCTGCTGCGCAAGTTCATCTCCGACCGCGGCAAGATCCGTGCCCGGCGGGTCACCGGGGTCAGCGCGCAGCAGCAGCGCCAGCTCGCCAAGGCGATCAAGAACGCCCGCGAGATGGCGCTCCTGCCCTACACGTCCACGGCCCGGTGACGCGATGAAGCTCATCCTCACCCGGGAAGTGGCCGGGCTGGGCCTGGCCGGCGACATCGTCGAGGTGGCCGATGGCTACGGCCGCAACTTCCTCATCCCGCGCGGCTCGGCGATCGCCTGGAGCAAGGGCGCCGAGCGGCAGATCTCGCAGATCAAGCGCGCCCGTGACTCCCGCGAGATCCGCGACCGCAGCCACGCGCAGGAGATCAAGTCGCAGCTCGAGCGGCTCAACGTCACCCTCGGCGCTCGCGCCGGCTCCGGCGGCAGTGCCCGTGCAGGTCACCGCGGTCTGACAGCACTTCGTCGGCGCCGGTCACACGTCAGTTGCCCCGGGCGGCGTGACGCCCCCGTCACACGCAACTTGCCTGGGGCGGGGTGGTGTGAGCGCTTGGGTGGCTGGCGCGTGCTTTGCACGGGCTGGAGGGCTGTTCGCGGCGATGGGGCCACCTGCCGTGTGCAAAGCTGTCGGTGCCGACCGGTCGGGCCGCCGGCTCGAGAAACTTCTTCTCCACAGGACGTGGACGACGCAGGCCAGCGATCTTCGGGCGCTCAGACCGGCGCCGGCGGAAAGTCACAGCATCGTCCACGCCCGATCTACAACCTGCCCACAAGGTTATCCACAGGTGTGTACACAGTTGGGTTTGATGCCGAGCGCCGCGCGCCCCTAGCGTGATCGCCCGACAGCGGGTCGGTGGGACGGCACGCTGCGGCAAAACTGTCGGTGCTGTTCGGATGCTGTTGATCGTGAGCAGCGATCGGGCGGGGATGGTCCACCAGGGGGGAGGGGCGCTCGTGGCGCTCGCCGATGACACGCGCGTCGCGCCGGCCGAGTTCGAGCGCGCCCAGTACGACCGCACGCCGCCGCAGGACATCCCGGCCGAGCAGTCGGCCCTCGGCGGCATGCTGCTCTCCAAGGACGCGATCGCCGACGTGGTCGAGGCGCTGCGCCCCACCGACTTCTACCGGCCCGCGCACCAGTTGATCTACGACGCCATCCTCGACCTGTACGCCCGGGGCGAGCCGGCCGACGCGGTCACGGTGTCCGCGGAGCTCACCCGGGCCGGGCAGCTGGCCCGGGTCGGCGGCGCGACATACCTGCACACGCTGATCTCGACGGTGCCCACGGCGGCCAACGCCGGCTACTACGCGCAGATCGTCGCCGAGAAGGCGGTGCTGCGCCGGCTCGTCACGGCCGGCACGCGCATCGTGCAGATGGGCTACGACACCGCCACCGGCCAGGCCGGCATTGTGGGCAGCGTCGACGACGTCGTCGACCGGGCGCAAGCGGAGATCTACGACGTCACCGAGCGGCGCACCAGCGAGGACTACGTCCACATCGAGTCACTGCTCACCGGCACGCTCACCGAGATCGAGCGCATCGCCGACTCCGGTGGCGTGGGCACCGGCATCCCGACCGGATTCACTCGGCTGGACGAGATCACCAACGGCCTCCATCCCGGGCAGATGATCACGGTGGCAGGCCGGCCGGGTAGCGGCAAATCGACGCTGGCGCTGGATTTCGCCCGCTCAGCGGCGGTCAAGCACCACAAGCCGACCGTCGTGTTCTCCCTCGAGATGGGCAAGCTCGAGCTGATGATGCGGCTGCTGTCCGCCGAGGCGCTGGTGCCCTTGCGCAACATGCGGTCCGGGCACATGGGCGACCAGGACTGGGCCCGGCTGGCCCGCCGCGCCGGCGATCTGGCCGAGGCGCCGCTGTTCCTCGACGACTCGCCCAACCTGACGATGATGGAGATCCGGGCCAAGGCCCGGCGGTTGCGCCAGCGCCACGATCTGCAACTGGTCGTCATCGACTACCTGCAGCTCATGACGAGCGGCAAGCGGGTCGAGTCACGCCAGCAGGAGGTCAGCGAGTTCTCACGGGCCATCAAGCTGCTGGCCAAGGAACTCGACGTCCCGGTCGTCGCCCTCTCCCAGCTGAACCGTGGGCCCGAGCAGCGCACCGACAAGAAGCCGATGCTGGCCGACCTGCGCGAATCCGGGTCCATCGAGCAGGACTCGGACGTGGTGCTGCTCGTCCATCGCGAGGACATGTACGAGCGGGAGTCGCCGCG
>WNGE01012108.1_pt1 | contig 10050 bp, 11 predicted proteins | sample 5400651 | NCBI WGS metagenome assembly WNGE01 (sample SAMN13153370, study PRJNA577476) | soil metagenome | isolation source: 60 cm soil or saprolite under grassland replicate 2 | place: USA:California | collected 2016-06-15 | reverse complement strand
TCGCCGCGAACACGCTCCGCGTGCCCAGCGAGCGGAACAACGAGATGCCGACCAGCATCAGCCCGAGGTTATGCGCGGCCGGATTGCCGTAGTACACGCCCAGCGCGTGCTTGCCGTACTCCGCCCGGATAGCCCGCAGGCGATCGCCAGCCAGGTCGAACGCCTCGCGCCAGCTCACCTCGACGAACTCGCCGTCACGCTTGACCAGCGGCCGCCTGAGCCGGTCCGGATCGTGGTGCAGGTCAGCCAGCGCGGTCGCTTTCGGGCAGATGTAGCCCCGCGAAATGGGGTCGTGCTCGTCGCCGCGCAGGTCCACCACCCGGTCACCGTCGGTGGTCACGGTGATCCCGCAGGTCGCCTCGCACAGCGTGCAGCTGTGGTAGCGGGTGACGACCATGAACGGCTCCGTTTTGCGGGCTTCGTGCGCTTCGTCACAGGCTACGGTCCTGGCGGCCGGTTCTCCACCCCAGATCCGCTCCACCCGCCCCTGACCGACGTCGTGATCGGGACCTGGACGAGCGCGCTGCTCCTGGATCTCCTCGGCGGCGAGCAGGCGCAGAACGCTGCGGACGGCCTTGTTGCGGCCGGTGTCCTCGCGGCAGTGCCGATTGTCACAGCCGGCCTGTCCGACTGGGCCGAACTCTCCGGCGGCAGCCGCCGGGTCGGCGGTGTGCACGCGCTCGGCAACACGACGGCGCGGGCGGCTGCGGTACTGCACCTGCCAGTGCAGGCCGCCGCTGCCCGCGCTGCTGGCGGCTCTGGTCGGAGCCGGCCTGCGGCATTGCGCCGCCGTGCCGGCGTTTCGGCGCCGCGTGAGCCGGCCGGTGTCCCGCGATTCTGGCGCCAGGTTCGCGGGACACCAGGCCGGCTCGCGGGTCATCCGGTGGCCTGGACGGCCTGGAGGATGACGCTGGTCACGACCGACGGCTTGGAGATGAGGGACAGGTGCCCGGCGTCGACGTCGGTGATGCGGGCGCCCGCGCGCTTGGCCATGAATGTCAGCTGCGCGGGCGGGATGACCTGGTCCCCCGTCCCGATCACGGCCCAGGACGGGATGGTCTTCCAGGCCGGGGGCCCGGACGGCTCGGTGAACGCGCTGGCCGCGAGCGGCCGCTGGGTGGCCGCGATGACCGCGGCCTGGCGGGCGGGCAGGCCGGTGGCAAAGCACCCGGGGACCAGGTTCGGCTTAATGTAGAGGTCGACGTCACCGGGCGGCCCGCCGGGGTAGGGCACGGGGTTGAAGGCCTCGCTGCCCAGGCAGGATCCGCTGGCGAGGGCGCCGATGGTATCGCCCCGCCGTAGGAGTGCCCGACCAGGACGACCGGCTGCCCCTGGAGCGCCGCGTTCTGGGTCAGGAACTGGTGCAGGTAGGCGGAGTCCTGCGGCAGGCCGCGCAGCGGGTTGGGCGGCGCGTACACGGTGAAGCCGCGGCGCTGCAGCTCGGGGATGACGCTGCTCCAGCTCGAGGCATCCGCCCAGGCGCCGTGCTCAAGCACGATCACGGGCTTGGCCGAGTGCCTGCCACCTGGCGCCGCGGCGCCGACCGAGGCTCCTGCCGAGGTGGCACGTCCCGGCCCGATCGCTAGCAGGGCGGCGGCCAGGACGACCGCCAGGAGCGCGGCTAGGCTGATGCGCCGCGTCGTGCGACTGAGTGACATGAGTGTTCCTCTCCTGCGGTGGCGAGAAATCGTTGACCAATTGTGTGATCACAGTGAACCGCTTAGCTGTGCGGCAGCGCTGCGCGAGGGGATGGGAAGCGAGCACGGTTGCGAGGCGTTCTTCAAGGACGGCCGCCGAGGGCCCGTAGAAGTACAGGGCTGTTTCCCGGGGACCTACGTTTCTGTGAACGGTGCCGCACCGATCGGCATCGGGACGTTCGGAGGGATCGGCGTCTATCTCAACGGAACGGACCTTCCCGATCAGGTCTACACCAAGAACGACGTCAACGAACCCATAGGGCTTTGCGCGTGGCGAGGGCGACTGGTGTTGTGCGCCAGCTGAGTGCCCATGGATGCGCCGACTACGTGCCCAAATTGAATGGGCGTCGGGCAGGCGTCCGGCGCTCAGCAGGACCGTCCAACCGATCATGAACCACCACATTCCGCCGACTGCCCGGTTACCGGGCCGTCTGAATCCAGTCCCGGTAGTGCGTGGGTGCCAGGTGTGCGTCCGGGCCTGCAATGAGCACGTCACCGGTGACGCCCGCGAACACGCCGGCCTTGTCGTCTGTGATGACGGTCCGGTTGTCCTGCCGTGCCGCCAGGGTGACCCTGCCGAGTTCATCGAGGGAGAAGACGTCCGGGCCGGCAACAGTCCAGATGCCCTGCAGTGGGGGGCCGGTGGAGACTTCGACGACCGCGTCGGCGACGTCCGCGGCGGCGATCGGTTGAATGCGGGTGGCGGGCAGGCGGATGGTGGTGTCGTCAGAGGTCTCGAACACGACCGTGTCCATGAACTCGAAGAACTGGGTGCATGCACGATGGAGTACGGCGTGGGCCCCTGGCGGAGCAGGTCCTCCTGCAGGGTCTTGGCACGGTAGTAGTCCAGCTGGGGCACCTGGTCCACGCCGACGATCGACAGGATCACCTGGTGCCGGACACCGAATTGGAGCGTCTTCGCTGTAACCGCCGCGCGGGTGTTTTGTGTGCTTTTCCCTACGTCGTGGATGCATTACCTGAACAGTGTCTCCGCCGCAGACTTGGTATGTTGCCTCTTGTCGCTGCTGTTTTTAGAACAAAGTGTCTACTTCCTGAACGTTGTTCAGCGACATGTCTACGCCGCAGACCTCCTGGTCAGATGCGGCGTAGACAGGGACGACTTCAGATAACCGCCGCTATGGGCGGCTATCGGCCCCGAGACTCGCTGCAGCCGTGGATGCGGCGGCGTCGGCCGTCGGTGACTTATCAGAGCGCGTCTATCCAGCGGTTAAGACGACGCGCTTCGCGGCCGAGGATGTCTGGATCGCGGAACGTGTTGGCGAGCAGCGCGCTTCCTTCATATGCGGCGATGAGGCTTACGGCGAGGTCATGGGCGTCGCGTCGGTCCAGTGCCCGGAACTGCTCCTCCGCCCACTCGATGGGGACGCGCATCAGCTCCGCGAGTGCGAAGTCGGGGCCGCCGGGGCGTTTGTCCAGCTCCGAGCAGAGGCTGCCATGCGGGCACCCGTAGAGCGCGATGAGCTCACTCTGGCGTGCGTACTGGCCGACGAGGGCCTTCAATCGGCTCTTTGGTGAGCGGTGGCTGCTGTCGATCGAGGCGAGCGCCGCCTTGGACTGCTGTAGGTGAGCTTCGATGACCGCGGCGATGATGTCATCTTTGGTCTTGAAGTAGTAGTAGACATTGCCCGCAGGCACGTCCGCGGCTTGTGCGATCTCAGCCAGCGTTGTCTTTTCAACGCCCTGCTGGTGCAGCAGCTGGCTTGCGGCGGCGACGAGGCGCTGCCGCTTCCCGGGCGGTTTCTCAGCCGCACCTTCCAGAATTCGTTCCAGTGAGTTAGTCATCTCACTACCACTATAGGGTCGGACGGTCAGCCGTGGTCTCGTTCTGCTTCTCTTCTAACGGTTATCGGACGGTCGGCTCTCGGGCCGGCTCCGTGTCGACCAAGACCGGCGGGGCCGCCGTGCGGGTATTGCCGATACGCAGGGCGATGAGGGCGGCCGCTGCCATCAAGAGGCTGCCGACGAGGAGAGCTCGGTGATACCCAGCGTCCAGCGCGATGACGGGGGATGTCTTGGCCGCGATCAGCTCGTTGGTACGGGTGATCGCCAGGACCGACAGAATGGCTAGGCCCAGGGCGCTGCCGATCTGCTGGGAGGCGTTGAGCAGTCCCGCCGCGAGACCCGCCTTGTCACCAGGAACGCCGGCGTTGGCAGCGGCCGCGACCGATACGAATACAGATCCCGCGCCAAGCGACATGACCAGGAATCCCGGAAGCACGTCGACGACGTACGAGCCGTGCAACGGCACGCGCGAGAGGTAGTAGATCCCGGCCGCCGCTACCAGGCAGCCGGCCACGACCACGGGACGGGTGCCGATGCGGTTAATCAACTGCGATGCGATGCCTCCCGCGGCGGCGAAGCCGGCCGTGATGGGGAGGTAGGCGGCACCGGCCCTGAGGGGTGTGTAGTGCAGGACCTCTTGCATGTACAGGGTGACGAAGAAGAACATCGAGAAGAACCCGGCGAAGGCGATCAGCTGGGTCAGGTCTGCGGCCACGAGTCCTTTCACCCGCAGAATGGCGAACGGGAGCAGGGGGTTGCTGCTTCGCAGCTCGTTAAAGGTGAATGCAGCGACCAGGATGGCCGATACGGCCAGCGTCAGGATGGTCTGGACCGAGCCCCAGCCTACGACCGGCGCGCGGACTAGGGAGTACACCAGGAGCAGCATGCCTCCCGTGATCAGCGCCGAGCCCTGAGTGTCGAACGTCGAGGCCCTGTTCCTGGCCCCCCGGTCGTTTGGCAGCAGTACCAGCGCGCCAGCGAGCACGAGAACACAGATCGGAGGATTGATAAAGAAGACCCATCGCCACCCGGGGCCCTGGGCGAGCAGACCGCCGAGGAAGACGCCGGCCGCGGCTGCCACCCCGCTGATGGCCCCCCAGGCCCCTAGCGCAGTGTTGCGGTCCTTGCCCTCACGGAAGGTTGTCGTGAGTTGGGAGAGGGCCGCGGGTGCCATGAGCGCGGCACCGATGCCTTGAATGAGTCGGGCGGCGACCAGCAGGCCCGAGGTGTTGGCCAGTCCACCGGTCAGCGACGCCAGGGCGAACACGGTAAGCCCGGTGATCATCATGCGCCGACGGCCGAGCAAGTCGCCGAGGCGTCCCCCAAGCAATAGAAATCCCCCGTAGGTGAGGATGTAGCCGCTGGCCACCCACTGCAGGTTTTGCGGGGAGAAGTGCAGGCTGCGCTGGATGGACGGCAACGCGACGTTGACGATCGACGTGTCCACGATGTCGAGGAACTGAACGGCGCACAGCAGCAGCAGCGTGAGTGCGCCCAGCCGCGAGCGCAGCATGAGGCGCGAGTCGGCAACTGACACGACCTGTCCCTGTGGTGATTCCATGCTCGGACACCTCCGGTATGAGTTAGCTATCTGACTCAGTACCGCATGCGCAGTGTATGAATGTCAAGTTAGTCAACTAACTAATACTGGAAGTTGGATTCTCTACCGCCGAGACGCGAGACGATCCAGGCCGCTAGGAAGCCATCATCACGGCCATGCGCCCGCAACAGTTCTCCAGCCAGAATCAGATGATCCGGGCGCGTTCACCTTGATCGGCAAACCAGTTACGGCCCGCGGAATGGGCGATCAGGCGCATCGCCAAACAAGGGCCACCAAACCTGGATCTGAATCCACGGGCGATCCGCATTGCCGATCCAGACGACCCAGCCGGATGGACGGCAGCCCGCAGCCCGAGCACACATCGCCAGCAAGCATGCCAGCCCATGAAAGACACGCTCACCGGCGGCGGAGGCAAAGAGTCAAGCGTGACGGCATGCTGGGGTCGTGACCTTAGCGGCTGATCGAGCCGGGCATGAGCGGGGAGGCCCGCGGCGGTCCGCCGGTTCCGATCAGCACCTGCCGGGCAGTCCGTGCTGGCCCGCGCGGCCGTTGGCCCAGCTCTATGTTGCGAGCGGTGCGAGCATCTGCCGGGCGGCGCCGAGGATGGAGAAGTGCCCGTGGCCGTGGTGGAGCTGAAGCTGTGCGCCCGGTATCGCCGCGGCGAACAGCCGGGCGTGCTGGGGCGGGACCGTGGTGTCGGCATCGCCGTGGTGGATCGATGCCGGCACGGTGATGGAACCGAGCTCGAAACCCCAGGGCCGCATAAGCACCCGCAGGTCCTGGGCAACTCCCCGGCTGCCTTGGCGGAATGCCTCGCCGTAAGCGGCGAGGAAGGCCTCGCGTACGCCGGGCTGGGCGAGCGCGCGGCGGTCGATGCCCGGTAGCTCGCTGGTGGCCAGGCGGAGAAACAGCCGTGGTGAGTGGCGGGCCAGCACGGCCAGGCGACTCAGAAACCAGCCGCCGAAGGCCGGAGCCCGCCGCGCGGCCTGCAGCGCTAGCCGCTGCCCCGGCGCCATCCCGCGGGCGGGCCATCCTGGCGCGCCGAGCGGCGCAATGAGCGTGATGCTGCGGACGCGGCCGCCAAGCCGGGCCGCGCACGCCGCGGCGAACGGCCCGCCCGCCGAGATGCCCAGCAGCGCGGCCGGCCCGGCCGCCGTCGCGTCCAGGACCAGTGCCGCATCCTCAGCCCAGTCTGCGAGCCGGCGCAGAGGGCGGGGACCAGTCCGGCCGATGCCGGGACGGTCCGGCGCTACCAGCCGCAATCCCAGCTCGCGCGCCGCCGGCCCGAACAGCCGCACCGACAGCCGCGAATCGGCCAGGCCGTGGCAGAAAAGAACCGGCCTGCCGCCCTGCGCCCCGGCAACCTCCACCGCGATCGCGCTGCCGTCGCTCCGGCTCACCTCCATCCCCCCATGGTCTCGCGTTCGGGCCGGGCCGCAGCCAACCTGCCGGCCCGGCCTCCGAACCGCATCTGGGCGCGGCAGCAAGCGCACGCAGCCCGCGCTGCAGCAGAGCAGCAGGCGGCGGGGCCACGCCGGGCCAGCAATCGCGGAACGCCATGTACATAGCGGGCCGCTCTGGACCTAGCGACAGTCCCTGCCGATTACGTCGTACGGTGGCCTGGGTCTCGCGCAGCGTCGTAGCGCGGCGTTATGCGCCGTCCCGCCCAGCTGGGGCCTGCCGGATTTGTTCATGACGGTGGCCACCGGCGGGCTTAGGATGCGGCCATGGGTGTGCGATTGACCTCGACAGTCGTCCAGATATTCGCCAGAGATGTCCGCCGCTCGATCGGGTTCTACCGGCAGCTGGGGCTGCCTGTCCCCGAGCCCGAAGGGCCGGACCCGCACGTCGACGTGGAGCTTCCGGGCGGCAACCGGCTCTCGTTCGACGCCGAGCAGACCATCACCGGCATGCATCCGGATTGGACTCCTTCCGACCGTGCTGGCCGGGTCGCGCTTGCCTTCGGGCTTGACTCGCCCGCCGAGGTCGACACGATGTTCGAACGGCTGACCAAGGCGGGCCATCCGGGTGCGCTGGAGCCCTACGACGCGCCGTGGGGCCAGCGCTATGCCACCATCCTCGACCCGGACGGCAACATGGTAGACCTGTTCGCACTGCTGGCCAGCTGAGCCGGCACCATCCCACCCGGCACCGGGCGAACCGGCCGGGCTGGAGCACGATCGTGACGGACAGGGGCGCCGCCGAACCCACTCCCAACGCTTCCGTGGCCGGACCGCAGCGACCGGTCCCGCAGTGACAAACATCTCTCCGACCTCTGGGACGACCGCGGTCGGGGAGCAGGTGACGAGCCATGACACCCGGGGGAGCGGGTATCGCTGTCCGAGGCCGTGATTGCCAGCGCCCCGGCGGTGACCACCGTGCCAGGCTCATCGTCTGCTGGCAACGCCGGGAGGCCCCGCAGGCCATGGCCGGGACCTGGCCGCACGGTGCCCTGATGGGCGGCCGGGCGATGATCGTGTGCTGGCGGCTGGATCAGGGCCAGGATCAAGGTGGCTGCGTTCTCCCCCTCGCCGGGCCGGCTGTCACATGTACTGGCCCGCCGCCGCACTGTCTGTCTTCGACACCCGCACCGATACCACGTTGGCCAGGTTGATGATCACGCCGCTGTGGCCGGTCTCGCGGTCATATCTGGCCTGGGTCAAGACCAGGCTGCGCCGGTCGTCCAGCGCCTGAGCGATGGCCTCAAGCGCCTCGCGCTCCCCGCCGAAGTCCTCCGATACCACCGAGACGTCTTCACCGCCGACCGGGTGAAATCGCATGATCAGCACGATGTTGTCAGGCACCGCCGGTACCTCCCTGCCAGAATCCAGAAGACCGCCTGGCCGGGCCGTGGCCCGGGGGCCCTCATCCGGCGAGGGTCACTGGCGGATCCGGACACTGTCAAGTGTGCCTCGCCGGCGGCCCGGCAAAGCCCGGCCCAGGTGGCCGGGCGCCTCTGCCTGCCAGCGGCACCCGCTGCGACCGGCCTACTGGCCCGGCCCGCCGCAAGACCAGGCCTCACTCATGAGCCGGCTCCGGTTGACGTCCCTGGGCCAGTCCCCCGCAGGGCCGCCGGGGTTACCGGCACGACTTCCGGGGCGCGGTCGATGCGCACAGCACCTCGACGCCGGCGATGCGATGCGCCTGTGCCGGTTTGGGACAACGATCGCGCCGGGGAGCGGCGATGCCTGGCATGGCCGTCCGGCGACAGCAGGACCACCCGGGCGCCATCGGGTTGCCGCCAGCTCGTGGTTCTCTGCCGATCCCGGGCCTGCACCAGCCCGGAGGGCGTGGTGGCTGGCGCCGGCCTGACCGGGCGGATGTTCAGCCGCCGCCGGTGCCGCCGCCGGGCGCCCCACCCTGCTCAGCTGTGCTCCCCGAGATGGTGCGGCTGCCGCCGGGCGCATGGGTGATCTCGACGCGGCGGGCCTGGGTCTTGGGCGAGACGGGGATAATCAGGTGCAAGACACCGTCGGCATAGGCGGCGGTGAGGTTCTCCGAGTCCACGCCCTCGCCCAGGGACAGCTGGCGGGTGAACGACCCCTGGGGCCGCTCGGCGACGATGACCTGCTCGCTGTCGCCGTAATGCGGGGTGCGTTCGGCCCGGATCGTCAAGGTGCTGTGCTCGACGGTGACCTCGACGCTGTCCGGGTCCACGCCGGGCAGGTCGGCCTCGACGTGGTAGCTGCCATCCCCGGCGCGGTAGACGTCCATGGGCATGCCGAGCGGGGCCCGCGTCCCGGTCGCGGCCATCGACAACAGCCGCTCCAAAGGGTCCCGGAAGGGATCGAACCTGATCACTGTCATTGCTGCCTCCTGCTCGTGTGACCTCTGCAGAACATGCCCTGGCGGGCGGCGATCACCCGGCCAGTCCCGAGGCCAGCCGCCGCGGGGGGCCCGCGCCTCCTGCCGCTCACCACCTGTTCCCGCCAGGACGCGAGCACCAGCACCCTGGGGGCGAGCCGGCCTGGCCGGCCTGCTCACCGCCCGCCGGGCGCATCGGACGGCCCTCCTGCGGTGGCGCGGGCAGATCGGTCAATTGTTCCGGGCCGGGCATCTCAGCGGCCCTTGACCTCCCAGAAGACCAGCCTAATCCTGGAATCCCCCAGGTGAAAGCAGCCCAGGGGATGCCCGCCGGCCTCGACCTGCGCCGGACCCTGCGCGGCCATCTGGAACGGCACCAGGAACCGCCCGCAGGCGGTGCGCGAGACATGACCGCCCGCATCCTCAGCCGCCGCAACAGGTCGGTGGGCTCGCGGCAGCCACCCAGCCAGGCCAGAGGCGGTGGCCCGCCGGAGCATGCATGATGCTCCAACGCCAGCATCGCTTTTGGCAGGTGCCCGGCCGGGCCAGAGCCTCCCGCCATGCCGCGCTGACCCCCCGCGATTGCGCGTCGGATCCAACTAGGACACTCCGTACGACCATGCACGTCCTGGTGTTCATGATCTCCTCTTTGACATGCGCATTCTGCGCCTGGCGCACCCGGTCTCCCCTAACCAGGCGCGGGAGGCTAATGAACCGTCCGGGCCGCCGTCACGAAACGCTGCCTCGCCTTCCGGATCTCCCGCGTCATCTCCCGATCCTTCTGGACCTCGGCCCACAGCGCCCGCCATTCGTCCGGCCTGGACCTGCGGATGACCGCAGCCTTCAGGGTCGGCATTGCCTGCTGGACCTCTGCCAGCTCGGCCAGCGCCTCGTCCCGCTCGATCTGCCAGGCCAGGCGCATAGCCGCGACGGCATCCTGCACGGAAACGGCCGCCGTGCCGGACTGCGGCCCCTCATAGCAGCGCTTGACCGCGATGGTGGCCAGGTCGGCGACGTCGGGCACGGGTTCGCCCGCGGTTATTCGCTGAAGTTTCGTAGTTATGCGGCGGCGTCGTTCCGGGCTGCGAGCACGGCGCGGATTTGCCTGGCGGTGGGCTGAGCTGGGCGACTGCCGGAATAACGTGCCGCGATCAGCGTCCGGCGCAGCTTGATGAGCATGTCCTC
>WNGE01009764.1_pt1 | contig 10052 bp, 8 predicted proteins | sample 5400651 | NCBI WGS metagenome assembly WNGE01 (sample SAMN13153370, study PRJNA577476) | soil metagenome | isolation source: 60 cm soil or saprolite under grassland replicate 2 | place: USA:California | collected 2016-06-15 | reverse complement strand
TCCGTTATCGTCGCCGGCGTCGCCACCTACGGCAAGCTCGCGGTCAACGATCTGCCCGCGGTTGATTATCCAGTTATCCAGGTCACCTGCTCCTATCCCGGCGCAAATCCCACCACCATGGCGAACAACATCGCCACCCCGCTCGAGAAACAATTCCTGCAAATTCCTGGGCTCGACATCATCACGAGCACAAGCACGCAGGGGAATACGTCGTTCACGCTCCAGTTTGTTCTCAGCAAAAGTATCATCGACGCCGCCACAGACGTGCAGGCTGCGATCCAGCGCGCTACCGGGAAGTTGCCTCTCGACCTGCCCAGCCCGCCGACGTTCTCAAAAACAAATCCGAACGATCAGGCGATTTATCTGGTCGGTCTGCTTTCCGATACGCTGACCGATGGCGATCTCTACAAGTATGCGTCCACCGCCGTGGCGCAGAGGATCGCAATCTTGCCTGGTGTATCGCAGGTGAATATCTACGGCGTTCAGGGCGCGATTCGGATTAAAGCCGATCCTGCTGGTCTCGCTTCACGCGGATTAACGATGGACGATCTCGCCAGCGCGATCAAAGCGGGGACGGTTTACTCTGGCGCCGGGCAATTCGACGGGGCGCACCGCACCTTTGTTCTTCTGCCGAACGGGCAAATCGATAACGCAGAAGGCTATCGCAATTTGATTATTGCGCGGAACAGAGATGGCTCGCCCGTTTATCTGCGCGATGTGGCCGAAGTTCGCCAGAGCGTGCAGGACGAGCGGCTCTCCCGCACATTTTGGATGCGTGGTTTTAATCCCCCAGGTTCGGTTGTAGTGCTGGCCGTCTCGCGACAGGCGGGCGCAAACGCGGTCGAGGTCGCGAAGTCGGTCAAAGCACTTTTTCCCCAGATCCGCGCCAGTCTTCCGGGGTCGATTACGCTCGTTCCGGTATTCGACCGATCCCAGAGCATTGTCGATTCCGTTCACGACGTGCAATTCACACTCATGATCGCGTTCGTTCTGGTCGTGATGGTGATCTACATCTTCCTTGGACGCGCCACGGATACGCTCATTCCCGCGGTCGCGCTTCCGTTGTCTTTGCTGCTCACCGTCGCGGTCATGTACGCGCTCAACTATTCCATCAACAATTTGACCTTGATGGCGCTGACACTGGCGATCGGATTCCTGGTCGATGACGCGATTGTGTTTCTGGAAAACGTCGTGCGTCGTGCGGAGCATGGTGAATCGATTCTAAAAGCCGCTTTCAACAGCGCCGGCGAAATTTCCGTCACCATCATGTCGATGACGCTGTCACTGGCTGCGGTTTTTATTCCTCTGGTGTTTTTGCCCGGTCTGCTTGGTCGCATCTTCCGCGAATTTTCGGTTACGATTATCGTGGCTATTCTCGCTTCGGGACTTATTTCGTTAACACTCACTCCGCTGATGTGCGCGCGCATTCTGGGCGAACGCAAAGCCGGACATAAGCGCGCACGCATGGAAAAATGGACCAGCGATTTCATCCAACGTGTGATCGCAGGATATGGCAGGGCCCTAGACAAATTTCTCGATCGCGCCTGGCTGACCGTTCCAATCCTCCTCGGATGTATTCTCGGGCTCTGGTTTTTCTTCACCCACTTGCCGTTCACCTTACTGCCCCCAGGCGACAGCGGCTTCATAAGGGGAGTTTTCATCGCGCAGGAAGGTTCTTCGCCCGCGCAGATGCATGCCTATCAGCAACAGGTCAATCAAAAGCTGAAGGAGGATCCAAACATCGGACAATTTTTCACACTCGCCGGCTTCGCAGCTCGGAGTTCGTCCTCGCAGGGCCTGATGTTCTGTTTTCTCAAACCGAGAAGTCAACGCCCGCCAATCGAACAGTGCATCCCGCAATTGCAGAAATCGATCAGCTCTATTCCAGGTATCACTGCCATTTTGCAACCGAATCCGGTGCTGCAGATTAATGTCGGCGCGACCAGTCAGACGCAGGGGCAATATGCCTATACTCTCAGCGGCATCGTGCCCAGTGACGTTTACGCCGCCGCCGATCAGTTGATGACCAAGCTGAAGAATTTCAAAGGCTTCGCTTCCGTCCGCTCCGATTATTACAACAGCACGCCGAATCTCACCGTCGATATTGATCGCGAGCGCGCTGCCACGTATGGTGTATCTACTTCCGCCGTCCAGAGTTTGTTACGCACGGCTTACTCACAGAATTACGTCTACTTAATCAAGCAGCCCGAAGACCAATACCAGGTCATCCTGGAAGTGAAGGACAGTGAGCGGGCGACACCGGCTGATCTTAACAATCTTTACGTGCGCAGTAACACCGGAGGCGCTTTCAGCGGAACGGGAGCAGGAGGTGGAACGATCACGACCACAACTGGCACTGCCGCCAACCTCGTGCCGCTGCGCGCCGTGACATCGACAAGGCAAGTCGTTGGTCCGCAGGCGGTCAATCACTTCAACCAATTCACCAGCGTGACTATCAACTTCAATTTGCTGCCGAACGTCGCGATTGGCGATGCAACAAAATTCATCGAAAACAGCTTCGCTCAAGTGCACCAGCAAATCCCCAGTGTGCAGGCCACGTTTCAGGGTGAAGCGCTTGTCTTTCGTCAACTATTTAAGTCGCTGCCGTTGCTCCTGCTCTCTGCGATTTTTGTCATGTATGTGATTCTGGGAATTCTTTACGAAAGCTACGTCCATCCGATCACGGTGCTTTTCCCGGCGATCGTGCCGGCGGTCGTAGGCGGTTTATTCACGCTTTGGATTTTTGGATCAAGCTTGTCTCTTTACAGCGTCATCGGTTTGTTTCTTCTGCTCGGCATCGTCAAGAAGAACGGAATCCTGGTGGTCGATTTTGCACTCAAACGAATCGACGAGGGATTAAGTCTGCGAGAGGCAATTCACGAAGCCAGTCTGGAGCGCTTTCGGCCCATCATGATGACCACCCTCGCCGCTCTGATGGGCGCTGTGCCGCTCGCGCTTGGCTTCGGCCACGACGCCTCAGCGCGCCGCCCCCTCGGTCTTGTCATTGTCGGCGGCCTGATTTTCTCACAAATGATTACGCTTTTTGTGACGCCGGTCATTTATCTCTGGCTCGAATGGTTCCAGGAGCGCGTTCTCGACAAGGTGCCGTTTCTGCGCAGCGCGCACATGCATCACGAAGGCGAGCCCATCCCGCATCCGGCCGGAACCGGCGACGGCGAGTTAGAACCGGCCGGCGCGCCCTGATAACGACGTCAGTCATATCGGCTGTGTTTGAGACAACTCTCGCACACACTTAATTAGATTAAATCAGATGCGCGCAATGGTGCTCGAGAAAACGCGGCAACCGCTGCAACTCCGCGATGTGCCAAAACCAAAACCGGCGAGTGGACAAGTGCTTATGCGCGTTGCCACATGTGCGGTTTGTCGGACTGATCTTCACGTTGTCGATGGCGAGTTGCCGGATCCGAAGCTGCCTCTGATTCCGGGGCACCAAATCGTTGGATACATCGAAGCGACGGGCGAAGGCGTTAAAGGATTTTCCGTGGGTGAACGCGTCGGCGTTCCGTGGCTCGGCTGGACGGATGGCGAATGTCGCTATTGTCGGTCCAACCGCGAAAATCTTTGCGATCGTGCGCGTTTCACCGGTTACACGATCGACGGTGGTTACGCTGAATTTACGGTTGCCGATTCGCGATTTTGTTTCCGTCTCCCCGATCAATACAATGACGTGGATATTGCGCCGTTGCTTTGCGCGGGATTGATTGGTTACCGGTCGTTGCGCAAGACGGGAGATGCGCGCCGTCTCGGCATTTACGGATTCGGTAATGCAGCGCACTTGATCGCCCAGGTTGCGCTGTACCAGGGCCGCCAGCTTTTCGCGTTCACTCGCCCTGGCGACAAGGCCACACAGCAAGCAGCCAGAGAGTTAGGCGCAAAATGGGCGGGCGGTTCCGATGAAACGCCACCCGAAAAACTCGATGCGACCATCGTGTTCGCGTCTGTCGGGCCGCTGGTGCCGGTTGCGCTCCGCGCGCTCGCCAAGGGCGGTATTGTCGTTTGCGGCGGGATTCACATGAGTGATATCCCGTCGTTTCCATATGCCGATCTTTGGGGCGAACGCGCGATCACTTCGGTAGCAAACCTGACGCGCCGTGATGGCGAAGAATTTCTCGAAATCGCGCCGCGCGTTCCGGTAAAAACAAAGACGGAAACGTTTCCACTCGAAGAAGCGAATGCCGCGCTGGAAAAATTCCGGGCCGGTGAGCTCGCCGGAACCGCTGTTCTCATGATTTAATCGCTAACACCGGTCATCCCGAGCGACGCGAGGGACGTCACACTCGAAGTTTGGAGCACACAAATCAATCACCATGATCAATCCGTTTGCGCGCGATGCTTCGTTCAGGATGACCGCGGTTCTTGTGATCTCTGACCTCTGACTTCTGAGCTCCGACCTCTGGCATAGCGCCAATTGCTCTTTTCAACTGCCGCGAGGAGCGGCGATGATTCCAATTCCGCCATCTCTGCTCGCGTGAAGGGAAAGATATCCATCGGGACTGGAAATCGGCCCGGGAAAAAGGCCGCCACGCGGTCGCGCGGTCGCTCTTGCGCCGTAGTAAGGATAATGAATACGTCCAGATCGCTTCCCGGGGCATAGGTGTCGTTCGCGAAGGATCCGAAGACGATGATTTCCTCTACAGCGAGATTCGTGGCAAGGAGCCTGGCCGCATACTCGTTTATGCAACGGCGCACTTGTTCCACATCGACGGATTTAATCTCGACAGGCTGTGACATCGTCGTGAGCGGCGCGCCCGGCGGTCGCGCCCTACTGCATATCAACTGATTTGATTTCGACAGAATGCAAAAATCGCCTCCGCGTGCGCGATAGCTTCGTCTGCGTCTCTGCGCGAGTAAAAATCTACCGGCGCGCCTCGCTCGAATCCGTTTGGGTATCGCGTTGGAATATAATGCCTGTCGAGTACTCGCGCTCTATCCATCAAATCGGCGTCCGGTTTTGCTTGTTCCGGCAATGCATTTAGCAGTGCAATCAAAACATGCCCCCATGCTTCCTTATGCAGGTGCTGAAATAGCGCTTTGACCGCTTTCTCGGCTGCTTGTTGGCAGGCAAAAGCGGACCATTCATAATGACCAGCATCGCGGGCGCTGCGAGCGAGGCGCAAATCCGCTTCAGCTTGTCTGAACCAATCCTGCGTGCGCTCAGCCATAGATGCTTAGCATGCTATCGCCTTCGACAAATTCAGCAAGCAGTCGCCACGAACCCGAAATATTCGCGCTGCCAGAAGGGAATGGCCTCACCCCGCCTGGACCCGCGCGCGAGCGCTGAACGGTTTAATGAAATTGCCCGGCAACCGTTTCTCGTCGTCTGGCGCTGCGCCGGCGGCATTGGCGAGTGCTTCTTCCTCGGCGGAGAGAAACGGTTTGAAGCGATTCTTATCGATCGCTTTCATGAAGGCTTCATGCGGTGAAACAATGCCTTTTTCGAGCAATGCCCAAATTGCGTCGTCCATGAATTGCATACCCTGAGCCCTTCCGGAAACGATCACATCCTGGAGCTTTTGCGTCGCGCCTTCGCGAATGATGGCGGCGACGGCAGCATTCGCGACCAGAATTTCGTTTACGGCGATCCGGCCCGGGCGGTCGGATCTTCTTAAAAGCAACTGCGCAACGACGCCGCGAAGAGAGTTCGCGAGCATGGCACGGGCCTGCGGTTGCCGGTCAGCTGGGAACATGTCCACCATACGATCAACCGTCTTGCGAGCGTTGTTTGTGTGCAGCGTGCCGAACACGAGAAGACCGGTCTCGGCCCCAGTAAGCGCGAGGGAGACCGTTTCGAGATCGCGCATTTCACCCACCAGCACAATGTCGGTGTCCTCGCGCAGTGCCGCCTTGAGCCCAGCGGCAAACGAACTCGAATTCCCAGGCACTTCCCGCTGTGTGATCGTGCTTCGCTTGTTATCGTGCACGAATTCGATTGGTTCTTCGATTGTTACTACGTGCTTGGAAAAGTTTTGATTGATATAGTCGATCAGCGCGGCTTGCGTCGTGGTTTTTCCGGAACCGGTTGGGCCGGTAACAAGGACAAGGCCGCCGCGGAGGTGGGCAAATTCTTTTACAATCACCGGGATCCCCAACTCCTCGAGTGTAGCAATCTTGGTGGGAATCAGACGAAATGCCGCGCTGTAACCATTCGACTGCTTGAAATAGTTAGTGCGAAAACGAGACGCCTCGTCCATCTCGTAAGCAAAATCCAGGTCCCCATGCTGCTCGAAAATTTCCCAGTTGTGCGGACCGCAAACTTCGCTCATCATCTGCACGGCTTCCTCTCGTTTTACCGGCTCCGCGCGGATGGGCATGATATCGCCATGCATGCGCATTTTCGGCGGTTCACCTTCGCCGATGTGCAGATCGGATCCGCCATGCTTCACAATTACGCTTAGAAATCGATCGAGATAAGCCATTACTAAATGACGAATGACGAATGACGAATGACGAGACAATGACAAAGCTCGAGTCGTTCTTGCTTTCGAAGTTCGTTCTTCGTCATTCCAATCATTCGTGCTCCGTTATTTCCCCAGGTGCTTGCGCATCATCTGTTTCTGGTCGGCGCGCGCGTAGGTTTCATCGGCGCTGATCAGACCACGATCATAAAGATCGATCAGTGTATCGTCCATCAAACGCATACCTTGTTTTTTACCCGTCTGAATAATGCCCGGCAACATGTATGTTTTTGCTTCGCGAATGACGTTGGCCACAGCCGGCGTATTCGTAAGAATTTCAAGCGCCAGCACGCGCCCGGTGCCATCCTTTTTTGGTATTAACTGGTGACTAATGACTCCGCGCAAAGATTCCGCAACCATCACCCGGACTTGTTCCTGTTGATCGGCCGGAAACACATCGAGTAATCGATCAAGTGTGCGCGAAGCATTACTCGTGTGCAGTGTCGCCAAGACAAGATGCCCGGTCTCGGACGCGGTGATGGCGAGTGAAATCGTCTCCAAATCGCGCATTTCGCCAATCATGATCACGTCCGGATCTTCCCGGAGCGAAGCGCGCAGCGCCGTGGCGAAAGACTCTGTGTGCGTAAAAACCTCGCGTTGCGATACGTGGCAGTTTTTCGACGCAATAATGTATTCGATCGGATCCTCAAGCGTGATAATGTGATCGCGCCGCTCCATATTTATCTGCTGGATCATCGCCGCGAGCGTTGTCGATTTACCGGTGCCGACAGAACCTGTCGCTAAAATCAGGCCGTTTTGATAACGGGTAAGTAACCTGAGATGCTCCGGCAATCCGAGTTCGTCCATCGTCCGCACGTTTGTGTTAATCACGCGGAATACAATCTCGATTCCGAGCCGCTGGCGTACCACGCTGGTGCGATAACGGGCGAACTCGTTTGCATAGGCAAAATCGGAATCTCCGCGCGTGTTGAGTTCCGTCTTGTACACGTCAGGAACAAAACTTTCAGCCAGGGCCGCGGTTTGCTCGCCGGTTAGTGGCGGTGCGTCGGGCCAGATCGGTTCCAATGCTCCATGCAAACGCCAGATGGGTTGTGCGTTCACAGCCAGATGGACATCGGAGGCGCCGGCTTTTTGCCCGATCTCGAGATATTCATCTACGTGTCCCAGCGGATGCGATTTGACTGGAATGTCCGGGGCCTTTGCGATCATGGCGCGCTGTCGAGATGATTATGCGATGCAGAGGCCGGACGTAAATCCTAAAACAAGCTCACTGCCTTCTTGATCGGCGAGATTGCCCCGCAACACCGATCAGCCGATTTCTGACAAACTCGACAACAACCGGCCGAACCAGGCTCGCCGCGATTTTCAGCGCACCCAAGGCAAATCCAGTTTCAAGAAGCTTCATCTTGGATTTGCGGCCGCTCTTTGCATCTATGTAAATCTTCTTCTTCCGGACGGGCAGGAGGATGACGAGGGTGCCAACCGCCGCCGCCGCTGTGATCCAGGAACCTGTTTGTTCTCGAAACGATCGCCGAATTTTTCGTGGAAAATCCAATTCATAATGCAAGCCGCGCAAGTCGCGCGACACGCGTTCACGCGAACTGGCGATTTCTGCTCTTAGCTCGTCGGTCGATTTGTCGTGTCCAGATTTTTCAGCCATTCGCGATCTTTCTTTAATTCAGCCAGTGTCGCGCGAAACACCGGCTTGGTTATTCGGCTACGCGCGACCAGAAGCAGCACTAATGCAATAAGAAAATGCACTCCAGCAGCGGCTAGGGCAGTCCATAGCCACGAAATCCGAGCGAGATGCGCCAAGCCAACAATGGCGCTGGAGATAAGAAAAACATATCCGAGCACGCAGAGGAACAGAGCGAGAATCAGGCAAGCCGCGAGGACGAGCAGCTGCACAAGCGCCGCTTTCGATTCCTGAGCGAGAAGGACAAACCGGCTTTCAAAAAATTCCGCAAGCGCGCTTGCCAGCGCCAACAAATTTGCCAGCAAACCGGCATGCCCCGCCGGATTGCGGGACCGAGTAGGTTCGCTGATCATTCGACCGCAGCGCGATCAACGCCGGAAGATCAGGCCCAGAACGAACCCGATTCCGAGGGCGGTAAAGACCGCCTTGGTCGGGTTTTCGCGCACGTATTGCTCGGCATCTTCTTGAAATGTGCGGGCACGCGCGGTCGCATCGCCCCATGCTTGTTCTGCCTTGCCACGCGCATCGTCCCAGGCTTGCTCCGCTTTGCCGCGGTATTCTCCCGCAATGGCGCCCGCCGCGGACTTCACATCCTCCGCTGCTTTGCGGGCATGCGTTTTGCTGCTCTCCAACTTGTCTTGCGCGTCTGTCATACCAGACCCTTCTTGTTTTGATTTATTCTCTTCAGGCATTGCTAATCTCCTTTTAATTTCCGCCCCAAGTATCCGCGCGCTTCTGGGTTTCAGCAAACGCGCGGGCGTATAAATTGCGCCTTTACAGGGAAACGCAATTCGTGAGCTGGTCGCGCGTATAACTCTCGTTACGCAAAGGTGCTACCCCCCCCCGACGAGCTTTTAACGTCACTGTTCGCGGAAAATGATTCGCCCTTTTGTTAGATCGTAAGGCGAAAGCTCCAATGAAACTCGGTCACCCGGAACGATTCGAATAAAATGCTTGCGCATTTTGCCCGAGATATGGGCAAGGACATTCCGCTGGCCCGGAAGATCGACACGAAGCATCGTGCCCGGCAACACCTGCGTCACGGTGCCTTCTGTAACGATCTGTCCTTCTTTCGGCATTGCGCCGAATATATTCGTGATCGCGCGTCTCTCAAGGGTGGCGCACTTGGTCCAGCGATACGGTCGGCAGATATTCGCCTAGTTCCCGACGTTTCCACCATGCGCCAGTTTGTCGGCGTTCCTCAGCGGTCGTGAAACGGTAACGATAAAAACTTGCGCGAATGTAACGCGGTGGCTGATCTGGAAACGGATTGTGCGCAAGTAAGCGGCTCACATCCGGTGACCCTTGCAGGAGCCTGACTACCAATCCGCCAAACCACGGATTTTGCTGCGCAGCTCCCAAGGCGGCGAACCACATTTGCCAATCGAGCCGCGGCTGGTGTGGGGCGCACCAGCCCGGCGCGCGTTGCACGTCTCCTGGTTTCCATTTGAATTCGTACGGCAGCCAATCAATGCCGTCAGCGCTGCCTTCGATTACGATCTCGCCACGGTCCTTTGTCATTACACGAAAAAGTCCATAACCGTTCACGGTACGGAACGGCTCGACATGCTCGAAGATAAAAGAGAGCGCGCGTGGCCATGGCGCACCTGGTTTAAACGCAGTGAATATGAGCCAGGCATTGATTGGGAAGGTGACAACAATCACCGCGATAGCCGATAAGATCGATAACCGCTGTGGTAGGGCGCGACCGCCGGGCGCGCCGAATCGAGCTCGTCCGTCCAGACGAAGCGCAGCGTCATCAATCAACAATAAACACAATGCGATCGTGAGGAGATTGAAAAAGCAATAATTGCCAGTCACAGCAATCGCGATTTGAAGAAAAATCATCAATCCGGCAGCAATGAACCGTGGCCGGCGCGGCGCCCAGATAAAAAACGGCGCGATGATTTCCACCGCGA
>WNGE01009760.1_pt1 | contig 10053 bp, 11 predicted proteins | sample 5400651 | NCBI WGS metagenome assembly WNGE01 (sample SAMN13153370, study PRJNA577476) | soil metagenome | isolation source: 60 cm soil or saprolite under grassland replicate 2 | place: USA:California | collected 2016-06-15 | reverse complement strand
CAGAGCCTCTCCCTGGCCTCGATGCCGGACGTCGGCGGCAAGAACCACGCTGACCTCGCGCTTTGCCACGCCGCTTCGTGCGAGCTGCCTGGACCCGTCGCGGATCATCGACGCGACCGCCCTTCGGACCTCTTTCCACGGCGTGGTGGCGAGCGGCGAGGGCAGGCTGCGGGCGAACTCGAATCCCGGGTTTGCGGTGAGCATTCCGAAGGCTGACGCAACACCGGCGCTCGGAGGAAACACCAGCGTCCTGATGCCGAGCCCCTTGGCCACGCCCCAGGCATGCACCGGTCCTGCGCCTCCCGTTGCCACCAGTGCGAAGCGCCTGATATCCCGCCCCCGTTCGATGGCGTGCATCCGGGCGGCGCCGGCCATGTTTTCGTTGACCACGCGATGGATGGCCGCGGCCGCCTCCAGGGCGGACAGGCCCAACTCACGGCCCAACCGTCCCACCGCCACGCGGGCCGCGCCAACGTCCAGCCTCATCTCCCCGCCCAGGAAGAACTCCGGATTGAGATAGCCGAGCAGGAGGTCGGCGTCGGTCACTGTCGGCTCGGTGCCGCCTTGCCCGTAGCACGCGGGACCGGGGTCGGCTCCTGTGCTCTCAGGGCCGACCTTGGGCAGACCGAATGGCCCGACCTCGGCGATGCTTCCGCCGCCCGCGCCGATCTCGATGAGGTCGATCACCGGAACCCGAAGCGGCATCCCGCTACCTTTGGTGAAGCGATACACGCGGGCGGCTTCGGTCTCCCGGGCCACCATGGGGATGCCGTTCTCGATCAGGCATGCCTTGGCAGTGGTTCCACCCATGTCGAAGGCCAGCACGTCCTTGCGACCACTACGCTCGCCCCAGAAACCGGCCGACTGAGCCCCCGCGGCGGGACCCGACTCCAGCAGCCGCACAGGGTACCGCCTCGCCGAATCGGTTCCGGCCAGGCCTCCGCCGCCGGTCGACAGCATGACCCGGAGGGGTCCAGTCAGGCCCAGGCCGTCCAGGCGCTTCTCCAGCATCTCGAGGTATCGGTCGACCAGCGGCATGACATAGGCGTTGGCCACGACCGTCGAGGTCCTGACGAACTCGCCGAGCTCCGGAGACACCTCGCTGGAGACCGAAATGGCTGTTTCGGGCAACGCCCGGCGAAGGATCCGCGCCACGGCCTCCTCGTGCGCGGGATTCCGATAGGAGTGGAGGAGGCAGATCGCCACCGCCTGGACCCCTTCTCGATCCATGCGTCTCGCCAGCTTCGTTACTTCATCGTCGGCCAGCGGGCGATCCACCGATCCGTCCGCCAGGATCCGCTCGTCGACCGCGTAGCGGAGGCGGCGGGGGACCAGCGGCTCGGGAATCTCCAGGAAGAGGTCGTACAGGTCGTATCGAAGCTCGCGCCTGATGGTCAGGAGGTCGCGAAACCCCTGGGTGTGGACCAGAGCGGTGGTGGCTCCCTTGCGCTCGATCAACGCGTTGGCCACCAGGGTGGTCCCGTGGACCACCTCAGCCACGTCCTTGGCCTCCACGTGGCGGAGGAGCCTGGTGATTCCGGTCTCGACCGCGATCGATGGATCGGTGGGGGTGGTAAGGACCTTGCTGCTCGCCGCCACTCGGCCGGAGACCACCAGGACCAGGTCGGTGAAGGTCCCTCCGATGTCTACGGCGATACGAGCTCGACTCGGCTCAGCACTCACGCACGGTGAGATGGTAGCGGCCCCCGGCCGTGAAGCCTGCGGCCTTCAGCGCGTCCGCCACGACGCCGGCGCACACTCGGATGGTAGAACGTCGATCCGGTCTCTCCGGCGATGCGTCGAGCGCGGCCTTGAGGGCGGTGGCGGCATCCGGATCCACGCCGGCGACGCCGGTCATGTCGAACGAGGTAGCCGGGCTGCCGGGGTAGGTCAGGATCACGTCGCTGAGCTTGTTCACGTCCCTCACCCGCAACGTCCCCTGGAGCCTGACGTTGCCGAGGGTCTTCAGGGCGATATCGAGAGCCACGGCGGAATTCTTCATCCGATGTCAATCTCGGGCAAACAGGCCTAGATGCCGTGTCGGACTCCCAGGCTACGCTAGGCGCATGTCCCGAGATTCAGTGCTGTCGATGCTCAATGCCTCTGCGGGGATCGCCGGGCTCACCCTGGTCTTCCTGGGAGTGGTGATCGCCACCTACCAGTCCTACGGTGCGGCCTCTTCGCCGAAGGTGCTCGCTCGGTATCGGCGTTCCGCCCTGTTCGTCCTTGCCTCCTTCTTTCTCAGCCTGGTCACGGTGGTCGTTTCGATCACGTGGCTCGCCTGGAGTCACCCCGTCGGCGCGATGTTCTGGACGATCTTGGGGTTGTTCCTGGCCCAGATCCTGGGGCTGTTCGCCACCGCCCTGTTCGTCTCCGTTCAGGTGCTCTGGAGGTAGCGGATGGCGCTCACGCTGGAGAAGGAACAGCGGCTTGGGAATGCAGGGTTCTTCGAACTGTTCGAGAAGGAGCGGCCGCTGTGGAAGGACATGGCCCAGGAGGCCTATTCGTATACGAAGCTGTATGTGGGGCGGGCCAAGGCTCAGGTACGAATGGACGATGTGGTCGGGCCTCTCATCGAGGCCCTGAAGGTGACGGGCAAGCTCGAAGAACATCTGGACCACAAGAAGCTCAAGGAGAAGTATTGGGTGGCATGGTTCGGTGAGTTGATCCTGGAGCTTCTGTGGGATGAGCTGAAGAAGAAGTGAGGTGAGGTCCTGCATGGCGGACGATTACGCGACCCGGGCGAAGGAATACCTTGACCGGATCATCCAGGCGCAGCGCCACCACGGGCATCGAGTGAAGCTTTCCAAGGAGCAGCTCGGGCGAGCGGTCGAGCGTACCAGCAGCGTCTTTCGGAGGCTCGACATGGCCTCCGAATCGGCCCGCAACCGTAAGTAAGAAAAGATGCCAAGTCCCGCATCGGGGTTGCCGTTGTGGCGGCAGTGTGGCTAGCTGAGCTAGCCCGGGGCTCGTGGCAGAGCATCACCATCGAAGGGACGGGTCGGGTCGCTTTGGTGTTTGCTTCCCCCTTTGACGATGCTCCACCGCTGCCATGGACGGGTCCGTCCGGGCGTCGGCCACCCCGCAGCCCTCAGCCCCTCACTCGCCCAGGTCGTCGCCCAAGCCCAGTGCCAGTCCTTCTCCGAGTCCAAGCCCGTCGGCGTCGCCCTCTCCGGAGCCAAGCCCGTCGCCGTCGCAGTCCCCGGAGCCTTCTCCTTCCCCGACCCCCGAGCCAGCCCGAGTCCTTAGAGCGGTCCGGACGACTCTACGAGTGGAGCGGGTGAAGGGAATCGAACCCTCGTCACCAGCTTGGAAGGCTGGAGCTCTACCACTGAGCTACACCCGCGCGGACTCCATGGTAGCTCAGCGAGAACTGTCCTCGGCCACGATCTCGCGGGGGAGGACCTGGGGGCGAGGCATGAGCTTCTTCCAGGGATCGCTCTTCGCGAGTAGGCCCGGCACATTCCGGATCGTGAAGTCTCGCGGTTTCACCTGCCCGAGGTCCTCCCACGTCACAGGGAACGACACGGTCCCTCCGGGCCGGGCCCGAGGCGAATAGGGCGCGACCACGTGGGCGCCGGGGGCGTTCCGGCCCGGGTCCAGGAACACCCGCCCTCCGCGCTTGGCGATCCTGACCTCCGCGGTGGCCTCTTCAGGCATCCGCTCTTCCACGCGATGCCCGATGGCCAGGGCGGCGGATCGAACGACGGGATAGTCATATCGCCTCTGGAGCGGGACGTAGACATGGACTCCTTTGCCACCTGAGGTCTTCGGCAGACCGTCGAGACCGATCTCGTCCAGGACTTCCTTCAGGACCAGGGCGACATGTACCGACCGTTCGAATGCGTCCTGTGGAGGGTCGAGGTCGAACACGAGGTGATCGGGCCGCTCCAGGCGATCGGCTCTGGAGAGCCATGGGTGGAGCTCGATGCAGGCCTGGTTCGCCAGCCACCGGAGGGTGCGCTTGTCGTTGCACAGCGTGTAGCGAACCTGGCGACGGGCGGACTCGGCCCGAAGGCTGATCGTCCTGACCCAGGACGGCGCGTACTTCGGTGTGTCCTTCTGGTAGAACGACCCACCTTTGAGGCCGTCGGGGAATCGGATGACGGTGAGCGGTCGGTTGCGGAGCGCCGGCAGGATGAATGGCGCCACCGCGTCGAAGTAGCCGACCAGGTCGCCCTTGGTCAGGCCCTCGTCGGGCCAGAAGACCTTGCGCAGATTGGAGAGTTCGACGCCGCCCGGCATGCCGCGACCTTATACCCGGCGTGGTCTGGGGTGACGCGTAGAATCGGCGAGGCGGGGCGTGGCGCAGTTTGGTTAGCGCGCGTGGTTTGGGACCACGAGGTCGGCGGTTCGAATCCGCCCGCCCCGACGAGACCCCCTAGGTCATGACCAGGTGGTTCGAATCCAGGAAGGCGTCGGTCAGGTAGAAGGACTCCCGGGTCATCGCCCTGGTCTTGCGGCTGAAGATGACCGAAAGCTCGCGGCGGCCGTCTTCGTAGTGTGTGTACACCTTGACCGTCGAGGCGTCGGCCTGCAGCTCGTTCCACGACGAGGGCGTGAGGCCGCGGACCCGCTTGGTCGTCGCGGTGCTCGAGTTGCAGATCAGGATCCCATTGAGGCCCCAGAAGAACGGGACGTGCTTGTGGCCGGACAGCACGATGTCGATGTCGAGCTGATTGAGCAGAGCCAGCAGATCGCCGGCGTCCGTGATGATGTTCCGCTCCCGGCCGGTTCCCGGGATGGGCACCAGGTGATGGTGGATGACGAAGACCTTCACATGGTCGGACCGGTCGAACTGCTTGCGGATCCAGTCGTATCGCTCGCGTCCGATGTGGCCTTCGTCCAGATCGGGCTCAGACGAGTCCACCCCAACGACCGTCAACCCCGAAGCCAGGAGGCGCTCAGCGCGCTCGGGCTCGAAATCAACCTGGTACCGGGAGAAGCGCTCGCCGAAGAACCGCTCGAAATGGATCCAGCCCACGTTGCGGGAGTCGTGGTTGCCGGGCACCACGACCTTCGGTGCCTCGATCTGGCTAACCCACGTCGCTGCCTGCTCGAACTCCCACTCGTACCCGGCGGCCGTCAAGTCGCCGGCCAAAACGACGACGTCTGGCGCCAACCTGTTGATGCGTTCAACCGTGGCCCGCATGACGTCCTCGCTGAAGGTCAGCTCGCCGCAATGGATGTCGGAGAACTGAGCTATGCGAAGCGGGATGCTGGAGATGTTCACCGAGCCCTCCGTTCGCGCTCTTCACCGTCCGGGCCTCGCTTAGGATATCCCCGCGGGAGGTAGGGCTTGGAAGAGCGGATCACTCACAGCCTGGTGAAGGCCCTGCGCTCGGTACCCGATTTCGCCTCTCTCACCGACCACGAGTTGCTCGACATCGTTGGAGCCTCGACCAACCTGGCGTGGCCGGCCGGTGCCGTTGTCTTCGCGAAGGGGAGCCCTTCGGAGGCGCTGTACATCGTCCTGTCGGGAAGCGTTCGGATCTCCGACGTGGTCGACGGACGGCGGGTGGACGTGGCCAAGGTGGGCCCAGGCGCCTCGTTCGGTGAGCTGTCGCTGCTGCTTCACACCACCCACAGCAAAGAGGCTGTGGCGGAAGAAGATACGGAATTGATGATCGTGCCGAAGGAGTGGTTCCAGGGACTGCTGGAGGCCAAACGGGACCTCGCCGAGCATTTTCGCCGCCGCTTGGAGGAGCGACTTCCCGTGCGCGGCGAGGTCCAGGTCGACCAGCCCTCCTGAACGGATCAGCTGAGGGCCGCCGATTGGGCCCTTTCCGGCCCGGGGAAGGGCCTCATACCTCGAAAGGGCCGCCGGAGCGCCAGTACTGCTCCTTCTCCCTTGTCAGGAAGTCCTCGTCGACCAGATGGCGGCGGAGGGCCGCGTAGTCGTCATGGAAGCGCTTCAGCGTTTCGTTGACCTGACGCTCCGAGTAGCGAAGCCCTGCCTCGAACTCCAAGGCCAGGCGCGACAGGACGATGCGACGCTTCGATTGCTTGGCAGGGACCTCGCGGAGCCTGCCACCTCGGAAATAGTGGCGAAGGACCGCCTCCTCCCCTTCATGGACGGCCCCCAGGGCCAGGCCGGCGTTTCGAGACGGGCCGATGTCCCGAGCCGCCTCTCGCAGGGCCTCGGGCAAAAGCCGATACGTCCGGCGATCCGCTTCCACGGCCACGAGTCCCATCCCTGTCAGTCGCGTGAGGTGCCGGCGAACCCTGTGGAGAGGGAGACCGAGCCGAGCGGCCAGCGCACTCGCGGTCATCGTTTCGCGGGCGAGCGTGCCGGCAACGGCAAGTCGCTCTGGGTCGGCCAGGGCGCGGAGGAGCTGCTCGGGCGTCGCGGCTGAGGCCATCGAGCGCCGAGTCTAACGAAGAGGTTGCGGTCTCCCGGAAGGGGCCTGCAGGATTGAGGGGTGGAAGCAACGGCATCCCAGTCCAGAGTCGTGGTGCCGAGTCGCATTTTCCTGGTCCCGCTCACTCACTGGGACCGTGAGTGGTACGAGCCATTCGAGGGTTTCCTGGCCCGGCTGATCGAGATGATGGACCACCTCATCGACCTGGCCGACGCAGAACCGCCCCTGGCGCATTTCCATCTCGACGGGCAGTCCGCAATGATCGACGACTACCTCGCGGCTCGGCCGGAGCGAAAGCAAGATGTCGAACGGCTGGCGCGACAGGGCCGGATCTCGGTCGGCCCCTGGTTCACCCAGATGGACGAATTCCTCACCTCCGGCGAGTCGATGATCCGGAATCTCGAGTGGGGGACCTCTCGGGCTCGAGAGCTGGGCACGGAGCCGGTACCCGCAGGCTACCTCCCCGACCAGTTCGGCCACATCGGCCAGATGCCCCAGATCCTGTCCAATGCTGGGTTCGACAAGGCTGTCGTCTGGAGAGGCGTCCCGGCGTCCATCGACAAGACCGCGTTCTGGTGGGAGGCGCCGGACGGGAGCCGGGTCCTGGCCGAGTACCTGGTGTTCGGGTACGGCTTCGGCGGTTGGCTGTACCAGGCCGAGAACGCCGAAGAGCTCGCTGGGTACCTGGCGAAGGCGGTCGAGATGCTCGCTCCGGTCTCCGCAAGGGACCGATTGCTGGTGCCGGTTGGAGGAGACCACTCCGTGCCTGCGGCCAAGCTCACACCATTATTGAATGAGGTGAACCACACGGCCCAGGTCCCGGCCGAGATCTCTTCGATGGCCGCCTACCTTGATGAGCCTGCGCCGCAAGGCATTCCGACGTGGCGAGGGGAGCTTCGCTCGGCCGCCCGAGCCCACCTGCTTCCAGGCGTCTACTCGGCGCGAATCCATCAGAAACAGCAGCGTGGCCGGATCGAGGCCTTGCTGGAACGGGTTACGGAACCTCTTGCCGCGCTCGTTCCAGGGTTCGAGTGGCCCGAAGAGGACTTGCGGGAAGCCTGGCGGTTGCTTCTTTGGAATGGCGCCCACGACTCCGTGTGCGGTTGCTCCGTGGATGAAGTGGCCCGCGTCGTAGACGAACGATACGAGAAAGCCGTGTCGATCGCGCTGCGCATCACCGATGGCGCCATGGAGGCACTCGCGGCTCGAGTGGCCAATCCCGGCTCGGTCTATTTCAACCCCTCGTCTCGGGAGCGCGACGGGATCCCCGCCCTGGGCTGGAGAGTCCACACCGAGCATCCTGGTCCGAGTCGCAGATCCGTTGAGCTCTTCGTGGAGGATGGCGAGATCCTGTGTGGCGGTTTTCGCCTCCGCTTGGTCGATGAGGGAGATGTCGGCGATCTCTATAACTTCTGCCCCACCCGGGATGCTCCGCCGAGAGCGCCGTCCTCCTTTGAGCCCCAGGAGCACTATGTCGTCGCGGAATTCGACAGGATGCGGGTGGAACTCGACGCCCAACAGGTAGGCAATGATCGCATCCGCGTTGGAGTGAGTATCGAGAACGGCGGCATTGATCGTCGGCTTCGCCTACATGTTGCATTGGACGAACCCGCTGCCGGCTCGGCTGCGCTTTCGCCATTCGAGGTGGTCGAACGGCCGCTGCAGTCGGAGGGAGGGACCGAGACGCCGTCGCCTACCTGGCCGGCCCGAGGAGCAGTGTTGGCCGGGGGCGTCACCCTTATCCAGGATGGCGTCTTCGAATACGAGGTGCTGTCAAATCCTCCCGAGCTGGCGATCACGCTTCTCCGTTGCGTAGGTACGATCAGCCGCCCGGAGATCGCCACCCGCGGCTGGGCCGCTGGTCCGGACATCCCCACGCCCGATGCCCAGATGCCTGGGAATCATTTCCGGTCGATCTGGTTGAGGCGAGGGCTCCGGCCGGAGGATCTGAATCGAGCCTGGGAGGAGGCCACGCTTTCGGGCGGAATGGGCGAGGCGCGCGGCGGCGGGGAGCTTCCCGATGTTGGTTCCCTGCTCGAGATCGAGGGCGCCGAGCTCTCCTCGGTACGCAAGGTCGACGGGCACACCGAGGTGCGCGTCTGGAACCCGACGCGCGAACCACGAGAGGCGAAGGTGGCAGGAAAGGCCATTCGACTGGGGCCCGCTCGCATAGAAACCATCCGTCTGGACTAGGGCCACCGGCCGGTCTGCGAACTCGAGATATCGAGTACGCTCGGTGACGAGATGCAGACAACGGTCGAGGAGACGGACAGGCACGTCGTTCGCCTGCAAGTGGAGGTTCCTCCCGACGAGTTCGCACAAGATCTTGACCGGACCTACCGGAAGCTGGCTCAGGATGTCCGGATCCCCGGGTTCCGCAAGGGCAAGGTGCCGCGACAGATCATCGACGCGCGTGTGGGCCGCGACCACGTCATGCACCAGTTCGTCGACGATTTCCTCCCCACCTACTACGTGCGGGCCCTGCGGGAGCACGATCTCGCTCCCATCGCCGACCCTGAGATCGACCTGGACCAGCTCGAGGCGGGGCAGTCGCTCAAGTTCACGGCCACGGTCGAGGTCCGGCCGCGCCTGACCCTCGAACCCGAGCAGTACAAGGGCGCGCACGTCGAGGCGCCGGACCCCGAGCCTCGGGAGATCGAGATCGACGAGTACATCGACCATCTCCGGGAGCGCTTCGCCGAGCTCGAGGTGGTAGAGCGGCCTGCCCAGAGAGGCGACTATGTCTTGGCCGACGTGCGCGCCTCGGTGCACGGAAAGGAGGTCCCCGAGGCCTCCCGCGTCGGCCTGCTCACGGAAGTGGGGAGCGAAGACCTCGTTCCCGAGCTGGACCGGGAGCTGGAAGGAAAGCGCAAGGGCGAGATCCTGAAGTTCAACGCGGTCCTCCCCGAAAGCCTTGGCGATCTGGCCGGCCAGGAGGTGACCTTCACGGTCCTCCTGAAAGAGGTCAAGTCGAAGAAGCTCCCGGCGGTCGATGACGAGTTCGCCAAGACCGCTTCCGAGTTCGACACGCTGGATGAGCTCCGGGAGGACGTCAGGACCAAGCTCCGCGCGTTCAAAGAGACCGAGTCGAAGGCGGCCCTCCGCGACCTGGTCTTGCGCGAAGTGGTCGATCCCGTCGACGTCGATCTCCCCGATCGGCTGGTCGACGAAGAGACCGAAGGCCGGATCGAAAGCGCCAAGGAACGTGCGCAACGGGCCGGCACCACTCTCGAGGCCCTCCTGGAGAGCCAGGGTTGGGACGAGCTTCAGTTCCGGTCGGACGCACGGTCCCACGCCATCCGGGGGCTGAAGGCAGAGCTCGTGCTCGAGGCCGTGGCCAGGCAAGAGGGCATCAAGGCCACAAAAGAAGACGTCGAGAGCGAGATCCGGTCGCTCGCCGAGACGACCGGCAGAGATGCCCGAGAAGTAACGAGGATCTTGGAGCGTTCCGGTCAGGTCGCATCATTGGCCGGTGATATCATCCGAACAAAGGCACTCGACCTGCTGGTCGAGGTTGCCGATGTATCCACAGGAGGGGCGCCGGCTCAGTCGGAGGCGGGTCCGTCCCAGGACCAAGAGGGTGAACATGACTGAGATCAAGGATTACCTGGTTCCCATCGTCATCGAGCAGACCAACAGGGGAGAGCGGTCCTTCGACATCTACTCCCGGCTGCTCAAGGAGCGCATCGTG
>WNGE01032634.1_pt2 | contig 10055 bp, 12 predicted proteins | sample 5400651 | NCBI WGS metagenome assembly WNGE01 (sample SAMN13153370, study PRJNA577476) | soil metagenome | isolation source: 60 cm soil or saprolite under grassland replicate 2 | place: USA:California | collected 2016-06-15 | reverse complement strand
AAGCCCGAGCTGCCGGCGGTGAGCGACTGGCCGGTGAAGAAGTCCTTGAGCGCCGGCACGTTGATGTTGTCGGCCGTGAGCGTGTTGCCGGCGAATGCCGAGGCCACCCCCACCAGCGCCACGAATCCGCTGTTGGAAGCGGTGGGGTTGGTCATCGCGAACTTGATCTGCCCCTTCTTGGCCTGGGTGGCGATTTCGGACCAGGTCACGTTGGGGTTGTCGTTCCAGCCGAACCGCTGCGCGGTGCTGTGCTTCACGCCCAGCACCACCGGCGAAAGCATGGTCTTCTCCTGGGCGACGACGTGCGAGCCGCTGCTCTGCAGCAGCGAGATGTACTTGCCGCTCGAGAACCAGGCCAGGTCGGAGCTGTCGCCGCCGGCGATCCGCTCGGCGCCGTCCAGCGAGCCGACGTAGTTCATCGCCAGGTGCCAGCCGGTGGCCTTCTCCATGTCGCCGAGGACCGGGCCCAGGTCTTTGAGCTCGGAGCCCGCCAGCACGTGGAGAGTGTTGGTGGGCTCGCCGAGCGAGGGGCCGGTGTCGCAGGCGGCCAGCAGCGCGATCGCCGCCAGCAGTCCCGCGAGCAGTCTTGGCCGCAGTCTTGCCAACGCTAGCGGTGGGCTCCGGCGGGCAGCGAGAGGTCGCCGCCGGCGAGCGCCTGGGCCCGGGCCGAACCGGCGTCGGACTGCTGGGCGCGATCGATGTAGCCCTGGGCCTTGGCGACCTCCGTCGACAGCGTGTCGATGGTCTGCTTCATGGTGTCCAGGGCCTGCACCTTGTAGGTGTCGATGGCGTCCATGGTGGCGTAGATGTTGTCGAACGCCTTCTGCAGCTGCTGGATGTTGATGGTCGCGCCGGTGGCCTGCTTCTGGATGTCGGCGCTCTGGTCGTGGAGCATCTGGGCGGTCGACTCGATCAGGTTGCCGGTGGTGGTGTTGAGGGCCGAGATCTGGTCGAGCACCAGCTTCTGGTTGGTGAGCGCCTGGGCCACGATCACGGCCGTGCGCAGCGCCGACACCGTGGTGGTGGTGGCGCGGTCGACGCCTTTGATGAGCTCGACGTTGTTCTTGCGCACGATGTCCAGCGCCAGGTAGCCCTGCATGTTGACGGCGAGTTGGGTGAGGATGTCCTGGCGCTTCTGGCGCACGTAGAAGAGGACGTCCTCCTGCAGCGCCTTGCCCCTTTCGGCATCGCCCGCCTGCACGTCGGCGACCTTGGCGGTGAGGGCATCATCGAGCTTCTGGCACATGTACGAGTACTGCTCAAGGCGCGTCTTCATCGCCCAGATGTTGACCTTCTCCTGGTCGATCGCGGCATCGTCCTTGACCAGCTCGTCCTGGCCGTTGTAGAGCGCCTGGATGATGGCGTCGATATTCCGCTGCGACGACTCGTACTTGTGGAAGTAGTCGCGGATCTTGTCGCCGAAGGGCAGGATCCCGAGCAGCTTCGACGGCTCGAAGAGGTTCTGCTTGGAGGGATCGAGGTCCTGGACCTGGCGGCGCAGCTGGACCAGCGAAGTGGAGACCGCCGACCCCGCGCCCAGCGGACCTCGCTCGAGGGCCGCCGCCGGCCGGTCGAGAAAGCGGTTGGAAACCTCGGCCGACTGCCGGATCTCCTCGCTGCCGAGCTTGCTGATGGAGTCGACCTTCTTCTGGAAGTCGGGCGAGCGGGGGTCCATGGCGGCCAGCTGGGCGACGAAGGACTTGACCGTGGCCTCGATCTTCTGGGCGGTCGCGGCGTCGACCTGGGTCGAGGCGGCGGCCTGCTGAGTGGTCACCGCCGGCGCCGGCGTGGGCGGCGTCAGCACCAGGGCCGCGGGGTCGATCTCGTTGATCATGGTCTCGAGGGGGTCGAACGCCGGGGGGTCGATGACGTTCACCAGCTGCGGAGGCTGGTTCACCCCGCGCAGCTTCACGTAGTTGGCGAAGGCGGTCGGGTCGCTGGTCCGGAAGCCGTACTTGACCGCCAGCTGCTGCAGGGTGGGATCGTTGACGAGCAGGCGGCCGACCCGGTCGCCGGCCGGCCGCAGGGGGACCAGGGTGTGCTTGGAAAGCACGGTCGGGCTCGGGTACATGAGCGTCATCTCGGAGGTAAGGGCCCGGTCATGGGCGAGCTGCAGCGCCACTACTGGGCCTCGTAGATCATCACCATCGGCGTCTTCCCGATGCCGATCGAGAGGTAGTCGTCGAACGGCACCGCCGACGAGCTGTCGGTGAAGCCCTGGCGCAGGAAGATCGGCGCCACCTTGGGCGCGATCTGCTTGGCGGTGCCGTCGTCCTGGACGATGTTGTTGGCGTTGACCACGTAGGAGGCGATCGACAGGTACATCGCCGCCGAGTTCGACGTCCGCACGTCGGTCGACGTGATCAGGACGCTCTTGCCGGCCGGATAGAGCTTGCTGCTGTTGGGCAGGTCGGTCCAGCGCTTGTTCTTCGCGACCAGGTCCATGTACGCCTTCATGTCGAAGCTGTGGTAGCCGGCCTGGTCGCTGACCACGCCGACGCCGGGGTCGGACAGGAGCTGGACGATGGTGTTGTAGGTGGCGATCGCCATGGGCGTGAAAAAGGGCACGTAGGTGGCCGACGCGTGGCGATCGGTCTTGATCTTCTGCGCCGCCGGCACGCCGGCCGGGAACGCGAAGTCGTACTGGCTGAGGTCGACCGTGCTGGCGATCTCCCGCGAGCCCGCGCTGTCGATCTGCACATCGAGCCCGTTGCGCCGGAAGACGTCGCGCACCTGGGAGTCCCGGAAGTAGGCCTGCTTCTCGGAGCCGATCACGCCGTGGACCATCACCACCGGCTGGCTGCCAGCACCCACCCGGTCGGCGATCGAGTAGATCACGGCCGCCAGCACGCCGATGGCCAGCAGCCCCGCCAGCACCGCACCCAGGACCCGGTTCACCGCGGCAATTCTCTCCCGCTTTCCACTTTTAGAAACGCACGGCGGCTAGCCGCCGGTCACTCCGTAGCGGTCGACGCGGGCGTAGACGTGGGGCGCCCGGCGGACCGCATCGGGCTGGATCCGCCAGGCCGCTGCCAGCCGCCCGGCCACCTCTTGCGCAAGCTCGGCGCTCCGGGCGTGGATCGTGGCCAGGGGATCGCCGGCGCTGACCTGGGCGCCCACCGGGGCCTCGATGACCAGTCCCGCGGCGGGGTCGATGGCATCCTCCTTGTGCTGGCGGCCGGCGCCCAGCTCAAGCGCGGCCAGGCCCACCTCGAGGGCGTCGATGGCGGCCACGTGGCCGGTAGCCGGAGCCGCCAGCGGCACCTGCTCCGGGGCCGCGGGCAGGCCCTGGTCGAGGTGGCCGCCCTGGGCCGCCAGCATCGCCTCGAACCGGGCCCGGCCCGAGCCGTCGCGGACCGCGGCCGCGGGGTCGCGGTCGACCCCCGCCAGCCGGCACATCTCGGCGGCGACCCGGACCGAGACCTCGATCAGCTCCTCGTCCCCGGCCCCGGCCAGAGCGTCGAGAGCCTCCTGGACCTCGAGCGCATTCCCCACCGCTCGCCCCAGGGGATTGTCCATGGCGGTCACCAGGGCCACCGTGCGCCGGCCCGCGCCCTCCCCGATGTGGACCATCTCGGAGGCCAGGAAGATGGCAACGTCGGGGTCGGTCATGAAGGCCCCGCGGCCGAACTTGACGTCGAGCACGATGGCGTCCGCCCCGGCCGCGATCTTCTTCGACATCACGCTGGACGCGATCAGGGGCACCGAGGGCACGGTGGCGGTGACGTCGCGGAGGGCGTAGAGGGCCTTGTCCGCGGGGACGATGCGGGGGGACTGGGCGGCCACCGCCAGCCCGATCTCGGCGACCTGGCGCCGGAAGCGCTCAGGGTCGAGCTCGACGGTCAGGCCGGGCACCGACTCCAGCTTGTCGAGGGTGCCTCCGGTGTGAGCCAGCGCGCGCCCGCTGAGCTTGGGCACCAACACGCCGCAGGCCGCGGCCAGGGGCCCGGCGATCAAGGTCACCTTGTCACCCACCCCACCGGTCGAATGCTTGTCGACCTTGACGCCGGGCAGGCCGGAGAGGTCGACCACCTCGCCGCTCGCGACCATGGCGTGGGTCAGCTCCAGGGTCTCGGACCGGGTCATGCCCCGCGTGCACACCGCCATCAGCCAGGCCGCCATCTGATAGTCGGGGATCGAGCCCCCCAGGTAGCCGTCGAGCAGGTAGCGGATCTCCTCCGGCGAGTGCTCGCCGCCATCGCGCTTGCGGGCGATGACTACGAGAGGGGTCACCCCGGGGCGACCCAGATCTTGTCCGCCGTGTCCTGGCTGAGGGTGACGTGGCGGCCGCCGGTCTGCACGCGGAGGCTGCGGCCGGGCTTGTCGACCTCCACCACCTCGAGGCCGCGGCCGGGGACCAGGCCCTCCTCCAGCAGGTAGGCGAGTAGGGTGGGCGCCTCCCGCTCGGCCACCTCCGAGATCCGGGTCACGCTGGCCTGCGATCCGGCTTCCAGCCCCCACAGCCGGCACTCGTCCGGTCGCGGCTCGGCCCAGCCGGGAATCGGGTTGCCGTGAGGGCAGGTGGTGGGGCGGCCGAGCGCCTCGTACAGCCGCATCTCGACCAGCTCCGAGATCGCGTGCTCGAGGCGGGCCGCCTCCTCGTCGGCCTGGACCCAGTCGAGGCCCAGGGCATCGGTCAGCCAGCGCTCCATGATCCGGTGCCGGCGCACGATCGCCGAGGCCGCCTCCCGCCCCGACTCGGTGAGCACGATCTCCTTGCGGGCGTCGATCCGGACCATGTCGTCCCGGATCATCCGCCGCAGCGCCACCGTGACCGTCGGCCGGCTCACGCCCAGCCAGTCGGCCAGGCGGGCGCTGCGCACGCTCTCGCCCTCGGTCTCCATGTAATAGATCGCCTCCAGGTACCGGGAGATGACCTCGGAGGGGCCCTTGCCAGACCTGCCGGCTGCCTTGTTAGTATTGTCTAACCGCAATGATCGCCTGTTCTGATGTCGAGTCCTCCACGTGAGCCAGACCACCGCCGCCGTCCTGGGGGCGATCGCGGGCTTCACCATTTTCATCGGTCTTCCGGTGGCCCGCGTCCGCGGCCTCCCGCGCCCCGTGCAGGGGTTCATGAACGCACTCGCCACCGGAGTGCTGCTGTTCCTGCTCTGGGACATCCTCAGCCATGCCGGCGAGCCGGTCGAGGCCGCGCTGACGGCCCGTCACTCCGACTTCCCGCTCCTGCTCCTGCTCTTCGGGGCCGGGATCGGCGGTGGCCTGCTCTCGCTGGTCTACTTCAACGGGGCGCTGCTGCACCGGCTCCGGGGCCCGGTCGCGGCCGGCGCCGGCGCCGCCCCGCCCTCGCCGCAGGCGCTGAGCATGATGATCGCTACCGGCCTCGGCCTCCACAACTTCTCCGAGGGCCTGGCCATCGGCCAGTCGGCCGCCACCGGCGCGGTCGCCTTCGCGGGCATCCTGGTGGTCGGCTTCGCCCTCCACAACATCACCGAGGGCTTCGGGATCGCGGCCCCCATGACGGTGGCCCCCACCCCGGTCTCCTGGGGCTTCCTGGCCCTGACCGGGCTGGTCGGTGGCGCGCCCACCTTCTTCGGCACCGTGGTCGGCTACCTCTTCCGGTCCGACCTGGTCTACGTGCTCTTCCTGGCCCTGGCGGCGGGCGCCATCATCTACGTGCTCAACGAGCTGTTCGTGCTCGGTCGCCGCATCACCACCCCCCGCGTGATGGGCTGGGGCGTGCTGGTGGGACTGCTCGCCGCCTACGCGACCGACCTCTTCCTGACGTTCGTCGGCGGTTAGCGCTAGAGGGCCGGCTACCCGGCCAGGGCTTCGTCCTCTTCGAGGCTGAACTCGGGATGCCGGAGGCGGAAAAGGCGCTCCTGCATCTCGAAAACGCTGTCCAGGACCTCCTGGACCCGTTCGTGATCGCGGAAGATCCCGAGGCACTCCGGAGGCAGCTCGCCCAGGCTGTCGCGGATCTCGACGCGCTGCTGCTCGCTCAGGGTCTTGACCCCATCGCGGTTCATCTCTTCGAGGCGCCACAGCACCTTGTCCGTGGCCCGCAGCATGCGGTGGAACGCGTACCGCCGCGAGTTGTCGCGGGCGATCTCCTCCTCCAACTGCTCGATGTTCGTGTTGGTGTGGTCGATCATCTTCCCTCTACCTTACCCAAGTGACGGAGCCTGGCAACCCCTTTCTTGACGCGCTGCGCCAACGCCTGCTGCCGATCGACGACTGGGGCAGCTTTCGGGTCGGGGCGCGCCCGGCGGCGGTGGTGGCGGCCCTCTTCGCGGACGCCGGGGAGTGGCACCTGCCGTTCGTGGCCAGAAGGGCGGATGCACCCGACCACCCGGGCCACGCGAGTGCGCCGAGGAGATCGGCGTGGCCTTCTCAGCGCTCCAGCCGCTGGGCGCCGGCGAGCCCCTCTACGCCGCGGTCACCAACTTCCACGTGGTGCCGTTCGTGGCCGTGGTGACCGGTCCCCGGCCCGCCTTCGTGCACCAGGCGACCGAGCTGGACGCGGTCTTCGAGATCCCGCTGCGCGAGCTCCTGGCCGAGAGCGGCTGGATGGAGGCCGAGCCCGGCTCCTGGCTGGGCCTCCACTTCCCCTGGAACCAGCGCGTGGTCTGGGGCCTCACGGCCCGCCTACTCGCCGACCTCCTGCCCCGGTTCCGGGAGGCGGTCGCGGCCGGCGCTGCGCAGGTCGAGCCAGGCATGTAGGCAGTAGGCGCCGATCAGGAGCACCGCCGCCGCGTAGCCCAGCAACAAGTAGGTCATGGCACCTCGCCCGCGGTTTCCAGGCGGCGCAATTCCTGCTGTTCGCGTCGCGCCTCTGCCAGCTCCCGGTCGCGTTCGGTCAGGTAACGAGCGGCGACCAGGGTCCCCGTCAGCAGGAGCACCGCGGCCAGCGTCACCATCCAGGCCTCCAGCATCGCCGGCGGCAGCGCCGGGCCGCCGCGGGCGTCGATCACCGGGCCCGGGTGGAGGGTGCGCCACCACTGGACCGAGAAGTGGACGACCGGGACGTCGACGAAGCCGACGATCCCCACCACCGCGGCCAGCCGGGCGGCGGTCCGGCCCGGCGGTGCCAACCGGCGCACCAGCAGGTAGCCCGCGTAGACGGCCCAGAGCACGGCCGTCGAGGTCAGGCGGGCGTCCCAGGTCTTGCTGGGGTCCCAGTTCCAGATCGGCTTGGCCCAGATCATGCCCATCACGAAGGTGACGGTCGTGAAGAGCAGCCCGACCGGCGCCGCCGCCCGCGCCAGCCGGTCCGCGGCCAGGCTCTCGCGCCAGAGGTAGACCGCCCCCCCGCCCAGCACCAGCCCGAAGCAGACGTAGGCGGCGATGGCCGAGGAGACGTGCAGGTAGAAGATGCGCTGGACCGGGCCCTGGAGCGCGTCCTCGGGGGCGAACACGAACGCCATGTAGGCCGCCGCCGCCAGGGCGGGCACGCAGAGCAGGGCCGCGGTTCTGAGCTTGGTCATTGCCTATTCATCGAGCACGAAGCGGGCCGCCAGGCCGGCGACCACGACCACCAGTATGTCCAACGCCAGCAGGTTGGCGAGCGCCTGCGCGCCGTGCCCGGTGAGGGCGGCGGCGCCGTAGACCACGAACGGGATCCAGAGCGGCAGGGCGAGCACCGGCAGCAGCAGCTCGCGGGCCCGCGTCTGCACGGCCAGCGCCGAGAACAGGCAGCCAAGTGCCGCCATCCCCAGCGTGCTGAGAACCACCACCGCGATCGCCAGGGGCGGCAGGCCGACCCCCAGGAAGACACCGATCCCGGGCACCAGCACCGCCTCGCAGGCGAGCAGGAGCAGGGCCGCCGCCAGCGCCTTGCCCGCGAAGACGGCCACCGGGCCGGCGGGGGTCATCAGCAGGGCCTCCAGCGAGGCCTGCTCCTTCTCGGCGGCGAAGGCGCGCCCGAAGGCGACCAGGCCGGCGAAGAGCACCACCAGCCAGAGCACGCCGGGCGCGATCCGGCTCGCGCTGGCGGCATCGAGGTCGAACGCGAAGAGCGTGACCACCAGCGCCAGGAGCACGAACTGGGCGAGCGCGGGCAGTACCTTGCGGCTCCGCCATTCGATGAGCAGGCCCTTGCGGGCCACGGCCAGGGCGCTGGCGGTGAAGCTCAATTGACGACCTCAAGGGCCGGCCGCTCGAGCACGCGGCCCTCGCGCAGGGTCAGAGTGCGGGCGCCGAGCGCGGCCGCCAGGTCGCGGTCGTGGGTGGCCGCCACCACCGTGCGGTCGCCCGCCAGCGTGGCCAGCAGCCGGCGCCCCCCGGCGTCGAGGCTGCTGTCCGGCTCGTCGAGGACCCAGAGCTCGGGGTCGTGGAGCAGCGAGCGCGCCAGCGCCAGTCGCTGCTGGCGGCCCCGGGAGAGCTGGCCGGCCGGTCTCCCGGCGTCGGCGCCCACGCCCAGCAGGTCCAGGCACTCCGCCGCCCGTGAGCGGGACAGGCCGTGCAGCGTGCAGAAGAACTCCAGGTTCTCGAGCACGGTGAGCGCCGGGTAGAGCCCGGTCTGGTGGGCCAGCCAGCCGATTCGCCGCCGCAGGGCCGACCGCTGGCGGAGGGCGTCGAGGCCGAACAGCTTCAGCTCCCCGGAAGTGGGCTGGGCCACGGTGGCCAGCAGCCGGAGCAGGGTCGACTTGCCGGCGCCGTTGTCGCCCAAGATCACCAGCCGCTCGCCCGCCTCGACCTGGAGGTCGACGCCGCGGAGCGCGACCTGGCGCCCGAAGCGCTGCACCAGGCCGGCGGCGCTGACGGCGGGCCGGCTCATCCCAGCTCGGAGCGGCGCGCGGCCGCCTCCCGCTCGCTGATCCGGCCGGCGGCGACGTCGAGGTCGAGCTCCTCGAGCTCGCCGCGGCGGCGCTCGCGGGCCTCCTGCTGGGACGCGCCGGGCGGCTCCGGCGCCGGCTGCCAGTGCCGGATCAGCGGCCAGAGCACGAAGGGCGCCGCCACCAGCAGCAGCACGCTGGCCACCACGTAGGTCACCTCGCGTGCACCGGGACCGGCGCCGCCGAGCGCGCGGCCAACGGGGCCGCGCCCGCCCCGCCCAGGTTGCCGAGCAGGATCCCCAGCACCAGGATCGCCGCCCCCGCCCAGATCCAGGTCACCAGCGGGTTGACGAAGACGTGGAGCGTGGCATGGTCGTCCGCAACGTCCGCGAGCACCACGTACACGTCTTCCAGCGCGTTGGAGCGGATCACGACCCGGCTCACGGCCTGGCCGCCGCTCCCCGGGTAAACGGCGCGCGAGGGCGTGAGGGTCTCGTCGCCCATCCGGACGACGGCGAAATCGTCGCTCAGGGTGCCGTAGCTGTCGAAGTGGCCGTGAGCCTGGAAGGTGAGCGAGTGGCCGGCCACCCTGACCGACTCGCCGGGGGCCAGGGTGGCGGTCCGCTCCGACTGCCAGAAGTGGGAGCCGGCGATGCCGGCGGCCACCACCACGACACCCAGGTGCGCCAGGTAGGCGCCGTAGCGGCGGCGGTTGCGGGCCGCCAGGCGCGTGGCCGCGACCGGCCAGGGACCGGCGAGGCGCCGGGCGTAGCGGCCGCCGCGCACGTACTCCAGGAGGCAGGTGGCGGCAGCCCCGGCCAGCGCCGGGTACACGAGCAGCGGGCCCGCCGCGCGCACGCCGGCGGCCAGCAGCCCCAGCAGTGTCAGCAGCGCCGCGCCGGCCGGCCAGGCCAGGTTGCGGGCCCAGGTCCGGCCGGCTCGCCGCCAGGGCAGCAGGGGCCCGGCCGCCAGCAGCAGGAGAACGGCCAGGAAGAGCGGGCCCGACACTCGGTCGTAGTAGGTCGGGCCGACCACCCGCTGGGCGCCCAGCAGCCCCGAGACCAGCGGCAGCACCGTGCCCCAGAGCACCGCCGCCACCAGGCCGACGAGCAGGAAGTTCTGGAGCAGGAAGGCCCCTTCCCGCGACACCGCGGACTCCAGCGGGCGGTCGGCCCGGAGCGCCGGCGAGCGCGTCGCCAGGACCACCAGGGAGGAGACCAGCAGCACCGCCAGCAGGCCGAAGAACCAGGGCCCGATGTCGCTGACCGCGAAGGTGTGGACCGAGACCAGGGCCCCGCTGCGGACCAGGAAGGTCCCGAA
>WNGE01013275.1_pt1 | contig 10055 bp, 6 predicted proteins | sample 5400651 | NCBI WGS metagenome assembly WNGE01 (sample SAMN13153370, study PRJNA577476) | soil metagenome | isolation source: 60 cm soil or saprolite under grassland replicate 2 | place: USA:California | collected 2016-06-15 | reverse complement strand
CGCTCGGTTGCCGCCGCGCTTCATCAATTTCAGCACATTCCGCGACGCATGCTGCAAAGGCATATCGAGATACTTCACCGCTTTTGGCTCGGTCGCCATCACATCCAGAAACTCATCGCTGATATGCGTCGGGTAGGTATACATCACACGAACCCACTCAATGCCCTGCGTGTGCGAGAGTTCGCGCAAGAGGTGTGCAAGAGCATCTTCCTTTCCCAGATCTTCTCCATAGCGCGATGAATCCTGGGCAACGAGAATCAACTCCTTCACACCTTCTTCCGCAAGCTGCTGGGCCTCCGCGACGATAGAGCCGAACCGGCGACTGCGAAAATGGCCGCGCATCTGAGGAATGAAACAGAATGCGCACGGGCGATCGCAGCCTTCGGCAATCTTGATGAATGCGTAGTGACCTGGTGTCGCTAACACACGTGGAGTCGATTCATCGTAAAGATAAGTGGCGGTCTGATTGCCCATCGGTATTACCGGCAGCGAGCGGGTGTTCGTCGCCGGATCGCAAACCGTCAGGATGTCGTTTATCTGGCTGGTGCCGATAAACGCATCGACCTCCGGCATTTCGGCTTTCAGCTCATCGCGGTAACGCTCAACCAAACAGCCTGCGACGATCAGTCGGGTCGCTTTCCCATCAATCTTCAAGCACGCTGCTTCCAGGATGGCTTCAATTGACTCTTTCTTCGCCGCATCGATAAAACCACAGGTATTAACTACCACCGTGTCCGCTTCGTTAGCATTCGCGGTGATCTCGTAGCCTTTTTGTTTGAGCTGGCCCATCATCACCTCGCTGTCGACGAGGTTCTTTGGACAACCGAGACTGATGAATCCTACTTTGTTCATAACTATCCAGCTTGCTGCGGCCCCATGAGATCCGTACAACCGCGCGGTAGCGGGGTGGGTCCGTACGTCGAGGATGCGCATCGCTTACCCACCCGCTACCGAAGCTGTGAAAAAATTAGCCACAGATTAACGCGGATGACACAGATCAAAAAACAGACCAGAAACATTCATATGTTTCTTAACTTCTTATCGGTTCTGATCCGCGTTATCCGCGTTAATCTGTGGCTAAGTTTTTTTCACAGCTTGTACCGCGCGGTGGTACTGACCTCATCCATCGGACATCTGATCTCAGCGTCAATGGTCTACACACTTACGTTGGGGCCGATTGTCATAACTTGCTGCTGCCTAACCACCTTTCGAGCTTTCAGCGCCCAATCTTTGTTCAACCGCCGACAGCGCTTCCTCAATCTGCCGCACTTCCATCGGGGAAAGTTGCTCAGCTCCGAAACGAACCCGATTATAGGCGTTGGTGATCACGACAGCTTCGCTACCACCGACAATCGAGGCAAACTCGAGCGGCGTTTGATCGGGTGCACGCCTTATTCCTCGTTTGTAGAGCAGCGTCATGAGGCGCTCGTAAAATTCTATTGCTGAGGCCGGAAACTTCGATTCGCTTCCGCCAATCCTGAACGCGCGGCGCCAGCCCAACTGTCTTATCCGCCTTGCGATCAGCCCCAGGGCAACTAACAGCAAAACTGGTAGAACAACTATTTCGACGTTCCTGGCGAATCCGGGCAGCAGCCTCTGAAGATTGGCAAGCTGTGCCGATAAGAAGCGGCGATAGTCAAAAAGACTATTATGCAGCGATGTTGCGAGAGAGCGCTGTTCCTGTCTGTCGTATCCCACGACATATTGAAACCACATCAGCTCCAGCGCCTCCGCGTATTTTCCGATTTGCGCTGTCAACCCTGAGTGGATTGTTTCGGTCCTTCCGGCAGCCGGAGTGGGGTCAAAAGAAACCCACGTATTTGATTCCGGGAAGTAGACCTCCACCCACGAATGCGCATCGCTTTGTCTTACCGTGAAGGCCCCCGCGGTCTCGTTGTATTCCCCCGGCAAAAAGCCATTCACCACGCGAGCTGCAATGCCATGAGTGCGGAGCATGACGACCATCGCAGTGGAAAAATATTCGCAGTGCCCTTCGCGAACATTAAAAAGAAAATCCGCGAGTGGATCAGGACCGCTCGCTTTCATCTCCAATGAATAACCAAAAACAGACCGGAGCTGCGCCTCGATCGCTTTAGCCGCATCATAGCGGTTACGAGCGTGAGCTTTACCAATCATCGCGGTTGCCAGCTCCGCTATCCGCGGATCAAGCGTCACCGGCAGTTGCTGATAGCGCTCATACTCGGACCCATAAGCTCGCATGTCTCGGCGCAATGTATCAGGATCTGGCTCAGTGGTATCCGAAACCACCTTGTACATGAGCCGGTCGAGCGGGTGTGGGCGCGATTGAATCGAACCTTCGCGGTCCACTCGAACATAAGGGAAATCTCCCTGAATCGCCACTGCGCGAGGGGCGCCAAAGAGTACGGTTGAATCAAGCGGTTCGAGGAAAATGGTTTGAGTTGTCAGCCGCTGGAGGGCCTGGGTTGTGCCAAGGCGGAAGAAACCTCGCTCTGGGTATTTTTGGTCCGAGTGGCGTGCCTCGGAAGACTTTCTCCAGGTGCGGCCTGTAAATTCATCGAGGGCCACACCTCGCCATTTGAGGTCGGTATCACTGGTTGATTGAGCATCCTCGATGCGCACGCGCATCACAATTTCATTGTTCTGCTTTAAAGTACCGACCTCTCCCAGAGCGACGCTTTCCGAGAAACCGATAAAGTTAGTATGCCCAGCTCCATCCCGGGAAATTGCAGCGAAGCCGGAGCGCGGAGCGACTAAAAAGAGCGGCAATGCCAGGGTGAAGATCAGACACAGCAGAAAGAAAGCTGCTAAGGGCACCCTGCTGGCTTCTATGTTTCTTCTCGGATGAGTACCCACAAGCTTTCTGAAAACTCGAGAACCAGGCGGGACAAGGAGGCGTGTCTCAACCTCCGTCACCCCCCGTTTCGCCTTTCTGATCTCAAAGGCAATAACCGTTGATAATGCACAAACAAGGTAGAGAGTTAACGTAGCGAGAAAGACCGGACTAAAACTCAGACCCGCGGCAAGAAGTACTTCGAAGAAAGAGGTGAGAAAAAGAAATACCCAGTCGCGATCTGATTTAACTTGCAGCAGCTTGATTGCCGACAAGAAGACGATTAGATGCGCCAGCGCATCAACACCAACCCGATCGCCACTTCCGGCCACGGCCCTTTGGTACTTCCAGTCAAGAAAGAATAAGGGGATTGAGAGAAGCACAACCGCCAGGCCCAGACGTTCAGAAAGCTGCCACTTGCCACCTTCGAGCTTCCACGCCAAAACCATAACTGCGCCAAAACCCAGCGCCAGCATGGGATGCAGTCCACCAGCCAGCACGAGCGCCAGCGTGGCGACCGCAATCATCGTGTAGGAAGAAGCCTTGAAATAAGTCGTGAAGCTCATCTTAAGTAATTTACTCAAAAGTCCGCAGCGATTTCAGATCACCGTAGTCTGACTCTAGTGTCCTGACTCTAATAAATAGCAAGTTTCCTGCTTCGCAGTCCCGTAGGGACCTGATGTATATAGACTGCTGGTACCAAGGATTTCGGGAAGCTCCGGAGGAGCGAAATGTTGTTTATTTGGCCTGGCATGAAAGAACATTTCGCTCCTAACGGAGCTTGCCTCTGTTTTGGAGCTGCGGTCTATAAACATTCCATCCCTACGGGATTGGGAAACTTAGAGACAGGACACTAGCATAGCTAGTTGCCGGTAGAGTGTGCCTTCACTCGAATTTCGAAAAGCTTGGGCCATAGCTTGCCCGTAACAAAAAGTCTGTCGCCCTTTTCGTCATAGGCGATCCCGTTCAAAACAGCTTCTGCGTCGCTAACTTCAGTGCGCGCGCGTAACCCGGTCAGGTCAATCCAACCGTCAACTCGTCCCGTTTGAGGGTCTATCCGCACTATCCGCTCTTCGTGCCAGATGTTGGCAAAGATCCGGCCCTGCACGTATTCGAGTTCATTTAAGCTCGTGATGGGAATGCGCCCGTCAAAGACCGCGATTGTTTTCAGGACCTGAAAATTATTGGGATCAAGAAATCGTATTCGATTCGTACCGTCGCTCAAGATTAGCGATTTACCATCATTTGTTAGTCCCCAGCCTTCACTCGGGTACGAAAACTGTCCCAACTTTTCAAAACTCCATGCATCGTAAATAAAACCCTGCTTCTGCTGCCAGGTTAGCTGATATATTTTCCCTTTAAAGAGTGTGATGCCCTCCGCAAAAAACGGTCTCGGCACATCAACCTTTTTCAGTACCTTACCCGTTTCCGGTTCCACACGTCGCAGGCTCGACTTGCCCTCGCGGCCGGTACTCTCCAGTAGCTTACCCTCGTCAAAAACCAGTCCTTGAGTATAAGCGTCAGGGTCATGCGGCCAGGTACTAACTATTTCGTAACCGTAGTTAGTAACACTCGCGTTGCCCGTGGTCTTTCCAACGTTGAGATTCGCGTTGGCTCCTACCTGGCAATCCAGGTTAGTGAAGGAGAGAGCCAGTACAAAGATCACCCCTATTCGTCCCATGACCTTCCTCCATCCCAGGCAAAGCAGTTCGCGGAACAAGTCTGAACTCATTCTGCGCGACCGGGGAGGAAAACCCAAGCCGAGACACGCTTAGGCTCTTCAGTTCCGCGATCAAGGCACATTCAAGCTCATAGCAAAAAGTGTTGCCTTTTGAATTCCAGCGTAGCAAAAATCTCCCAAGCGGCGGCACGGCTTTGCCGCCCGATGTAAGACGGTTGGCTCTGCCCCGCCGTCGCGCCTTCACCTTCCATTAGGGCTAAGCCCCTGGTTCGGGCTTTGCCCCATTTATCGGCCTTGCCTCGCTCTTCTCCAATTGATTAGATCTTTGTCAACTAGGAGTGGCTCGTCACCTAATGGACAACCTTGCCAGATGCGGGCGCTGGACCATCGATAGTCTGTTGCGCGGTCCACCAATCGGCCACGCACGGGATTCTGATGAATGTAATTCAACTTCTCCATAAACATTCCTTCACTGAAAATGGGAAGGACATTCTTTTCTTTTTGCCAGAGCGAATACCTGTGATTCCGGTCCTGTTCCTGATGCTCAAGCTTTGCAAGGGAATCGAGGTAATAGCTCTCTTTTAGATAATCGATCACGCGGCGCGCGGTGAGGCCTTTTAGGACTCTCAGGACATTGGAGGTAGTCGTTGGCCGACTCGTGAGTACGTGCATATGATCAATCATGATCACATAGGCAAACAGCAGAAAGCCCGCCGAGGTTCGCGCCTCGTTCAGAGCACGACACAGAACAGCTTTCGTCTGGTCGGTTTTGAAGACAGGTAGCCTATTCTTAGTGACAACTGTGATGTAGAGAGCCTGTGAGTCTTGGGAGATCTGAAAACGGTGAGGCATATAGGTTACTTCCTTGCAGTGAGGTGGTAGAACTGCGTGACAAGCTACTTGCTTTTGTCAGGAGAGTAAAGGAGCCAAGAGGGCAAAGCCCGAACCAGGGGCTTAGCCCTAATGGAAGGTGAAAACGGAACGGCGGGGCAGAGCCAACCGCCTTACATCGGGCGGCAAAGCCGTAAGCTAGATTTACTCGTAATGTGATAGACGGACCGCCGACTCCTAGAGATTTTAGTTACACTAATACTGCATCGGGACATTGCCGAGTCTAAACACCTGAGACGATCAACAGAGCGAAGCCGAACCCAAATGAATATGCAAAGGCTCCGGTCGCCGCTGAGTGCTTTCAATGCACAACGACAAATCCTGGATCGGGTCAGAATTGCCACGGCATTGCCACGGCGGCGGCGTTTCCCTAACTGTTTGGCTCTAGCGACGCAGTTTTGAATTGGCTCGTCTGTGGTTCCGAGGATGGCACATTCATTGCGACTAAAGGCAATGTGGCAACTGAACCCGCTCTAACGCGAACCCCGGTACCCAAAGCACTGCGTCCGCTACACTTTTACCGTGAGGGAGAGGTGGGATTGAGGCGAAAGGCAGGAATCTGTTGCAAGGTCGCGGCTATTCTTACTGTCGCAGGCTGCAGCCTTTCCGCAGTTCTTGTCTACTCCTCCTATAAGGTTTTTGCCCAATTAATCGATCAGCAAATAGCCGGCGGCTATTTGCGAAGCCAGGCCGGACTCTATGCGGCGCCGCGTATTATTGAAAAAGGCGGTCGCCTGACGAAAGACCAGCTTGTTACATCTTTGCAAAGAGCCGGTTACGCACGAGACAAATCAAGCAACATCTGGAACGGGAGCTTTCAGATCAACGCAGACAGCATCAGGATCTTCCCTCGTCAGGGAACTGAAGCATACGGGTGGGTTGATGTAAACTTCGATCAAAAGGGGCGCATTGCTTCTTTGTCGGCGAACGACAATTCACAACTTTCGTCTTATGCTCTGGAGCCCGAACTGTTGACGGTCGATGCTGGTCTTAAGACTGGCCAGCAGGAAACGCTCACCTATCAGGATATTCCGCCCGTTTTAGTCCAGGCTATTCTTGCTATCGAAGATCGAAGATTCTTTAATCACAATGGTCTTGATATATGGGGCATCGGCCGCGCTTTTGTCCGGTGGTCCACCAGTGGTTCAGTGAAGTTTCGCCAGGGCGGGTCAACTATAACGCAGCAGCTAGTTAAAAATACTTACCTAACTCCGGAGAAAACTCTACAGCGCAAATTCAATGAAGCACTTATCGCAGTGGCACTGGAGCACCGGCTCTCAAAGCAAGACATATTTGCTCTTTACTGCAATGAAGTTTATCTGGGGCAAAGGAGCGGCGTTGGCGTGCGCGGAGTAGCGCAGGCCGCAAGAGTGTTCTTCGGCAAGAACTTGAAAGACATCAGCCTTGACGAAGCGGCAACAATTGCCGGGATGATTCAGAGTCCGGCGCGGTATGCGCCTGACCGGCATCCGGAAGCCGCCAGAGTACGGCGTGATCAAGTAATTGACGCTATGGCTCGCGAGGGATGGGTGGACAGGAACGCGGAACAAGCTGCGCGCGCGCTCCCGGTTACCGTGGCAGTCTTCGAAGGCAGCAGTAACGAACTGGCTCCGTACTACGTCGACTCCGTAAATCGCGCCATGGACGATGCTCAGATGGGTCTGGCGCCTGATGCCGAGCAGAACCTCCGCGTACAGACCACAATCGATCCTGATTTGCAGACAGCCGCGGAGCATGCTCTTCGTCACCAACTGGACCTCCTCGGTAAATCAGTAAAGGGAGAGAAACTTCCGCAGGGAGCGATGGTCGCATTGGATTCCCGTAGCGGCCAGGTTTTGGCCATGGTGGGTGGACGCAGCTACGTGGACTCTCAATTAAATCGTGCGACGGACGCGAAGCGACAACCGGGCTCTGTTTTTAAACCTTTCGTTTACGCCGCTGCACTCGAAGCCGGAATCTCACCACTCTCCACATACCGAGACGCTCCGCAGACTTTTCAATATGGGCGGGCGACTTACTCGCCGGCTAACTACGGTAAGTCTTATGCCATGCACGACGTCTTGATGCGTGAAGGGTTGATCCGCTCGCTCAATGTTGTGTCTGTGGAGTTGGCAATCCAAACTGGTCTTGCCAATGTCGCTGCTACCGCCGCGAGATTTGGGTTACCAAGGCCAGAAGCCTATCCCGCGATGGCGCTGGGTACTACCGAGGCCACACCTCTTCAGATGGCAGCGGCGTATGCTGCTTTCGCAAACGGCGGCAAGCTGATCCAACCCACCGTCATCGCTCGAATAGTCGATAACACCACCGGGGAGACGCTGGTCGATGAGCCGCCAAAATATAGGCAAATCATAAAACCGACGACGGCCTATATGATCACGGATATGCTGTCGGATGTTACTAAACGCGGGACCGCGCATAGAGCGAAAGACAGTTTCAAAGATATCGCTATCGCGGGAAAAACGGGCACTTCGCGGGACGGTTGGTTCGTGGGTTATACGGCTAACCTGGTCTGCGCAGTGTGGATAGGCTTCGACGACAACCAGCAATTGGGATTTACCGGGGCCGAGGCCGCACTTCCTGCGTGGATTGATTTTGTGAAAGAAGCACTCGCTATTCGCCCGAGCCTGGGAGGCGCATCTTTCCAGTTTGCGCCGGCGGTGGAATGCTTCAAGCATCTGCCAACTGAACCTGATTTGGTATATGAGGGTGAAGCCAATGATCTCCAGGCATTGGAAAGCTCCGACCAAACAGACTCAGCAGGGTTGAGTCAGTCCGAGGAGCCGACTGAGAGTACCGTAGAAGCAGGGCCAGTCTTCGGCCATCCTGAGTATGTACAAGATATCGAAATGCAGATAAGCCGACGGCCTCAACCCACAAAAACAGATCTGAATCCAACCAGAACAGATCTATATCAAAGTGGCCGAGCGATTCTCGTCAGCGAACCCGCAGTCGTCAATGACAAGAATTTTTCAATAGGGGTCAGGCGACGCCACTGATAAAAGCCCACTCCCGACGCGTAATCAAAGTTGTGTTATGACTTTCGAGTTTCATAGAAGACGATCCACGAATCAACACGAATATTTAGTGAGATTCATGTAATTAGTGACATCGTCTTGCCCAATCCGCAATGGGGACGTAGCTACTGAAAACATCACACTACCTAATCATCCTTGCCATTCGCATTGCCTTTCAGTCAACCAGCCGCGCTAATTCCACCTCGCAGCGCATGCCGAGCAGATCCGCCGATGCTGATGCACCTTGAGTTCTACGATGGCTTCCTTATCAATCTTGTGCCTTGAATCTTGAATCAATTACAGTGACAATTCCTCATTGACTTAACCTAGATGTCGAAACATGAGAGGCGCCTTGATGCTCCCAACGCCCTTCATCAAAAGGTGGCCCAGAAGAGTATTAGGAACTCAAATGAAATTTCTTCTCACTATCTGTTTACTTCTGATTTCAACCCCCTCAACTGCGAATGCACAGCCGAGCAAAAAGCAAGGCCCTGATACCTCCGGCCATCATGTATCTTTGACCCGGGCACAAACGAGAGAGGCTGAACTGCGACTCTCCGACATGGGCTACTGGACAGGCGCGGTCGACGGACTATTTGATCCTGCGACACGGTCTGCATTGATCGCCTTCCAGAAATGGGAGGGCCGGCCTATTGCAGGCCGGCTTACGATCGCCGAGCTCGAGGCAATTCGCACCAGCGCCTCCCCCAAAGCCAGGGAACTTGGGTATGAGCATGTTGAAGTGGATGTAGATCGTCAGGTGCTACTAATGGTCAACGACAATGATGGAGTGCGGGTTCTTCCTATTTCGTCGGGTAGCGGCCGGGCGTTTATGGAGGAAGGTCAGATGAGCATAGCCTACACACCCCGCGGCAGGTTCGTTGTTTACGACAAAAGTGTTGGTTGGGAGAAGGATCCGATTAGATCGATGTATTACTCCAATTACATCAGCGGGGGCGTGGCAATTCACGGAAGCCCTAGCGTCCCAACCCAGCCAGCGAGTCATGGTTGTATTCGGATACCAATTTTCGCCGCTCGTGAAGTGAGCAAGCTACTGAAGTTGGGAACAATCGTACTGGTGTACGATCAGGTCTCGTTCGTCTCGGCGAAGTCCTGGGTTGAAAACCCCGAACTTAAACAAGCCGCCCTAGTGAATAGTGCATCTCCAGATTACATCTATCGCCCAGATGCGACTGAAAAAAAGTCCAGGCCTTTCGTGATCAAAAAAGCCCGCTCGAGAATTATCCGAGCGGGCTTTCTTAGATAATCCCGGCGACTTCCTACTCTCCCACGCAGTTACCCGCGCAGTACCATCGGCTCCAGCAGGCTTAACTTCCGTGTTCGGGATGGGAACGGGTGTGACCCTGCCGACAAAATCACCGGAAAACTTGTGAAACACTTTTGATCTTTGATCTTTGTCCTCTTACAGGCTTGATTCAAGCAGAGGAAGAAGTGCAAAGATCAAAGTACAAAGAACTAAGACCAAGAGGTCTCAGAGAATCGAATAGTGCTGCTTCCTTGGGCAAGTTCGCGCAAGCGCGAATTTGTTGCTTGAGTAAATTCTATGGTCAAGCCAAGGGACTAATTAGTAGTGGTCAACTGAGCACATTACTGCACTTACATATCCACCCTATCAACCTCGTGGTCTACGAGG
>WNGE01009754.1_pt1 | contig 10056 bp, 9 predicted proteins | sample 5400651 | NCBI WGS metagenome assembly WNGE01 (sample SAMN13153370, study PRJNA577476) | soil metagenome | isolation source: 60 cm soil or saprolite under grassland replicate 2 | place: USA:California | collected 2016-06-15 | reverse complement strand
TCGATGCTGATCAACTTTTAGTTTTCAAACAGCCTCGGTAGCGAATGGGTCTCAAGATCAACTTGGATAACCGAACCGAGTTTGTTCCTAATCTAATCGCTACGAGTAAAGTCCAACTTGATTGCCAGGACCCGGTCGCCATCGCGCCCGGTTCAGACTTTGCTTTGAGCAAAGGTAGTATTGGCCTGGGAGCTAAGTCATTAATGTTCCAGCTAACGTGGCGAGACTGTTAGCTCACTTCTCATTCAAACAAGATAACGACATGAAACACTCTGAAGGATTTTTGAAACTCGTCAACGACGCCAAGAGTCGCATTCGTGAAGTCACCGTCGCGGAAACAAGAGAACGAATGCGGGCAAACAACGGTATTCGCTTAATCGACGTTCGTGAAGATAGGGAGTGGGAAGCCGCGCACGCCGCCGGCGCCGAGCACCTCGGCAAAGGAATCATCGAACGCGACATCGAAGCGCAAGTGCCTGACAAAGGTGCGGAATTGATCCTCTACTGCGGCGGCGGCTTCCGCTCCGCCCTCGCCGCCGACGTTCTCCAACAGATGGGTTATACCAACGTCTACTCAATGGCCGGCGGTTGGAAAGCCTGGCAGGAATCAGGCTCTCCCGTAGACGAAGGAGAATAGAGAAATCAGCAGATAACGATCGGGTCGGGTCCTGGATCGTCGCTGGCTTAACTATCGTTTGTCGAGCCGACAGGTTTAAGCCACGCGTGACGTGATGTAGAATTGGTCTGGTTAAGGCCCATGACAACTCACGCGACAGGCGACTCGAACTCGCAAACCAACTCCGCCCTCGGCGCCGACGTCCTGCATCACATGGTTTTAAATCTCCTGGCTGTTCTTCGTGCCAGAGGCACGAAATGTTTATAGCCACCACGATTTTCTTTATTTACTTGAGCCTATTTATGGGCGAAATAACATTTCGCTCCTATGGAGCTAGGGAAGTTTTGGTGGTTCGTTGGCTATAATCATTTCGCCGCTCTGCGGCTGGCAGAAAGCGACTACTAACAATGTCTCAAGAGGCCACTGAACAAAGACAGAAAACGCGCATTGAGAGCGACTCAATGGGCGAGATTGAAGTACTCGCGGATAAGTACTGGGGCGCGCAGACGCAGCGTAGTTTGCTGCACTTCAATATCGGCGACGACAAGATGCCGCGCGAGATGATTCGTGCTCTGGGCATTCTCAAGAAGGCAGCAGCGCTGGTGAACCAGCAGCTCGGTAAACTCTCCACCGAGAAAGCGAAGCTGATCGTCCAGGCTTGTGACGAAGTTATCGAGGGCAAACTCGACGAGCATTTTCCCTTGCGCGTTTGGCAAACGGGCAGCGGCACGCAGACCAACATGAACGCCAACGAGGTTATCTCTAACCGCGCCATTGAACTTGCCGGTGGCGTGTTGGGCAGCAAGCAGCCGATTCACCCCAACGATGATGTCAACATGTCGCAGTCGTCAAACGATACGTTTCCGACCGCGATGTATATCGCCGGTGCCGAGCAGTTGCACGATCTCATTCCCGCAATTCAAAAAGTCCACGACGCGATCGACGCAAAGGCTGAAGAGTTTAAGGACGTAGTTAAAATTGGCCGTACCCACCTACAGGATGCAACGCCTCTAACTGTCGGGCAGGAGATGTCTGGATGGGCGAGCCTGGTTAAGCGCGACATCGAGCGGCTGGAACTGGCCAGGCCCGGATTGTTGGACCTGGCGATTGGCGGCACGGCTGTGGGCACGGGTCTCAATTCTCACCCTGAATTTCCGGAGCGCGCCGCGACAAAGATTGCCGAACTAACAGGACTCCCGTTCAAATCACATCCGAACAAATTCGCAGCCCTGTCCGCTCACGACGAAATCGTTTTCGCGAGCGGCGCCCTTAAGACGCTGGCCAGTTCGCTAATGAAGATCGCCAACGACATTCGCTGGCTGGCTTCGGGACCACGCTGTGGACTGGGCGAATTGATATTGCCTGAGAATGAGCCCGGCTCGTCGATCATGCCGGGCAAGGTCAATCCGACGCAAAGTGAGGCGATGACAATGGTCTGCGTGCAGGTGTTTGGTAATGACGTGGCCACAACCTTTGCGGGCTCGCAGGGGAATTTCGAGTTGAACGTTTACAAGCCGGTGATGATTCACAATTTTCTGCACTCGATCCGCTTGCTGCACGACGCATCGCACGGTTTTGTTGAATACTGCATCGCGGGCATTGAACTAAACCGCGAACAAATTGAAGCGCACCTGAAAGATTCATTAATGCTCGTCACGGCCTTGAACCCGCACATCGGCTACGACAAAGCGGCGCAAGTGGCAAAGCATGCCCATAAGAAGGGCATCAGCCTGCGCGAGTCAGCTATCGAGCTTGGTTTTTTGAGCGGCGAGGATTTTGATAACTACGTAAAGCCGGAACAGATGACGCACCCCTAGGATTTTAGATTTTGGATTTTAGATTGCCGATTGGAGACCCCTTCTTCCGCGGGTGAACCAGAATCAGTCTAAAATCTGAAATCTGAAATCTGAAATCTAAAATCTAAAATCGTCTAAAATCTAAAATCGCTGATGCCTGATCGAAACGATCGTGTGAAGGAAAACGTGCCGGGTGCTTACTACGTCGATTCGACGTGTATTGACTGTGATGTGTGTCGCGATACAGCTCCAGAAAACTTTTGCCGCTCCGACGCAAACAGCTACTCGTTTGTCTTCAAGCAGCCGCTAACTGAGGAAGAAAAAGCAGCTTGTGAAGAGGCGCTGCTTTGTTGCCCGGTGGAAGCTATCGGAAACGATGGGGAGTAGAACAGGCATTCGTAGCCGGCTTCACCGCCGTTACTAACAAGATGAAGATTTTCGATATCTCATTTTCCATTCGCGAATTCAAGTTTGAGGTGCAACCTTTTGCGTGCTGGCTTCTTATTCACATCTGGCTGAAGCCAGGTGTGAATGAGTTTTGAGCTCCCTCTCAAACCATAATCTTCACGAGCCCGTCCGCAACTACAACTTCATAAGTCTCAAGTTTCTCGATTACCGTAAGACACTCTCCAGTACGCACGTCAAATTGCCAACCGTGCCAATCACACTCGATCACATGTTCGCAAAGAATTCCCTCTGCCAGAGGTGCGCCTTTGTGCGGACAGAAATTTTCCGTGGCATAGAATTCGCCATTCACATTGTAAAGGGCTAGCTCGCGTCCCTCTGGAAGTTCTATCGTCTTTGAACTCCCGTGAGGTAAATCTTCGACTCGGCCCGCGTCAATAGCTCTTGAGGGTTTCAGTAACCGGTCGGAATCCGACCTATTAGTATCGAATGACTGCATTTCATGAATCGTAACAAAACAGTGTTAAAGAGCCAAAAGCATTTAGGGATGAGACGGAACGCGTTCAGAGTTAACCCTTTCAGATTGCTGCCAGGTGCGGGCAAGCTAAGCTTGCGCTCTCAACCGAGCAAGAGTTGGCCATCTCGTTCGTTCTTCGAGGGCGAGCGCATCAGGAATTCGCCTGACGCTCAAACTTGAATTTAGAAGGAAGAGAGATAGCATGAACAGAAAAATTGTAAGGATGCGAAAGTTTAAGTCAATACTGGGAACGATTGCGCTACTAGCGCTGCTCGGAACCCAGGTTTTTGCAAAAGAGATGGCTGTCCGCGGACGCCTGCAAAGAACGGTCGAGGCTGGCGGTTGGGTCATCGTTTCTGATAATCAGAAATATTTGATCTTGAATGCCTTGCGTTTTCAAAGTGAAAAATGGTTTGCGGCAGGCAAGGAAGTCGAGGCTGTCGGTGAAACGAAATCAGGTGTAATGACCATTTATATGGAGGGCATTCCGTTTGAAGTGCGAACATTGCGCCCTTTAGCAGAAAGCGGCTCCGGCGAAAATCAAAACGAGCCGAAAGGTGTCACCAAAGTATCGGTCACGGGAGACTCTATCATTCAGGCGCAACCGGATACCGCGATGCTTACGGTCTCGGTAGTAACGCAGGCACGAAGCGCGCTTGAGGCACAACAGCAGAACGCCAACAAAAGCGATGCGGTGGTGCGGGCACTGAAAAGCGCCGCCGGGCCTGGCGCTGAAGTAAAGACAAGCGGTTATAGTCTGCAACCGCAGCGTGTTTACAAGGAGAACCAACCGCCGACCATCGTCGGTTACGAAGCGCGCAACAGCGTTACGGTCACCATGTCTGATCTGACAAAAGTGGGTACGGTCATTGACGCCTCGGCGCAAGCGGGCTCGAATGATGTGGCAGGAATCTCTTTCACCTTAAGAAAGGATCGACCGGCGCGTGATCAAGCACTCGCTGAGGCAACTCGCGAAGCAATCAGCAAAGCGCAGGTGATCGCAACGGCACTCGGAGGCCGCGTGGTTCGCATCGTCGAAGTTCAGGAAGAAGGTATAGCACGGCCTATCCCGATGTTTCAGGTCAGCGGACAACTCATGAAAACCGACTCCGCACCGACGCCAATCGAGATAGGCACCCTCGATATCACGTCGCGGATCCAGTTGATTGCTGAAGTTGAAACAGGCGCGCGCTGAACGCCCGCTGAACGATAGACGCGGATGCCGCTTTACTCTCCCCGTTGACTAGTTTGCGGATTTGAGATCACACAGAGAGGGCGAGTTTAAAACACCAAACGAATTGGCAACTAGGCGCGAAACTGATTTCGGGATAAGATCGAGAGTAGTTCCCTCGTTGGTTGCAGTTCCCCTATTCATAATTCGGATGGGCGTTTGCCCACGCTAGCCCCCAGAAAAATTCATGGACGCTCGCTTCGATTCTGAGCGAGATTTTAGTTCTTATGAACACCAGGAGGGGAGAATAATGGCAAGATATCTTAGCGACTTTGACGATGACCGTGACTTCAGCACCCGCCGTGATCGATTTGGACGCGAACGACCGTGGAACTACGGCCATCCATATTCCGGCGGGCGTCTGGAAAACGACTATGAACGGCGCGATTTTGGCCAGGGACGATTCGGCGAACGTGCCGACTATGAAAGAGACGAGCCGAGACACACATACGCTGATCGATATGCCCGGGAAGACTACCGGCGCCCGGCTTACGAGGGCCGCAGTCCGCGACCACGCGGCGAGGACGAAGCCTCTTACCAGCCAGGCTATCGCTACGATCAACGCGTTTCGCGATCCCGACTGCGAGTCCGCGACATCATGACGCGCGAGCTGGCCGTAGCCACCCGGGACACGACTTTGCGAGACGTGGCGATGATGATGAAGGAAGAAGACACTGGCGTGATCCCGGTAGTCGAATTCAGGCCCAGCGGTGGGAATGAAAAAAGCGAATCGAACGAACGCCGGGTTAACACTTCCAACTACAGCCAGGGTAAGTTGCTTGGCTTGATCACGGATCGCGACATCGTTCTGCGCGCGGTTGCTGAGGGTAAAGATTGCAATCTGACGCGGGCAGAAGAAGTAATGTCAACCGACGTACATACGGCCAGACCGCACGAGCGGGTGGTCGATGTAATTCAAAAGATGGGCAACAAACAAGTACGACGCATTCCCGTTGCGAACGAAAATGGAAACTTACTGGGCATTGTCTCGATGGGCGACATTGCTGTGGAGACCGAAGCAGATCGCGAACTCGCAGATGCCCTTGAAGACATTTCGCGTGAATCGTCTTTCTGGAGCAAATTATTCGGCTAGAGGCACGAATGAGGCGGAGTTGATCGGGGGAGGAAGACCAGTTAGTCGCCTCCCCTTTTCAAGTCTCCGGGATTTCACTTATCCTGTAATATCTCATTATGCCAAAGTCGAATCGTCAGGTCGCTTTGTTAACCGTCGCCCATAGGGTCAGACCTTCGGGGCGTTTGTGGAATCCCGCTGCCGACGTTTACCGAAGCGCGGATGGTTGGATAGTGAAAGTGGATCTTGCCGGCGTCTGCCCCGACGACCTTGAGATCGCACTTGATCAGTTGAGCTTAAGCATTCGCGGTTGTCGTCGAGATACGTTTTTCAAAGAGGGATACAGCTATCAACAGATGGAGATCACTTACAGTCGCTTTGAGAAGACAATCCAGTTCCCCTGCCCCATCGAGGAAGCGTCGCTCGCGCATGATTACCGCGATGGTTTCTTGATCGTGACCCTGCATTGCAAATAAAGCCGGTAGCGAAACAACGAAAGTAAGGGAGCATTGGAGCTAAGAGAACTATGTCAGAGATACTGGAAAAAGCTGGGACCCCACCGGAGGTTAAGAGTTCGGAGCAGAACGCAGCGACGGAAGGGTCGCCGACCATAGTACGCCCACCCGGTGAACCATTCGAGATTGCTGTGCTGGCTTTGCAGAACACGACGCTCTTTCCGGAGACGGTCGTTCCCCTGGCAGTAGGGCGGCCGCGATCAGTTGCGGCGGTTGAAGCGGCGCTGGCGACAGAAGAAAAGTTGCTCGCATGCATCACAGTTCGTCCGGACGTTACCAACTCCACTCAAGATGCCGGCACCGCTGACCTTTATCAGGTCGGCACGCTCACGATGATCAAGCGAATGGAACGCATCGGAGACACGATGCACATCATCGCCCAGGGCACCGATCGCATTAAGATAATGGAATGGAAGCAGGAGGATCCTTATATACGCGCGGTGGTGCAGATTGTTCCCGATGTTCAAATAAAGGATCCGGAAGAAGTAGAAGCAACGAAGCGAAACGTTCAGGCAATGGTGCAGGAGGCGCTGGCACTGTTGCCGGGTGTTCCGCCGGAAGTTCGGGTTGCAATGCTCGGGTCCGTCGAGCCCGTTCGTCTTGCCTATTTTCTCGGCTCAATACTCAACCTGGGCGTGGAGCAGGAGCAGAAAATGCTCGAAGCCGATACGGCCGATGAACTCCTGCTGCTGGCCCACACGTATCTCGCCCGCGAACTGGAAATCATTCAACTGCGTTCGAAGATTGCGACGGAAGCGCAGTCGGAGATGGACAAATCTCAGCGCGATTACATTCTGCGCCAGCAGATGAAAGCCATTCAAAAAGAGCTCGGCGAAGATGAAGGCGGTGAACGCGCCGAGGCTGACATGTTGCGCGAGCGCCTGGACAAAGCTGAGTTGCCGGATGAAGTGAGGACTGAAGCCGAGCGCGAGCTGAAGCGTTTTGAGAAGCTTCCCGCGGCCGCACCCGATTACCACGTTATTCGAACGTATCTTGAATACGTGCTGGAGTTGCCGTGGCTAAAGTCATCGGAAGATAAACTAGACCTCAACGAAGCGCGCCGAATTCTTGATGAAGACCACTACGGTCTCGAAGATGTTAAGGAAAGGATTCTTGAATTTCTTGCCGTCATCAAGTTGCGCCCTGACACGAAGAGTCCCATCCTGTGCTTCGTTGGGCCACCGGGAGTTGGCAAAACTTCGCTCGGGCGTTCCATTGCCCGGGCACTGGGCCGACAATTTGAGCGTATGTCGCTTGGGGGCATGCGCGACGAGGCCGAGCTGCGCGGGCACCGGCGCACGTATATCGGCTCCATGCCAGGACGTGTGATTCAATCGATCCGCCGCGCCGGAGTTAACAACCCGGTGCTGATGCTTGATGAGATTGACAAACTTGGCAACGACTATCGCGGCGATCCGTCTTCGGCTCTGCTCGAAATTCTCGATCCGCAACAGAACAATTCTTTCCGCGACCATTATCTCGATCTCCCGTTTGATCTTTCGCGCGTTTTTTTCATTGCCACCGCCAATCAGCTTGGTCCGATTCCGCCGCCGCTGCGTGATCGCATGGAAGTTATTAACCTTGCCGGCTACAGCGACATGGAGAAGCTGCAAATTGCGAAGCGCTATCTGATCCCGCGGCAAATAGAAGAGAATGGACTGAAGCCGGCACAACTCGCAATTAGCGACGCTGCGGTGGAACTGATCTCTACGCGCTACACACGCGAGGCCGGCGTACGTCAGTTGGAACGAAACGTCGGCAGGGTTGCTCGCAAAGTGGCTTTAAAAATCGCACAGGGCGAAGTGGAAACGATCAACGTTGATGCCGGTGATATTCATGACTATCTTGGCGCGCCGAGGTTCTATCCGGAGCAAGCCCGGAAAGAACTGCCTGCGGGCGTGGCGACCGGTATGGCCTGGACAGAAATGGGCGGTGAAGTGCTTTTCATTGAAGCGACGCTGCTGCCGGGCGGAAGAGGTCTGACGATCACCGGACAACTGGGCGAGGTGATGCAGGAATCCGCACGAGCCGCGCAATCATATCTCTGGTCGCACGCGAACGAATTTGGAATCGGTGCGGAAATGTTCAAAGACTACGGCGTTCACCTCCACGTACCGGCTGGCGCAATTCCAAAGGATGGGCCCAGCGCCGGCGTGACTATCACTGCGGCGCTGGCATCGCTTTACACGGGACGCCGGGTGCGTCCCGACACCGCGATGACTGGCGAGATTACTCTTTCTGGGTTGGTGTTTCCGGTGGGAGGTTTGAAGGAGAAAATACTGGCGGCCCATCGCGCGGGAATTCGTCGCATCATGCTCCCTTCTCGCAACGAAGCCGATATTGAAGATTTACCGGAGGACGTCCGCAAGGAATTGCAGATCATATTTGTCTCGCGGATTAACGAAGTGATAGATGCGGCTCTCGAGGTGTTGGTGGCTAACCCACCACCGCCACCCATCGTGACGACAACTAGTCATTCGGACGTGGTTGCTCGCCAACCCGATCAAGAGCCGTCGCCGATGACAGTGCGCCAAAGTAAGAAAAGGTAGGCATTACGGCCGGTCATTCATCGCTGGCTGCTAAACAAATGGCGGGAATCATCCCGCCATTTTCACTTATCAGGATCGGCAGCCGCATCAACGTATTTATCATTAGCCAGACAGATCCGGGTTCGTAAAGTGAGCTGAAGCCTTCAAACTGACTCGGTTAATCGGAATGATCGATAAAATAAGTTGGCGTGTTTGCCGGGGATGCACGCTTGAGGTGAGGTCGGTCAATCCATTGAATGACCTGCGCAAAAAGAAGTAGCGCGTCGGAGCTTTCAGTTCTGATTGACCGCGTCAAGCGGAAAGACAAGAGACTTACGCGCACGTTCCACTAGGTGCGCCTGGGCATAAACCACTACAGCATTGCGCGGCAGCACTGCATGGCGCACCCGACGCGAGGCAAGTTGCGGCCTGCACAGGCGTAGGCGCTACTATCGAAGTTACCAGCGGCACGGCCACGACTGCAGCCAATCCGAGTGTGCGCACCATCTGGCGTCTGTTCATTCCAGGGATGATGAAGGCTGGGAGTTCTATTTCTTTCTCCAGCAGATTGTCTTTGGAGAATTGGTCAATGGCATACCATACCAACTTCTCATCGACGGGCGTTTCAAGATTGCGGGACAAGGCACTACACGCGTCCGCTAAAGTGGTCTCGCCGTCGCAATAATTCCAAACTTTTGCGGCAGTCTGATTTAGACAGTGCGCCCTATTTGTTTCCTGATCGTAGATCAAAATCTCACTGTCAACTTCTTGAACTATCAGTCCGCTTCTTCGCGCTTGCGGCATCTTTTGCATGTGCAGCTCCTTATCGCTGTCTGGGAAATATTAGCTGTTAGTAGTGCTTAAAACGTCATTGCCCGAGTGATTGAAGTCTCTATACAGATGCTCGTGGCCTCCGGATAACTCCATGATCCGGCAACGTACATTGTTACCCGGGAAAGAAAAGAATTTTGATGCAAAAAACGGGCGTTCGCTGACTAGAGGCATCTGACTGCGTACGAGCGCTGTTGACAATATCTCTGACCGGCTAACTAGTCAATAGCGAATAACTGCTTTGTAAACACTACACATAGCTTGATCAAATAGATTGCTGCTTAGGCAAAGGCTTAACGCACAATTTGTGCTATTGCTGATCTTTGGCGAGCGCCCTGATGGCTTGGACTCACTCGGCCCCCGAGTCAATTTCAGTGGACGTGAGGTTATTCGCAAAGCACCTTTATTGTCAATAGTTGGCACTGATGCGTGAGATTTGATCGGTAGTGACGCAAGGTAGAATGAGCCATTCAAGCGAGAGCAGGTTTTTGCTTCGCTGAATCAATAACGCTGACGGGTCAGCTACCAGCGCGCGGCACGGGCCT
>WNGE01022062.1_pt1 | contig 10059 bp, 12 predicted proteins | sample 5400651 | NCBI WGS metagenome assembly WNGE01 (sample SAMN13153370, study PRJNA577476) | soil metagenome | isolation source: 60 cm soil or saprolite under grassland replicate 2 | place: USA:California | collected 2016-06-15 | reverse complement strand
TGGCCAACGACCATCAGCACCGCCAGGGCGGTGAACACGGTCACCGGTCCGCACCGCCTTCACGGTGCGGGACGGCGGGGTGCAGCAGCCGCCCAGCGCGGTAGTGCCGTGCCAACGACGCGACCGCGGCGTGCACCACCGTCGCGCGGGGGGGCTGGGCATGCTGGGCGCGCTGGCTGGTCGCGTCGCTGGCGATCTCGGCCAGCCACGCGGTCGCGGACTCGAGTTCCGTGGCCTTGTCGTGCAGGTCGTGCCAGTGGCCCTGGTCGACCGCCTGCGCGCAGCCGGACATGACGTCGAGCACGCGCACGTACCCTTCGGTCAGGCGGTCCTCCAGGACGGTCATCGCCGCTGGAGGGCCCTGGGCGGCCGTGCGCTTCGTTGCCGGTATCGACGAGGCGCAGCCGGCTGCCGCCGTACCGGGACGCAGCCGGCCGGTGAGGTAGTAGAGGACCAGGCCGGGGGTCTTGCGGCTCGGGTAGGGGCCGGTTTGCCGGTCGAGCGCGACCAGCTCGGCGAGCCGGGTGACGGCCTGGGTGGCGGTTGGTGGCGCGGCGATGACGCGGACTTCGAGCAGGTCACTCACGACGCACCCACCACCCTCGGTCCGGCTGTCCGGGCCTCCGGCTCGCCGGTGGTCGTACTCGCGGACGCCCCGGCGCGCGCCGCGTCGATGCGGGCGCGCTGCTGGCTGGTCGGCTCGGTGCGGAGCCGCCGCAGCATGTCCTGTACCCGGCGCTTGCGCCGGTCGTCGCCGTCGAGCTCGACCGCGAGGCGGGCCGCGACCAGCCGCTCGCCGCCCCGCACCTCCCGCTGGAGGAAGGCGTCCTCGACCTGCGCGGCCAGCCGTGCGAGGTCCGCAGAGGCGCCGTTGCCACGCGGGTCGCGCGCCTTGCCGGCCGCAGTCGCGTGGCGGGCCACCGGGGCACCCTTGGAGCGGGCGCCCGCGGTGGCGTCGTCGGCGTCGCCCCGCCTACCGGACGTCCTCCGCTTGGCCGTCCCGTCCGCACGCTGCTGCTGGTGGTCGTACTTGGCGAACACCTCGAGCGCCAGCGCAAGCAGCGCGGCCACCGGTGGCACCACGTGGGCGGTCACCACCAGGACCAGCGGCGCGGCCGGCGGCGCGGCAACCGCAGCCTTGACCGCTGGCGCGGCCACCGTGGTCTTGGCGGCGGCCGTGGTGCCCGCGGCGGCGGTGGCCTGGAACGCGGCCGAGGCGCCGGCGGCGAGCACGATCAGGAACCCGTCGGCGGCGGCGCGGCCCTTGTGGTTGGCGCGCCAGGCGCGGAGCACGTCGCGGGAGGCATGCACGACGAAGCCGTCCACGATCAGCGGCCAGATCAAGGCCTGGACCCGCGGGTACCCGGCGGCCAGCGCGAGCTGGTGCATCCCCTCGTAGCTCAGGTACAGCGCCCCGGCGGCGATCCCCTGCAGCAGCAGGGAGGCGGTCTGGGGCCGCCGCGCCGCCACCGCGCGCCGCAGCCTGGCCCACCGGGACGGAGCTGGCGCGGCCCCCGCCGCCGGCACCACGGTCACGTCCGTGCGCTCGCCCGTGGCCACGGCCGGCGAGGCGTTGCGTTCCCGTTCCGCCCGGCCGGCGGGCATCACCACGGCGGCGAGGCTGGCTGTAGCGGCGTTCACGGGCAGCACCTCCTGCCGGTCGGACGGGTCGATCTGGCGTCGGACACGCACTGCGTCGTGTCGGCCGGGAAGTGCGGCGGCTCGGGTCCGAGCACGGCAAGGGGGAGCTGCTTGCCGTAGCACTGGCCGTGCCAGATGAAGCCGTGCTCGAAGCGCCCCTGCTCGCGCGCCGTCGCCGCCCGGGCGCGCTCCAGATCCTCGCCGGTGTGGCCGGCGGCCCGGGCGGTCGCGATGCACTCGCCGCGCAGGACGCGGGCGATCTCCAGCAGCAGTGTGAGCTTGCCGGGCAGCGTGTCCGCGGGGACCGGCCACGCGTCGCGGAGCAGGTCCACCTCGGCACCGGCGATGGCGGTCCACATGGGCAGCCCGCCGCGGATCCGGCGCAGCCGTCGGCGGATCCGGCGCCGCTCCGCGCGGCGCTGGTAGCAGCGGTCAAGCTGCCACTCGCGCTCGACCGCCGCGGCGGCGACGCCGGTCTGGTCGGCAAGACGCAGGCACGCCGCCTCGAAGGCGAGCACGGCCTCGAAGATCTCGGCCAGCGTGCCGAGCGCGCCGGACCGTGCCCACGCGTCGTGCGCTTCGGCGACCTTGCCGGCGCAGGCGGCAAGGTACTCGAAGCCGCCGGCGGCGTGGCCGCGCCACCGCGCGCCCATACTCGCTGGCACGCGGTCGCGGACCAGCGTGGACGGCGCGCCGCACGGGCAGCGCATCAGTCGCTCGCCCCCGCCCGGCCGGTGAGCGTTCCCGCGACCCGAAACGCGAGCGCGCCGAGGTTCTCGCCCGGGACGATCGCGTGCAGCTCCCGGAGCATCTGCGCGACTGCGGTCGCCTCCGCCTCGCTGAGGCGGACCGTCCGCGCCTGCTCGTCGGCCTGGTCGGCGTCGAGCTGTGCCAGGAGCCGGGCGGCGAGGTCCTCGCGGGCCATCTGCCCGCTGCGCAGCGCCTCGACCTCGTCGGGGTCAACCCGCCCGCCGATGCCGGCGCGGAGGATGGCCAGGGCCTCGACGAACAGGCGCCAGTAGCGGTGGCCCATCGTGTCGGACGCGGTGCCGACCAGGTCCACCCGGTTGTGGGCGTTCCACAGGCCGGCGGCGGCCGACAGTAGCCGGCGCTGCCCGCCCGACCAGCCCCTGGCGCGGAGGATCGCCCGGTAGTCGACGCCGAAGGCGAAGTCGACGTGCCGCCAGACGCGAGCGTCGTTGGCGAAGATGTCGCTGGCGAGGATGTGCAGCGCGGCCTGCCAGTACGGGTCGTTGCGGACGTAGGCCGGGTAGGTTGTGGGTGCGCGGTCCAGGCGCTCGGTGTCGTCGGCCATCTCGGGTTCCCTCCCTGGCTGGTTGCGGTCGCGGCTCGGTCGGTGGACGGGTGGGGACGGTCAGGCGGCGCCGGCGCCGCTCAGCGCCGGCGCGGGTCGGCTGGTGCTTGCGCGGCGCAGGCGCTCCAGGTCCCGGAAGGCGCGCTGCCGGTCGGCGCCGGAGCGGACCTGCCGGTCCCACCGGGCCGCCGATCCGGAGGTGTCGGGCCGGCCGAGCCGCCACCGGTCGAACGCCCGGTACAGCGCCCCAGGGCTGGCGCCGAGCCGGCGGGCGGCCTCGCGCAGCCCCACCTTCTCGGCCAGCGCGAACGCTCCCTCCGCCTCCTCGCGTGTCCGCACGGTCACCGCCGGCGGTGGCTGGCTGCCCGGCGGGCGGCGGAGCTGCCAGCGGTCGAACGCCTCGCGCAGCCACCTGGGGGACACGTCCAGGCGCGCCGCGGCCTCGTTGACCCCGACCGAGGCGGCCAGCGCGAACGCGGCCGCAACCTGCTCCCGGTCGGTGGCCAGCGGCGCGCGGCGGGGCGTGCGCGCACGGAGCTGCCGGCGCTCCCACTCGCTGGTGCCGCCGAACACGCCGGCGTCGTCGTCGCGCGAGGGCGCCGCGGCCAGCGCGAACTGCCGGCACTGCGCCCGCACCGGGCAGGCCGCGCAGATCCGCTTGGCGGCGGTCGGGCGCTGCCCCGGCTCCGGGAAGAACAGCTCCGGATCGTCGCCGGCGCATGCGGCCAGCACGCCCCACCACACGTCGCCCCGCTCGACCGCCTCCAGCAGGTCCCGGATCGTCGCGCGCCTGGCCGTCATCGCACGTGCTCCCCGCTAGCGGCGCTGGCCTGGCGCTCGGCCAACTCGTCGCCGTTCTTGCCCGACAGGGGCGTGGCGACCCGCTCGCCGAGGGCGAAGCCGTCGATCTGGTGGCCGCGCCGATCCCGCGCCCGGGGATGACCGGCCGGCAGCAAGCCCCAGTCCGGGTTGAGGCGGGCGAAGATCGCTCCAGGCCCGGGGGGCAGGGGGCCCAGGCGGTCACCAGGCTCCTCGTCCGCCGTCCCGTCCGGGCTCTCGCGCATGTCAACAGGCGGCGGCGGGAACGCCATGGCGGTCTCGCGGGCCGTGGCCCGCTTGTCGGCGGGGACGTACCGGTCGATCACCTCGCTCAGGCTGGCGCCGAGCGTCAGCGCATGGACCGCCTGCTCCTGTCGGGCCGGCAGGTCGACCCGGCCAACGCTGACGGGCAGGTAGCCGGCCAAGACCCGCACGACGCGCACCGCGTGCTCCAAAACCTGCCCGTCAGCGTCCCGGACCACCAGGCCTCGGCTGTCGAGCTCAAGCAGTAGATCCCTCTCGGTGAGCGCGATGGCAGCGGCCGAGCCACATGCCAACTGCTCGTGGTGGCGGCGTAGCCAGCCGGTGCGAATCGCCTCCCGAGTGGCGATAGCTGCCAGCCGGACTTCCATCTCCTCGATGCGGAGCCGGTGCGACCTGACCTGCTCCCTTGCGTCCGTGATTGCCGCCTGCTGCTCCCGCGCCTGTCGTAGGCGCAGCATGCTCAGGGCTTGCTGGCCGAGCTGGACAAGGAAGCCGAGGGGACCCTCTTGGCGGGCGGTGAGTGTGCGGGTCCTGGCTTCCGCCACTGCCAGGCGCTGGACCTCGATCGACAGGGCGCGTTCGGTTGTGGCCTGGAACCACAGCAGCGAGTGGGGGATGCCCTCAAGCAGCTCCACTGCCGCCACCATGGCGTCGATCAGCGCGTCGTCGGTGATCTGGCGCTCCGCCTCCAGTGCCGTCGGGTCCGGAGGTGCCAGTGCTGGCAACTCGATGACGAGGGGGTCCGCGACGTACTCGGCCCGGAAGATGTCGCGGGCGGAGTCTCGGTCGTAATCGAGTTCCGCGCGGCCTGTGAAGCGCTGCCAGCGAAGTGGTCCGGTGGCGACCGCTCGACCGTGCCGGTCGTGGGCGTCAGTGAACTGCTCGAGGTCGCGGGCGATGCGTTCTGCCTTGAGCGCGTCGAGGTAGGAATCCAGCGTTTCCAGCTCGGCCGCGACGCGCTGAGGATCGATGGTGCTGTGCTGTTCGGCGGATCGGTCCAGACCAGCGGTCTGCGGGTAGAGTTGACCCCGGTCGATGGTGCTCCTGGGCATCGTTGGCCTCCCAAGGGCCTACGGGTCCGACCGGCGGGAGGCGGGGGCGTGGGCGCCAACCTTGGTCCCCGCCTTCGCCGGTGTGCTGACGTCAGGCACTCACCTCCTGGGAGCCGGCAGGCCCCGGGTGGTCGCGGGTCGAGGTGCCGCGACCGCCACGTGGGGGGCGGCGGGAAGCTGGTTTGCGGTGATGGCCGCCTTGATCAGCCGGGACAGGTCGGCGGCGCCCGCGTCCCCGGTCAGCAGCCAGATCAGGAAGGTGAGCCGCGGCACGATCCAGCGGCCACGCACCTTCAGAGCTGGGAGCTCGCCGCAGTCGGCGGCCTCGTAGGCGGCGCTCCGGGAGATCCCGGCCCGCGCCGCGGCCTCCTCGATCGTCCAGGTGAGCCGCGGGTCGTCGGTGCCCTCCGGCGCCGCGGCGTCGGCGAGCTCCTCCAGCCACCGCAGGATGTCCGAGTGGATGCAGTGGACCTCCGCGATGCCGTCCGCGACCGGGTCGTCGGCCCCCGCCAGCTCGCGGGGAGCGACCAGCCGGTCCCTCGCGACCGCCACGATGCGCACCTCCTCCCCTGCTGCTGTAAGGTCCTGACCGTCGCTGTGGGCGGGGAGACGGAGCGGTGATCGCGTCCGGGTCGTAGCGCCGGTGCCCGCCGAGGGTGCGCAGGTGCTCCAACTTCCCGTCCTTCGCCCACCGGGCAACCGTCTTCGGCGACACCTGCAGGATCTTCGCCACCTCACTGCCGGTGAGGTAGCTGCCCGCGGCCTTCCGCGCGCTCCTGGTCATGCTCGACTCCCCTTTCTCCCAGGCTCTTCGGGGCCTGGGCCCATCAGCCGGGAGTGGGGCGCGCAACCGCACTTGGGGAGTGGACGCGCCCCCTCCCTCCACCACCCACAAGGAGTGGTCACCGATGCGCTATCGGCGGGACTTAGGTTAATAAGTGCTTCGATCAGTGTCAAGTGCTTCGATCACCACTTGATCAGTGATTCTGCCCAGCCAGTGGTCCATGCGGCATACTCCGCAGGGCAGCTCGTGACCTCCGACCTGGGACCGGACACGCGTGACAACCGAGGAGCAGAAGGCCGCTTTCCAGCAGGCTCTCCGGCATGAGCGGAAGAAGCGAGGCTGGTCCCAGCGCCGACTTTCCCGGGCGCTAGGTCTGAGCCAGAGCACCGTGTCGTACTGGGAGCAGGGTAAAAGTCTTCCTGAACCAGCCAATGCCATTGAACTGGAACATGTGCTCGAACTCGAATCAGGCGCCCTGTGCCATCTTCTGGGATACATGCGGTTGAGCACGATGCGTGAGGCGATGACCAGCGTGCTCAACGCGGTCATGACCGATCCAGACCTAGGCGAGGAGGAGCGCGAGTTACTTCTCACGATGTACCGGCAACTCGTCCGCCAGAGCCGCGCGAAGCGGGAAGCGGGTCAACGCGGCGATGGCACCGGGAGTCGTAAGAGACAGCACGGCAGCTAACTCAGCCTGCTGCTGCTCAAGGCTGGCGCACCAAGCACGAGTCTCAAGGAGCGCCTTTCGCATCTCCTCAAGATCGCCGCCCTCCCTGTCAAGCTCTGGTGAGGCAGCTATCTGGTAGAAACCGGTGAGCTGTAGGGCGAGAAAGGACCACCAGAGCCGATGACCACGATGACCGCCGCGCAGGTGCGCGCGCACGCTGACGGCATGCAGCCAGACCCGGAGGTGCCCGAGCGGCCCCGACCGCCACGCCAGTACCCGGCCGCCTACAAGCTGCGCGTCCTGGCCGAGTACGAGCGGCTGGACAAGGCCGGCAAGGGCGCGCTGCTGCGCCGCGAGGGCCTGTACACCTCGCTGATCTCCGAATGGCGCAAGCAGCGCGACCGTGGCGCGCTCCAGGCGCTCCAGCAGCGGCGCGGCCGACCGCCGACCGACCCGCTGGCGCAGGAGGCCGCCCGGCTGCGCCGCGACAACCAGCGGTTGCAGGCCGAGCTGGACCGGGCCCGCAAGGTGATCGAGGTCCAGGGGGAACTCTCCGCGCTGCTTTCCAGGCTCGCGACCAGCAGCGCCGAGGCCGAGCCCAGCGAGCCGACCGACCCGACCAGCCCGACGAGCTGAGCGTCGCCGTGGAGGTCGCCATCAACCAGTTGGCCCCGGTCGTGGGCACGGCCAGGGCGTGCCGCGTGCTGGGCCAGCCCCGCTCGAGCTGGTATCGCCACCATCGCCGCTCGCCGGCGCCGCCGCGGCCGCCCCGCCCGGCGCCCGCCCCGCAGCCACGGGCGCTGTCTGCGGCCGAGCGGCAGCAGGTGCTGGAGGTGTTGCACCAGGAGCGGTTCTGGGACGCCGCGCCGGCCAGCGTGTACGCCACCCTGCTGGACGAGGGTGTCTACCTCGCCTCGATCGCCACGATGTACCGGCTGCTGCGGCAGGCGGGCGAGACCGGCGACCGGCGCCGGCACGCCACCCACCCGGCCGCAGTCAAGCCCGAGCTGCTGGCGACCGCCCCCAACCAGGTGTGGAGCTGGGACATCACCAAACTGCACGGCCCGGCCAAGTGGGTCTACTACTACCTGTATGTGATCCTGGACGTCTTCAGCCGCTACGTGGTCGGCTGGATGGTCGCCCACGGGGAGGCCGCCGCGCTGGCCGAGCGGCTGCTGGCCGACACCATCGCCGCCCAGCAGGTCGCCGCCGACCAGCTCACCGTCCACGCCGACCGTGGCACCTCGATGACCTCCAAGCCGGTCGCGCTGCTGCTGGCCGACCTGGGCGTGGTCAAGAGCCACTCGCGCCCGCACGTCTCCAACGACAATCCCTACTCCGAGAGCCAGTTCAAGACCCTCAAGCACCACCCGACCTTCCCCGACCGGTTCGCCTCGATCCAGGACGCCCGCGCGTTCTGCCAGGAGTTCTTCGGCTGGTACAACCTGGAGCACCACCACTCCGGGATCGCGCTGCTCACCCCCGCCGACGTCCACCACGGCCGCGCCGAGCAGATCATCACCGCCCGCGCCGGCGTCCTGGACGGTGCCTACGCCGCCCACCCCGAGCGCTTCGTCCGCAAGCCACCCCAGCCGCCCAGGCTGCCGCAGACCGTGTGGATCAACAGGCCCGTCGACCCAACGAAGGCACCTCAGCAATTTCCCGGCTGACCTGTCTCACAGAGCTTGACAGGCTCCGCCGTTGATAGCCTTCTCGACCATGCACGCCCTCCCTACCGCACGGGCACCCGTGTAACGGTCACCTCGTCATGTGCGGGCCAAGAGGTCAGGGGCACCATCGGCACCAGCCTCCGCATCCCAGGCCGCGGCAGAACCGGCAATAGCAGATCCCGTGAACTCGTAGGGCCTGGATCTTCCGAAGCAGCGTCATCCCAGTTCCTTCCGGATGCGACACTTGAGGGGACGCTGCAAAGCGAACCGCTGGTCAGGGCGTCCGAGAAGATGGCATCGCGTCCGCGGACGAGATAGCAACGCAGCGGACCCCAGGGCGGTACGATGCCGTTGAGTCGCCCATCACGGAGGAACTGCTGACGCCCGCCGAGCAAGCCGACCGTCTCCCGTTCAGTGGGGCGCTCGACCGCGCGATCACCGCGCAGAGCCTCTCGCTCACCGAGGTCGCGCGGCGGGTCGACAGCGCGGCTGAGGACGAGGGCGAGCACCTCAAGACGAGCAAGCAGCAGGTCTACCGGTGGCGACATGGACCCCAGGTCCCCCATCCCCAGACGGTCCGGTGGCTGGCGGTCGCGCTCAACCGACCGGTCGAGGAGTTCGCCGCAGCCGCCGAGCGGCAGCGCCGGCTCCTCGGGGCCTCCGGCAACGCTGGCGGGATTCTCGGTCGCTCGGTCGCCGAGATGTTCGGCGAGGACGAGAGCGCCGCCAGGTTGGAGGCAGGCGCCGAGCCCTGGCGTCTGGCCCGAGCGTTGGAGGCGTCGACGGTGGGCGCCGCCTCCCTCGACGCGCTGGAGATGGCAGTCTCGGACTTCGCTCGACGCTATCCGAGCATGGCGCCGACCCGCCTCCTTGACCCGGTCGCCGCCCACCTCCGCGATGTCATCCGCCTCCTGGAAGGACCGCTCCCGGTCGCCAATCGGTGCCGGCTTTCGGCTGTGGCTGGTGTGCTCGCCGGCCTCGCCGGCAACCTCGCCTTTGACCTCCAGCAGCGGCTTCGCGCTGAGGCGTACTTCACCGTTTCGCTCCGGGCCGCCCAAGAAGCCGGGAGCGCAGACCTCGGCGCCTGGTCACTCGCCATGCGGAGCATCGTGCCCGCCTACGAAGGCGATCCGCTCGGCGCCCTCGCCCTAATCCAGCAGGGCCAGGCATTCGCCGGCCGGGCTGCGACGCCAACCAGGCGCGCCTGGCTGGCCGCAATGGAGGCCAAGGCATACGCCGGCCTTGGGGACCCCCGGGCATGCTCCGAAGCCCTCGGGCGCGCCACCCACGCCCTTGAGCAGGTCGGATCGGGCGGGAACCGCCTCGGCACCGACTTCTTTGACGTGCCGAGGCTCCTCGCCTTCAAGGGCACCTGCTCAGCAGCCGAAGGCCGCCCACGCCGCGCTGGCTGAAGGGCTGGCCCTGCGCAACGCCGGTGACGTGAAAGGACGCTCGCTCGCCAGGCTCGACCTAGCCGCCGCCTATGCCCAGGAGCGCGAGCTGGAGCAGGCGCACATCGCCGCGATCAAGGCCCTTTCGATCCTGCCGGAGTATCGCGTCGGTCCGATCCTCCAGCGCGCCCGCCAAGTCCAAGCGGAGTTTGCACCTTTAAGCGATGAACCTTCGATCCGTGACTTGGCTGAGCAGCTCCGGGCTATCCTGGCCGCCTGATCAAGAGGCAACGGGCAAGCTCGCGCACATGAGAGGCTTGCTCCCGAGAGTCGCGGGGAGGAGCAAGCGATGCGGTGGACGGTTCACGGTCGGCGCGTGCTCTACGAGAGCGAGTGGGTCAACCTCTGGATCGAGGATGTGGAGCTTCCAGACGGCCGCCGCCTTGATCACCA
>WNGE01009749.1_pt1 | contig 10060 bp, 7 predicted proteins | sample 5400651 | NCBI WGS metagenome assembly WNGE01 (sample SAMN13153370, study PRJNA577476) | soil metagenome | isolation source: 60 cm soil or saprolite under grassland replicate 2 | place: USA:California | collected 2016-06-15 | reverse complement strand
CTCTTGGCCACCCGGACCCCGATCGCGGCGATCTTGCGATCCGGATCCCTGAGCCACGCACCACTGCGCCCGTCGACCTGATCGGCCGCGACGCCCAGTTCGCCGCAGACGCCGATGAGCATGCGTTCCATGGCGCGTACGTAGGCCACGACGTCGATCGGGTCGGGCAGGCGCACGATCGGGTAGCCGACCAGTTGCCCGGGCCCGTGCCAGGTGATTTTGCCGCCCCGGTCGACGTCGACGACGGGCGTGCCGTCGAAGGGACGCTCGGAGGGCAGGGTTCGCTTGCCGGCGGTGAAGACGGGCGGATGTTCGAGCAGCAGCACGGTGTCGGGGGCATCGCCGGCGACGACGGTGTCGTGCAGCTCCCGTTGCCGCTGCCAGGCCTGTTCGTACGGAACCAGACCGGCCCGGATGATCGCGACGTCGCTCACCAGGCCAGGCTACTTGAGCAGTCGCGGGTCCAGCCGGGTCTCGGCGGCCGACCCGTCCGCTGCGCGCTCGACGTGATAGACGCCCTTGCCGTCGACCTCGCTGAGCGCCTCGACCATCTCGGTGCCTCGATACAGCACCCCGGTGCCGTCGTCGGTGGCGTAGCCGGCGGGCAGTGTCCCGTCGGCGATCAGCCGCTGGAAGGTCGGCCGGCGCTGCTCCTCGGTGTCGTAGTGCACGCCATTGGAGTAGGGGACGAAGCGCAGCCCGTCGGTGACCGCTCGCAGGTCCGGGCCGAACGAGTCGGTGGTCCCGCCGGCGTGCCAGCAGATCGAGCCGGCGGAGACCCCGGTGAGGACCACGCCGGCCTGCCAGGCTTCGCGCAGGATCGTGTCCAGCCCGTGCAGCCGCCACAACGCGAGCAGCCCGGCGACGCTGCCGCCGAATACCCAGATCACGTCCTGGGTGAGCATATGTTCGCGCACGTCGTCGAGGTTCGGCATCGGCAGCAGCGCGACGTGTGACGGCGCCAGCCGCCACTGGACGGCCGCCTCGTAGAACGTCGCGATCACCGCGGGGTTGTCGCCCATCGCCGTGGCGAGCAGGCAGATGCGCGGCGCCCGGCCGGTGACCCCGGCGAGCTCGATGGCGTACCCGGTGAGCGGTGCGAATTCCCAGCGGATGCGGCGTCCCGGGGTCGTGCCGCCGGATGTCGCCAGGATGGTCGGATGCTCTGCCGGCATCTCCGCACTGTAGGACCTGTGGATAACGGCCGACCCCCGGGCGCCGAAGTCCCTACGGTGTGCGACATGACGTGGAAGGTGCCCGGCTACGTGGTGGAGGAGCTGCTCGGGTACGGCGGCTCGGGCGAGGTGTGGCGTGGGCATGCGAGCGCCACCGGAACGCTCGTCGCGCTCAAGCGGTTGCCGGTCGACGACGTGGCCCAGGTGCAGGCCGCCCGGGCCGAGGCGGCGTTGCTGTCGACGCTCGACCATCCGCACGTGATCCGGGTGCACGAGCTCGTCCCGGTCGACGGCGGCGTGGTGCTCGTGCTCGACCTCGCCGGCGGTGGCTCGCTGGCCGACCTGCTCGCGCGACGCGGCCGGCTGACGCCCGGCGAGGTGGTCACCGCGTTGTCACCGGTCGGCGCGGCACTCGCGTACGCCCACAACGAGGGAGTGGTGCACGGCGACGTGACTCCGGCGAACGTGCTGTTCACCGAGATCGGCCTGCCGCTGTTGGCCGATCTCGGGGTGGCCCGCATCGTCGGCGACACGGCGCCCGCCCGCAGTACGCCGGCGTACGTCGATCCGTCGGTGGCGGCCGGCTGCGCCCCGGGTGCGGCGAGCGACGTGTTCATGCTGGCCGCGGTCGCCGTCCACGCGCTCACCGGCACGCCCGTGTGGACGGGCGTCACCCCGGAGGACACGCTCGCCCGGGCGGCCGCGGGCGACGTCGGCGACCTGCCCGGGCGGCTCGCCCAGCTGCCGTCCGACCTGGCCGCCGTGCTCGAGCGGGCGCTGCGCATCGAGCCGCACCTGCGCGGCAACGCGGCCGAGTTCGCGCTAGACCTGCGGCACAGCGGCGAGCCGGCGCCGGTCGAGCTGGCCGCCGGCCGCGCACACGAGACGGAGCTGCGCCCGGGCTCCGGTCATCCGGCCGAGGCGGCCGCCGACGCGGCCCGAGCCGAGGCGGCCGCCGCCGATGCGGCCGGCACCGGGAACCCGGTCGAGGCGGCCGGCGCGGCTGCGGGCGGCGGGGCTGCAGCCGATGTGGGTCAGGCCGGGGTAGCCGGCGCGGGTCAGGCCGGGGCGGCCGGCGCCGCGGGTCGCACCGGGGCGGCCGGCGATCCGGCCCGGCCCAGCTTCAGCCGTCCGGGCTACGAGACGCCGATGTCGAATCCGGCGCAGCTCACCCATGGCGTGCGGGCGGCCCTGCGCGCGCCGGTGCGGCACCGTCCGTCACGCGTCGCCGTCCGGCTGCGCCGCCCCGCGACCCGGGTGGGCGCCCTGATCGTCGTCCTGCTGGCCCTCGGCGCAGCCGTCGTGTACTGGACCGTCGGCGCTCACCACCCGGGCGCGCGGCACCGTCTACCGGCGCGGCCGGTCACGTCGTCGCCGGCTCCCGCGCGTCCCGCGTCCCAGCAGGCGGCTCGGGCGGCGGCCGCCCTGCAAGATCTGGACCGGATCCGCGAGCGGGCCTTCGCCCGCCGCGAGGCGTCGCTGCTCACCCGCGTGTACGTGGACGGGCCGCTGCTCGTCAAAGACACGACGCTGCTGCAGCGGCTCGTGCCGGCCGGCTGCGGGCTGGTGGGCGTGCACACCAGCTACTCGGCGGTGCAGGTCAGCGTGGTGCGGGACCGCCTCGTGGTGGCCACCACAGCCACCCTGGCGCGATCGACGCTCACCTGCCACGACGTCGCGTGGGGTGCCGCCGCCGGGGAGGAGCCGACCAGGCTGCGCATCGAACTCGTCCACCGCGCCGACGGATACCGGATCGCCAGCCAGCAGAAGCTCGGATAGGCCGCGGATCGAGCCAGCCGGCAGAAGCTCGGGCGGGCCCCGGCGTCAGCCCAGGACTGCGCGCAGTGCCGGCTCGAGCTCGGGGTAGCGGAACTCGAAGCCAGCGCGGGTGAGCGTCACCGGCAGTGCCCGCTGCCCGCCCAGCACGCCGTCGGCCAGCTCGCCCAGGACGAGGCGCAGCGCGAAGCCCGGCAGCGGGACGACCGCCGGGCGGTGCATGACGTGCGCGACCGCGGCGATGAGCTCGGCGTTTCGGGCCGGGTTGGGCGCGGTGAGGTTGACCGGCCCGCTGACGTCCGCGCCGAGCAGGAACCGGATCGCGGCCACCTCGTCCGTGAGCGAGATCCACGCAATGAACTGCCGGCCGCTACCCTGCCGGCCGGCGAGGCCGAGCCACACCAACGGGCGCAGCGACGCGAGCAGCCGACCCTTGCCGGCCAGCACGATGCCGCTGCGCAGCGACACGACCCGGGCGCCGGCCGCGCGGGCCGGGTCGGCGGCGGCCTCCCACTGCACGCACAGCTGGGCGAAGAAGTCGGACCCCGGCGGCGCCGACTCGTCGACGTCGGCCTCACCCTTGTCCCCGTAGTAGCCGACCGCCGATGCCGCGATCAGGGCCGGCCGGTGCTCGCTCGCGGCAATCGCCTCCGCGAGGGTGCCCACGCTGTCGACGCGGCTGGACCGCAGTCTGGTCTTGAACCCGGCCGTGGGCGGACGCGTCCGCAGCGGTTCGCCGGACAGGCACACCACGGCGTGCACGCCGTTGAGGGCGTCCGCGGGCACTTCGTGCCGTTCCGGGTGCCACTCGACCTCCTCGGGACCGGCCGGCGGGTGCCGGACGAGCCGGCGCAGGTCGTGCCCCTCGGCGCCCAGCGACGCGGCCAGCGCGCCGCCGATCAGCCCCGACGCGCCGGCGAGCAGTATTCGCACGCGGCATCCTTATCCACTGTTCGACCCCCGGCGTCCGCCAGCACGCCGACGGCCGAACAGCTCGCAGGGGCGGCGTCCTAGGTGAGGCCGAGGGCTCGTTCGAAGGTGCCGGCCTCGAGGCGGTCCTTGATCGTGCTAAGGAACCGGGCAGCGTCCGCGCCGTCGACGATGCGGTGGTCGTAGGTCAGCGCCAGGTAGACCATCGAGCGGATCGCGATCGTCTCGCCGAGCTCGGGATCGCTCACCACGACGGGCCGCTTGACGACGGCGCCGGTGCCCAGGATGCCGACCTGCGGTTGGTTGAGGATCGGGGTGTCGAACAGGGCCCCGCGGCTGCCGGTGTTGGTGAGCGTGAACGTGCCCCCGGACAGCTCGTCCGGACTGATCTTGTTGGACCGTGTCCGCTCGGCCAGGTCGGCGATGTTGCGGGCCAGCCCGGACAGGTTGAGATCACCGGCGTTGTGGATCACCGGCACGAGCAGGCCGCGGTCGCTGTCGACGGCGATGCCGAGGTGCTCGGTGTCGTGGTAGGTGATCGTCTTGGCCTCGGTGTCGATGGAGGAGTTGAGCGCAGGGTGCGCCTTCAGCGCCTCGACCGTCGCCACCGCGAAGAACGGCAGGAACGACAGCTTGACGCCCTCCCGCGCCTCGAACGCCGTCTTCGCCCGGTCGCGCAGCCGAGCGATCTTGGTGACGTCGACCTCGACCACGGTGGTGAGCTGCGCCGACACGTGCAGCGATTCGACCATGCGCGCGGCGATGGTCTGACGCAGCCGGCTCATCTTCTCGGTGCGGCCCCGGGCCGCCGGAGCCGCCGGCGCGCCTTGGGGTGCTGCGGGCTGCGCCGGCGCTGGCTGGGCCGGTGTGGGCGCGAATCCCGTCGAGGGTGCCGTGGAAGCGAACGCCGGCGGCGACGACTCGGATGCCGCCGGCGCCGCGGCGTCGGCCGCCTCGGCCTCGGCGGCGGCCGCGCGCTCGGCGGCGGCCAGCACGTCGGACTTGCGGATACGCCCACCCACGCCGGTGCCGGCGATGGCGCTGAGGTCGACGCCGTGCTCGCTGGCCAGCTTGCGGACCAGCGGCGTGACGTAGGTGCCGGCGAGGTCCTCCTCCTCCGCTTCAGCCTCTTCGGCCGCCTGCTGGGCCGGCGCGCCGCCGGGCGACCAGCGAGCCGCGCCGTCGGCGGTGGGTTCTGGTGCGCGCTCGACCGCCTGCGGAACCTGTTCGGACCGCTCCGGTGCCTCCTGCGGCGCGGGAGCCTCCTGCCGCGGAGCCTCCTGCGGCGCCGGGGCTGCAGCGGCCGACGTCGGAGCCGGCTGTTCGGAGGGCGCGGGCGCGGCCTGCTGGGCCGGCGCCGGTGCCTCGGCGGCCGGCGTGGCCTCGGCCGCCGCGGGGGCACCCGCTGCCGCGGACGCGGCCTGCTCACCCGCTGCCGCGGACGCGGCCTGCTCACCCGCTGCCGCAGGTGCCTGGGCCGCCGGCGCCGCGTCGGCGGGAGCCCCGCCCGCCCCGTCGTCACCGATCACGGCAAGCTCGACGCCGATCTCGACCGTCTCGTCCTCGCGCACCTTGATCGAGGTGAGCGTGCCGGAGGCCGGCGAGGGAACCTCGGTGTCGACCTTGTCGGTCGAGACCTCGAGCAGTGGCTCGTCGGCGTCGACGTGGTCGCCCTCGTTCTTCAACCAGCGGGTGACGGTTCCCTCGGTGACGCTTTCACCGAGGCGCGGCATGGTCACAGAGACCGACATGGTCAAGGGCTCCTTCGAGTCAACTTCTCGGGTCCGGGCGCATCTGGGCTATTCGTGCACGTGCAGGGGCTTGCCGGCGAGCAGCAGATGGGCCTCGCCGATCGCCTCGGACTGCGTCGGGTGCGGGTGGATCAGCTGGGCGACCTCGCTGGGCAACGCCTCCCAGTTGTAGATCAGCTGGGCCTCGGCGATCAGCTCGCCGACCCGGTCGCCGACGATGTGGACGCCGAGCACCGGGCCGTCCACCCGGGCGACGAGCTTGACGGCGCCCTTGGTCTGCAGGATCGAGCTGCGGCCGTTGCCGGACAGGTCGTAGGTGACCGTCTTGACGTTGTCGGCGCCGTGCCGCTCGGCGGCCTGGCCCTCCGTCAGCCCGACGGAGGCGACCTCGGGCGAGGAGTAGGTGATCCGCGGGACGCCGGCGTAGTCGATCGGCACGACAGGTAGGCCCGCGATGTGCTCGGCGACGAGGATGCCTTCGGCGAAGCCCACGTGCGCGAGCTGCGGGTGCGCGACCTGAGGCATCGCGACCAGGTCGCCCACGGCGTAGATGCCGGGGACGTTGGTGCGGCAGTACTCGTCGACCGTGACGAAGCCGCGGTCGATGGCGATGCCGGCCTGCTCGTAGCCGAGGTTGGCCGATGTCGGTCCCCGGCCGACGGCGACGAGCAGCAGCTCGGCCTCCAGCGTCTCGCTGCCGTCGAGGAACACCCGGACGCCGGCGTCGGTGTGCTCGAGGCGCTGGAAGCGGGCGCCCAGCTTGAAGCCGATGCCCCGGCGGCGGAACGCGCGCTCGAGCAGCCGCGAGTTGGCCTCGTCCTCGAGCGGCACGAGATGGGGCAGCGCCTCGACGATGGTCACGTCCGCGCCGAAGGAGCGCCAGGCACTGGCGAACTCGACGCCGATGACGCCGCCGCCGAGCACGACCGCGCTGGCCGGCACGTGGTCGAGTTGCAGCGCGTGTTCGCTGGCGATCACCCGCCGGCCGTCCAGTTCGAGACCGGGCAGGGTGCGCGAGTACGAGCCGGTGGCCAGGATGATGTTCGTGGCGGTGTAGACGGTGTCACCGACCGTGACCTGGTCGGTGCCGGTGAGTCGTCCCTCACCTTCGACGATCTGGATGCCCCGGCTGCGGATGAGCCCCTGCAGACCCTTGTGGTTCTTGTCGACGACTCCGTCCTTGTACTTGTGGACGCCGGCCATGTCGATGCCGTCGAAGGTCGCGTTCACACCGAATTGCGAGCTCTCGCGGGCCTGGTCGGCGATCTCGCCCGCGTGCAGCAGCGCCTTGGTCGGGATGCAGCCACGGTGCAGGCAGGTGCCGCCGACCTTGTCCTTCTCGACGAGGACCACCGACTTGTTCAGCTCGGCGGCGCGCAGCGCTGCTGCATAGCCGCCACTGCCGCCGCCGAGCACGATGAGGTCGACGGAGGTGTTGTCAGCCACGGTGTATGTCTCCTGACCGCTTGTGGACTGTGCCTGCTCCCATCTTGGCACCCGACACACGGCGGGCGACACTCGGCGCTGACCCAGATGACGCCGGTATCCTCGGCCCCGACGAAGGGGGAGTGGTGGGGCTGTTCGGTCTCCGGAGGCGCACGCGATCCGGCACGCTGCGCGGCGCGTCGTCCACCGACATCGCGCACCTGGCGCAGTTCGTGAAGTCGCGTCGCGGTGTCGAGGCCTTCATCGAGCCGCGCACCGCGGTGACCGAGACCACGGTCGTGCTCGTCGCCGCGACGGGGGAGTGGACGCGTCGCCGGGTGGCCGGCGTCGGGGGCGCCCGCGACTTCGCCCGCAAGCACGGGGTGCCGCTCTACGACGTCGCCGTGGTCGGCTACCCGCAGCGGATGCGCGACTGGACGGCCAAGCGCAAGGCCAACGGCGAACTGGGACCGCCGGGCCTGTCCGGTCCGTCAGTCTGAGGCGAGATCCTCCAGAGCGGCGATCAGCGTGCGGGTACCCGCCCCGGTGCCGCCCTTGGGTGTGTAGCCGTGCGCCGCGCCCGGATTCCAGGACGGGCCGGCGATGTCGAGGTGCACCCAGGGCAGGCCGTCCGGCACGAACTCGGCGAGGAAGCGGCCGCCGACGAGCATCGAACCCCACCGGTCATCGGGCAGGTTGGCGATGTCGGCAACCTGGGAGTCCAGGCCGGACCGCAGCTCGTCCGGTAGCGGCATCGCCCAGAGCGCTTCGCCGGCGGCGTTGCCGGCCGCGACCACGCGATCCCGGAACGCCGGTTCGCCCATCGCCCCCATCACGCGCTGGCCGAGAGCGACCACCTGGCCGCCGGTCAGCGTGGAGATCTCGAGCAGACAGTCCGGCTCGTCCTCGGCCGCGCGCACGATGGCGTCGGCCAGGACGACGCGGCCCTCGGCGTCGGTGTCGGTGATCTCGAGGGTCTTGCCGCCGCGCAGGGTGAGCACGTCGGACGGGCGATAGGACGTGCCGGAGATCATGTTCTCGGCGAGCGGCAGGGTGGCCACGACCTCGACGGGCAGCTCCAGCCGGGTAGCGGCGATCACGGCGGACAGAACCGCGGCGGCGCCGCCCATGTCCGACTTCATGCCGGCCAGGCCGGATGCGGGTTTGAGGTTGAGCCCGCCGGAGTCGAACGTGATCCCCTTGCCGACCAGGGCGATCCGCCCTCGGGGACGGGCCGGCCGGTAGCACAACCGGACCAGCCGGGGTGGATGCGCCGATCCGGACCCGACGCCCAGGATGCCGCCGTAGCCCTGCCGCCGCAGGGCCTTCTCGTCGAGCACCTCGACCTCGAGGCCGGCCTCGCGTCCGGCGTCCGCGCTGCGCTGCGCGAGCACGTCCGGATACAGGTCGTTCGGCGGGACGTTGACCAGGTCGCGGGTGAGGGTGACGGCGTCGGCGACGACCTGTGCCCGGCGCACCGCCGTCCGGGCGGCGCGGTCGCGCGCGTCGGCCAGCCCGATCGTCAACCGGCGCAGCGCCGGCGGCTTGGGCTGCGACTTGTACGGCGTGTACGCGTACGCGCCGAGCAGGGCGCCTTCGGCGGCGGCCCCGGCCGTCGTGGCATCGCCGATCGCGATGTGCGCCCGGGCTTTGTCCGACAGCGACCGCAGCGCGGCGCCGACCCCACGGCGCACCTGCTCAGGGTCGAGTGCGCCGTTCGCCGCGCCCAGCCCGGTGGCCACCACCACTGGGAACGGCGCCAGCCCGAGAGTGGCGATCTTGACCACGTCGTCCGCCCGGCCCGTCGCGCCCAGCGCCGCGAGGGCCGACGACAGCCGCCCGCCGAGCGCCGCGTCGACCGGCGCCGCGCCCGCCTCGAGCACCGGACCGTCCGGACCGGCATGGACGCCGACGACGGCGGCATCCGTGTCGAGCGACGTCGCGTCCACCAGGGAGACCGAAGGCATCCGGGCAGCTTATGCCGCGCCGTCCGGGCCGCAGCGGTCCAGCGGCGCCAATGACACTGCCGGTACCGTGCACCCGTGAGCGACCTGCTGCGTTCCCCGTTGCACGACCGGCACGTCGACCTGGGCGCCAAGCTGGCCGACTTCGGCGGCTGGGAGATGCCGATCGAGTACACCGCGAGCGGCGGCGGGGTGCTCAAGGAGCACGCCGCGGTCCGCGAAACGGTCGGCCTGTTCGACGTGTCGCATCTGGGCAAGGCCACCGTTCGCGGCGAGGGCGCGCGGGCGTTCGTGAACGCGTGCCTGTCGAACGACGTGGATCGCATTCAGCCGGGCAAGGCGCAGTACACGCTGTGCTGCGACGAGTCAGGCGGCGTCGTCGACGACCTGATCGCCTACCTCGTCAGCGACGACGAGGTGTTCCTCGTGCCGAACGCCGCGAACACCACCGAGGTGGTGCGCCGGCTCTCGGCCGCCGCGCCCGACGGCATCACGGTCACCAACGAGCACCAGGACTTCGGCGTGCTGGCGGTGCAGGGACCGCGGTCGGCCGAAGTGATCGAGCGCCTGGGGCTGCCGGCCGACCAGCCGTACATGGCCTACGTCGATGCGTCGTACGACGGGCGGCCGGTGCGCATCTGCCGGACGGGCTACACGGGCGAACACGGGTACGAACTGATCCCGCGGTGGGACGACGCGGTTCCGCTGTGGGACGCGCTGGCCTCCGTCGTCCGTGAACTGGGCGGGATGCCGGCCGGCCTCGGCGCCCGGGACACGCTGCGCACCGAGATGGGCTACCCGCTGCACGGGCAGGACCTGTCGCTGTCCATCTCGCCGGTGCAGGCCCGGGCGGGCTGGGCGGTCGGGTGGAAGAAGGACGCGTTCTGGGGACGTGACGCGCTGCTCGCCGAGAAGACGGCGGGGCCGGCGCGGACGTTGTGGGGGCTGGAGGCGCTGGACCGGGGCATTCCACGGCCGCACATGGCCGTGCTGGCCGCGGACGGTACGGCGATCGTCGAGGTGACCAGCGGGACGTTCT
>WNGE01009748.1_pt1 | contig 10061 bp, 7 predicted proteins | sample 5400651 | NCBI WGS metagenome assembly WNGE01 (sample SAMN13153370, study PRJNA577476) | soil metagenome | isolation source: 60 cm soil or saprolite under grassland replicate 2 | place: USA:California | collected 2016-06-15 | reverse complement strand
TCTTGATCCTACAGATCTTTGTCTGCGAGAAAACGACCGTAATCGTTTGTTTCGAGCCAGTGGTAGAGATGAACTTGGTAGAGGTACGAGGCGACGATCTCCTCTCCGAGCTCGTGATTTTCTGTGGTCACGAAAGGCAAGTGCAAACCAGCGAGGAGCGCGATCAGCGACTGAACGATCCAGTTGGGGTTTGTCCCCGAGTGAGGGTAGGGAGACTTGATCTGGCTAAGTGTGGCGGTGATCACGAGCAGCCGGTGTGGGTAGGAAATCATGCGACGGAGCCGATCAACAAACACGGAACGCTCAGCGGTGAACGAGCGAATCAGATCGTCGAGGTTTTTTCGCTCAACGACACAGGCTTCTTCCAAACCGGCAACGCTATAATCGCCGAGTGCAAGCGCTTTGTGTTCGACTCCGCTGAACCAACCTTCAAACCGGGAAAACTCAAACGGCCTCTGCTCGCGCGTGTCCACGAGAACCACTCCGCGCGGCACTTTGAGCTGGGTGCCGCCCCGCTCCGCGAGAACTGGAATTGCCGGCGGCGGAACCGGTGTTGCGGCCATTTGCCATCCGAGCGGGGACGTTATCAGTCTGCGTCTCATTGGTCTTGCTTATGTTACAGCTCTCGGCCACTTCGGCATTGCGTTTGTCCTCAAGCTCACGCGGAGTCGGGCCCGCAGGTGTGGGAACATCCGCCAACTTGCCGATCAGGTTTTCCATCGCGACAACTCCGTCATCAACAGCAGCGAGTTCGGAATCACTTAGCTGAATGTCTTGGCGAAGTTGTATCAGATTTGCCTTGCCCTCCAGCAGCTGAGCTTGTGAGGACTGCTTTGGTAAATAGAAGCTGCACTTTGCACAGGCCATCCGGTGCGGACACTGGTCGAAGAAATCGTACGTGCAGTAGCCGTGTCCGAGATCGTAGAACTTCCATGGCTCGTTAGCCGCTCGCCCGCTGCGGACGACTTCCTGGTCCACGAGCACCTCGATCGCGCGAAGATTCCGTTTGAAGTACCCGGCATCGGCGTAGGATTTTGCCAGTTTCGTTGGCGTGATCTTCGCATAGTGCTGAGTGGCTGCGGGCGTAGTGTGCCCAAGCCAATCCTGCAGTTCGAAGAGGGTCATCGGCTCTTTTGCATTAAAGAGCTGCGAGGCAATCGTTGACCGCCCGCGGTGGCTGGTAATGTTGCCGCGTGCATCTGCCCTCGGTACTCCGGCTTTTCGGCATAGCACAGGAATGAGAACATCATTGAAGTAGGTCTTGCCGACTACGGTGAGGCGATAGAGAAACAGGAAGTCGGTCATCTCGCCAGTCTTGGGATCGGGCAGTTTCACTCCTCTGGGCCTGACGCTCTCCCAGGCAGATATGGTTTCGCCCACAAGTGGATCAACTGGCTTTGTGAATGCCGTTGAGGTCTTGTTGACCGGCACATCGAGCATGCAAACAGAGCCGCCCGGGAGTATCTCCCCGTTTGGAATCGATACATCTTGTTTCTGCCAACGGATGCAGCCGAGGCGCAAACGCACGATCTCATTGACCCGGAGACCTGCGAATAGCCACGTGATTGCCAGTGCTTTACACAGTTCCACCGGATAGCGGTGCTTGCCACCATAGCGGTGTCTTGGAAGATCATCCGCTGTAAGGTTCAACCCGGCCCAGACCAGCTTCGCCCAGACATCATCAGAGATGATCCGAGGATTCGGCCCGATCTTCGCAAGCAGACTCTTCGGAGTTATCAAGCTGCGAATCGGATCGAAGCGTCGAGGGATCATCTCCCATTCCTGCAGGTCGCGGAAGAAAGTACGAAGCATTGACAGCCGCTCTGCGCACGTGCTCGCGGCAAGAGCATGGCCCTTGTTCTTAATGTGGGATGGCGTTTCCGAGCACCAATCGCCCGCACGCCACTGGCAGGTAACCGCCACGGCTTCCGCCGCCAGTTCACGATTCCACTCAGCAGGAGAGGTAACGTTTGGGTGGGTCTGGCCGAGCCAACGACCGATGTTCAGGAGAAAATAGTAGGCCTTATGACGACCGCGCTTGCCGGAAGTCTTGGTCTCGAACCAACGACGGCAAAAGCGGGCCCATTCGTCGGGGACTCCATCGGTTATCGAGGGAAGCTCCGCTTTCACAATGAACGGCCGCTCGATCTCTATCGGCTCCGCAAAAGTTCCGAGTTTTGTGAGGACGCGCGAGATCGCATATGCACAATATGTGCCCGTGCGTGGAGGGCGGCGGTCAATCACAGTTCGCAGATCCGTCAACGTGATGTCCTTCAGATGAGGCGAGCGGACAAACAGCAAGCACTCGAAAATCGTTCGCATGATCTGCGAGGTGGTCCCCTTTCTGGCATAGCCCCAATCTGTGAGTACCTCGTAAACCCGATCCGTAATTCGCTTCGTGTGCTCGCGACCAAATACTTTCCGCGCCAGACACGAATAGACAATGTGCTCGCCTTTCAAACGATGCAACTCGGAAAAGCCGCAAAGCAGGTAGGCGACTGCGACTGCGTGTTGCAGTGCTTCGCGCCGAGCGCCGATGGTCTCAATCCACTCCTCAGTGGACCATCCCCAGAAGGGACGTCCGCGCCTTGCCATCTCACGAAGAAAATAGAACAGTGTGTAACGACGTTGTAGTGTTGTGATCCCGGTGTAATCCAAAGTGTCATTTAGCGGGCGAACCAAGCGGTCCAGAGCAATTCCGAAATCCATCGTCCGGCCATAGCGGTAGAACCGATACGCCTCTGCATACTTAGTGAGCATCTCTGCTTCAAGCGGAGTCAGTTGAGGTGAACGATCGTACCGCTTGATATCCAGCGGCCATGTCCAAGGCCCGTCGTCAGCCTTCTTTGGCGGCACTTTGCACGGACCCCACTGGGCGCGTGCTTTGCGTGCAGCGAAATCGGTCCGTTGTTCTGGAGTCAGGGTCGCGCGCCAGCGCGCGAAGTTATCGGGCCACGCCTGTCCGTTCTTTCTAACTCGCTTCGGCTTCAAACATTCCCCTCCGTCAGCATCGCGACACGACGAGCGTGAATGTGAGCCATCCCGACAGCGAGCTTGCGCGACAGATCGCGACCACTCAGGTGGATGTAAAGCAAAGTGGTTTGCACCGACCGATGGCCGGCGAAGGCAGCAATCTCATGGATGTCCCAACCTGCGCGGGCCAGGTCAGTCAGGCAAAGGTGCCGCAGTGTATGTGTTGTGAATCGTGGAACCGCCGCACGTCTTGCGATCTCAAGTACGGTCTTGGACCATGACCAGATGGACACTGGCTCCGCGTAGTTGCGTCTGGACTCTGAGAGGAAGAGCAGTCCTCGACTTCGAGAGAGGGTTCGTCGATGCAGAAGATATTGCTGGAGCAAAGTACCGCTAGTTGCGGAATACGGCACGACCCGATCCCGGCGGCCTTTGGTGGTCTCCGCACGAACGCGAAGCGTGCGCTGGGACGGATCAATATCATCGGCCCGGAGTCCGCAAAGTTCCTCGCGCCTCAATGCCGCATCGTAGGCGAATGCGAGCATCGTCCGGTTGCGGATAGTCTGTCCACGCGTGGCTGCGAGAATCGCTTGCCAGTCTGCTTCGTTGGGAATCCATGGCAGCCGGCGGTATCGCCGCACGAAGCTCCTTCCATCAGCGCGCATTACCGGGTTCGTAGCGCAAACTCCTTCCTCTACCAGGTAGCCATAGAACAGTCTGAGGACAGTGATGCGCTGTTGGACGGTGGCATTAGAAATCGGGACAGTGTCGGATTGCATCGCCCCAAGGTACGCGCCGATGTCGCTGCGTGTGACGCCGGCGACTGACAACTGACGATCGGAGAGGAATCGGAGGAAACGCTCAAGCGCGCGGCAGTAGGCTTCGAGGGTATTGCGACTGAGACCTCGTTGCGATTGAAACAGCAGCCAAGCGCGGCTGAATGAATGATCCGCTGCATGAGGAAAGAACTTCCAGCGAATCGGCTCAACAATGAAGTCGATTGCCAAGCAGCCTCCTGGGCTAAGGATTCAACATTGGCGCAATCATCGCATTCGTGCGAGCGAATTGCGTAAACACGTGAAGAATTCTTATCCACTGCACTGCCGAGGTTAAGTGTCTCGCTTCTACAGCGCTGAGCGAGAGGCAAGGGACTCAAACGCCATCCCTTGCCCCTCGCGCTCCCCCATCCCTGCTCCAAAGGCCATGCAGTGAACCATCAACCCGAACCGGCAGGTATCGATGGCCTGAGCCATATTCCACGTAACATACAAGAGTCCTTGCGAACATCTGCAAAAAGCAGCTTGTTAAATCCAGTTCGCTTCGGACAATTGCCGCAAGACCCGGCCTCTGGAACTAGAGTTTCATTCTGCTTATCGAACGGCGCTGATGCCAGTTGTAGCAGGATGTTTGACTCTATCCACGCGGCGAGTAATGCGGAGTCCGTTTTTATGCGGACTCCGCTTCGACCAATTCAGAATTGACGTTACCGAACGGCTCCCAAACTTCGCATAATCGTAGGGGCCTTCAGCAAGGCGATGAGCTTGTCTGTTGCCTTGAATCGGCCCGTACGTAGTTTCGGTGAGATTGCGGCTTCGAGAGTTTCCAACTTCACGGTGGGATCGGCGCGAGTGTAAATCTCAGTTGTTTGTATGCTGGAATGGCCGAGCCAGAGCGAGACTTTCCGCAGATCTTTTGTGGCCTGCAGGATCGTCATCGCGCAGGTGTGTCTTAAGACGTGCGGCGATACTCGCTTCGATGCCAGAGAAGGGCAACGCTTTTCAGCGATGCGGACGTGCTTTCGCAGGATGTATTCAAACCCGGCGCGCGTCATACAGCCGTTACGAGCATTGATAAATAGTTCCGGAACCAGGACCTCACCTCTAACTGAAAGCCAAGCCCGTACTGCCGAAGCGGTCTCTCTCCACAGCGGAACACAGCGTTCCCGGCGCCCCTTCCCGTGGATCAGTACGCTAGGCTCGGGCAGGAGTTTAACGTCCACGACACGAATCCCGACCAGTTCCGACACTCGTAACCCACCGGCGAAACAAAGGTGCAGCATTGCGCGATCACGAATCCCCATAAGGGTTGCCGGGTCGGGAGCATCCAAGATCGCTTGCATTTCCTTGGCCGTCAGATGCCGCACCAGACGCGTGTCCGTCTTTTTGGTAGGAATCGATAGAATGCAGTGAATCTGTTCGAGAGCAGATGGCAAACGATACTCCATGTACCTCATGAACGACTTGATGGCCGCGAGTCGAATGTTTCGGGAAGCTGCACCATTTTTCCGCGCTGCTTCCAGGTGGTTGAGAAAGTTGGTGATGAGTGCCGCATCGATGTGCTCCAACTGCAACTGCGATGGCGCAATCTTCAGGGAGTTGCTCGCGTACGCGAACAGGAGTCTGAACGCGTCTGCGTAGGAGTCACAGGTGTTGGGGCTGGCCTGGCGTTCGACAGGCAACCGTTGCTGGAGGAAAGCCGCGATATGTGGCGCGATCAGGGTCATTGCCGGCCTCCCATGAAGTACCGTTGGGTGGATTCGGCAATGTTCGTCATCAGCTCGGGTGTCGCCTCCAGATACCAGTACGTGTGCTTGATGTCGCTGTGTCCCAAGTAAGTTGAAAGCGCGACCATATGTCGGGTGATTCGATCTCGGTCATCGGGACATGTTTCCAGAGCCCTGACTGCAAATGTGTGGCGCAGCGCATGGATTGTCGGTCGCGGTAGACTCGAATGACGTTGCAGGCCGACCTTCTCGATGCTCTTGCGAAACGCAACGTAGGCATCGTGGCGAAGCAGCTTGTGCTTCCGTAAGCTGACAAAGACGTGATCATCCAACGGAGCAAAAAGGCGCCGCTTCGGGAGATAACGTTTCAAAACAGCTTGTGCAGTCGGATGCAGCGGAACCAGACGGCTCTTACGGAATTTTGTGTTCCGAATGATAAGGCCGTCCGCCGTGATGTCCGGCAGTCGCAGATTAATCGTTTCCGACAGCCGCATACCGGTACATGCCAACAACCCGAAAAACGTGCTGTAGGTAAGCCCGCGATACTCCGGGTTGGGGTAGCACCCGATCTCAGATGCAGCTTGGACAAGCCGTTGGATATCTTCTCTTGAATAAATATAAGGAGTACGCCGAGGTCGTTCTTCTCTACCAAAGGCGGGAGGCGGTACTTCATGATGCTGATTCTCGGCGCGCAGATATCTTGCCAATCGAATCACTAAACCGAGCCGTCGCGCTCGCGTCCGGGCGGATGGAGCGGATGCAGCCCACTTGATTGCTATCTCAGAACGGATGTTATGTTGGCCCTGTGCATCGGAAAATGCCGCGAAGCTTCTCAGGAGATTGCCGGACCACTTCATCGCGAATCCCATGGCGCGGCGCACGGTCAGATATGCCTGCACGTCGTGGCTCAGCATGTCTTCACCTCCGGCCATGGCTGCGCGATCTGCCGCAGGGTGACCACATCCACTTTGGCGTAAATCTCGGTCGTCAGAAGCGAGCGATGACGGAGCACAGCGGCGATCTCCTGTAGGGACACCCCTCCTCGCAGCATGGAACTTGCAACGGAATGGCGGAGGACATGAGCTGCCCCTGGCTTCGGGCAGCTGAGGCCGACACGGCGCATCGCGCGAGCAACCATGATCGAGATCGCAGTGGACTCAGTGAAAGCACGATAGGGAGCAGATGCTCGAACAAACACTGCATCGGTCTCAGCGGGGGGACGATGGTCCTTAATATAGGCTGCCAGCGCATCTCCAACCTCTTGGGACAGTGGCAACACAGTTTCGCGGCGGCCCTTTCCCGAGACACGGATCATGCCTTCCTTCCAGTCCAGATCGCTGAACCGAAGTCGAACGACATCGCCCGCGCGAAATCCCAGGCGTGCGAGTAAAAGGAAAATTGCTCTGTTCCGGCTTCCAATCGGGGTCTTCGGATCGGCTGACGCGATGATCTTTTCAACCTGATCGGGTTGTAAGTAGCGTGGTAAAGCGGAGAGCCGCCAGTGGGCGAAACTAGGAATTGACGCGTACAGGCTGGCCGGGCACCTGCCCTGCGCGATCAAAAACCGAAGGAACATGCGGATGGCACAGATGCTCTTTCTTGTAGATGCCCATCCGGAATGCCGACTCTTATGCAATACAAACTGGCGCAGGTTCCGCGCGTCATACATGCGCGGATCTTCGCCGAGCTCCATGAGAAACGCGCGCAGTTCGAAGCGGTAGATGGAAAGAGTAGTATCGGAAACCCCGCGCTGCTGACGCATCCAATCGCAGAAGGTCGCTAACAAAGGTGTTTCGGTTGCCGGCTCAGCAGGGCTCGGAGTCGTGACAATGCCGCCGCGTCGCAAATAGGCGAACCAAAGATCGACACTGTACTTCTGCCGGTGAGGCTTCAAGGGTGGATGGTGTCCGCGACAGCAGCATCGTTTCAAGTGATCGAGGAACTGCTGTGCGCATCGTTTCTCAACGCTCGTGATCGACAGCTTTCGGTGGGCGATCCAATGGAGAAAGTGCTCCGCCGCTCGAATGTGCTTGCGCGCTGCAACCCACTGATAACGGCTCTCGGACAGTTCCTTGGCGAACCCTTCAAGCAGATACCCACCGGTGCTACTGCGTAGTTGCTCGATACGTAATGGCCGTCTGAAATAGCGAACCAGCATGATGTTCCCCTCCTTGGGAGCATCATGATTATGTGTGACGGCGGAGACTTGACCTTACACGTGCTGTTGTGAGGACGAAGCGGAACTTTCGGACTCGGCTGAACCTCAATTGTCAACTTTGGCTTCGCCTTTCTGAAGAGCTTCGCGACTTTCCTCCATTTGTAGCCGCACGGAAGCAACTCATGTGTCCTTGGACCGAAGGACGGCGATATGATATTCAAAAGCAGTTTGATGTTCACGGATGCAGCAGAATTGGGAAATGGGTGTTGGCATCCGTAAAGCGGGTTTCGGTACGTCATGTATCATCCTTCGCACACGTATCTCGCGTTCGTTTTCATCCTTATGGTTTCAAGCCGGCCTGCAACAGCTGGCAGCCCCGACGTTGAAAACTTCGAGGCATTCGTCGGCCCTATTGCGCAAGAAGCCATACGTAGCGGTCCAATAGCTGGACTCACTGTGGGCATTTCGCGGGCGGGACGTCAAGTCTTCATCAAAGGATACGGTCTGGCAGACCTTGAAAATGGAGTGGCCGCAAGTGCCGATACGGTGTACAGCTTCAAATCGATAACCAAGAGTTTCACAGCCGCAGCGATCCTACAACTGCGAGAGCAACACAAGCTCGATCTGGATGAAAAGCTGGGGCACTTACTGCCGGATCTGCCGGCACATTGGCGATTGATAACGATCAGACAACTGCTCACGCATACTGCGGGACTCCCCAATTATGGCGGCGAGTTGTTTCGCGAGAACATCGGTAGAGATATAACGACGGCCGAGTGGGTCCGCTCGATGGCTGATCAGCCGCTACTGTTCGAGCCTGGAGCGGGATGGTCGTACAGCAACTTGGGCTACGACATACTCGGCTTAATCATTGAAAAATTATCAGGCACGTCTTATGTCGATTACGTTCGCTCGCATTTTGTAACGCCGTCTGGCCTGGAACATACGCGCGTGCTCGACCGCGAAGCAATCATTCCCCACAGGGCGCGCAGCTACACACTTGATTCGACGCAGACGTTCATCAATGCACGATCGTGGGGAACGTTTGGTATTCCTGCGGGTGCTCTCGGAGGTACAGCAGCCGACCTGCTCAAGTGGGAGTACTCAATAAAACAGACGACCGCACTCGCTCTTGATGCCAAGCGCTTGATGGAAACGCCCGCCAAGCTTTCCACGGGTATCGAGCTCGACTATGGCTTCGGCACGCGACTGGGGATGATTGGGCCGCACCGGAGTGTGGCGCACAGTGGCGATGGCGAAGGGTGGACGACCGCCGCAGTTCGCATCGACGATGCTAACCTCGTCGTGGTCGTTCTGACGAACACGGAGTCCTACGCGCGGCATGCACAGGTCATCGCATGCGCCATTGCGCGTCGTATCTTGAGCATTTCAGATCCTGTGATCAATGACTTGGCGTTAACATCTGCCGAACAGGCTGGGTTCGCAGGCAAATATGGAAACGGTCTCGAGCTTCTATCCCAGAACGGCGCACTATTCGCGCAGCTATGGCCAGGAGGTCCGCGCAATCGGCTGCTCTATCAAGGCAAGGGAACTTTTGTGCTCGATTCTGCACGTGACATGATCCTGAACATTCAGCGCGACCAGCGTGGCGAGAACTGGGTCGTAGTGCGCGCAGGGGGCGTGTTTGCCTTCGCAGCTGCACATGAGCGCGGAGATCCGTAAAGTTCCGGAACACCAGTAGATGTCATATGCCTGCTGTTGAGAATCGCAGCTTGCTAAAAGAAATTCCTGCGGGCGTTTTTGTGTTCGGGTTCGACTGAGGTCCTTTCAGATTCCTCAATCGCCAGTGAAAGCTCTTTAATTGGCGGTTGGTCGGCAATACTGAAGTTGAATTTTCGCTAGCTGGTTGTCCGCGCAAGTTGAGAGCATCCAATCGGTCAGTCAAGTTCAGACTATTGCAGATTATGCGAAGCTGTCACCCTCTAGTGATTAGCCGATCATGCTGGGCCCAAAAGAGTTCGTCCCCGGCTAGCTGCCTGACTCTACATAAAGACGCACTCCGCATTACTCGCCTTATGCGGTGCACCGCATAAGGCCAGTTCGCGCACGGGAATGAGCACCTGCTGATTGCCTTCGGTTGTCCACATACCGCGAAAGGCAGCGTTAAAAGCTTCCTGCTGTTGCGAGTCCGGCAGCTTGGCGATCAAAAGCGCATGGCCGATGGCGATCTTATCTTGCAAGAATGCTTCGGCCACGGGCGGTATCAAGTCCGCTAACTTAATGCGGCCTTGCACGTAGGCTTCGCTCTTTCCTGCGCGCGCCGCGATGCTGGCGATGGTGTAGGTGGGCTCTCCGAGTTGCATGAGCGCCTTGAAACCGAGGGATTCTTCCAAGGGATGAATGTCCTCGCGTTGCAGGTTCTCGACCACTTGGGCCTCGATGGCCTCGGCGTCGCTGAGCTTCACG
>WNGE01010984.1_pt1 | contig 10062 bp, 8 predicted proteins | sample 5400651 | NCBI WGS metagenome assembly WNGE01 (sample SAMN13153370, study PRJNA577476) | soil metagenome | isolation source: 60 cm soil or saprolite under grassland replicate 2 | place: USA:California | collected 2016-06-15 | reverse complement strand
GGGCTGATCGGGGACTGGGCGGTGACGTGGTCGGCGACCACCTGGTCCATGATGTCGCGGGTGGTGGCCCGGCTGGAGAAGATCGGGTAGCCGTCGCCGCCGGTGGCCATGAAGTCGTTCTCGGCGATCGTGTAGCTGGACCCGGCGCCGAGGTCGACCGCCGGTCCGGTGCAGGTGCCGTCGGCGGCCTGGCGGACGGCCCCGGTGACGCGGCTGCCGGCAGGCGCGGCGATGTCGTAGGTGAAGCACAGCCCCGACACCTGCGGGAAGCGGCCGGCCACGGCGGGCATCTGCGAGACCCCGTTCTCGAGCATGGTCTTGAGCTCGGCGCCGTTGATGGTGAGGGTGACCACCACGTTGCCGAACGGCAGCACGGTGAGGACCTGCCCGCGGGTGATCGGGAACGGCGGCGGGGTGTAGGTGGGGCAGAAGTCGCTCGGGTTGTCGTTGGTCGGGCAGGTGAGGTCGGCGCGCAGGCCGCCAGAGTTGGTGATGGCGAAGTCGGTACCGTAGGTGGTCCGCATCGCGTCGGCGGTGACATTGCCCTCCAGCGACTCGCAGGTCCGCCCCGCCGTGTTGCCGCAGGCGTCGGTCCTTGGCACGAACACCGTCGACTGGCCGATCACGGTCCCAAGGATCGGGGCGAGCTGCGCGTTGAGCTGGTCGATGCGGGCCTGGATGGCCGCATCGGGGATGACGCCGATGTCCCAAGGCTTGTGGAAGTCGGCGGTCTTGTAGACGACCTGCTTGGTCGAGGCGTTGACGACCAGCCGCACGCGGGTGAAACGGATGCCCTTGCTGCGATTCTCGGTCACCAGCACCCCGTTTGGGCGGGTCGAGACGACCTGGAAGTCGGTGTGATCGCCGATCACCGCGTCGACGCCGTGGACGTTATCGGCCAGGTCGACCAGCGGCCCGACCGGGTCGTTCAGCGTGCCCGAGGTGGCGCCCAGGTGCCCGATCGCCACGATGGTCCCGATGCCGCTCGCGCGCAGCCTGGCCGCCTCGGCGTTGACCGCGGCGGTGGAGTTGGCCACGTGGAACGGCCCGAGCGCGCCGGGGGAGGTGAGCTCGGGAATGTCGTCATTGGAGAACCCCACCACCCCGACCTTGACTCCGCCGAACACGTCGAAGACCTTGGAGGGCGACCACTCGGCGGGCGTGCGCCCCGCGCTGTCGACGATGTTGGCCGACAGGTACGGGAAGTTGGCCAGCGGGATCAGCGTGGTCCGCAGGTAGGCCTGGCCGCGATCGAAGTTGTGGTTGCCGAGCCCGTCGGCGCCAAAGCCCATCTGGTTCATCAGCTCGATGGTGGGCGTGTCCCCGAAGAAACTGGAGATCGGCGGGGTCGCGCCGACCGAGTCCCCGGCCGCCACGGTGATGGAGCCGCCCGGGGCCTCGGCCCGGTAGCGGTCAAACCACGGCTTGAGGAAGGCGGCGCCGCCGACCGTGAAGCTCGGGTTGGCCGAACCACCACCCGTGAGGTTGTCGGCCGTCTCGGACAGCGGCACGAGCTGGCCGTGGTAGTCGCTGATGTCGAGGATGGTGACTTCCTTGAACTGCCCCGGCTGCGCAAGCAGCTGGTACAGGATCCGGCCTCGGGCGTTTTGTGGGCCGGGGATGCCGAGCAGGAACGCCAGCGCCGGGGCGAGGTCGATGGCGCGCACACCCTCAAGCGGGTCTTGGTGGCGCACGCCAGGGCCGGCTGCGACGAAGGTGGCGTGCATGTTGACGTTGTGGGCCAGGTCGACCAGGTCAGGCAGGTAGCCGTGCTGGCCGAAGAACTGCGACGGCGCGATCGTCTTGCCCGGCGTGGCCGCGTCGAACTGGTAGGGCGGCCGCGCGACCACGACCACGTCACCGCTGCGGGAGGGGTGCAGCGAGTCGCTGCCATCCACGTCGCGCAGCTCCTCCTTTTTCATGACCTTGGCGATGACCCGCTTGGCGGGGTTGGACGGGTCGCTCAAGTGCTGGAAGGCGCTGATGATCTGGTCGCGCACGGTCTCGTAGTCGGCGGGGGCGACCACCCCGCCGGGGTCGCGGCCGGCCAGGCTGACGTAGATCTGCGCGGTCCCACCGGCAAAGCACGCCTTGGCCTTGGTGAACCCCGAGGCGGCCGCGCGGCAGTTGCTCGGCTGCTCGGCGCTTTGCAAGCCGGCGTCGGCCAGCACCTTGCCGGCGTTGACGGCCAGCCACTGCGGCGCGAAGCCGTGGTCGGAGGAGGCGAAGGTGGTCGGGTTGCCGCCGAGCATCCCGCGGGCCCTGGCGAGCTTGGCGTCCGCCTCGGTGTAGGCGCTGCGAATGTAGCCCTCGCGGATCGCCACCCGGTTGTCCTTGACGCCGTCCCCGTTCAGGTCGTCGAAGAACGGGTTGGGGTCGCCGTCGATGTCGGTGGCGGTTACCAGGCCCATGAACTGGTGCGAGAACTCGTCGGTCACCGGGTAGCCGACCAGCGCGAGGTCGGTGTCTGGCTGCAACGTACCGAGGACGTAGTCGAGTACCGCGTCGCCGTAGCGCTTCTCCAGGTCGCGGCCCTGCTGGACGTAGCTGTTCTCGTCGATGATGCGGGCCTCCAGCGGGGCGAAGTCGGCCGAGACCGCGGTCGGCAGGTCGTCGGCGAGGTGTTTTTCGAGCCGGTCCTCGCCGGGGCCACCTGGGGGCAGGGCGTTGCAGGCGGCCGTGGCGCAGCTCGCGATCACCCGCTCGACGGAGGTGAAGTAGAGCTTGAACTTCGACAGGTCGCCGGCCAGGGCGATCAGCTTCACGTAGAACCCGGCGGTCTGCCCGGCGCGCGCACCGACCAGGCCGTCGGCGCCGCGCAGCTTGACCTCCTGGAAGTCACCCACGGCCAGGTCCGCCGAGCGCTGGCTACCGTCCTTGCCCGCGGCGGCGCGGACCAGAATGGCGTGGTCGTAGGCGGCGGTCCCGTCCACCACGCTGTCGTACAGGTAAGCGTCGTAGACGCGGGTCGGGTTCTGGGCGGCGAAGGTCGTCGGCACGCTCAGCGCGGTCTGCTTGGGTGGTGCGGCGGGGTCGCCGCCCGGCACGTTCGTCCAGCCGCTCGCCGCGGTGAACCCGGCGACCTGGTAGGACAGGCCGAACGCGGCGGCGCCCGCCTGCTCGTCGGGGTCGGCCGGGGCGGTCAGCACACCGCGGTTGGAGAAGAAGTTGGCGAAGTCGACCGTCGGCCCCGCGATGTTGGCGTTGCGGCCGCCGACCCACTCGACCTGCGCGACCTTCTTGCCGGCACGCTCCGCCGCGTTGGCGATCGTGTCAGCCTGGAGGACGCCCGCTGCCGAGAACGAGGTCCGGTTGTTGAAGTTGCCCTCGCCGACCCGGTGGAAGGTGTTGTTGGTCGAGCCGTGCTCACCCGGCCAAGTTCCAGTGGCCAGCGTGTACCAGCCCACGCCGGTGTTGGGCGGGAAGCCTTGCAGCAGCCCGTTGTCGCCGCGCACGCCCGCCCGCATCAGGCTGGCGTAGGTCGGCATCGCCCCCGCGGCGGCGTAGCGCTCCATGAGGTCGGGCCGCATCCCGTCGGAGGCATACAACAGCGCCCGCTGCGTGAACGGCGGTGCCTGGCCGGTCGCCGCCGTCGCGCGGGCGGCCACACCGCTCAGGGCGGCGAGCAACGCCAGGATGGTGAGCAGTGAGATTGGAACGCGGCGACGCCGAGCCATGATGACCCTCCTTCGCGCTCGCCCGCGCCGAAGCGGGCAGCGGCGGTGCAGGACGGCGTATCAGGCCCACCGTGCGCAACGCCGCAACCACTGTCAATACGCTCGACGATACGAAGGACGGCGGATGCTGAAGCCATCCCGCCCGCTTGAAGGTTCCCCCACGACGACAGCCCGATCGCACTGCAGATCAGCTCGGCGAGATACGCCTTGCGCATCAGGGGCTGTCGAGCAGGGCCTGCGCGGTGTCGGCGAGCACCATCTGCCCGGTCTGTAGGACATAGCCGCGGTCGGCGATCGACAGGGCCATGTGGCGTTCTGCTCGACCACGAAGATGGTCGTGAAGCCGCGCCCCACTGGTCGGTGGCCCCGGGGAGGACCTCGTCGGTGACGAAGCGCAGATGCTTGTCGAAGCGGCGGCGATGTGGCCGGGCAGGTACTCCTGGGCGCGCCGGTCCGGATAGGGGTTGGCCGGATCGAACGCGTTGTGGACGCCCACTAGCAGCACGGGTGGAGCCGCGCCGGCGAGGATCGCGGGCTCCAGAGTGTGGGCGAACCCCCGTTGCCGCCCCGCCGTCGGCGAGCATTGCAGCCTGGCAGCGGCCCCGCTGGCCTGGTTGGCGGTAGACGCTCACTACGCGGGGGGTGCCGAGCGCGGCGCTGTCCAGCACTTGCTTCTCCAACTGGCCGGCCAGCGCCTGGGCGACGGGCAGGCGGGTGCCCGCGGTCCGCGCCAGGTCAGCGTGGCCGACGCCGGCCCAGCCGCGTGGTCGCCGGCCCGCCGCGCCAGCACAGTGAGGGTGATGACCGCCTCATCCAGCCGGCAGAGGCGAAGCGACACCTCCCACAAGGTCGCGGGCGCCCTGGACCGGCCACAGCCACGGCTGCAGCCCGGCGACGAGTTGGACCTCGTCGGCCTGGCCCCGCCAGAGCACGTGCAGGATGTCGTCCTCCGCCCAGACCGTCAGCGGGCCCTCGCCAAGCCGGGGCGCAGGCTGGCACGGTCTCGGGGAGTTCCACACGCGCACCGCGTCCTCGCCATCAGGTCGCCCGCCCGCGGCGTACTGTTCGGCGGCGCGGCGGTTGGGCTCCAGCAGCGCCCGCGAACGTTCTAGCAGCGTCTCCCGGCCGTCGGCGGCTCGCTGCTGGCTGGTGGAGGGCGGGCCGCCGGAGGCCATCTCCTCGCCGGGCTGGACGAAGGTCCACACGGCCAGCGGATCCGAGGCAGGTTGGCAACACAGAAGCCCGACTTTCGCCGGCTGGACGGCGCCGTCGGCCAGCCCTGGAGGCCGAATCGGCCGCGGTCGCAGGCCCTCAGCCCGGGCCTGCAGCCTGTACGAAGGCTCGGCGCCGAGCTGGGTCAGGCCCTGGACCGTGGCGCGCGTTACCCTCGGACCGCCTGGGAGCGGTTCGGCGTGGTGCAGGATGGAACGAAGTCCCGGCGCCGGCGAAGTTCGCCGGTTGCGTGACGGAGGCACGATGCCGCGATGGGTGGCCACACCCTCTACTTGGTCGGCGGCGCGCCACGGGTCGGAAAGTCGTTGCTGGCGCAGCGGCTGCTGGAGACCGACGGGATCCCGTGGCTCCCGACCGACGTGCTCAGGACGGTGCTGCGTCGGGTCCTTCCCGAGCTGGATGCCATCGACCAGGATCCAGTCGACGCCTGGCAGCTCGCCGAGTTCCTGTACCCGCATGTCGAGCAGGCGGCCGAGGTGTGTGCGGAGGAGGCCGAGCGGTTCCTGATCGAGGGCTTCGAACTGTCGCCGTCCTACCCCGCGCGTCTGCGGGCGGCGCTGGAGGGGACCGCGGTCCAGGCGTGCTTTCTGGGACACGGCTCCTTCTCGGTCGAGGACCTTGTCGGCTACCGAGGACCGAAGCCGCAGCACCACGGCGCGTCCCGTGAGGAGCTCGGCGAGGCCGCCGCGTGGATCCGACGGCGGAGCCGGCAACTGCGTGAGGAGTGCGAGGACGCCGACGTGCCCTACGTCGATGTTGGCGAGGTCGGCTTCGAGGCCGCCATGATCCGAGCGCGACGCCACCTGCTCGCGCGCGGCTGACCGCCCACATCCGGACGCCACCCGTGCCGGTCCCGTCATGGCGCGGGACGAGTGGATGGGGCGACGCCTCGACAGTACCAGCCAGCCGATTCCCAGCAGCGTCAGCCCCAGGACGGTGACCCGGTGACCAGGCCCGCCGGCTGGACGGTGCCAAGGATCGCCAGGAGCCCGCTGGCGAGCAGGCCGCACGCCCCGGTCGCCACCCCGTGTCGATCCTCACGCTGCCGGTCGCCGGTCAGCCGGTCAGCCGGTCGAGTCGGTAGGCGAGGTCACCGTCGCCGCCGAAGGCCAGGGTCGGGGTCGGCCCTGGAGTGGACGCGGCGGTGGCCAGTGCCGCCTTGGCCAGCACGCGGGCGACCACCTGCCGATCCCCGACCACGCTTGCCGCTGCCTGGTCGGCGATCACCTCCAGCTCCCGGGCAAGCGACGCGGCCGCCTGGTGGACCGCCGGCACCACCGGCCCACGGTGGCGCTAACGACCTGCGTGAAGCCCAGCAGCCGATGGTGGCGCAGGTGCAGGTGGGCAAGTTCGTGGGCCAGCATGGCATCGCACTCGTCGTCGTCCAACAGGCCCAACAATCCCTGCGATACGACCACGCCGCCGGAGCGGCCGCTGAGCGTGTACGCGAACGGCCTCCAGGAGGCCAGGATGTGGGCGACCGGCCCGCCCCTGGACGCTGTGACGAACTCCGCGGCGGCCAGGGCGGCGGCGGCCAGCCGCGACGTCGCTCTGGCGGCTCCGACGGCGAGCCAGCGGCTCGGCGCGCTGGAGGCCGAGGTGATGGAGTTCGCCTGGCACCGCGGCGACTGGCCCGGGGTCAACGATGTGCTCGCCGCCTTGCAGGGGGAGCGGCGTGGCTACACCACCGTCATGACGATCCTGATCCGCCTGTGCGACAAGGGCCTGTTGGAGCGCCGCCGGCGGGGTCGCGGGTTCGTGTACCGGCCGACCCTGAGCAAGGAGGAGCTTGCCGCCCGCGCCCTGCGCGAGGTGTTGGCCGCCGCCGACTACCCGCAGACGGTGCTGACCCACTTCGTCAAGGACCTGGAGGGCCGCCGCCGAGTTGCTGGCAAGACTCCGGGACCTGGCAGGGGCGCCGGCCCTGACGCCAACGAATACAAGTGGAGGCGGTGGGCGGTGAGGCTGGTCGTGGCCGCGATGGTCGCCGGGCCGATCATGCTGGTGCTGGTGAGCGCGTGGGTTGCCGCCCGCCTGTTCGACGGTCGCGCCCCGGCCCGCATGGTTGCGACCTTCCATCTGCTGACGCTGGTCGGCATGGCAGCGCTGCCGCTGGTGGTCCTGCCCTGTTTCGCCGTGGTCCGTCCTGGCGATCTTGCGACGATGGCCAGCCCGAGCCTGTTCGGGTCGCGCAGGCGGCCAGCCATGGGCTGGCCATCGCCTACCTGCTGCGTCTCGCGTGGGTGGGCGTGTCCAACGGACGGGCGGGCGGTGATCGCCGGGCGGTCGCCCGCGCGCTGGCCAAGCGGCGTTGGCGACCGCGGGTCGGTTCCGGCGTTGGCGTTTGGCGGTGACAGTGATCTTGGCCCGGCCGCCTGGCATGGCACCCCCGTGGACGTGCTCGCCTTCATCGACCAGGCCAACGGCGCCTACCACCGCCTGTGGGTCGACCACGCCGACCTTATCCTGCACGAGCGTATGGACGCCCCCGGCCACTTCATGGACCGCGACTACGCCAACTACAACACCCCAGCCACGATCACCGTCCCCGGTAGGTGACCGCGCTCCAGTCAACGCGAAGAGGCTAAGCGCCCAGGTCAGCCTGGGGTAGGACCGGCCCAGGGATCGGGTGGTCGATAGCGCACGGCTGCGTGGCCGTGCCAAAACCGCGGCTGCGGACAGTGTCGGGGTGGTTAGGTCCCGGGCGCTCCTACTGCATGGCTGCGAGCAGCTGCCGGCAGGCTTGCTCGCAGCGGCGGCATGCCTCAGCGCACACTCGGCAGTGCTCGTGCATCTGGGCGTGCCGCTCACACTCGTCGCCGGAGCTCTTGCACGCCGTCGCGCACGCCTCCAGCACTGACCGGGTGAGGTTGGCGTCGTATTCGGTCTGGCGGCTGATCACCCGGACCGTGGCCGTGCACACGTCCGCGCAGTCCAGGCACAGCCGGATGCACTTGACCAGCTCGACAATGTCGGGCTCCGACAAGTCGTCGTCGGCGCAGCCGGTGCAGGCCTGCGCGCAGTCGTTGACGGCGTCGGTGGTGGCGGCCAGCACGCCGGCGTCGAGGTTGAAGGTGCGGGGGTAGGTGTCCAGCAGTTGCCTGGCGTAGCTCATGGGACCCTCCCGGATGCGACGTGGGACCAAGGGCCGGGTATCCCCACCAACGTGCGACAAACAGCGGGAGTGGGATGCACTGTCAATGGCCGGGCCCTGATCACCAGTTCCTCGCGAACGGGTGGCTTCAGCGCGTTCGCAGGACTGCACGATCACAACAAGTGGCAAGCCTGGTGGGGTCGCAGCGACTGGCGGAGCGTCGCCGGGATGAAACGGGGGACAGCGTGCGGAGGGAGATGTGCAGGCGCTTCCAGACAGAGCTTGGCCACCGGTTCGCCATGGCGTAGGCGATCTACGCCGTAAAAGAGACTAATCGAGTGCTGTACTACATGATCCATGCCTCCGATTACCCGGAGGCGCCGAAGCTGATGGAACGCGCCTACACCGACACCGTTTGGAGCCAAGGCGGTAAGCAGCTCAAGATTGCTCCACCCGAGACACCCTAGGGCTACCAGGAAACTCATTCCAGGTGCGGTCATCGAGCAGACGTCCTCCAGACTTTGGCGTCCGGCCGCCCCACTGCTCTGTTAATACCTCGGCAAGCAAATAGTGTGTTTACCGGGCGGCGGCATAGCACGTATCCGGATGCGCGAAGAACCCCGCGACCACCTCCGGATGCCGCTGCCGACGACGCACCTACGCGCGCAGCTCACCGGTCAGCTCCACCACCGTCCGGGCACGCCGGCGGCCCGCGGCGTTGGCCTTCACGTCGTGGTTGAGCAACTCCACCGGATTCAGCTCCGGGCTGTAGCCCGGCAGGAAGTGCAGCTCGATCCGCGTCGGGCGCTGCTCCACCCACCCGCTGACCAGCTTGGCGTGGTGCACCGGATGCCCATCCAAAATCAGGTGCACCTTCCGGCCGGCCAGATCCCGCAGCAGCCGCCGCAGGAAGTCGACCAACACCGGGCCGCGAAACGACCCCTCGAACAGCCGAAACCGCAGCAGCCCACCGGCCGAGATCGCGCCGATCAGGTTCACCCCAAACCGCTTGCCGGTCCGCTTGATGACCGGGGTGCGGCCCACCGGCGCCCACGACCGCCCCGCGGCATAGTCGGAACGCACCCCCATCTCATCCAGCCACACCACCACCCCACCCTCCCGGCGGGCCTGGGCGCGGATGGCGGGGTCACCGCCGCCGGGTTTTGCTCCAGGGCGCGCCGCTGGGGCTTCTGCGGGCTGAACCGCCACGCGCGCAGGTAGGCGCCGACGGTGGTGCGCGCCAAGCGGATCCCATAGCGCTGGGCGATCAGCTCGGCGACCACCTCCCGGGTCCACAGGAATCCAGCCAGCCCAAGCTGGTCCGGCGTGCTGTCCCGCACCAGCGCAATCACCTGCTGCTGTTGGCTGGCGGAAAGCGCGGCCTGCTCGCCCGCACGGCGACCTCGACGCCGCTCCGACAGCGCCGTGAAGCCGCCATCCCGGTAGTGCTTCATCCAGCGGCTCACCGCGTTGGGGTGCACCCCGAACACCCGCGCGGCCTCGGATTGGGTCATGCCGTCCAAGACCGCCTGGACGGCCCGTTTGCGCAGCGCTGCCTGCGCCGCGCCTGGCAGGGATCGAGCGTCTTCATTCGACATGCCCCAAGCCTACGACAATCCCACTCTATTTGCCTGCCGAGGTGATATATAACTGCACTGTGTGGGCGCACGACCGGCGCTCTGGCCGGAGGAGCACAAAGCGTCCCGCCGCCGGTTCCGGCTCGCGAGTCGGGCCAGGCGGAGCGATGATGGCCGCATGCAGCTCCGTATCGAGGCCTGGGACCTGCCGGGCCGGGGCTGTGGCCCCGGTGACAACTTCCCCGGCTACCGCAACGTCCACGTCGGCGTCCAGCGACGCGACCGGCGAAACGAGCTCCTGGAGCTGCACCCTGGGGACGCCCCATCGGCGGTGTGGACCCTGTGTCAAGGATCGCGGAATTTCCCTGCTGTCGATCATCGAAATTCCCCATGTCGCCCGGCACCCCGATGGTGGGCTGACTACCGCGTGGTCGTTGGCGTCACCTCCTCGGCGATGAGGTCGGCGACCGCCACCGGCTCG
>WNGE01009747.1_pt1 | contig 10062 bp, 7 predicted proteins | sample 5400651 | NCBI WGS metagenome assembly WNGE01 (sample SAMN13153370, study PRJNA577476) | soil metagenome | isolation source: 60 cm soil or saprolite under grassland replicate 2 | place: USA:California | collected 2016-06-15 | reverse complement strand
AGGCCGTGCGCTGGCTGCGCCACGTCCACCACGTGCCCACACCCGCACCCTTCCAGGCGGGTGAGCTGAGCGTGGCCGAAGTCGCTCAGCGGCTCGGCATCAGCGCCGACGCGGTCTACTACTGGGTCCAGCACGGCCAACTCCAAGCCCGCCGCACCCCAACCGGCCGCTGGTGCGTGCCATTCCCACCCGAGGTCGAGGCGGCCTGCCGCCAGAAGATCACCGACTCGGCCCACCTCACGCCCCCAACCCCAACCGCTCCTGCAGGAGGTGCAGTTTGAAGCCACCGTGGCGATCCCCAGACGGCGCAATTTGCCGCCTGCCTTGGGGATCGCGCGTTGCCGCACCGGAAGCGGCTGGAAGGTGCGGGCCTTGAGATCGTCCCGCAGCTCCGTGAGGAACCCCTCCAGTCCACGCACGGCCTGGATGTAGTAGGCGGTCTGCCCGTCCACCCCGGCCGTGCGGGCGCCCTTGTTGCCCCGCACCCGATCCCACGCCACCAGCAGCAACGCGGGATCGCCGACGAGGTTGTACAGATCACAGAACCGGCGATGAGGATCATCACTGGCCCACCGGTGCAGCTTGGTCTGGATCTCTTGTACCCGCGCCTTGGCTGCGTCCAGCTCCAGCGTCGGCCACGGCGCACCGGTATTCACCGGCGACCTCCAAGCCTTCCAGTCTCCTTGCTGCCAGCTTGCTGGCCCCGCAGGGTAGGCCGCCGGCGAGGTGCCCGCGGTCGGGCCCTTTTCCGGCAGCCCCCCACCGAACCGGGCGTGCAGCTTATAACTGCACCCGGCTCTCCAGTGTCTTCTTCCGTGAACTCTGCCGTATTGGGCGTCCGGTGTGGATGCTCTCGTGGCAGGTATGGCAGACGATCAGCGATTTGCGATGGCGTGCCGCCATTCGCCGAGCCCACTGGGGCGTTTCGCCTTTCCCGTTGATCGGGAGGTCTTTCAGGCGCCGAACGTGATGCGCCTGAACATCGTCTTGTGAGCCGCATAGCTCACAGGACCCGGCCAGAAGCTGGCGGGTGAGTTCCGAACGTTGACCACTCCGAACCGTCGGGGGATCGTCGTTGAGGATCACTCCCGTGGTCTTGCGTGCCAGTGATATCCCACCCCACTGCGCTTCCAGCGGCTTCCGTCCGTCGCCCCGTTCGATCGTGACCCGAAGTCCCTTGCGGGGTCCGTGGGCGGTCTGCAGCGTCGCACGGTAACGGCGCCAGACCTGCGTGACGCTGATCTGGTGCTTGTGCCCCAGCGTCTTGGTCAAGGACCGCTCCATGACATACCGCAGTCGACTGAACCGGTGGCGGTTGTAGGCCAACTGGTAGTACTCGACGACGCCGCGGTACTCCGCCTGGTATCGCGCGACGATACGAAAGTTCGTGTCGCCTGTGCGTTCCAGTCGGGGTGCTGGTTTGCCGTCGTGGAGGTAGGGAGTGCACTTGCCGCGGAGGACGTCGACCGGCACTTTCAGCCCGATGTGACCGTTGATGGAACGGTGCCCGCGCCGATCGCGCTTGTGGTCGTCGTCGAAGACCACGAGTTCGTAGCCGAGGAACCGGGCGGCCTCTGTCCGCCCGTGGGTGATCAAGGTCTTCGGTTCGGAGAGTTCGAGCTTGAGGTGATCGCGCAGGAATCCCCGGATCTTGCCCTTGATCTCCTCGGCCTCCCGCCGTGGACCGCAGAACCCGAGCAGCCAATCGTCGGCGTAGCGGGTGTACCGCAACCGCCGATACTCCGGATCGTTCGGGTCACGCGAGGGCAGACGCCGCAACTCGCGTCGCAACTTTGCTGCCTGTTTGCGTTGGCCCTCCCGTTCCAGACGGGCGATGGAGCGCCACATCCGCATGTAGGGACGATAGGTCGTGCGTTGGTTCCCACGGTTGTAGGCAGGAAGGAGTTCTGTCTGGATGTAGTTGTCCAACCGGTCCAGGTAGATGTTGGCGAGCAGGGGGCTCGCAATTCCCCCTTGTGGCGCACCACTGAGTGTCGCGTGGTAGTGCCAGGCTTCCAGGTAGCCTGCCTGGAGGAGTCCATCGAGCAGCCGCAGGAAGCGGTTGTCGTGGATCTTTTCGGCGAGGATCAAGCGTAAGACCGTGTGATCCAGCCGATCGAAGCACTGGGAAATGTCTCCCTCGATGAACCATGCCGTACCATGCCAGCCGTGCTGGATCTCCCGCAGGGCGGTGTGACAGCCTCGGCCCGGCCGGAAACCGTGTGATCGGACGCTGAACTGCGGCTCGTAATACGCTTCCAGCAGGGTGCGGATCACCTCCTGCAGCAGCTTGTCCGACCACGACGGCAGACCCAGCGGGCGGCGTTTCTCTGGCGCTCCCTTCTTGTCGATGTAGACACGCCGCACCGGCGTCCATCGGTAGCGCTCACTTCGCAGCGCCTCGATGATCGCCTCCAGGTCCGCGCCGGGGACCTGGAGGCGGCGGGGTGCGGCGCCGGTCGCCAGCAGCAGCCGGTCGTAGCGGATCGGCTCACCAAAGGCCAGGTCGAGCCGGCGGCGGGCCGGGTCGATCGAGCTGACCGGGGCCGAGGTGCGCAGCTCGATGTCGTGGGCGGTGTAGAACCCTTCCTGGTGGAGGTACAGGGTGTCGCGGTCGGCCTCGCCGCGCAGGTAGGCCTTGGACAGGGGTGGGCGGTTGTAGGGCCGCTCGGGCTCGTCGCCGAGCAGGACCAGGCGGCCGTCGAAGCCTTCGGCACGCAAGGTCTCGGCCGCCTTGGCGCCGGCCAGGCCGGCCCCGACGATGACGAAGGTCGGCGGAACGGACATGAGGTCTCTCCTCCGTGCGGAAGCGGGCTAGGTGGTCGCCCTGGTGAGGGCGAGGAACTCCTGGCGGGACCGCGGGTCGTCGCGGAGCAGGCCGTGCAGGGTCGAGGTGACCGTGTGGGCACCGGCCGCGCGGACGCCGCGGATTGACATGCACAGGTGCTCGGCCTCCACGACGCCCCCGACGCCCTTGGGCTCCAGGTGCGTCTGAAGCCAGTCGGCGACCTGGGTGGTCAGGCGCTCCTGGACCTGGAGGCGGCGGGCGAACAGCTCGACCACGCGTGCCAGCTTCGACAGCCCGAGAATGCGGTCGGCGGGCAGGTAGCCGACGTGGGCGACGCCCACGAACGGCAGCAGGTGGTGCTGGCCAAGCGAGTGGAGCGGGATCGCCTTGGCCAGCACCAGCTCGTCGTAGCCTTCGTCGTTGGGGAAGGTGGTGAGGGTGAACGCCGGCGGCGTCAGCAGCTCGGCGTAGCTGGCGGCGACCCGGCGTGGCGTGTCGAGCAGGTGCTCGGACGAAGGGTCCTGGCCAAGCGCGGCCAGCAGATCGGCCACGGCGCGCTCGGCCCTGGACAGGTCGATGCCAGCATCGTGGGCGACGACGTGCAGGTCGGGGCGGACCTCGGCGGGCCACTCCCGCGCCTGTAGCGGTCGGGCGATGGTGGCCATGTCAGGGCCTCGTGCCATCTAGCAACAGGAAGGCCTGGTAGGCGGGGCGGTCGCTTGCCACCGCCGAGCGAACCCGGACGGGGACGGTTGCCATGACGGCTGCCTCCTCCTCTATAACCAATCAGCGCTTGTTATAGATATCCAATCTAAGTCTGTATGTCAAGCACTGATTTGTTTTAGAATGTGGGCATGGACCCGACCGACCTCGAGCAGCAGCTCACCAGCCTCACCGGACTCGCGGACCCTGTGCGGCGTGCCCTGTACCGCCACGTCAGCGAGCGGAGCGCCGCAGTCACGCGCGACGAGGCCGCTCGCGCCGTGGGGATAAGCCGGCCCTTGGCCGCCTACCACCTCGACAAGCTCGTCGACGACGGTCTTCTTGAGACCCGCTACGAGCGGCGGACGGGCCGGCGGGGGCCCGGCGCCGGCCGGCCGGCCAAGCTGTACCTGCGGTCGGCGCGGCAGATCGAGCTGAGCCTGCCCGCGCGCGACTACGCCGCCCTGGCCGAGCTGCTCGTCCGCGCCGTGGAGGCCGACCGCTCCGGCGCCGCCCGCGCTGCGCTCCACGACGCCGCCCGCGCCCTCGGCACCGAGCTCGGTGCCGAGACGGCCAGGCGCCTGACCTCCGAGGGCCGCCGCCAGCCGGTGCTCGCCGCCGTGCGCCAGGTGCTCGCCAGCCGGGGCTATGAGCCCTACGACGACGCCGACGGCACGATCCGGCTCCGCAACTGCCCGTTCGACCGCATCGCAGCCCAGCACCCCGAGCTGGTCTGCGGTGCCAACCTCGCCATGGTCGAAGGTCTCACCGACCAGCTCGGCGGCGACCAGCCCATCCGCCCCAAGCTCGACCCCAAGCCCGGACGCTGCTGCGTCGCGGTCAGCAGCGACCCCAGCTGACGTCCACCGGAGGATCGACTACCTCGACCCACTCCTGGCGTCAACGCCGCGGTGGTCACCGCATCCAGCGCCGCCCGCAGTTCGGTCACCAGCCGGAGCCGGATCGCCGGGGGCAGCTCGACCAGCTCGCCGCAGAACCGCTCGACGTCTGCCCGCAGGAACGCACGCCGTCTGCATCCATGCCGCACAGGCTGCCGCCCCGCACCCAAGGTGTCAACGGATGTGACAGCAACCCCGGCTTCATGGTCCGTTCCTACTCGACAGCGAGCTTCCGCCACCGCCACCTGGCGTGACGCGCTGGCAGTCTTTGCCGCCATCGGTGCTCCAGAAGCCGAGGATGTCCGGGTCCCGTCTCCGTCCGTCCCGATGTCTCGTCGTCGTCTCCCGAGCGCAACTTGCCAAGATTTCCACACTTGCCCGGGTTTCGCACTTTGCGTGTAGGGTCCGCGGATAGATGTCCTATTCATGGGTACTTGTCGGCTGAATGTCGCAAATTGGACAGATGGTGTGGACAACGGGTTGCGCGCGTGCGGCGCCGTCCTCGGGGCGGCGCCGCACGCGGTGCTCTCAGCGGAAGCGGCGGAAGAACTTCTGCACGTCGCCGACCAGCAGGTCAGGCACCTTGTGGGCTGCGAAGTGGCCGCCGTGGTCGAACACCGACCAGTGGACGATGTTCTTGTGGTCCCGCTCGGCGAAGCGGCGGATGCCGCTGAAGTCGCCCCCGAACGCGGCCAGGCCGGTGGGCGTGGTGGTCGGCTCGGTGGCAGGGGTGGTGTGGGCGTTCTCGTAGTACAGGCGGGCGGCGGAGGCGGCGGTCCCGGTCAGCCAGTACAGCATCACGTTGGTCAGGGCGAAGTCGGCATCCAGGTCCTCGCCGAGCAACTGGGCGTTCCAGGCGAGCAGGCCGACCGGAGCATCGAGCAGCGCGAAGGCCAGCGTCTGGGGCTGCTGAGACATCAGCGTGTTGAAGGAGAACTTGTGCTCGTAGAACCACTGCAGCGTCCCTAGCTCACGCTGCTCCTCCGGGGTGAGGTCGGCCAACTCCGCCGGGTCCCCGGAGGGGAACGAGAAGAGCTGGGTGACGTGCACCCCGACGACGTGCTCGGGGTCGATCCGCCCTAGTTCCGGGCTGATCATCGAGCAGGCATCGTTGCCGACCGCCCCGTACTGCCGGTAGCCGAGGCGGCCCATCAGCTCCGCCCAGGCCCCGGCGATGCGGTGGTTGTTCCAGCCGCGCTGGTGGGTCGGGCCGGAGAAGCCATAGCCGGGCAGCGAGGGGATGACCAGCTCGAAGGCATCGGCCGGATCACCGCCGTGGGCGGCCGGGTCGGACAGGGGGCCGATCACGTCGAGGAACTCCACGATCGAGCCGGGCCAGCCGTGGGTGAGGAGCAGCGGGAGCGCGTCCTTGTTGGGCGAGCGGACCTGCAGTAAGTGGATGTTCTGCCCGTCGATCGAGGTGGTGAACTGCGGGTACTGGTTCAGCCTGGACTCCCAGGAGCGCCAGTCGTAGGAGGTGTGCCAGCGCTCGGCGAGCCCCTTGACGTAGTCGAGCCGAACGCCGTAGTCCCCACCGACGCCGGGTAGCTCGTCGGGCCAGCGGGTGCGGGCGAGCCGGTCGCGCAGGTCGTCCAGGTCGGCCTGGGGGATGTCGATCCGGAACGGCCGGAGCTCGTCGGAACGGTCAGCAACCGTCATGGCCATGGTCTCCTTGCGGCTGGTCGGCGGCCTGGCGCCGACGGTGGTGGTGTCGGTGCCGGGCATGCTATGTGGTCTTGCGGTCAGGTTCTGTCCGCGATGGATGGCAAACTTGGAGCCATGTTGGAGACCTCGGCCCGGCTGCTGCGGCTGCTGTCGCTGCTGCAGGCGCGACGGGACTGGTCCGGCGCGGAGCTCGCCGACCGGCTCGGCGTGAGCGCCCGGACCGTCCGCCGCGACGTGGAGCGGCTACGCAGCCTCGGCTACCCGGTGCACGCCACCTCGGGTGTGGCCGGCGGCTACCGGCTGGGCGCGGGCGCGGCGCTGCCGCCGTTGCTACTCGACGACGACGAGGTGGTGGCCGTCGCCGTCGGCCTGCGGACCGCCGCCGGCGGCTCCGTGGCCGGGATCCAGGAGACCTCGGTCCGTGCCCTGGCCAAGCTCGAGCAGGTGCTGCCGTCGCGGCTGCGCTACCGGGTCAACGCCCTGTGGACCTCTACGGTCCCGGTGCCTGGCGACGGCCCGACGGTGGACGCGAAGGTGCTGACGGCGATCGCCGGCGCCTGCCGCGACCACCAGCGGCTGCGGTTCGACTATCGCGACCACAGCGGATCGGCCAGCGTCCGCACCGTGGAACCGCACCGCCTGGTGTGCTGGGGTCGCCGCTGGTACCTGCTCGCCTGGGACACCGACCGGCGCGGCTGGCGGACCTTCCGCGTCGACCGGGTCGAGCCCCGCACGCCGACCGGCCCGCGGTTCACCCCCCGCGACCTGCCCGACGACGACGTCGCCGCCCACGTCACGCGGGGTGTGTGGTCCGCGGGATGGCGGTACCGGGCGCGGGTGCGGTTGCACGCACCGGCCGAGACCCTCGCCGAGCGGATCCCGCCTGCGGTGGGGCTGCTGCAAGCGGTGGATGCGCGCACGTGCGTGCTCGACACCGGCGCCGACACCCTCGACACGCTCGCGGTCTACCTGAGCATGCTCGGGGTCGACTTCGAGGTCAGCGAGCCTCCCGACCTTGTCGAGCACATTCGCAAGCTGGCAGACCGGTACAGCCGCGCAGCGCGATGACGCGGGAGACCATCGGCGACGTCGGGCTCCCCGGCGACCGGACGCCGCGGGCGCACCCCGGGCCCGCGCGGCAGCAGAGTGGCGTAACTAGCCGGGTTCCACGCCGCCGCGACGGCCGCGGCGTCGGCCTCGACCGCGCGGAAGCCGGACGAGCCGCAGGGCCCGGTGGGGATTGGACACGTACCCTCGGACGGCCAGGGCACGCAAGCACGGACATGACCCATCGGGCCAGCACACCGTGGACGGTGCCGATGGAACCTACCATTGCGGATGGCAGTGGCCTGCTGGTGGCCTGCTGAGGGGAGCGGCTTGCCTGGCTGAGCCGGGCAAGGGAACATCGGCAGCCCCTGCCTTCCAAGAGGTTGCCGCCGATGCTCACGTGGAGCCTACCGTGCTCGCTTGCCGGCCTGCTGGCTGTGGTTCGTCCTTGCTTCACCGCGCCGACCTTCCAGGTGTTCCAAGCAATGGTGTGCGGGCTGGTCGCCCAGCCCGGGCTGGGCACGGTCACCGGGATGCTGGCCGGGGCACGGCTGGCGGGGTGTGGCATCACGCGTGTGCGCACCGCTTCTTCTCGGCCGCGCGCTGGTCGGCCGATACGCTTGGCCTGCTGGTGTGCGATCTGATCGTGGACCGGCTGCTGGACCCGGCCGCGCCGATCTGCCTGGTGGTCGATGACAGCCTGTTCAAACGCACCGGCCGCAAGATCTTCGGGGCCGGCTGGCGCTACGACGCGGCCGCCACCGGCCGCAAGCGCACCGCGTGGGGCAACAACTGGGTCGTGGTCGGCGTGCTGGTGGCGTTGCCGTTTGTGGCCCGCCGGCGGGTGTGTCTGCCGGTCTTGTGCCGGCTGTGGCAGCCCCGCAGCCCGGCCGCTCAAAGCTCGACCTGGCCTGCGAGCTGGCCCGGCTGATCGCTGGCCGCTACCCCGACCGGCAGGTCCACCTGGTCGGTGATGCCGCCTACGCCGGCAAGACCCTGCGTGGGCTGCCCAAACAGGTGACCGTCACCACCCGGCTACGCGCCGACGCCGCCCTGTATGCGCTTGCCGGTCCGCGCCAGCCCAGCCAGCGCGGCCGCCCGCGGGTCAAGGGCGAGCGCTTACCGGAGCTGATCGTGCTGGCCGCGATGACCTCGGTGGCTTGGCAGCAGGTCCAGGTGCGCTGCTACGGCCAGACCTGCACCAAGACGCTTCACAGCCTGGTCTGCCTGTGGCCCACGGTGTTCGGCGCCCGCCCGGCGCGGGTCGTGCTGGTCCGCGCACCCGGCGCGCCCGACGGCTACGAGCTGGCGCTGGTGTCCACTGACCTTGACGCTACCCCCGCCGAACTGGTCGAGCGGTACGCCAACCGCTGGCAAGTCGAGGTCTTGTTCGAAGAGGCCCGCCAGACAGCCGGGGTCGGCCAAGCCCGCAACCGCACTGCGCGCGCGGTCGAGCGTACTGTCCCGTTCGGGCTGGTGTGCGTGAGCCTGGTCGTGGTCTGGTACGCGCTGCACGGCCAGCCCGCCACCGACGTCGCCGCCCGCCGCGCCCTGGCGCCCTGGTATCGCACCAAGCGGACCGTGTCGTTTGCTGACATGCACGCCGCACTGCGCTGCGAGATCATCGCCGCCCAATATCGGCCAGGTCGCCTGGTCGAGCCCACCCCCGTAGAAATCCTCCAAGTCCAGGCAGCCCGGCCCGCCGCAGCCGCGTGAAGCGCGAAACCCGAGTTATTTATCGAGACAGCCAAACGGTGTAGCCGCCCAAGGCGCTGACCTGCGGGGACGCCAAAATGGCATTACTCCATGTGATCGCCGTGGTGGATAAATGCCAACTGGTGCCCGACCGAGCAGTGCAGCAGCCGTGTCCGGTCGATGGTGTTGACTGTGCCCGGCACGCCCCGCAGCCGCGCAAGTGTCGCGGTCAATCCGAGAGGAGCAGCCACCGGAGTTCCGCAGCTTGTAGGCACATGACCTTGCTTGATCTGCTCTGAGCTGCACGAATGCTTGGGCGTAGGGGTCCGGGCGTGTGCCCACGAACTCATGTTCTCCCTGGTCAGCGCCTCATGTGCCCACTTGCTGACGCTATGTGGGGCGGGCCTCCCTCCCTGCTCAAGCGGAGTTCTACGCTCCGACGAAGCAGACGAGCTCAGGAAGGAAGGCCCACATGGAGGTCTACGTCGGCATGGACGTCCACCGCAAGCGCTCGCAGGTCGCGCTGCTCGACCACGACGGCGGCCAGCTGCTCAACCGCAACCTGCCCAACGACCCCGCCGAATTCACACCAATCCTTGGGGCGCTGGCGCCGGGCACGCCGGTCGCGTTCGAGGCGGCCTACGGCTGGGGCTGGCTGGCCGACCTGCTGGAGGAGCTCGGCCTGGAGCCGCACCTGGTCCACCCGACCCGCTGGAAGGCGATCGCCTCGGCCAGGCTCAAGAACGACAAGGTCGATGCCCGGACGCTCGCGCACCTGCTGCGCGCCGATCTGCTGCCCGAGGCGTGGATCGCCCCACCGCAGGTCCGTGACCAGCGCGCCCTGCTGCGCCACCGCGCCGCCCTGGTGCGCACCGGGACCGCGGTGAAAAACCGCATCCACGCGGTGCTCGCCGACCGGGGCGTGCGGGTCCCACAGCGCCTGTGGAGCAAGGCCGGCAGGGCCTGGCTGGCCGAGCTGGACCTGCCGCCGGCGCCCCGCGTGATCATCGACGACTGCTTGGCGGTGCTCGACCAGCTCACCCCGATCATCACCCGCATGGAGCGCGACCTGCTCGCCCACGCCAGACCCGACCCGCGCGTCCAGGCCCTGATGGCCCTGCCCGGGATCGGGCGGATCACCGCGATGACCCTGGTCGCCGAGATCGGCGACATCACCCGCTTCCCCACCGCCCGCAAGCTGTGCGCCTGGGCCGGGCTCACCCCCCAGGTGCGCAACTCCGACCGCACCATCCGCCACGGCCACAT
>WNGE01012975.1_pt1 | contig 10063 bp, 1 predicted proteins | sample 5400651 | NCBI WGS metagenome assembly WNGE01 (sample SAMN13153370, study PRJNA577476) | soil metagenome | isolation source: 60 cm soil or saprolite under grassland replicate 2 | place: USA:California | collected 2016-06-15 | reverse complement strand
CTATTATAGTTTAGAGTATTATTCTCTATATTTAATTATTAGGAACTATATTCCCTAGAGATATATAATCGTCTAATTAACTATAGCTATGTACTTAACGCTTAGATTTGTTAGGAAGTAAGAGAGCTAAGAAGTAGTAAATACTATATTAGATCTAATTATAATTATTATATAGAGTATAGAACTGACCTTCTCCTAATATACCTTAACTCTAGATAACTATACTAACTCTCTATTGTTCTTAATAAGCTTAGTTCTAGGTAGTAGAGTACTTAGGCACTTCTAACTATCTAATCTAAACTTCTTTACGATCTTCTTAATATACGTGTTATATACTAGCTAGATCTTATAAGCTCCTCTATTATAAATGACTTAAATACCTAAGAACTACTTAATATTATTAAGGTCATATAGCTCATATACTTCCTTTAGACTAGAGATAAGCTCCTAAGCTTTAACTTTATTATTATAGTAATATATGATTTGTATATTATTAATAAAGAACATTATAATCACCTTTCTCTACTTGTCTATAAATAGGCACAGCTCTTTCTTATAGGCTACGAGCTTTAGTTACTTAAGAGTGTCTAAGAGATTACTATACTATAGTATAAGAGAATCTCTTATATTATATAGAGCTTGATTAACTTTAACGTACATTCCTAGAGCCTTGAATCTATTAGGGAGTTTACACGTTACTAAAGTACTATACTAATCACACTTTATATTTACGAACGTGTTAATCACGTTAAACTGTTTGATCTCTAAGTCAAAGTAAGTAGTTAATACTATAGCTACTCTAAATGATTTAGTAGTAAGTATAGCTATATAGGTTAAGATAATTAACTCTTCTTCTTAACGATCTCTTCTAATAACAATCTATGAGTAGTATTGAGTTATATACCTATTAGAGTCTATCTTGTATAAGAACACCTATTTTAAAGAGATTAACGTAGTTATTACTTTACTAATTAGTATAACTCTCTAGTATTTCCTAGCTTTAAGGTTATTAAGCTTAGTCATAGTGTCTTTTTCAAAGTGAGCTCTATATAGATGTTTCTTAAGCTTAGTCTAGTTATAAGGTACTTTTAAGAGATTACTCTAGTAAACTTAGGTTAGACTAAGAGTTACTCCTAGCCTTGATTTCTTGTTTTATAGGACTAATATAGTAATTACTATATACACTACCTTGAATTGTTTCTTACTTTCTTAATCTTCTAGGTAATTAGGCTAGAAAGTATCTAAGAACTCGTCGAGCTAGTCTCTTATAGACCTATATACTTTAGTAATCGTTATAAAGACTAATCTGCCTTTAGAAGTGTCGTACTTAGGCTTCTAGTCCCTTAGTCGTCTATTTAAGTAAGTAGCCTAAGACCTACTTAGTTGTTTAGACGAACGTTTAACTATAAGATCCCTTCTACCTAGATCTAGTAGCTTTTTAGATTCCTCTTTAAGATCTCTAGAGTTATAGTAGCCCTATGCTTGGCCTCCTAATAGGTTCCTCTTTTACTAAATCATAACCTAAGGAACTTTTCTCCTACTTATACTGTAGTGCTCTCTATCTTTAGTAGACTGAGCTATTATAGTACTAGTAATCTCATTTAGTTATACTACTTCTAAATAAGTGTTACTTTTAGCTAATATACTACTCTGAGCACTACTTTCACTCCTACTACCTGATTATATTACTAGCTCAAGAGTTTGTTTAGGAGTCAAAAGTCCTATATTCCTACTTACCTCTAAGTCTTAGCTCTTCGAAACCTTACTTAGGAGCTCACCCCTTAGAATTAGAGTAGTAGGCGCTCTTATAAGACTAATAGAGACGTTGCTCATTAGGCCTATATGTTTAATGATCGATCTAGTGTCCTAAATTATATTATTCTCCTTGATTATCTCTATTACCTTCTTGGTGATTATAACTAGTTGGCCTTCTAGCTACTTAAGAGCTATAGAGTAGTGCTTTGACTTATTAAACGTCACGTTCCTAGAGACAATCACTCTATCTAGCTATAGTACCTAGATCTTATATATGTTAGACGTACTATATCTAACTAGGTATCTAATATACCTATAGAGTAGAACTTTAAAAGCTCGTTTCTGTTTCCTTGTCTTATATTCCTTAATTATTAGATATACCTAAGCTCTATATATATAGATTCTATTCTAGTCTAGATAGAGATCTACTATTAGTTTTGTAATAAGCTCTAGATCATACTAATAGAAGTAGTTATAGAACTATAAGTCAAGGACTTTATTAGGTAAGCATATGTTATATACTTCTAAGGGGCTCTTATTATGTAAGAAGATCACTACAAGAGTTGTTTCTAGCTAGAGCTTCTCTAGTAGTTAAGCTACTACTCGTATTTTAATTGATCAAGTGATTACTTTACTACTAGCTCACTTAGAACCCTTGTTTAGCTTATAAGTGTAGGTTAGAGAGAGCTTAATCTCGATCTTCTCTTTAATAGCCTAGAGCTTATATTCTAATACGCTGTTTATAGTAATCATAGCCTTTTTATTATTATACTTGATCTTATAGATAAATAGTCTATACTACTACTTTACCTAATACTTAAAGTCCTTAATTGATCTAAAGACCTTGATTAGAGACTTACTTATTAGTACATAGCTAAAGAGCTTCCTACTATACTTATTCTTGATCACAAGTAGTTACTAAGCCCTATTATACCCTTCTAGAAAGTCAAAGAGATCCTAATATATTCTCTAGAAAGGTCTTAGTAACTTATACTCAAGTACTCGTTTAGAAACTACCTACTATACGTGAGTTATAATGTAGTGCTTATACTAAACCTGTGATATTCCTTGAATCTTGATATTCTAGGCAGAATAGACAAGTACTTATAGAGCCTTTAGGTCAAGGTGTCCTACTCGTACATACTATACTTCTTCTAAATCACTCTATGGCTTTAAGTAATCATATACGTATTAGAAGCACTTTCTTACTGATCTTTCAAGTGTTAAGAACAGTAGGATTCCTCTAGTACTCGTTAGTATATCTATAAGGACACTTGAATAGGTAGAAAGGGGTTTGAATTCAATAAAGATAAGATTATACTTATGTGTGAGTTTTCTTAGCATAACGCTCTTACTCTCTTTCCTAAAGTATAATAAGTAGTCTAGACTACTATATTAAATGCTAGCCTTAAGAAGACGAGCTTCTAATACAATATTTATATAAAATCCTTCTACTACTACTATATCGTTAAGTACTAGGTCCTCTATTACTAGCCCTTATACTCTATCTAAAATTCAACTGATTACCTAAGTACTATGACTAGAGATTAGTAGGCTTAAACTCCTATACTTGACAATATCGTTAGGCTAGGATCTCTAGAATAAACTAGTAACGAGTAGGCTTTTGTCGTTTACTAAGTACATTGCTCTATAGTTGTCTAGTAGGGTGCTCTAAGACAATAAGTAATATAAGAAGTCGAGAGTAGTGTATACCCCTAGATACTCAGAGATAAGCTATAGATCTATCAAAGCTACGTTAATTTGACCTAGGAACTTTGATTTATTAAAAGCTCCTTTTATTATAACTAAGCTCTTAGGCTTAGATCTAGTTGAGTCTAACTTGACTAGAGTAAGAAGGTGCTTTTCTTATCTCTTTTTCTTAATGATCTACTTTTACTTAGGAGCTTTAATCTACTACTTGATTTCGTTGGCCTTATTAGGTAAGATTTCTAGTTTAAGCTTTCTTATTAGTAATCTAGTAATTACCTGCTCTAGTTAATAATAGATAAGTAGATCCTATAAGTAAGTATCCTCCTTTTTTATACAAGAGTATACTACTTTCTTCTAATCGTTTACTCTAGGGGTTTAGCTATTAGAATAATTACTAAGAGTAGTAAAGATACTAGGTCGAGATCCTAATCAAAGGGTCCTCTTATAAGATAGTACTAAAAAGATCCTTCTATACTCCTCTAGAGTCTTAATAGGCTTACTGAGCTCCTTAACTATAATTATATCTACAAGCTATTAGTTTCCCTACTCTAGGGCCATCTTAGTACTCACTACTTCTAGGAAGTTAGTAATCGTCATTATTCCTTTAACCTTAGGTAGCTTATAGATCTAAGTAGTAATCAGTATACTCCTCTACTCCTTATACTAAGTGCCTTGGTTAATCCTACCTTAGCTAGCTTTCTTGAACATAGTGTAGTATGCTTTCATAGTAGTGCCTTTACTACTCGTATCTGTAGACGTGAGCTACTTCTTAAGCTCTTAAATAATATCTTAGAGAGATCCTTCTTCTAAGACCCTTAAGAGTACCACTTTGATAAGGTATAGTAGATCATAAGTAACTGACGTATTTACCTAGCTGAACATTTGTTAGTATCAGATAGTGTATATATTCTAGTTCTTTAGAGTACTATTATAGTTATTAACTTGAGTGTTATACTTGTCTTTAACGTTTATAAACGTTATAAGATCAGACGTTAGCTTAGGTTCTTGTTATATACTTTAAGTTAAGCTTAATATTAGGGTTTCTAATACTTGACTAGTATCTCTTACTAATTGCTAGTTTACTCGAGCAAGACTTTAGGTGGCATTAAGATCGTCGTAGAGCTACTATACTAATAGATACTTAGGAGGAGACTTGTTCACGTAATTAGGAGTATCCTCTTCTTCTAGGTTGATCAGATACTACACTCCTTAGGTAGTTACGTACTATTTGAGATCACTGTACTATTTAGGCCAGTTACTACGATCTTCTAGCTTAAATTCGGACGTGATAGGCTTGTCCTTCATTAGGGACATGATCGTGAGAATAGTATACTAAGTGCTTGATAGATAGGATAATTGATATAGGATTTAGGGAAGAACTCCTACTCTACTAAACAAAGTAATAGAGGGTGTATATACACAGTATGTAAGTTAATATATGAGTGCTACTAGGGCTCATAACTGTTACGTAATAATCAGTAAGAGTAGGAGACATAGTATAAGGAGATTTGAGAAAAGAGTATATGAGCTTAGTAGTAGTATATTAGCAGTTCTTATTCTAAGGAGAGAAGGAAAGTATTATAGATTACACGTAGAAATAAGGGTGAGCTCAGACTTCGTACTAGACTAGAGCTCAGCCTACGAGCTAGGGTAAGTATACTTAAGGCTCGCCTAGTATTAGCTAAAGGTTCTATAACAAAAAGTTAAGCTTTTATTCTTTTTCTTAATAAATAAAACTAATAATAAATAAAAAGAATTAAATGTTTTAATAAAGTTCTTCTTTAAGTTCTTTATTAAATACTCTTTTATTTTCTTTAGTTCTTAATTACTTATTTTATAAAAATAAACTATTTTTATTAAAGGTTTTAATCTATTAAAATATAACTTATAATTAAATAATTAAGATAATAATAAGATATTTATAACTTTCTTTAAGAATATATTAATTATATTATATAATTAAACTAATAAAGAAACTTATAACTTTCTAAGTTCTTTAATATTAAAGAGTATAATATTACTTAAGACGTTTAGTTTATCTTTATTAAGAGTATATATAATATCATTAATTAGAATATAATATCTTATTACTTATAATCCTTTTAATTATTAGAGTATTATTATTAAGACTTATTATTTTATTACTTTTAAAGATTTTTATCTTTATTTCTTATAAATATAATTAATCTTATTAATTATTATTAATTTAATATAATAACTAATTTCTTTAATACTTATTTAAAATATAATAACTCTAATAAGATAAATAAAGTTATTATTATAAGTATTTATCTTTAAGATATTAATATCTAATTCTTTTATTATTATTAATATTTAACTTTATATATCTAAAAGTCTCTTATAAGTAATTAATATATCTTTTTTACTTTTTTTTTTAAAATATTCTTTACTTATTCTTTTTAAGACTTTAATTAATATAATTCTTTATTACTCTCTTTACTTTTAGTTTTTTTTTATAAAGAGTTAGTTCTAATAGTTTATATCTTATTAGTTTAACTTATAATCTTCTAGTTAATAAAGTTAATTATACTAATAGTTTAATAAAACATTATAAGTTATTAATTACTTTCTTTTTAGAATTAAGTTATAAGAGTTAAACTTAATAATAAGAAGATATTATTAAAGTTAAATATATATATTAAGGTTTAAATTAACTTTTAATATTTATTAGATTATCTTACTAAGTTATTTATTAAATCCTTATAAAGAAATTAGTTTCTTTAATTTATATATTAGTATTTATAATACTTTTATTAATAAATAAATAAGCTTTTAATTAATTAGAGTATATATATTTACTTTTATATTTATTAAAGCTTTAAGAATAATAAACTTATTCTTATAACTTACTTTATAATTAATAAGAAGTTATCTTTTATTAATAAGTTAAAGTAAATTAATTAGTCTTTAATAGAGTTCTTACTTTAAGAAAGTTATCTTTATACTTAGAATTAGACTTTTTTTAACTTATTATTAGATTCTTCATTATTAAATAAGGTTTAATCTAAATAATTATTTATAAAGTTTAAATTATTATCTCTTAACTATTCTTAGTTAAGTTTTAATTAGTCTTTCTTAATAAGTATAATCTTATTTTAATCTAAGTAGTCCTTTCTTTAATATTTTATTCTTTTATAATAATAATAATAAGATTCTTTAAGTTTATTTATTTTCTTTTTAAGTCCTTAGTATATAAGTTTCTTTAATTAAGAAAAGACTATATAACTTATATAGTTTAATAGTTATATAATTATAATTATATTCTAATTCTTATTAAATATTTAATTAATATAAGAATACTTTATATAAGGAGTAATTTACTAATAAGTAGTTTTAACTTAATAATTCTCTTTAAGTTATTAGTTTTTAATTAATAGTAATTAGTTCTTTTATTTTATATATTATTTAATAAGTTCTCTTAATATATTAAATTTCTTATTCTTTAAACTCTTAAGTAATTTAAAATATATCTTATTTATTAGATTATTATATTAATTAAATGTTAATTTTCTTAGTTTAGTTATAAGATAAGTAAAATCTACTTAAAATGTTAAGAATAACTTATCTCTTTACTTTAACTTATAATACTCTTTCTTTACTTCTTATTACTTTATTTCCTTACTTTTATTATATACTTATTATAAGATCTTAAAGATCTACTTAGTAAATAAGATCTAATTAATTAATTTAAGTTCTAATTAGTCTTAAATTAAGTCTTTAATATCTTTAACTATTAGTTAAGTAATATAAGTAATTTTTAAGATCTTATTATTAAATTTTAAGAAGTTTTATATTAGTTTATTTTATATATTAAAGATCTAGTTATTTATTTTATAATTGTTCTTTCTTATAAAGAGAGTAAGGTCTTTAATCTAAATAACTTACTAGTAAAAGAGTAAGTACTCTATTTAAATAATATAAGTAAATAAAGTAATAGAATCTTATTATTAATTACTAAGTAATTCTTTATTTATAATCTTATAGTATTCTTATAAGTTTATTTATTTATTCTTTTATTTTATAATATCTTATTAAGTTAGTCTTTCTTTCTTTTAAAAGTATTTTAGTAATAACCTTAAGTTTATTAATCTTCTTTATTAGATAATTAATATATAGAACTTCTATTTATACTTAGTCTATTTATTAAATAATTCTTATAAATAGTTAATTAGATAACTATAAGTAAAGATTCTTCTTTATAAAAGAAGAGTTTTTAGTAATTTCTCTTTAATTCTCTACTTAAAGTTAATTAAATACTAATTAGTATTATTCTCTAAGATAGTAATTAAGTAGTCTTCTTAGTAATAAGAGTTTATAATATTAAAAACTAAGTCCTTTATTTTGTCTTAGTAAGGTCTTTTACTCTTTATTTAATAATAGACTAATAGAACTAAGTCTACTAAGAAAGTAACTATACTTAGTCTTAAGTCGTCTATAAATAACTTAATAAGAGTTATACTTATAGAGTCTAAGTAAGTCTTCCTTATTTTGAGTTAATAGAGGACTAACTATTAAGTCTTCTTATTATAAGAGTATAAGACTATATCTTATTCTCTTATTAGTATTAAGGAAAGTGATATCTACTTTAATACTATTAAACAAGTAAATAGTCTTTAAGAGTATAAGTTCTATCTTATTTTGAGTTAGTAGAGGACTAACTATTATCTTACTTCTTTTAAGTTAGTAGACTAAAACTAACTATTAACTATTTATAAAGCTAGGTCTAACTAACTAGTCTCTTTAAATCTTTGTAATTTAAGAAGATTATTAAACATTAAGAATAGTATTTCGACTTTTATAGTACTAAGTGCTCTTAATATGACTATCTATAGTTAAGTGTCGTTTTAGATGTTTAGGGTTTGACCTACGTACTTAAACAGTCAGTAAGTCATGTAATAGATCCTATTATCATACTATTCTTTATTATTAGATTTGTAGTAGACAACTCCTTAGTTAACTGCCTTATAGCCGCCTTATCTACCTTGTCTAGTCTCTTTTAAAGGGCACCTACTACTCTTTAGATCTTTCTCTTTAACTTAGTGGCCTCCTCTTGTACTGTTAACTCTTCCTTCTCTTTCTAATATTCCTACATTTTAACTATATAGTTTAGTGACTAGTAATTCACTCTACCCTTAGCCTCCTCTCTAGTAAGGTTAAGTCTTACACCCCTCTTATTCTTCTTCTTTTAAAGATTAATTGCCCTTTTAAGGCCTCGGTTTTGGTGGTGTAGGATAGAGACTTAGGTGGAGAGAGTTAGGGTTGTGGAGAAGAAGAATGTTAATGTCTTAGGTGTAACAGATCTAGAGTCCTTGTCACCTGAACACTGGTTATGTGGTCCTACCACGTGATATTGACTCCTTAGTCACATGTTGTAGTGACGCTCAGCTGGCAGATTGCTATCTCGCTTGTACTGTCTGTAATTAAACAGGTCCTGTATTCTAGAAGTTCTCCTCTTCTCTTCTCTTCTTTCTTCTTTAGCTTAGTATTCTCAATATACAGTACTTGTACAGCGCTTCGCAGTGAGGCCTTTGGTGCAAACTGTCACATTAGGTCTTGGGATCACGCTCCTAATTCAACCAGAATTAACAGATAGATTTTGTAGAAGTTGGCGGTTTTAAGCCATTTAATGCTTTCTTTGGCAATAGATTAAGTGGCTTAGTAACAGCGGCAATCACTGCATCACTATTTATAGGCCAAATCCTGGCCTTCTCCTATGTATACTAGATATTCTCTTCTGTGAACACCTTATCCTATACCTTTTTAAACATTAGCCAGAAGAACCACTTTAACATTAAGACACGTCTACTGCTATCTGCTATCAGTTTGTTGAGTTTAATTGAGTATATAGTTAAGAGGGGTTAAAAGAGGCCAACATTGAGTGGTTAGAGCCAGTGTGTTGTATGTGGTGGAAGGATCAAGACAATAATGCCATGTAGATCATAGTAGTTAATAAATGCGTAATTAACATGGCTAGAATGGCCATTAACAATAAGGAGATATTTCCGAGTCTTTTGTGTAGGTTTAGTATAACACTAAAAGACCTGCTAAAGCCATTTAAGCCTAATCTCCCTATTACTCTATCCATTATGTGAAGTGGTGAAATGTGCCCTAGATTTGTGTATAACTCTGTCCACCTAGGTGTCTGTTAAGTCCCCTAAGTCTCCCTTATAAATTAGAAGTAGGGTTATCCACCTTCTAACCACTAAAATACACACAAGAATGCTAATAAACTCTCTGTTCCTATCCTGCTGTGCTTTTGTCGTCTAACCAGATTCTAATGCTTCCCTTGTTATAATCCTTTTTAAAGACCTGCCAAAACCCATTAAGAACCCTTTCTTATCAAAGTTGTATATGTTTTTGGCTGTAATCTTGTATTTCTCAATAACCTAGGCAAGCTAAACAGAGACCCACATGTTAGTGTGTCTTTAGACCAAAACAACGTGTTTTTAAAGCCAAAAAGTCCTAATAGTTGTAAAAAATAGTATAAACATAGGCACAAACTTAGTGGTAGTCCACAAGCTTTTAATGTTCTGTAAATACAGGCTCTTTAGCCTAATCCTATGGCACTTTACAAACT
>WNGE01009738.1_pt1 | contig 10066 bp, 10 predicted proteins | sample 5400651 | NCBI WGS metagenome assembly WNGE01 (sample SAMN13153370, study PRJNA577476) | soil metagenome | isolation source: 60 cm soil or saprolite under grassland replicate 2 | place: USA:California | collected 2016-06-15 | reverse complement strand
CGACAAACAGCAAACGCTGAGTGGGCCGTTGACTGCGAGCGACGCGCAGAGATTGCGTTCGCTCATTGATGCCCTGGACAACATCAGGAGGGGCTACCGCACAGCCACACCCGAAAAGCGACGGGCATTAGAGACCATCTTCGGAGCTGAGACATTTCAAAACACAGACAACGGCTTGGGTTCGCTTTCATCCTCTGCAGCGAAGCTTCGCGACTCGAGGGACAAAGCGCTTCAAGGACAGTGAAATAGTACGCGAACGATGTTTCCAGAGTAAATGACAAAAGACGAATGCGACAAACTTCCCGCAGACGAAAAAGTGTTTGGTGTGCGGGGAAATGTTCGACCGCAGAAGCTTGGACGAAGTGCTATTTTCACGAAGATCCGTCCACAGGCCGGACCAGCGCAGCGATTATTTTTCGCCTCTGAGCGATTGCGAGCCGCCATATTGAAGGAAAAGAGCAACTTGCCGTGACTGACTTGTGCTGCGCATACTTAAAACCGAGCAGCGTAACCACCGCTAGGCAAATCAATGTAAGTGTCGCACCTTGGTCGGGAACGGTCGCTGGTCCTAAACTCCAAGTTCCACTTACAGAGTTAAACGCGTCGCGCGACGTCTCGTCCAATAGGAGCTTGTGTGCCGCAGCTCCGCCAAAAGCGCCGTCCCGGAAACTTTCAAGCCTCACTATGCTCAAATCGGTAACGTCTCCTGTTCGTTAAAATCCCAGCCAACGATAGCTTTTCATAGATGGGAAGCTTGCCAGTAGACTCACGGTAATTCGCAGCATGGTACGGGCCACTCGCCAAGAAATGTAAAGCGTTATTAAATAAATATTTCAAGTATCTATCTATTTATTAACGAGTTACGTCACGATGTAATCTCTCGACTTTGTTCAGCCTCTGGCACGGAATCGTAAAGTATTCCGACGATTCGCCAGTAGCCCCGAATGGAATGGAGCATAACAACCACGGGTGAAGGCGATTACAACGCGTAATTGGAAAACGTAAGAATTCTTGACGTTTACTCAGTTCTATGGCTATCTCGACCGCTCCCAGCCTCCTTGAGTCTTGTCAACCAAACCAATGACTGGCTGCAAGCTTAACGGTTTCGCCGGGCCCAGCCGACGCAACGATCGCGTGCTCGTAGGCCTGCCTTCCTGGCTTGTATCTGCCCCACGGCTCAACTGACAATTGACCAACATCACCCCGAGACAGGCCGATGCGTGATTTGGGGCTCGCTCCGTGAACGCGTTGTCCGCGAGCTGCGGACGAGTCCAGGCTGGCAGCCTGCGCTTGCCGGCGTGGAAAACTCGCATAATCCGGCGGTCGTGTCTGAAAAGACTGGAAACTTTTCGAGAACTTTGCCCCGGCAGTTCCGGAGAAAGACTTGGTGCTGGATTATTTTTAAATTTCCATGAACGCCATTTCTATTTCGGTGCGGCTCCGCATTTTTTCTAATTTTTTCAAAAAATGGCGTGCGCTTCCTAAAGGTCTCTACGCACGCAGATGGCCAGAAGTCTCGCGTTTATGCCTCAGCGCCGTGACATGAAAGCTTCTAATGACGTCGCGGAGTTACAGTAATGAAATGATAAGTTGCCTCGAAAGTCATTTTGAAAATTCAAAATGACCCCTTTAACCTTCAATTCCTTTCTTAAGCCTATCCGCATTCCGCCGGATCTCCGCGGCCAGGCAATCGAGGGTATGGCGATGTCCGTGCGGCTCGCCGGAGTTCTGCGCAGAGCAAATATCCGTGTCCTCGGCGATCTCCATGGATGCAAGCTGGACGATTTCGCCTGGCAGAGAAATTGCGGATACAAAACGTTGCACGAACTGGATGCGCTGGTACGCCAAGCACACTCTAGCGTAGAGCAGACGCGCGAACCCCAGGCTGGATCTCTTCTTCCTGGAAACGGTGTAAGCTTCGTGGTTCCGGAGTCGATTTCTCAGTTGCGATTCGCTGAACTGCCAATAACCAACCGTTTAGCAAACGTTGTTCAATCGATCGGAATTCGAACACTAGGGGATCTGAATGGCCGGAGTGCATCCGAATTGCTTCGATGTAAGAATTGTGGCTGGCGCACCGTTGGGGAGGTTGGGCAGCTCATTGAGCATGCAATCTCTGGAGAATTTGATGAGGCACAGATCGATGAGTCCGCTCGGCCCACGGAATTGTTAAGGTTGCTCGAGGAAGGAATGGCGAACCTATCGCCGCGTGACAAACATTTCCTCCTTGCCAGAATCGGAGGAGAAGGTGTCCCCCCGTCAACCCTTGAAGAAATTGGAAAGCAGCATTCGCTCACACGCGCGCGGGTCCAACAAATCCTTGAAAAGACCCTTCATATCCTAAAGAGAACTCGGGGACCACGGGTGCCACGGCTCCTCGAAGCGGTGAAGCGACGCTGTTTTTCGAACGTCTGGCCACTGACTCCCGAATTACTAGAGCAGTGGATAGGTGAATCTCACAGCACACTCCAATTATCGCCAAAAGCGCAAGTGCGGCTGATAGGAGCCCTTGACGAAGGCGTTCCCTGCTGGCCCAACCAGCAAGACGGAGTGGGAGGCGTCGACAGTTCGATTCGTAGGCTCGACCTTGATTTGGCAAAGCTCGCGCGCAACGCCAATGGCTGTATTGCCGTTGCTGACGCTTATGGGAAACTCACGTCTCAACAACGTTACAAGGGACTGAAGGTCGGAAAATTTCTCGGAATGCTGCGCCGCGTCCGACGGACGCTGGTAGAATTTAATGATCCGCAGCGCCCTGTTATCCGGCTAAGTCGATTGAGTGCCACCGACTTCGCCACACATATTCTGGAGCAAAGCGATGAACCATTAACTGCAGAGGAAATCCGTTCACGAGCAATCCAAACGTTCGGGACAAAGATCATCCGTTGCGAAGCGCGAGCCATTAGCAACGCGCTAAGCTCAAATCGGAGTGTTTTTTTGATTGGGCCAGGCGTGTACGCTATGCGCAAACATTTCAAGTTGCCGGTTTCCGAATGGAACCGAGTACGAGGAGAATTCGCGCAGCTTCTCGCGAAAGAGAGTCGCCCGATTTCTTGTTACGAGGTGCTCAAAGACCGACTCATCGCAGGTTTAACCAATGTTCGGCCGGATGAGCTTGCGTATATTCTGCGTAAAGACAGCCAATTTGTTGACTTAGGATTCCTGATTTTTGCGCATGCTACACGGGCCAGCGATCCTGAATTTCGCCGCGAAATGTCCCGGCGTCGAAGATTACGGGTGGGAGGATGTGAGGGCGAACGGAACGGGGTCCACGAAGTAGTTCTGCACAGCGCAGAGGTTCAACCGCGCACCTACCGTGCCCGACGAAGAGTTTTGGCAGTGTTATAATCGTTCAATTCGCCGCTGCAGCGTCGATCAGTAGCGCTATCAGTTCGCACCGGAGTTGAGCCGTGGGCCGCAAAAAGCCGCCCTGAATCGTTGAGTTTCTAGAGCGAGATTTCGTTATTTCCATTGCGGCTTACGCGAGGAGTTTCTACCGCCCCATAATACACAGGCGAACATTGGCGGATTTCCATGTATTTGTTCTGCCTAGTTGTTCTAACCCAGCTACATTTGGACACACTTGCAGGACATATTTTACCTACGAAACTGCTTACCTGCCCAAACGAAAATGCGAGGTTCCTTGGTTTGCACCGGGATTGCCTTTCTAATCTCCGGTTCCACGGGAATTGCGCGCCGGATTTCAGGCGAACCGGCGGCTGCGATGTCAGCGTTCGGCGCGCGTAAGCTGTAACCGGCAAAGAAACCGACGATGGCCGGAACTGCAATTAGCGTGATTTTCGGCTGGCACGAAAGAGCGGTGCGACTGGAAAGAGGAGCCTGTTCCCGTCATGGCGGTGTACGGTGTTGGAAGTAATCCGATGGCACCTGCCGTCCGAATTTATCTCGATAGCGGCTGGCCCAGTGACAATTACGAACCCACATGCAGCATGCGAGATCGTCTGATTTTGGAAAGGATATAGTCCGGATTCCGAGCTCTTCTACCTCGCTTTTCCCGAAGCGAAACACGACGAGAATGCGTGGGCCGCGCCCAGCCCGATTCCATTTCAATTCCTTTTGGAAAGTTACCTCCATTCGGGGAGCGACTGCAGCCCGGATCGTTGATCCTATTGTCGCAGTTTAAGAAGAAGCTGTGAGCGGCCGGTTGCCGGCACCAGCTACAAGTACGCGCATCCGGGCCGGGCCAGGTCGGGCTCGATGACGGCAGCTATCAGCGCCGCAGTTCGGCTACGCGTTTTCGCCGGCGCCAACTTTGCGTTCGCGCAGAGTCTGCGTCACATCGCGCGCAAGATTGGCGCGTCCGTGCAAACGCTCACGCCAGAGCTGGCTGAAGCGATGAAGCTTAAGGGGCAGTTGACCACGACGCGCTCGCACCTTCACGGCCGCGGCAATGCTTCCGTGTTTACGGCGGTGACTGTGCGTGCCATTGATGAGCCTGGGAAGCGAGTTAGCGACAGGTCAGAAATTCCTTAGGACTGCTAAGGGGTAAGACATCCCTCCTTAAAAATTCTCGGTGCAATACGCGTTCAGCCTCGCATCATGAGATCGCTCTGCGCGGAACATTTGGCTCCGAGTCGTGCGCACGGTCGGGCTGCGCGCCTTTCAGCGCTACATTAGCCGGTTCTTTGATCGAGATTGTGTCATAGTATGATGCTGATCCGGCGCTTTTCAGCGTGCTCTCCTCACGAAGTTGCCCTTCGCTTCAAGCGACAATCCAAAGATTTGACGGAAAACTTTACGATTTTTTGCAACTTGGAATTGCCAATTCCGTAGTTCGGAGTGTGACCCAGTCATCCGCCTCGCTCGCGCTGGTCCGTGAACCAGTATGGTTTTGTCTAAAGACGCAGCCTAAGCGCGAGCATTTGGCCGCGACCGCGCTCCGGCGTCAGTTTGGCGTCGAGTGTTTCTCGCCTCGATTGCGGTTCCGAAGGATGACCCAAAGAGGGCCAGTTTGGTTCGTAGAGGCCATGTTTCCCGGCTATCTGTTCGCAAAATTCATCTATTCGACGCAACATCGCGCCGTTGAGAATTCTCATGGAATTCGAGGGATCGTCCACTTTGGGGATCGGCTGGCAACTTTGCCGGAGACTATTGTGACTGGGCTCCAATCGAGAGTGGGAGTGGAAGAAGTAGTGACTCTCGATTGTTCCATCAAAGTCGGTCAATCAGTTCAAATTATTGACGGGCCCTTTCAAGGACTAGAGGTCGTGGTTACTCATTTACTCCCTGCAAAAGAACGGATTCGGGTCCTTTTTGACTTTCTTGGGCGGTGCGTGGAAATGGAAGTTTCCACAGCGAAAGTGCTCGCCGCTTAGGGCATCTTGGGCCGTCACATAAACTCGTTTACGGAGCGTGCTGGTCGTCGCCTTTTGACTGTTCTAAAGCTGCCGATGAGGTAGGTGGTCAGTTAACCAACTCACGAGACCAGCAGCAGGAAAGGAGTCTGGATGCGGCAAAAATGAACTCGCCGGGCCCGCATACAAAAAGTGGCCGCTCCAAGAGCGGCCACTCTTCTGCGTAACAATCAACCCAATCAATCTCGCTTCAGCTTTCTGCGCAGGACTTCTAATCCTGTAAGCGCAAGCCCCAAGAGGGCGACTGCCGAACCGCCATCGGGAACGGCATTGCCGTTTGCCGAGAATGAGAATATTGCTCTTGTGCGGCCGCCCGCGTTCTGGGTTGTGAAAGCCCAAGTCATGGCTGTTGGATCAAACCCATTACCGCTTACAATTCCGCTTCCCTCTACGGTGAGGGACGATGCAGTCCGCTGCGTGACAGTCGACGAGAGGAGATCGAAAGTAAAACCAGCGACGCTCCACAGACCTGGAGTCGGCGTCGATGGACTGAATGCCCAAGGTGCAGTCATGACCATTGGGGTATTCATAGGGATCCCCGCAAAATCGCCAGTACCACCGGCTTCCACATGGGCATTGATCCAAGAGGTGACTGTGGTCGCCGTCAGTAAAGAGTTTGTACTAAACGTGACCGAACCAACGAAGTTGATGTTTCCGTTTATAGCCGTAGCTTGGGCTTGCTGGCTGAAGAGCCCACAACTGAGCATGCCAGTGGTCAGAATAGCGAGAAGTGTTTTTGATAGTTTCATAAGTTTTACTGGGTACTCTTCCCTAGAGAAGTACAAATGCCAAAAAAACGTATACGGGTTGTAAGGCAAGATTCTTCAATGAGTTATGATTTAAAATTCACCACCACAAGCTTGTGTCATTCGATCGAAATCGTAAGGATTGCCGACGCAATATAAGGATTTCCGGACGCGGAAATATCAATTAAAACCGAGGCTTCCCAAAACCTGGCTGCGAAAAAAGGACGCGTGGAACTCCTCATTAGCGGCCTGGGAGTGGTCAGAGACGGTCTTGATCAGAAGCGGCAGCTTATGAAAGCTGCCGCGTGGCGAATGCGCTCTTACACGCGCCTGCGTTCAATCCAGCAATCCACCGGAATTGCGCTAGGAACTGGATGTGGCCGCACGCACGGCGAAGATGGAAGTGGGAAGACGCTTCGCGGGCCCCCGAGCCGTAGGTCTCGATGGATACGCTATATAGGGCGAGGCGGCTGGCGCTTGTGGTCACCAAGGAATCGCTACGGCTTTCCGTGTACAAGCAAAGTGGCCGATCAAAGAACGGCCACTCTTGTTTACGGGAAACTATCTAGCCAAGTAGCAATTCTGACCGGTTAACTCATCAGGAAACGTCGCGCCATACCAAGCGCACCGAGGGCCGTTCCAAGCAACATTACCGTTGTGCCGCCGTCCGGAACGCCAGGAACACCGGGGCCAAAGAGCGTCCAGCCGGAAAGGCCGTAATGTTGCCCGGCCAGTCCAAAACCAGGAATCGTGATGACCCCAGATATACCCCCGACGTACCAAACTTCAGAACCTGCGTTGGGACCGTCGTACTTCGCAAACAGGTACGAATATAAGGTGCCGTTGCCAAGATCCACAGAAGTACCAGTACCGTTATGAGAAAATACGGCAGTGGGATAGTTGGGAAAGCCTGGTCCCGGATTCGCTAATGAGCGATGAAAGGTCTGCCCGCTGAAGGAGCCCGAGGTACCAGGAGTCATGGCAATCAAATGGTTGACATACGCTGTTCTGTCAGCATCACCGGATGGTATGCCGAACAGCACCTGACCCAGGTCGTTTGCGTCACCAAAGGTGAGATTAACAAGAGGAGGAAGGGGATGGGGAGTGGCGCTAGCGTTCTGGCCGAATGCAAGCATTACTGCGCAAACGGCCGCGGAAAGCAGCACGAGTTTCTTTGGGGGAACGATGTTGTTTGTTTTCATAATAAGTTTCATGTGCCCTGTGTTTAAGCATGTGCAGTGCCAATATCGGAGCGGTCGCTCAATGAAAATCGTAACAGCTTATCTGCTAGCTAGTTAGCTCGATGAAATACCCCGGAAGCTGGGCCGCGGCCCGTCTGGAATCGTAAGGAATGCCGACGATTGTAAGATGTTCCGACGAATTCGGCAGACGGTCGAACGGCGCACGGATTGGAGGTTGGATTCCCGGTGAAGTCTTTTTGGTTTTCGCAAAAGGCCTGCCCGCTTGAAGGGGGCTCGGTGGCACCGCGGGGCGTTTTGCCAACAGCGCGATGGAAGCGTGGGTTCACCTGAGATCCCAGGCCAAGAATCGTCTGTGAAACTAAACTAACTCGAACCATCGGTCTTTGGCACATTCAACGGCATGGGGTTTTGCTAGCTGTCTTTCGCCTCAATCGTGAAGCTAAGGTGGGTCCGACGAAGCGGAAGAGGTAGGGGAGGGAGCAACTCGCGCCGGACGCCAGACCTGTCGGAAGATTAGCGTGCACAAGGCTCTACCACATCTGTCGTACAAACGAAAGTGGCCGTCCCCAAAAGAACGGCCACTCTTGTTTTAGGGAAACTATTTAGCCAGTTAGCACCGCAGCAAATGCTCTTGAAGGGGTTAGTCTGAGAAAGCCATCGGGTAGAAGCACACTCAGCGGTGAGCGACTTCGGATGGGAGAAAGCGGCACTATTGCTATTGCTCACATAGGCTGGCTACGGCGTTGTGGGCACAATCAGAAGTGGCTGCTTAGCGACGAAGTCGCGCCAAAGGGGCCCTCTGAAACAACATTGCCGGGCGTAGCGATCAGAATTTACAACAACGCGAACAAGGAGCGCCTAGGCGGAAAGACCGTGTCCGAACTTTACAGGACCGTAAACAGTTCCCGACGATTCTGCTACGACAGTTTGTATGGCGGCTTGAAACTGTCCGTGGACGTCAGCACGAACTACCTTCGTCCGGACTACAAACAAAAAAGTGGCCGCCCCAAAAAGGACGACCACTCTTGTGTCGGGAAACTGTTTAAAGGGTTAGCTCTTCAGGAAGCGTCGCGCCATACCAAGCGCACCGAGGGCCGCACCGAGCAACATTACTGTGGCGCCGCCGTCGGGAACGCCCGGAACGCCCGGGCCAAAGAGCGTCCAGCCAGAAAGGCCGTAATTTTGTCCGGCTAGTCCAAAAGCAGGAATCGTGATGACCCCAGATATACCCCCGACGTACCAAACTTCAGAACCCGCGTTGGGTCCGTCGTACTTCGCAAACAGGTACGAATATAAGGTGCCGTCGCCAAGATCCACAGAATTATCACCAGGAGTACCGTTATGAGAAAATACGGCAGTGGGATAGTTGGGAAAACCTGGTCCGGGATTCGCTGATGACCTGAAAAAGGTCTGCCCGCTGAAGGAGTCATTGGTCCCTGGAGCCATGGCAATCAGATGGTTGACATAATTCTCTCTATCCTGGTCACCCGAGGGTATGCCGAACAGTACTTGGCCCAAGTCGTTTCCGTCACCAAACGTCAGAGCCTTGGCGTTTGGGCTGAACGCAAGCATCGCGGCGCAAAACGCCGCCGACAACACTGCGAGTTTCTTTGTTGGAATTAGGTTTATTTTCATAGGAGTTTCGATTTGCAAAGGAGTTAAGCAACCCTTGTGCCAATATCAGGAATCTCGTTTAGAAAAGATATAAACGCCTATTTGCTAACGGGTTAATGTGACGATGCAATTTTGACGATTGGTGTCGCCTGCACCATGGAATTGTAACGTGCTCCGACGACCGGACACGGCTATGAGGGCATAGATCATACATAACAAAAACGGGCGAAGTGGATTACGGCCCTAGTAAAAAGACGTCGGAGTTCCGGACAAGTCGACCCACGTATCGGAACTTTCAATGCCCCAATCCATTACAACGACTCATGCGGCTATACCTTTGCGCGGCGAATCACGTGGACTTTCCAAGAGTCCACAGGGTCACTCTAAGTGGTTGTCGAAAAACTCGATCTCGCCTTTATTCTTCCCCCTTCACTCTTGAGGAGACGGCGAGCGTTCCTTATTTCCGCTCGCGAGCTATCTTGGTGCAAATTCAAACGGTACCGATCAGCTTTCACGACCTTCACTGCTGCTGGAGGTCGGCGAGGGCGCGTTTCGCTTCGGCCGCGAGGGGCTCTTGAAGGCCTGCGACTAAGGCTTGATTAAGGACTCCTTGCGCCTCGGCCTTTTGTCTGGCTTGGATCTGCGACATTCCCAGATAAACAAGAGAATCGGCATCGAGCGGCTTTTTCCGAGCGCTTTCCTGCAATAACTGGATCGCGCGTGGGTATTCCTTCTTTTCGTAACTTAACCGGCCAAGAAGCTCAGCCAGTTCCGGATCATCCGGCAATGTTTTGCGCGCTTTTGTAGCGAGATCATAGGCGGCAATGACGTTGGATGGATCTTGCGCATCCAAGGCCGCAAGGTGCTTCTGCGCCGGCGCGAAGTCCGGCCACCGGCGCAAAATGCCGCTGTAGGTTTCAGTTGCCCGTTTTATTTCGCCGTGCTGCGCATCCAGTGCGGCCTGGGCCATAAGCGCTGGTACATATTGTGGATTCGATTTCAATTCCTTTTGCACCTCGCCATCGGCGGCCATGAGTTCCTTGGGATTCTCATCAAGTGCGGTGAATGCCAGAAATTTCCTTGCGTCGGCAGTTTGCGAGGGGCCGGCACGAATCGTCAGGATTTTTTG
>WNGE01009737.1_pt1 | contig 10066 bp, 8 predicted proteins | sample 5400651 | NCBI WGS metagenome assembly WNGE01 (sample SAMN13153370, study PRJNA577476) | soil metagenome | isolation source: 60 cm soil or saprolite under grassland replicate 2 | place: USA:California | collected 2016-06-15 | reverse complement strand
TCCCCAGAAGGTGTCCCAGCCCCCGGCTTCTGGCGGGCATGGTCCGGATCGTGGGACTCCCGGTCTCACGCCCGGCGATTGTCGTTGAGCTCGGACACCAAATGGAGACCGCGGACAAGCTATTGCATGTCCGAGGTCCCCATAAGGTGTCCGCGCCCCCGGCAGTCGACCCTCGGCGGCCGTCGGCGTACCGATCAACGGGTAGTGGTCGACAGCGACGGCACCCGGCCCGGCTGATCAAACCCGGCACACCCTCGGATCTGCTGACCACTACCCGTTCGTCGGTACGCCGGACCCGCGCCGAGCACCGCCATCCGGCCCCGGCGGCTCCACCCCGCCGCGGCCCGGACCCCGCGACCACCCTCGGCCGGGATCAGCAGTCGGCCGAGTATCTGCTCCAGGGCGGGCCACACCCCTCCCGCGGGCTCTGCATAGCTGCGTCCTTCCTGGTCGGGGTGGTGTGGGTCAAGGGTCGAAGATCCCGAAGGGACGCCGAAGGCGCCCTTGACGCACGCCACCCCGGCCAGCACCATTACGCAGCGGAGCCCGCGGCAATCACCTCACCACCACCGGCCGAAACAACCCGCACCAACCACGCAACAGAACCCCGACCCGCCACCACCCCGGCGGCAGGACCCCGGCGGGCAGAATCGCGGCCGCAGCGCACGCCAGCCGCATCGGAGCAGGTGGCGACACCGGCAGCAGCCGCACCGCCGAGCACGTCGTACGCCATGGAGTACGGCGTACGTCAGTCGCGGGCGGTTTTTCCGGGGAGGGCGAGCATCCGGTCGAGGGCTAGTTTGGCGTACTTCTCGGTGTCGGCGTCGACCTTGATGGGGTTGACGACGTGGCCGGCGACCAGGTTCTCCAGGGCCCAGACGAAGTGGGGGAGGTCGATCCGGTTCATGGTGGCGCAGTAGCAGACCGTCTTGTCGAGGAAGACGATGTTCTTGTCGCTGTGCTGCTTGGCCAGCCGCTGGACCAGGTTGAGTTCGGTGCCGACGGCCCACGACGTACCGGGTTCGGCGTTGTCGAGGGTCTTGATGATGTACTCGGTCGAGCCGACGAGGTCCGCCTTGGTGACGACGTCGTGGCGGCACTCGGGGTGGACGATCACGTTGACGCCGGGGATGCGCGCGCGTACGTCGTCAACCGACTGAGCGGTGAACCGGCCGTGCACCGAGCAGTGCCCGCGCCACAGGATCATCTTCGCCGCGGCCAACTGCTCCGGCGTCAGACCGCCGCCCGGCTTGTGCGGGTCGTAGACCACGCACTCGTCGAGCGAGATGCCCATCTTCAGTACGGCGGTGTTGCGGCCGAGGTGCTGGTCGGGCAGGAACAGCACCTTCTCGCCCTGCTGGAACGCCCACTCGAGCGCGACGTCCGCGTTGCTCGACGTACAGACCGCGCCGCCGTTGCGGCCGCAGAACGCCTTGATGTCGGCGCTCGAGTTCATGTAGGTGACCGGCACGGTCACGTCAGCGACGCCTGCATCGACGAGCGCGTCCCAGGCCGCCTCGACCTGCTGGATCCGGGCCATGTCAGCCATCGAGCAGCCCGCGGCCAGGTCGGGCAGGATCACCGTCTGCTGGTCGTTGGTGAGGATGTCGGCGGACTCGGCCATGAAGTGCACACCGCAGAAGACGATGTACGGCGCATCCGGCCGGGCCGCGGCATCGCGGGCCAGTTTGAACGAGTCGCCGGTGACGTCGGCGAACTGGATCACCTCGTCGCGCTGGTAGTGGTGACCGAGCACGAACACCTGGTCGCCGAGCGCCGCCTTGGCCTTCAGCGCACGCTCGACCAGATCCGGGTCAGAGGCAGGCGGCAACGCACCCGGGCACTCGACACCCCGCTCCGAGTGAGGGTCGGTGTTCTGCCCCAGGAACAGCAGAGGAAGAGCCTTCGGGCCGTCCGCAATAGTCGTCACGTCAACATCCTGCCACGCCAGGGCCCTCGTCCCGCGTGGTCCACGTCACTGCTCAAACTGTGAAATCGCTACCCTCCGAATGTGAAGACCGCGGGACTCGTGCTGGCAGCCGGAGCAGGCCGGCGGATGGGTGGACCGAAGGCCCTCGTCCGCGACCCGGACGCCGTCCCCTGGGTAGTCCGCACCGCCCGCCTCCTGAGCGAGGCCGGATGCGCGCCGGTCTTGGTCGTAGTCGGCGCCGAGGCCGAGCAGGTAGCGGCCGAGCTGACAGCCGGACCGGCCGAGGTGGTCGTGGCGACCCAGTGGGAGGAGGGCATGGGCGCCTCGCTCCGAGCCGGACTCCGCCAGCTCCAGTTGGTTGGAAGCAGCTTCGGTGCCGTTCTCGTGATGCCTGTTGATGTGCCGGGGCTCACGGCGGACGTCGTACGGCGTATGTCGGCACACTCCGAGCGCAGGGTTCTGGCCCGGGCGGTCTATGACGCGAAGCCGGGGCATCCGGTCTTGATCGGGCGTGACCATTGGGACGGGGTGATCGCGTCGGCTGCCGGGGACGAGGGCGCTCGCTCCTACCTCGAGCAACACCACGCTGCGGAGATCGAGTGCTCTGATCTGTCCGATGGTGCTGACGTCGACACGGTGGAGCAACTGCCTGACGGGCACCGGCTCGCCTGAGCCTTGGCAAGCTGCTCGGGCGGGGTGATGCTGAGCAGATGAACGCCGTGGGCTCCGCGGCGGAGCTCGCCGAGCGGCTGCGTGGGACCGGGTATCTGGCCGCCGACGGCCTGGCCACGGTCGGCTATCTCGCGCTCGCGCTGCACCGGCCGCTCTTGCTGGAAGGCGAACCCGGCACCGGCAAGACCTCACTCGCCGCGGCGATCTCAGAAGCGCTCGACATCCAGCTGATCCGGCTGCAGTGCTACGAAGGCATCGACGCGACCCAGGCGCTGTACGACTGGGACTTTCCACGCCAGATCCTCCACCTGCGTACGGTCGAGGCGACCAGCGCCGAGCCGGACGTCGAAGAGGTGGAGAAGTCCTTGTTCGACGAGCGGTTCCTGCTCGCCCGTCCGGTGTTGCGCGCGTTGCGGGAGAGTCCCGCCGTACTGCTGGTGGACGAGATCGACCGCGCCGATGACGAGTTCGAGGCGTTCCTGCTCGAGGTGCTCTCGACGTACGAGGTGACCATCCCCGAGCTCGGCACAATCACCGCGGAGGTGCCGCCGGTCGTCGTACTGACCTCGAACCGGACACGCGAGGTGCACGACGCGCTGAAGCGTCGCTGCCTCTATCACTGGATCGACCATCCGGGCCTGGCCCGCGAGATCGAGATCGTCCGTACCCGGCTGCCGGAGGTGTCCCAGCGGTTGGCCGAACAGGTGTCGCGATCGGTGCAGCGGATGCGCGAGCTCGATCTGCTGAAGCCGCCCGGTGTGGCGGAGACCCTCGACTGGGCCCGGGCGCTCGATGCCCTCGGCACGGACACGCTCGACATCGAGACCGCGGCTGCGACGTTGGGCGCGGTGCTGAAGTATCGCGAGGACACCGACCGCGTCCGCGAATCACTCGACCGGCTGCTGGCGAGCTGAGGCGGACATGACGGCACCAGACCTCGCACTCGCCGGATTCGCGTCCGCACTCCGGCACGCGGGTCTCGCTGTGACTGCCGACCGCGTCCACCTGTTCCTCCGGGCAGTCGCCGCACTCGATGCAGCCGTCACCGCCGACGTCTACTGGGCCGGCCGGGCCGCGTTGTGCAGCGGACCCGACGACACCGCCCGGTACGACGAGGTGTTCGCCGCCTGGTTCTCCGGTGATCGCTCGAGCGGGACGGTTCGCCGTACGACGCAAGCCACCGTGCAGGCGGCTCTCGACGCCGCCGACAGCGCCGAAGGTGACGACAGCGACCGGTCCATCAACGTTTCCGCGAGTACGACGGAAGTCCTCCGCCACCGCGACGTCGCCGAACTGTCCGCGACCGACCGGGCCGAACTCGCCCGGCTGTTCGGGACACTGCGCGCACGGATCCCGGTCCGTGGCGCAGCCCGGCGACGCCCGTCACACAGAGGCGACATCGATCCCCGCCGGACGTTACGCGCCCAACTGCGCCAGGTCGGCGAGCCGGCCCGCGTCCTTTACCGCCGCCGCGGTACCAGGCCTCGCCGTGTCGTGCTGCTCGTCGATGTGTCCGGCTCGATGCGTCCGTACGCCGACAGTCTGCTCCGGCTTGCTCACACGCTCGTCCGGGTCGCGCCGCGATCGGTGGAGGTGTTCACAATCGGCACCCGACTGACGCGCGTGACACCGGCGCTGCGACACCGCGACGCGGAGTTCGCCTTGCGACTGGCGGGTGACGTCGTACCTGACTGGTCGGGAGGAACGCGGCTCGGTGAGGTGCTGAAGGTCTTCCTCGACCGCTGGGGTCAGCGGGGCACGGCGCGACGGGCGGTCGTGGTGGTCTGCAGCGACGGGTGGGAGCGCGGGGACGCCGCGCTGCTCGGCGCACAGTTGCAGCGGCTGGCAGGGCTGGCGCACCGGGTGGTCTGGCTCAACCCGCATCGCGGCAAGCCCGGGTATCTGCCGGTGCAGGCCGGGATCGTCGCCGTACTGCCATATCTCGACGACCTGGTCGCGGGGCACAGCCTGCCCAGCTTTGCTGATCTTCTGGAGGTGGTCGCCCATGCGTGACGTGCTCGAGCAGTTGACGGAGTGGTGGAGCGCGGGGGAGTCGGTTGCCGTCGGCACCGTTGTCGCGACGTTCGAGTCGGCGCCGCGGCCGCCCGGTGCGGTGATGCTGGTCGGACCTGGTGGCGAGGCGGTCGGCAGTGTGTCGGGTGGTTGTGTCGAGGGCGCGGTCTACCAACTGGGGGAGGAGATCCTGGAGTCCGGTGAGCCGGTGCTCCAGCGATACGGCGTGAGCGACGAGTCGGCGTTCGCCGTCGGACTCACGTGTGGCGGGATCATCGACATCTTCGTCGAGCGTGTCGACCAGACGTCGTACCCGGAACTGGCGGAGGTCGCGGCGGACATCGCCGCGGGTCGTCCGGTGGCGGTGGCAACGGTGGTCGCTCATCCGGATGCTGATCGAGTCGGGCGTCGCCTGGTGATCAGGCCGGAAGGTCAGGCTGGGGGACTTGGTTCTGAGCGGGCCGATGACGCGGTGGCCGATGACGCGCGCGGATTGTTGGCGAACGGGCGGACCGAGACGTTGGAGTACGGGCCGGAAGGGCAGCGACGCGGCGAGGGCATGCGGGTGTTCGTGTCGTCGTACGCGCCGGTGCCGCGGATGCTGGTGTTCGGTGCGATCGACTTCGCCGCGGCGGTCGCTCGCCTGGGGTCGTTCCTCGGCTACCACGTGACGGTCTGCGATGCGCGCGGTGTCTTCGCGACCGCCTCACGCTTCCCGTCGGCGGATGAGGTCGTCGTCGATTGGCCGCATCGGTACCTGGCCGCGGAAGTCTCGGCAGGTCGCATCGACGCCCGGACAGTCATTTGTGTGCTCACGCACGATCCGAAGTTCGACGTACCACTGCTGGAGGTCGCACTTCGGCTTCCGGAGGTCGCGTACGTCGGTGCGATGGGCTCGCGACGGACGCACGACGACCGGTTGAAGCGGCTGCGTGAGGCCGGGCTCACCGACACCGAGGTGGCCCGGCTGGCCAGCCCGATCGGCCTGGATCTTGGCGCGCGTACGCCGGAGGAGACCGCGATCAGCATCGCCGCCGAGATCATCGCGCTGCGCTGGGGTGGTGCCGGCGACCGCCTCTCGAAGCACGCGGGCCCCATTCACCACTGATCCGGTCTCTTGTGGTCCAGATCACACGCGAGCAGGATCAGAGGTACGGCGGTTGCTCACTTCTGGAGGCGGGGCGATGACCCGAATCACGGTGAAAGTCGACGGAAGCAGCTACACGGACGACGTGGAGCCGCGCACGCTGCTCGTGCACTACCTGCGCGAGCAACTGGGGAAGACGGGGACTGTGGTCGGATGCGACACCAGCAACTGCGGTGCGTGCACGGTCCACCTCGACGGGCGGAGCGTGAAGTCCTGCTCGATGCTCGCGGTCCAGGCCGACGGGCACGAGATCACCACCATCGAGGGACTGGCGACCAACGGGCAGTTGCACCCGATGCAGCAGGCCTTCCATGAAAACCACGCGTTGCAGTGCGGGTTCTGCACGCCCGGCATGATCATGCAATCCATCGATCTGATTGCCGACAATCCGAACCCGACCGAGGACGAGATCCGGGTAGGGCTCGAGGGCAACCTCTGCCGCTGCACCGGTTACCAGAACATCGTCCGCGCTGTCCGCGCGGCAGCAGCCGCGGGAGGTGCGCGATGACCGCCACGCAGGAACGGCCGACCGCCGAGGTCGGCAGCCCGCGCCGCCGCAAGGAGGACGCGCGCCTGATCACCGGCCGGACCCGCTGGACCGACAACATCGTCCTGCCCGGCATGTTGCACCTGGCAATGGTCCGCAGCCCGTTCGCCCACGCCCGGATCACCGCCATCGACACCGAAGCCGCGCGAGCGGCTACCGGCGTTGTCGCCGTACTGACCGGGGCCGATCTTGCTGACGAGCAGGGCGCACTTCCCAACGCGTGGGCGATCATCCCGGACCAGAAGGCGCCGACGCACCCGTCCGTTGCGGTCGACCATGTCGCCTTCGCCGGCGAGATCGTCGCGGTCGTCGTGGCCCGGACTCCGGCCGAGGCGAACGACGCCGCCGACCTCGTCGACGTGGACTACGAGGAACTGCAGCCCGCGCTCGATCTGAAGGGGGCGGCCGCCGACGAGGTGCTCGCGCATCCAGACCTCGGCACCAACGTGTCGGCGGTGTGGACGTTCGACTCGGCCGAGGCAGGCTGTGGCGAGGACGTCGAGGCGGCGATCGCGGCGGCGCGCGAAGGCGGGATCCTGATCGAGAAGGAGATCCGGCAGCAGCGGCTGATCCCGGCGTTCATGGAACCGCGGTCGATTGTCGTCGATCCGACCCATGAACAGTTGACCGTCTGGTCGTCGACGCAGGTGCCGCACTTCGTCAAGATCTTCATTGCGCTGGTGCTCGGAATCCCGGAGAACAAGGTCCGGGTGATCGCGCCGGATGTCGGCGGCGGATTCGGCGGCAAGCTCCAGTTCACGCCGGAGGAAGTGCTCACGGTCATCGCGGCACGCCGTACCGGAAAGCCCTGCAAATACAACGAATCGAGGTCGGAGTCGCTGATGGTGGCGCACCACGGCCGGGACCAGTGGCAGAAGCTGACGCTGGCCGCGACCAAGGACGGCACCGTGACGGGGCTCAAGGTCGAGCTGCTGGCCGACATGGGCGCGTATCTCGGCCTCGTCACCTCGGCGATCCCGTTGCTCGGCGCGTTCATGTACAACGGCATCTACAAGTTCCCGTCGTACCACCTCCAGTGCACCAACGTCTTCACCAACAAGACCTGGACCGATGCGTACCGCGGCGCCGGCCGGCCGGAGGCGACGTTCGCGATCGAGCGGCTGATGGACGAGCTGGCGGTCGAGGTCGGCGTCGACCCGCTGGAGATCCGCGAGCGGAACTGGATCAAGCACGAGGAGTTCCCGTTCTCGACGGTGTCCGGGCTGCGCTACGACTCCGGCAACTACGAGGCCGCGACCGCGAAGGCCAGAGAGCTCTTCCGGTACGACGAACTGCGCAAGGAGCAACTGGAACGCCGCGAGGCCGGCGACCCGGTGCAGCTCGGCATCGGCGTCTCGACGTACACGGAGATGTGCGGGCTGGCGCCGTCGCGCTGGCTCGGCTCGATGGGGTACGTCGGCGGTGGCTGGGAGCACGCGGCGATCCGGATGCTTCCGACCGGGAAGGTCGAGGTGATCACCGGCACCAGCCCGCACGGCCAGGGGCACGAGACGGCGTGGAGCCAACTGGTCGCCGACCGGCTGGGCGTCCCGTTCGAGGATGTCGAAGTGCTGCACGGCGACACGCAGGTCGCGGCGCGCGGGCTGGACACCTATGGATCACGCTCGCTCGCGGTCGGCGGGATGGCGGTGCTCGCCGCGGCGGACAAGGTGATCGAGAGGGCCAAGCCGATCGCCGCTCAGTTGCTGGAGGCAAACGTCGACGATCTCGAGTTCTCGGCCGGCAAGTACGAGGTCCGCGGGACCGAGACGGGGATGACGCTGCCCGAGCTCGCGTTCGCGGTCTTCCAGGGGCACAAGCTGGACGGTTCGGCGGAAGGGTGTCTGGACGCCGAAGCGACGCTGGACCCGGACGACTTCTCCTTCCCGCACGGCACGCACCTGTGCGCGGTCGAGGTCGACACCGAGACCGGGGCGACGAAGATCCGGTCGTACGTGAGCGTTGACGACGTTGGGGTTGTCGTCAATCCACTGATCGTCGAGGGCCAGGTGCACGGCGGTCTCGCGCAGGGCATCGCGCAGGCGCTGTACGAGGAAGCGGTGCACGACGAATCGGGCACGTTGGTCAACTGCTCGTTCGTCGACTATCTGGTCCCGTCGCCGGCCGACCTGCCGGCGTTCGTGACGGCACGCACCGAGACTCCGGCGACGACGAACCAGCTCGGCGTGAAGGGCGTCGGCGAGGCGGGCACGATCGCGTCGACGCCGGCTGTCGTCAATGCGATTGTCGACGCGGTCCGTCACCTCGGCGTGTCGGACATCCAGATGCCGTGCACGCCGTACCGGGTCTGGAAAGCCTTGCAGGAAGGGGCTCAGCAGGAAGGGGCGCAGTCATGATCCCGGCATCCTTCGAGTACTACAGCCCTACGTCCGTCGACGAGGCAGTTGCTCTGCTGCGTGAGCACTCCGATGCCAAGGTGCTCGCGGGCGGGCAGAGCCTGCTTCCGGTGCTGCGCCTGCGGTTGGCGGCGCCGGAGTCGATTGTCGACATTGGGAAGATCGACGAACTGCGCGGCGTGCGCGACGACGGTGACGCCCTGGTGATCGGTGCGATGACGCCGCACAGCACGGTCGAGTCCGATCCGCTGATCGGCGAGCACGCGCGATTGATCTCGCTGGCGACGGCGACGATCGCGGACCCACAGGTTCGGCACCTCGGCACGTTCGGCGGTTCGCTGGCGCATGCCGATCCGGCTGGTGATCTACCGGCGGTCGCTGTCGCGTTGGACGCGTCGTTCGTGATTGCCGGCCCGGACGGTCGTCGTACCGTCGCTGCTCCCGACTTTTTCCAAGGCGTCTTCAGTACGGCGCTCGCAGAGGACGAACTGCTGGTCGAGGTGCGGGTGCCGAAGTACACCGGCTGGGGTGCGCACTACGAGAAGTTCCACCGGGTCGCGCAGCAATGGTCGATCGTCGCCGTCGCGGCCGCCGTACGGCTGGACGGCGACTCCATCGCCGAGGCGCGCGTCGCCCTCACCAACATGGGCTCGACACCGATCCGGGCGATCGCGGTCGAGGACGCGCTGATCGGCCGGCCTGCGACCGCCGAGGCAGTGCGCGAAGCCGCGGCCCGGGCGGCCGACGGGACGTCGCCGGTGACCGACCTCAACGGCGACGCCGACTACCGCCGGCACCTGGCGTCGGTGCTGACCCGCCGGGCGGTGCTGGCCGCGGCAGGCGCCGGATGAAGCTCGAGCATCACTTCGTCGTACCGACTCCGGTCGAGGAGGCGTGGACCGCATTCAACGACCTCGAACGGGTGGTGCCGTGTTTCCCCGGCGCCACCCTGACGTCATACGACGGTGACGACTTCGCCGGATCGTGCAAGGTGAAGCTGGGTCCGGTGTCGCTCCAGTACGCCGGCACCGGGGCGTTCGCCGAACGTGACCCCGCGGACCATCACGCGGTGGTCGAGGCGAAAGGAAAGGACCGGCGCGGCAACAGTACGGCGTCTGTCCGGGTGACGGCCCGGATGGCCGCATCGGGTGACGCAGCCACCGCCGTCACCGTCGAGACCGACCTCACGATCACCGGCCGCCCAGCCCAATTCGGGCGCGGCCTGATCCAAGAGGTCTCCGACAACCTCCTAGCCCAATTCATCACCTGCCTGACCACCAACCTGAAAACCCCCACACCTTCACCCGAACCGACCAAACCCTCCCCGGACCAGCCCGCCGACTCTTCAACCGTCGGCGGACCATCCGCCCCAGCCCCGCCCGCTGGGCCGGCAGCCCCTG
>WNGE01018716.1_pt1 | contig 10067 bp, 8 predicted proteins | sample 5400651 | NCBI WGS metagenome assembly WNGE01 (sample SAMN13153370, study PRJNA577476) | soil metagenome | isolation source: 60 cm soil or saprolite under grassland replicate 2 | place: USA:California | collected 2016-06-15 | reverse complement strand
CCTCGCCGTGGTAACTTTCCACGCGCACATGTTTTGGATCGACTGCGCCGAGATGAATCCGCGCGCGGATCTGCAACGATTCGCCGACCAAAATATTTTGTCGGTCTATGTTGCCCACTTGCACGTCGGAAATCCGCACTTGCGGCCAATCTTTGCGTATCTGCGTTTTCCATTTGCTCAGCTCTGTGGCCGGACCGCAACTGTCGCGAGAAAAAGTCTCGTGTGACTTCGCTGCGGGGATATAAAGACGCTCCGTATATTCCTTCACCATTCGCTGCGTATTGAAGACGGGCGTAACACTGCGAATCGATTCGCGCATTAATTGTAACCAGGCGAGAGGAAGTTTGCCGTCCGGTTTCGCGTAGTAGAGCGGGATGATCTGGTTCTCAAGCAATTGATAGAGACTGTTTGCGTCTACCTGGTTCTGAAATTCAACCGTGCCATTATCGATTTCCGCACCGATCGTCCAGCCGTTATTGCCGTTGTACCCTTCACGCCACCAACCATCGAGCACGCTGAGGTTGATCCCGCCGTTCGGCGCCAATTTCATTCCGCTGGTGCCACTCGCTTCAAGCGGGCGAAGTGGATGATTCAGCCAAAGATCGGCCCCCTGCACGAGGCGACGCGCGATGTAACTGTCGTAATCTTAAAGAAGGACAATACGGTTTTCGAAACCGGTTTCGCGGCTGAGTTTGTAAACTTCCTGGATGAGCGCCTTACCGGCTTCGTCGCGTGGGTGTGCCTTGCCTGCGAAGATAAATTGAACGGGCCGTGTTGTATCGTTGAGCAGTCGCTTGAGCCGTTCCTTATCGCTGAATAGGAGGGTGCCGCGTTTATAAGTCGCGAATCGGCGGGCGAAGCCGATCGTCAAAATTTCCGGATCGAGAATGCGGTTGACTCTGCGAATGACTTCAGGTGATTCGCCCACGCGCTCGAGCCGCCGTCGCACCCGGTCACGCACAAATTCAATGAGACGCAGTTTGAGTTTTTGGTGAGTCTCCCACAGTTGCGCGTCTGGAATATCGATGACACCGCGCCAGAAATCCGGCTCGGTCAGATGTTCCTCCCATGCGCCGAGATGTTTGTCGTAGAGCGCCGAAAACTCCGGCGCCATCCACGTTTTGGTGTGAACGCCGTTTGTGATACTGGTGATTGGCACTTCGTGGACCGGCACACCGGCCCAGACATCTTTCCAAAGGGATCGGCTCACTTCGCCGTGCAATTTGCTCACGCCGTTTGCGTGCCGGCTTAGACGCAGCGCCAGGATAGTCATGCTAAACGGATCCGTCGGATCGACGCGGGTTTGTCCGAATGAAAATAGCTCGTCGAACGGAATGTCTAATTCTTTGGCAAAAGCGCCGAAATATCTTCGCATCATCTCGCGCGGAAACGAATCGTTGCCCGCCGGGACCGGTGTGTGGGTGGTGAAAACGTTGGCCGCCACGACTACTTGGAGCGCGGAATAAAAATCGAGCTTTTTCTCGACAACGTTAAGGCGAATGCGTTCGAGCCCGAGGAATGCCGAGTGCCCCTCGTTCATATGAAACACATCGGGTTTGATCCCGAGAATGCCCAGCGCCTTGACGCCGCCAATTCCAAGGATGATTTCCTGGCGCATCCGCATTTCCAAGTCGCCGCCATAAAGCTCAGCGGTGATCAATCGGTCTTCAGCGCTATTTTCCGGGGTGTCGGTATCTAGAAGATAGACGCTGATCCGGCCTACGCGCAGTTCCCAAAGCTTGGCAAAAACCTGGCGATCCAGAATCGGCACAGAGATGAGCAAGGTCGTGTCGCCGCGGCGTACTTCGCGAATCGGGAGATGATGGAAATTTTGATTGAGATTGATCGCCTCCTGAAAACCTTCCTTGTCAATCTGCTGCCGGAAATAACCATGTCGATAAAGCAGCCCAATTGCGACAAAGTTTAAATCAAGATCGCTCGCCGATTTGCAATGATCGCTCGCGAGGATGCCGAGACCGCCCGAATAATTTGGAATCGATTCGTGAAAACCAAATTCGGCGGAAAAATAGGCGATGGGATTTTTGATCGCGCTGGCGGCTCCGGTTTTTCCGTAAGTGTCTTTGCGCCCCAAATATTTTTCGAACGCGTCGAAGACCTGCTTCAGTTCGCGGAGAAAAGTTTTGTCCTGTGAAAGTTCTTCCAGCCGCGCTTGCCGCGAAAGCTGAAGCATGCGGACGGGATTATGGTTTGTCCGGTTCCAAAGCTCCGGATCGAGCTGCCGGAACAGGCGGCGGGCGGAGGGCTCCCACGTCCACCAAAGATTGAAACTCATCTCTCGCAGCGGCTCGAGCGCCACCGGCAAGGTCGGAGTCACGTTGTAAGTTTGAAAAGTCGGCATGCGAATCTAGCAGGGAAACAGAGCGGGAGTTAATCAAGAAAACTTCATCGGGCAAGTTTTCCTCGAATGGTGGTGTTGGTCAGTCCAGGCGGCGGTCACCCAGCCCGGCTACAGGTCGCGGCGCAAGGACAAGCCCAAGAAAAACCCCCGCGATCAATCCGCAAAGATGCGCTGCCATGCTGACCTGCGGCGTCGAAAGATCGAACGCTGTTTGAATCGCGACGATCATCAAGATATTTGCCAAGCGCTGTTTCGCGTGCGGCGCGTGACGATGTCTTAGCAAAAATCCGGCCCACGCGCCGACGATGCCCATGATGCACCCCGACGCGCCGACAAGCTGACCCACGTGCACGAAACCCACTACAGTCAGCGCGACAACGCCCGCGCTTGAGGCAAGTCCTGAAATCAAATAACACAGAGCGAATCGCACCGCGCCGATCGATCGCTCCAGCGGCGGACCGAGAACGTAAAGCGCAAAAAGATTGAAAAGCAGATGCGCGAACCCTCCGTGCAAGAAGAGCGCAGTGAAAAGACGCCAGTATTCACCCTGCACGACAACCGCGTAAGGCTCCAGCGCGCCGATCCGATGCAAAACGTCCGGATCGTTCCAATTGCCGAATGAAATTTCGAAAAGGAACGCGGCCGCGTTGAGGAGAATCAAGATGAGAACAGCAGGCGCATGCCGGAAATAATGACGCCGAATCTGCTGTGTGATTTCGTGCTCGATCGGCACTGACGGGACAGCAGGTTGGTTGTTCTGACGAGATTCCAAATGACGGAATAAGCGAACCTGCTCGCGCAACTCGGCGCTTGGATGCAAAATCTGAAGGGCCCCGCCAAGTTTTCTGGCCGATTTGTAATCGCCACGCGCGGCAAAATCTGTCATTTTTCGTAACCCAATCGCCGGAAGAAACAGCAGAGCAAACCAGGCCCCGCCTCCGATGTATCCGGCCGCGCTGCGCGAAAACACCCACCCGATACCGGTAACTGCGAGAACGACGAGGGCGGCGATACGCCAGCCACGGTATGTTCCACCCGGCCGCCATGCCCGCGCCAATACGAGCAGCGGCGAAACCACCGCCACAGCGGCGAAACCACCGCCAGAAATAGAAAAATATGATTCAGGTCCACTGGTCGAGGACGACGTTAAACGTTACAAGAGTTACAACGTTACAACAGTCGGCTTGACTTGCTCGGCCTTCCTCCCTTTGTAACTGTTTTAACGCTTGTAACATTTTTTACGCTTGGACGACACCGTTCGAGTTGAACTTCCCAGAAGCACGTTCAACTTACGAATCGCCATGCGTATCACTGTCACCTACTATCTCGATGTAATTTCGTCCTGGTGTTTCTTCGCCGAGCCGGCCTGGGCGGAATTAAAAAAGCGTTACGAAGGCAAAGCAGAATTTCTGTGGAAGATCGCGCTAATGGATAAGTCTGGTCTTCCCAGATCGCAGGAGCAACACGAATGGTTTTATCGGCGCAGCGGAACGATCATGCGCTCGCCGTTCATGCTCAGTAGCGATTGGTGCGATCACAAGCAATCGGAATATCTCGCGCCAAATTGCGTGGCGGAAGCGGCCAAAGATTTGGGGATCAGGGACGACCGCGTACGTCTTGCGCTGGCCTACGCTGGTTTGCGCGAAGGAAAACATTTCGGCGACTGGGAAGTTGCTGCCGGGATTGGAGCGAAGGCTGGTAATGTCAACGTCGAGGAGTTGCTCGAACGTGCGCGTTCGACCGTGGTGGAAACGCGTGTCCGCGCGGACACAGCCGATTTTCATTTGTTGCAAGTGACGCAGCGCCCCACTTTCGTGTTTGACAGCGAAATCGGAGATCGCGCGGTTCTTTCCGGGTTCGTGAGGCTGGAGCCGTTGGTTGCGACCATTGACTCGATGCTCGATGACGCTGCGGCTTACACCGCGCACAAGGCGCATTTCGGCGAACCGCCGCCGTGACCTCGATTGAGAAACGAGGTTCATCAGTTATTTTTTCCTGTTGTGAACCCGGTCGCCGATTCAACCGAGGATATTCCCGATCGCTACGACTCAGTCTCTCCATTGCACATTGTGCGGCCTGGAGCGCCTCGTCGCCGTTTGATGGTCAGAAGATCGGCATCGAATTGTCACGAGATTCGTCTTGCCAGCGCAAGAATGTTGCCTACAACTTCCTCTCGGCTCGCGATTATTAACGCGAGCACGCCGTCGCGGTCATCGCAGCCGTGGCGGTGCAAGAGTGTTCCGGTTAATTCACGCAGGTGTAGGCCGGAAATTGCGATAGAGGAAAATACGGCGTTGCGGCGCACTCCCGCTTTGCCGGCCAGGAGCTTGATTTAATCTGCAACCACAATTTCGTGTAAACGGTCGGATTCGCGCCCGCGAAGTCCGGGTCATTTTAGGGACCACAGGCGAACAACTCGGCGTCATGAAATTGTCGGATGCCTTGCGCAAAGCCCAAGGCATGGGCCTTGACCTTGTTGAGATTGCGCCAACGGCGAACCCGCCGGTTTGTAAAATTGTCGCGCTCGGAAAATTTCGATACGACATTTCCAAGCATGAGAGGGACAAGAGACCGGGAGGCGCGAAGCTGAAGGAAATCAAGTTTCGCGTCAATATCGACGACCACGATTACCTGACGAAAATCCGTCACGGCGAAGAATTTCTCGATCGAGGAAATAAAGTGCGAGTGCAGTTGCAATTTCGGGGCCGCGAAATGGCGCACCAGGAATTTGGTATGCAGCTGATGGAGAAGGTGCGCGAGGATCTCGCCGGCATGTCGCAAGTCGAAATGGCACCGAAGATCACCGGTCGCAACATCACTATGACGCTGACCCCGCTGCCGTCGAACCGCCGGAAAAGGCGATTTGCTCCTCCGCCGAAAACAGCTGACGAAGGCGAGCCCGCCGTTTCGTCGAACAGCACGTAAAAGAGCTCGCCGCGGCGACCTCTCCACCCACCTACAATCTCGCGCGGCAAATACGCAAGTCAGGGCGTGCGTGCGGCTGCTGGTGACGTTTTTGGTGGCGGTGGAGGCAGCGGCGCATTCGCAGCTTGTCGCGCTTCCAATCGCGCTTTACGGCTTTTCGCTTCCTGATTCTTGGGATCCAGCTTTAGAGCTCTGTCCGTATCGGCCAAGGAACTTTTTATGTCATCTTTCGTTTCATAGATGTAGCCGCGGTAAAGATAATATCGGACTTCATTCGGCTTGAGCTTGATCGCCTCGGAATAATCGGCCAGTGCCTTGTCGTAATCGTTGGTCTTCATCTGCACATATGCGCGACGCTCATAAATGTTTGGATCGTTTGGTGTTAATTTTAGCGCCTCGCTGAAGTCGGAGATCGCTTCCGGGAATTGTTGTCGAGTCGTGTATTCCATGCCGCGGTGCTGCAATGCGGACCCCAGATTGGGCGCCTGTTTGCGGTCGAGCTGGGCTGCCTTGCGGAAAGCATCGACCGCCTTGTCCCAGTCTTTGTTCTGCGTGGCTTCAAATCCTTCGCGCGAGAACTTGGCTGCTTCCTTGGCGTCCTTGTTGCCTTGTGCCTCAGACAGCTGCGAGGCACAAAGCGCCAGAGCCATGATCAGAGTTAGAGCAGAATATTTTTTCATGATTTTCTGTTGGACGTTGGTCTTTTTGGAGAATTCGAAACTCAGGCAACTAATAGCTGGCTGCAAGCGGAACTCTTTAGAACCCATCTCATAAACAGGGACTGGGTGCGCTAAGCTCTGGCGGGCAGCCGGCAAGGCGCGACGAAGGAGCATAGCCGATGCGCTCTGTGACTGAGGAGCCAACGTAGCCTGCGGCCCGCCAGAGCTCAGCCCGCAGGGTTGCTCGATCTTTGGCGCTGCCGCGGCGTTGCTCGTCGGTCAAAGATCCATAAAGGATATTCTCCCTCCTCGCGGCCTTGCTCCAGCGCCAAATCTCCTGCAACCCGCCCGCTCCCTATTTATGAGATTGGTTCTACGTCTGTTCTGGAGAAGGCGTCTGCTCGATGTCGATCGGTGGCTCGGCCTCCGATGCAGTCGCTTCACGCGGTCCAGGCTCATCCAACCGCATGATGCGCAACGCGCGACCGGTCGTTTCGTCGATCTCGATCAATGCCCCCCGTAGCCGCACTTCGCCTGTAGCGACAGGAAACGACGCCGGAAGATTGGAAATAAACCGGTTCATGATCGGTTCGATGGCGCGCCCGAGAATCGAATGTATCGGGCCGCACATTCCCGCGTCACACAAAAATGCAGTGCCGCCGGGGAAGATTTGTTCGTCCGCTGTCTGAACATGAGTATGTGTGCCGATTACTGCGGAGACTTTTCCATCGAGAAATCGGCCGAGTGCGATTTTCTCGCTCGTGGTCTCACCGTGCGCATCGACAATGATGTTTGCGGTCTCTTGGCGCATTTTTGTTACTGCTGCTCGGACCGCGCGAAACGGATTTTCCAAAATCGGCTGCATAAACGTGCGCCCCTGCACATTGATCACGCCGATTTTCCCCTTGGCCGTCTCTAGCACGATGGATCCGTTACCCGGAGCACCATCGGGATAATTCAATGGACGCAGCAAGCGCGGTTCAAGATCGAGGAATTGGATAATCTCCTTTTGATCCCAAATGTGGTCGCCGGTCGTGACAACTGAGGCGCCGGCGCGCAAAAGCTCGATTGTGATTTTTCCCGTGATCCCCCGGCCGCCGGCTGCGTTCTCGCCGTTGACGATGATGAAGTCCAATGCGTGCTTTTCCTTCAACTCCGGAAGCCGGGCGACCACGGCGTTGCGTCCGGGCGCGCCCACGATATCTCCCAGAAAAAGGACCGTTAGCATTCTGCGACCATCGTATTAAAGAAAACGAAATCCAAACGGGGATGTTGGGAGAATGGCGAAGCTCGAATGACAAATGCCGAATTAGTTCCGAATGACGAAGATCGAAGACTCTCGCCTCGTCATTCGTGCTTTGTCATTCCTTCGTCCCGCGCCCAAGTTGCGCGAAGGCGGGTCATTCGTGCTTCGTCATTTCTCCTGGTCTTTCTCTTGATCCCTCCCGGGGTCAGTCACGCCGCGGATAATCTCGGAATTCTCGGCGCGCACCCAAAATGGGCGGTTTTGGAAAAGTATCAGGAAACAATTACTCGTGATGATTTTGCCCGATTAATCCAGGACGTTTATTGCACCCACGGGTTCGCTCCGGATTTGATCGAAATAAACGAGGGGACCGCGCGGATTTTGATGAATCGCCAGTCGCAAGAGTTCTTCACGTTGCGGTTTGCAAAGAATGACGCTGCGCGCAATCCCGTGCCGCGCCTTTGGCGGACGGCGAAATCTTTGCCGTCCGCAAAATTGGAAACACGGCTCTCAGGTTTGAGAATCGCGCTCGATCCGGGTCATCTCGGTGGAAAATGGGCAAAGATGGAGGAGCGCTGGTTCCAGGTCGGGAACAGCGCGCCGGTGGAAGAAGGCGATCTGACTCTGCGTGTGGCGCGGTTGCTGGCGCCGCGACTGCGAAAATTGGGCGCGAGAGTTTTCTTCGTCCGGAACAACAGCGAGTCGATTACGCCAAAACGTCCGGACGATTTTCGGGAGCTCGCCAGAAAAATTCTGATTAAAAACGGCGTGCCGCATCCGCGCCCGGATGTTCTTGATCCAAATGATCCTGAAAAAGAGCAGACGATTCGCTGGCAGAGCGAAATTTTATTCTACAGGTATAGCGAGATTCGCCGACGGGCGGCCGTCGTGAACTTCAAGCTGCATCCCGATTTGGTGCTTTGCTTGCATTTCAACGCCGAAAGCTGGGGCGATCCCCAGAACCCGACGTTGATCGACACCAATCATCTGCATCTGCTCGTGAATGGTTCGTATCTGCAGGACGAGCTCGAGTTGGACGATGAGCGATTCGAGATGATCCGGCGACTTCTGAGCCGCGCGTACGACGAAGAATTGCCACTCGCTGACACCATTGCCGGCGCGATGGCGCGCGAGATCGGTTTGCCGCCCTATGAATATCCCACCGCGAACAGCACAACGAAAGTCGGCGCGAGCGGTTATGTTTATGCGCGCAATTTGCTCGCAACGCGCCTTTATCGTTGTCCGGTCGTTTATTGCGAGCCGTACGTCATGAACAGCAACGACGCCTTCGCTCGCATTCAGGCCGGTGACTACGAAGGAATGCGCAACGTTAACGGCGTGCAACGCAAAAGCATTTTTCGCGAATATGCCGACAGCGTGGCGGATGGCTTGGTCGAGTATTACTGGGGGACGAGGGGTAAGGGCGATTGACTCAAATCGCCGACTGCTGGTGGGGCGACGCTCTGCGGAGCCGTCGAAATATTTTCCATCGCAGTTCGTCGGCTCGACAGAGTCTCGCCCCACCAATTAAAGGCTCGCCATCGCTTCGCGGATATCATCAAGCGTGACGTCGCTCGAAAGGTGTGCCGATCCGATGCGTGGCGCGACCACAAACCGAATGTTTCCGCCGTCGAATTTTTTGTCGTAAGGCAGCGCCTCGAAAATCTTTTCGCGTGGGAAATCTCTTGGCAATTGCGTCGGTAAATCGAATCGCCGCAGAAGATCAACAATCGCGTCGCGCTGATCGCGCGGTAGCCCTGCTTTTTTAATCGAGATGGCGCACGCCGCGACAATTCCGAGGCTTACTGCTTCGCCGTGCAGAAATTCCTGATAATTGCCAGCGCGCTCGATGCTGTGACCAACAGTATGTCCGAAATTAAGAATCGCTCGCTCGCCGGTGCGATCACGCTCGTCTTTCGCAACGATCTTCGATTTTATCTCGATGTTGCGACGGATCAGCGATTGTAGGGCAAGCGCATCGCTTGTCTTCTTTTCTTTCAACGCCGCGAACATTTCCGCGTCCGCGACGACCGCGTGCTTGATGACCTCGGCGAATCCCTGATTGAATTCGCGCCGCGGCAGCGTTCTTAAAACATCGACGTCATCAATCACGAGCGATGGATGATGCACTGCGCCAATCAAGTTTTTCCCTACCGCTGTGTTGACTCCGGTCTTTCCGCCGATTGAGCTGTCCACCATCGCGAGCAGCGTGGTGGGAATCTGTACATGCGGAATGCCGCGATGATAAATCGCCGCGACGAATCCCGAAATGTCGCCAATCACGCCACCCCCGAGCCCGATAAGAAATGATTGCCGATCTAACCCGGCGGCGACCATCTGATCGCAAATTGCGCCAGCTTGCTCGAGGGTTTTCGATTCCTCCCCTGCCGGAATCGTGATCAAAGTCGACTGAAATCCCGCTGACGTTAAACTTCGCTTGGCGCGATCGCCGAAGAGAGGCGCAACATTGCTATCCGAAATAATTGCGCAGGTTTTGCGAGGGAGGTATTTGCGCGCGCGCTCCCCGAGTTGCCGAAGCAAACCCGAGCCGACGAGCGCCGGATAGCTATGTGCGGCGCCAGAGATTTTCAGAACGGATTCCAACGAAGGTACCCGTCCGGATCGTTGGCCGTGGCCACGTTGTTGGTGAACGTCGTCCAAGACATGGTCTCAGAGTGCCAGTCCGCGAAGAGCGCGTTAATTTTTTGGCGGCTGCCGTGCGTACCGCCTATCGCGACTCCACCTGGGTTGCTTGTTGCCTGGCCGGCGGCAGTTGCTACAACTGTAGCGCCTGGCACATCGGTAGCCAAGCCTTGAAAAGTTACCGTCGTTCCTGACGCTTGAGCGGAGGCAAATAATATGAAGACCGTAGGTTTGG
>WNGE01012963.1_pt1 | contig 10067 bp, 8 predicted proteins | sample 5400651 | NCBI WGS metagenome assembly WNGE01 (sample SAMN13153370, study PRJNA577476) | soil metagenome | isolation source: 60 cm soil or saprolite under grassland replicate 2 | place: USA:California | collected 2016-06-15 | reverse complement strand
AGCACCCGGCGATCAGGCCGCCGGCGAGCCACGCGACCCAGAAGGGCAGGCCCAGGGTCAGCATCGCCCTGGCGGCCACGAAGCCGCCGACGCCGAACATCGCCGAGTGCCCGAAGCTGATCTGGCCGACGTAGCCGCCGAGCCAGTTCCACGCCAGCGCGGCGGCCATGAACATGAAGGTGAGCCCGACGATGTTGTGGGTGTACTCGCTCAACGGCAGCACCAGCGGCGCCACCCAGAGCAGCACCACGGCCGCGGCGAAGCCCAGCGGGGCGCGCCCCGAGAGCCAGGCCGGCGCGCGCACCCTCCCGCCGGCCCGGCCCCCCGGACCCTCGTGGCTCACCGCAGCACCCGCTGCCCGAGCAGCCCTCCCGGGCGCAGGACGAGCACGACGACCAGCAGCACGAAACCGACCGCCGAGGTGAGGTAGGACGGCACGATGTAGATGGAGAACACCTCCGCGAACGCCAGCACGCCCGCGCCGAGCGCGATCCCCACGACGCTGCCGAGCCCGCCCAGCACGATGATGACGAAGCTCCGCAGCAGCTCGCTGGCGCCGAAGGACGGGTTGAAGGCGAACAGGGTCGAGGCCAGCACGCCGGCGAGCCCGGCGAGCGCGGTCCCCAGCCCAAAGCTCAGGGTGTAGACGCGCTCCACGTCGATGCCGACCAGCGTGCAGCTCTCGGAGTTCTGCGCCACCGCCCGGATCGCCTTGCCCCAGTAGGTGCGTGTCAGGAACAGGTGCAGCGCCAGCAGCGCGACCAGCGAGATGCCGAACACCGCGACCCGGTTCACCGAGTAGCTGGCGCCGAGGATGGTCACCGACGCCGTGGAGTAGCGCGTGCGGATCGCCTGGTCGTTGCCGGTGAACAGCAGGTAGGCGAGGTTGCGGATGATCAGCCAGACGCCGAACAGCAGCAGCAGCGACTGCACCGCTCCCGCCGGCCCGCGCGGCAGGAACCGCACCAGCAACCGGTAGATCGCCACGCCGACCAGGAAGAACACCACCAGCGCGACCGGGATGGAGAGGTACGGGTCGACGTGGAACCTGGTGAACAGCTGCCAGGCCAGGTAGGCGGCGGCCATGAGGATGCCGCCGTGCGCCACGTTGACGATCCCCAGCACCCCGTAGATCAACCCCAGGCCGTACGCCATGGCGGCGTAGAACCCGGCCAGGAGCACCGCCGAGACCGCGAGGGTGAGCGCCTCCCCCATGCGTCAGCCCTTGCAGGTCGGGTTGGGCGCCACGCCCTGACCGGTGGCGACATCGGCCGGGAAGATGATCGGCGAGGTGCCGTCGGGCAGGTTCTGCTGCACGACGAACGGGTAGCTGGCCTGACCGCCGCTGGCCGCCGGGAAGCTGAGCGTGCCGCCGGGCAGGATCGAGTCCATCTTCAGGTTGGCCAGCGCGTCGCGGACCTTCTGCTTGTCCACCGAGCCGGCCTTGGAGATGGCCGCCAGCAGCGCACGCGCGGCCTCATAGGAGGTGGCCTGGTACCACTCGGGGTCGGTGCCGTACTTCGCCTTGAAGGCGTCGACGAACGCCTTGTTGAAGCCCTGGTTGCCGAGCTGTTTGTTCCACCACACCGCCGACAGGATGTAGTTGACGCCCGCCGCGCCGAGGGCGGTGCGCGCGTCGACCTCCGAGCCCCTGGCGCCGTAGGTGAGCAGGTCGGCCTTGGCGCTGCGGACCTTGCTCAGCAGGGCGGAGAAGTCCTTGCCGTCGAGCTCGAAGGACTCGTCGACCACGATCTGGTACTTCCCGGGGTGCGCTTTGACGAAGTCCTGGACCCCCGTGCGGAAGTCCTTACCGTGGGAGGTGTTCTCCCAGACGAGGGCCACCCGCGCCGGCTTGTGGAGCTTCCCGGCGCTCTGCTCCTGGTCGATCCAGCCCATCTCGGTGGTCGCCAGGTTCTCGACCGGGGCGAGCGTTCCGAAGATCCACTTGTAGCCCTTGCTGTAGATGGACGTCGCGGCGCCGCCGCCGTTGACGTAGGGGATCTGGCTCTGCTCCGCCACGGTGGACTGCGCCTCCACCAGCGGGGTCGAGTAGGTCCCGAGGAAGAAGTTCACCTTGTCCTGGGTGATCAGGCGCTGCGCGAGGTTGACCGCCTTGGCCTGGTCGGTGGTGTCGTCGAGCAGCTTCAGCTCGACGGGGACCTTCTTCCCGCCGATGTCCACGCCTCCGGCGCGGTTCGCCAGGTCGATGGCCAGCTCATAGCCTTGTCTCTGCTTGCCACCCGCCTTCGACTCCGTTCCGGTCAGCGGCAGGGTCGAGCCGATGACGATCTTGTCCGGGATGGCGTTCGAGGCCGTCGACGCCTTGGTGCCCTGATTCGGCGCGCACGCCGCGACGCCGAGCACGACGAGCAGAGCCAGGGCTGACAGGCGACCGACGCGTCCACGTGGTGCGCGGTTCACGGCGATTCCTTTCCGGGCGCAGCCGCATCCATCGTCAGGGCGACGTCACCAGCGAACCCGGCGGGGGGTGCGCGAAAGGACCGGCCGTGCAGCGCCCGGACGAGCCACGACGTTGAGGACCCAGTTGGGCGGGGCGGGGCAATTGCGAGAGCGGCGAATTCCTTGCTGACTGCCTCGTGCGGTTGGGCCAGTGGATCAGCCACTGATTGAATAATGAACTAACTCTGCTCGTCAACAGCGCCACCGCGGGCGGGAACGGCCGGGCGGCGCCTGATGGCGACCGCGGCGCGAGCGGCTACACTCCTCCCATGAAAGCAAGCCGGCGGGGGACGTTGCTCGCGTCGCTGCCTCCGAACCTCTCCTACCAGCGGCCCAAGGGGGAGCAGCTCCAGGAGATCCTGGAGGGGTTCATCGCCAACCTGGACCCCGGCACCAGGCTCCCGTCGGAGCGGGTCCTGGCGGAGCGCTACGGCGTCGCCCGGGCCACGGTCACCCAGGCGATCGACGAGCTGGCCGGCAAGGGGCTGGTCTACCGGGTCCACGGCAGCGGCACCTTCGTGGCGGAGCCGAAGTTCCGGCAGCCCCAGACGCTGACCTCCTTCACCGAGGACATGCTCGCCCGCGGCATGACCCCCGGCTCGATCGTGCTGGCGCGGGAGGTCGCGCCGGCCAGCGCGGTGATCGCCCGGCACCTCCAGGTCGCCCACGAGACCGCGGTGGTGCAGATCGAGCGGGTCCGCACCGCCAACGGCGAGCCCATGGCGCTGGAGCGCTCGTACCTGCCTGCCAGCCGCTTTCCCGGGCTGGAGGAGGCCGACCTCACCGACGTGTCGCTCTACACCCTGCTGGCCGAGCGCTGGGGCGTGCGGGTCGCGGCCGCCGACCAGTGGGCCAGCGCGGTGCGGCTCACCGAGGAGGAGGCCGAGATCCTGGGCGTGGACGCGGAGCAGCCGGCGCTGCTGTTCCAGCGGGTCACCCACGACCCGTCCGGCAACATCATCGAGTACGTGCGCTCGTTCTACCGTGGCGACCGCTACGAGGTGCACCACCGGCTGGAGCGCATCGAGCAGGCCCCGCCGCCGGCCGCGGGATCCTGAGGCGGCGCCAGCGGTTGGGAAGGTAGCCGATGGCGGCCATTGGCGCGTGGAGGCGATGCGCGATTGCCCCGCAGATTCCCTGACGAGAACTCGATCGACATGTGCGGGAAGATCGACTGCTAATGGGGATTCGCGCTAATCTGATTTCACGTCCAAGGCCTCGACCACTCCCGTCCGCTCCCGCCCTATCGAGGGAGGTGAAGTGTCGTGGCGCTCTTGAAGCGACGGTTCGCTCGCATCGCTCTCCTGCTCGGTTCCCTTGCGGCCCTTGTGGCTGCCGCGGGTGCCGGCAGCAAGTGGCACTAGCGGTCGCTGAAGCGCGACCGGCCTGACCGACTTCGCCCCGGGCTCGACAATGCCGGGGCGAAGTGGTGTGCTATCGGTCCCTGTCCCAACTCCCAGGGGTCGAGGGCAATGACCGGTCGTCCCCGCTGGTCGGCAATTGGCGGTTACCTCGTCGCCGTGACGGTAGCTGGCAGCACCATTTTGCTCGCGCTCGGGATCAATGGCGGGGCGGGGGCGCTCCTCCACATGCCGCCGGTCTTCTGGCTGCTCTGGCTGTTCATGCTGGTGGGCGAGATCCGCTACATCGTGCTGCCACGCAGCGGGGACATGGAGGAGATCACCACAACGCCCTGCCTCTGCCTTGCCCTGCTGCTCGGCTGGGGTCTGGCGCCGACAGCGCTGGCACTGGCGGCCAGCTCGATCGCCAGCGATTGCTTCCACCGCAAGGCTCCGAAGAAGGTCGTGTTCAACGCCGCGCAGTACGCCATCGCGCTGGCGGCGGGCGGGGCGGTGCTGCTGGTGCTCGGGGTGCGGCCGCCGTTCGAGGTCGCCCAGCTTCCCGCCTTCTTCGTCGCCGCGGCGACCTATCTCCTCGTCAACAAGACGCTGGTCGGCATCGTCGTGGCCATGCACCAGCAGGCGCGCATCGACCTGCGGCTGTGGCGGGGCTCCGGTGTGGACATCCTGCCGAAGGCGATCATGGTCGCGATAGCCCCGCTGGTGCTGGTGGTCACCGAGCGCAGCGTCGCGCTGGCGGTGCTGCTGCCGCTGCCGATGATCGGCGTGCACCTGGCCTGCAAGGCGGCGATCGACGCCGAGGCCAACCGCGCCGCGGCGGACGCCGCGGTGGCGGCCGCGCGGGTGATCGCCGCGGAACAGGCCCGGCTCGCCCAGGCGGAGCAGGCGGTCGCCCGCCGGCTCCAGGAGAGCGAGCGCCTCAAGGAGAACCTGCTCGCCACGGTCTCGCACGAGCTGCGCACGCCACTTGCCGGCGTCCTCGGCGCCATCGCCACGCTGGACCAGCGTGGCCACCTGCTCACGCCGGAGCTCCAGGGCGAGTTCATCGCCATGGCCGCGCGCCAGGGCAAGCGGCTGCGGGAGCTGATCGAGGACCTGCTGCTGGCCGCCACGCTCGAGCAGATCCCGAGCGAACGCGTGCCGGCCCCGCCGGTCGACGCCTCGGGCCTGGCCAGGCAGGCCTGCGAGGCCGCCAGGCGGGCCGACCCGAACCAGCCGATCGTGGCGTCGCTGGACGGCTCGCTGCCGGTGCGCGCGGCGCCCGACGCGGTGCTCCAGGTGCTGACCAACCTGCTCGACAACGCCGCCAGGCATTCGCCGGACGCGGCCGCGATTCGCCTGGAGGCGCGCCGCCAGGGAGCCCACGCGCTGATCGCGATCCAGGACGCCGGCCCTGGCGTGCCCCTGGCCGAGCGGGAGCGGGTCTTCGAGCGCTTCATCCGGCTCGACGACGGGGGCGCCACGCGCCGAGGCGGCGGCGTCGGGCTGGGCCTGTACGTGGCCCGCCGGCTCGCCCGCGCCCAGGGCGGCGACCTGCGGATCGCCGAGCCGGTCGGCGTGGAGGCCGGGGCCCGCTTCGAGCTGCTGCTGCCCCTGGCCGCCGAGCCCGGCCCGGTCGCGCTGCTGCCCGCCGGGGAGGTGATCGGCCCGGCGTGCGAGCCCGGAGCGGCCCCGCTCGGTGAAGCGGCGCCGCCGGTCGCTCAGGCGTAGAGCCGGTCGATGTCCTTGGCGTACTTGTGGAGGATCACCCGGCGCTTGAGCTTGAGGGTGGGGGTGAGCTCGTCGCTCTCCACGTCCCACTCGTCTGGCAGGACCGCGAAGCGCTTGACCTGCTGGGCGCGGGAGACCTGCTCGTTGGTGGCGTCGACGGCGCGCTGGACCTCCGCGATCACGCGCTGTTCGGCGGCGAAGCGCTCCAGGGTGGTGTAGGGGATGCCGTGCTCCGCCGCCCAGCCGGGCGCGACCTCGCCGTCGAGCACGATCAGCGCCGCCGGGTAGGGCTTGCGGTCGCCGACCACGCACACCTGCGCGATCAGCGGGTGCCCCTTGAGCAGGTTCTCGAGGTTGGACGGGGAGATGTTCTCGCCGCCCGCGGTGATGATCAGCTCCTTCTTGCGGTCGACGATGCGCACCCAGCCCTCCTCGTCGAGCTGGGCGATGTCCCCGGTGTGCAGCCAGCCGTCCTCGTCGAAGGTCTCGGCGGTCTGCTCCAGGTCCTTGTAGTAGCCGGCGGCGACGTTGCCGCCGCGGAGCAACAGCTCGCCGTCGGGCGCCAGGCGGATCTCCACGCCAGGCAGCGGCGGCCCCACTGTGCCGACCTTCAACCTGTCACGGAGGTTGAGCGTTGCCGGGGCGGTCGACTCGGTCAGCCCGTAGCCCTCGCGCAGCGGCACGCCGAGCGCCAGGAAGAACTCCATCACGTCGTCGGCCAGGGGCGCGGCGCCGCTGAAGGTGACGTGACACTGGTCGAGGCCGATGCGCTCGCGGACCTTGGCGTACACCAGCCGGTCGAACAGCGCACGGCGCAGCCGGAGTCCGAGCGGCACCGGCTTGCCGGCCTGCTCGAGCCGCACCACCCGGCGGCCGGTCTCGATGGCGCCGAGCGCGAGCTTGCGCCGGCGCTGGTTGGGCTCGGCGGCCAGCGCCGCCATGATGCCGGCCTGCGCCTTCTCCCACAGGCGCGGGACCGCCACGAAGCTGAACGGCCGCACCTCCGGAAGGATCTGGATGATGCTGTTGAGGTCGGCGCAGAAGTACACGCACGAGGGCTTCCACAGGCCGACGTAGTGGCCGCTGAGCCGCTCCAGGCTGTGCGCCAGCGGCAGGTACGACACGTACTTGGTGCCCGGCACCCAGCGGGGGTCGTCGGCCCAGCGGTCGACCGATGCGGACGTCCAGAGGGCGTTGTAGTGGGTGGTCATGACGCCCTTGGGCGGCCCGGTGGTCCCGGAGGTGTAGAGCACGGTGGCCAGGTCGGTGGGCTGGACCTTCCGCCAGGCCGCCTCGAAGCGGTCGGCGGCTCTCGCCAGGGCCTGCCGCCCGCTGGCCACCAGCCCGTCCCATGCCGAGACCCAGGGATAGTCGGCGAAGTCGCCGGCGTCCTCCAGCAGCACCACGTGGCGCAGCGACGGCAGCTCCGTCTTGACCTTCTCCCAGCGCTCCATGAACTCGCGGCCTTCGACCACCGCCACCTTGGCCTGGCAGTGCTCGGCGACGTAGGCGATCTGCTCGGGGGCCAGCGTGTTGTAGAGCGAGACCGGCGTCGCGCCGAGATGCACGGCGGCCAGGTCGGCGATCAGGTGCTCCGGCCGGTTGCGGGACATGATCGCCACGAAGTCGCCCCGCCCGACGCCGAGCGCGTCCAGGCCCATGGCGACCTCGGCCACGCGCTCCCGGTACTGGCGCCAGTTGAGCTGCCGCCAGCCGCCGTCCTGCTTCCAGGCCAGCGCCGGCAGGTCACCGTGGACGCCTGCGTTGCGTTCGAGGATCGTGCAGAGCGTCTGCCCGTTGACCTGGGTGTCGATCGCGGCGCGCTCGGCGGCGACGTCGGCTCCCCGCATGCTGGCCTCCCTTGTCGACCGTCGTGGATCTCAGCGTTGCACGACCCGTAGGCTACCGTTGGTAACACACATGAGAGCATCCGCGGGCCGCCCGTTCAAGCATTCGCCGCCTCGGCGTCGGGTAGCATGCGGACCATGTCGCAGCTACCGATCACCGAGCCCGCCGAGACCAGGATCAGCGAGCCCGACGGCTCCAGCGAGGCGCTGGAGGGAGCCAGCACGCGCGAGGAGCTGACCGCGGTCGCCGCCCGCTTCCCGACCTGCCTGGCCGCCTGGGCTGCCCTGGGCGAGGACGCCCTCGCGGACGGCCACCCGGTGCAGGCCTATGCCTACTTCCGCGTCGGCTACCACCGCGGCCTCGACCGCATCCGCCGGGCCGGTTGGCGCGGCAGCGGCCGCGTCCCCTGGGCGCACGAGGGCAACCGTGGCTTCCTCCGCTCGCTCCGGGGGCTTCACCTGGCCGCCGCCGCGATCGGCGAGCGCGACGAGGACGAGCGCTGCGCCCAGTTCCTCGCCGACCTCGCTCCGGACGCTCCCACGGAAGGTTCCTGAGCACGCCGACCCGGGCCGGGGCGCCTGCGGCCGGGCGCCGGCCGGGGCTCAGGCGGTGCCGTCGCGCAGGGCCCGCTCCACGCCGGTCAGCAGGCGCTCGTCCTCCAGCTTGCCGCCGGCGTCGACGTGTGCCTGCACGATCGCGATGATCCGATTGGCCAGCAGGGCCTCCTCGCCGGGCGTCCGGTGGCCGGGGGTGGCTTCCGCGCGTCCCTCGTCGCTGGCCAGCTTGCTGAGCTGGCGCCGCCAGTTCGAGAAGCTGGACTGGTCGACCGACCACGCCGAAGCGCCCGCGTGGCGGCTGATCCCGACGCGCGCCGTCTCCAGCCAGCCGATGTCGCTGTCGGGGAAGGTCGCCACGTGGATCGGCTTGCCGCCCATGTCCGCCACCACCGGGCTGGGCTCCTCCAGCAGCAGCTCGCGCTGCTCTGGCGTGTAGACCTGGGGGAGCCCGATGTCGAACTGCTCGACGCAGGCGTCCCAGGGAACCCCGGCGGCGGCCGCCTCGGCCCGGGTCGGGACGCTGGTGAAGCCCAGCAGCGCGTCCGGCTCGCGCTGGCGCACGCGCTGGGTGAACGCCACGACCTCCTCGGCCGGGGTCTCGAATTGCAGCTCCGCCACGTAGAGCGGTCGGCCAGGCGCGATATCGCAGAGCATGTCGGCGGCGCCGAGGCCGTCCACGCTCGCCGGCGGGCCGAGCCACGTCCACGGGACCACCGAGGGGCCGCGCGCCGACGCCCACCGTCTGAAATTGGCGGCGTAATCGAAGGCGTCACATCCCGGGCTGGAGCCGCTGGCGCAGCGAACGAACACCGCGTCCAGGCCGAAGATCGAGCGCGGGCCGCAATGCCAGACCCAGGCCGCCGTCCTGGGAATGCCGACCTGGCCAGACATCACGAGCACCACCACCCGTTCCGCCGGTTCGCAGCAGTCTCCTGGCAATCGTACGGCACGGCAGGCGGCACCCAAAGGAAATCGCCGGGAGCGCACACGGTGGGCATGCGCTCCCGGCGACCATCGCTGTCACCTGATCAATCTGTCGATTGGTCGAGTCGTTGAGAGATCGCGTTGTCGATGATCAGCGTCGGCGTGGTTCGCCGGCGGCGGTCATGGTCGCCAGGACCTGCTCGACCCCGTGCGCCGGGTAGCGGCGGTGACCGCCTGGGGTCAGGATGCTCGGGAGCTTCCCGGCCTGCGCCCAGGCGAGCACGGTGCGCGCGCTGACCTGGAGCCGGCGCGCGACCTCGGTGGTGCGGAGCAGTACCTCGATGTCATCGCTCGCCGGTGCCGCTGCGTTGGGACGGAACGGCTCGTACGCGCGAGGCGGTTGCCAGTCGCGCACGGTCCGGTAGGGTCCGGCACGGCCGACCTGATTGCGTGCAGTTACCACGATTGCCTCCCCTCTGGGTGGCGGGTCGTTCACGGAGCGTGCCCGCTTGCCACCCGAAGCGAGCTACGTCCGGCTCGTACGACTTCGACGATATGGCGGGGAAGATTGCACCTGGCGACCCCCAATGTCCAGATGACCAATAAAACGCCCATCTCTACCATCACCGACAGCTCGTAGGATTCTGCGCAGCCCAACGCGCCGCACGGGGCTGCCGATGGGCGGTCCCGCGCGGGGTTGGGAGCGCGGCGCGGAAGCGTTTGCTGGCCTGCTGTTATGCTTGCCCGGTATGGGGCGAGCGCCTCGGGCCCGCCCCCTCCAGATCCCAGCATTTCCAGTAGGTAGGTGAACCGACGGTGGAACCCGAGCGATACGACCCGCAGCAGGTCGAGCCGAAGTGGGCGGCGGCATGGGAGGAGCAGGCGCTCTACCGGGCCGACGAGAGCGACACCACCCGGCTGCGGTTCTACGCACTCGACATGTTCCCGTACCCGTCGGGCGACCTGCACATGGGGCACCTGGAGGCCTTCTCGGGCGGCGACGTGATCGCGCGGTTCAAGCGCCAACAGGGCCACAACGTGCTGCACCCGATCGGTTGGGACGCCTTTGGCCTGCCCGCGGAGAACGCCGCCATCAAGCGCGGCGTCCACCCCAAGACATGGACCTACCGCAACATCGAGGCCCAGCGCGCGACCTTCCGGCGGCTGGGGACCTCGTTCGACTGGTCACGGACGTTCAACACCTGCG
>WNGE01012011.1_pt1 | contig 10067 bp, 9 predicted proteins | sample 5400651 | NCBI WGS metagenome assembly WNGE01 (sample SAMN13153370, study PRJNA577476) | soil metagenome | isolation source: 60 cm soil or saprolite under grassland replicate 2 | place: USA:California | collected 2016-06-15 | reverse complement strand
CAGTTCGGGCCGTGGCATCTGGCCGATCGAATGGCTTCCCCGAACAAGGGCGAAGCAACGGGCACCGAGCTCCATGACGCTTTTGCCATTCGCTATCGCGTGCTCTAGGCCATCTACGCATCATTCAATCAGCAAGAGCCCACGCTTCTTGTCGCCGTCGAGCGTATTTACGGCGGCGAACAGGCGCGTACGCTCGACCAGCCATGGTTGGAAGTCCGAATTGACGTCAAGGATGAACACCAGGTCCTCATTTTCGAGATAGCCGCCGATCGGCGAATGATGTCCGACGCCGGCCCCAAATATTCGCTCGCGGCTGAAATTCACGATGTAACGTCGGGCCGGATCGTTGGAGCGGCGTAGATGTTCGCGAAACTGTTCTTCGCTGAGGTCTCGCAGGAGTGTGATTTTCCGGCTCGTATTGGCCCGCGCGACATCGGCCAGCTCGTCCAGCGTAAGACCCATAATACACACGCCAGTCCAACACCGGTCCGTGCGGGTAAGCACCTTGCCCTCAGTACTTGCCGCCTCTCCCAGCGACCGATACGCGTTGGCAACGGCAGCCGGCCCGCAACGCGACCCATTTGACTGCCAGCTAAGTTGCCGGTTGAATGTGGTCGCCACCGGCAAGCGCCACGCGCGCTCCACAAGCTCCGGCGTGCGTGTCACCGAAGACGCGATGGCCTGTGGCGACACCTTGGACTGTCCGACGACCAGAGCCCCGGCACCGAACAGACCTGCAGCCACGACAATACCAACAATACTGATGTAGTGTCTGCGCTTCATGCGTCTGGACCTTCAGCAGGAGGACAATCACCCACCCGAGTCGGTCTCCGGGTTATATCGTCTGAGTGCACCTTGTTAGCCACATGTCGAAAAAATCCATGGCGCATGTCCGCTCAGGGGTCATTGGCGCTGTTTCGAGCGTCAGCCGACCACTTCTGATCTGCCCCGGTCAACAGACATTCCCGGCATACTTCGGCAGGTCTCAAACCTGCCACTTCCGGACTCATGCACCGCGGCAAATCGGACGCTGCCGGAGCTTCAGCCCTTCACCTTGCACGTGACGGGGCCGTTATCGAGCATCAGCTGGTTGCCGCCCGCATCGGTCACGATCTGCCCGCTGTAGACGCCTTTCGCCTTGTCGAGTTGCGCCGAGATGACGATCCGCAATCGGGTCTTCTCCACCTCATCCATGGCGACCAATAGCAGATTGTTGTCTCGAAAGCTGAAGCGCGTGACCTTGGAGGAATAGTCAAACTCGATCGGCGGCAAGCCGCCGAGCTTTTTCGGTACGTCGAAGGTGAGCTCCTGGCCTTGGGGATAGGTGCAGGTGATCGATTTCGCGACTGCTGCGGTCGCGTGAACGGCGCATAGCAAGGTGAGACAGACGACCGGGATGCGTTTCATGGCAAGACTCTGGAAGCGAGATACCTGCATCTGTCGCACCTAACTGGCGATGCGTTCAAGTGAGCTCGCCGAGAGCCTGGAAGCGAATGCGCAAAACGCAATGTCCCATCGGGGTAAAAAGACACTGTTTTGATCGCGTGCCAGCTGCTTCCGGTCTGCTCCGATAAACAGGCATTGTCGGTATCAATCGGGAGTCTTAAAGGTGCCAGAAGCGGCGCTACCGGAGCGGCAGCGCTCGGCGCAAAGCGGACGTTTACCGCGATGCTGATATGTGCCGAGTGCACAAAGCCCGAGGTGCACACACAGAAGCCGTGAACGACGAACAAGGTCGGGGCGACCTTTTCGTAGCAGCAAATAGCCGATCAACAGTCCCGCTAAAACTGCTCCCTCTTACGCGAGCAGAAGATCTCCGAAATGAGCTTCGAACACGTGGAACGCGCCATGCAAGCTGCGGGATTCGTTGCCTGGCGTTTCAGCGAGTCCGGTCTCAAAGTTTTGTATTGCCGCGGCAGCGAGGAGCTGTTGTTCGGCTGGGGGAAGTGTTGTTTGGAGATACTTACTTTCATCCGGCGTAGTTTCGATCTTGCCGAGAATGCCCAATGTGGCAAACCCCTCATAGAGAAGTGCTTCGGGGTCCTTAGCGAACAGCGCAGGTTCTGACTGCGTCAGCGCATACATGCCCTCCAGCAGCTTCGCGTCTGCATCGAAAGTCTGCGGTAGGGTTGCAGTGGCATCTTTCAAATGCTGATACACGAGATCGTGCGTATAAAACAGCTGATCGAGATCGTCTTTTGGAGGATGAGCGAAGTAATCGGCTGTTCCGAACTCGGGAGTCCTCCCGCCTTCCTCGCCGGCAGAATAGTTCGGACCCCCATAGTTTCCGTAACTCGGAACGGGAATGCCATCCTGTGTGGAAGGCAGTACCGAGTTCGGATCGAACCGTATCGTCACGTCCCAGTTGATGTACATGGATGCCTCCTATGCGGCGTATGGTACTATTTTGCAGCCAATGGTTTTCCTTGATGTTGAACAATGAGGTGTGACTCGCTACTCGCCGCTCGCGCGGACACCGCGCGGCGTATCGCCGAAGCGTGAACGGAACGACCTGTTGAAGTGCGATATATCAGAAAAGCCGGCCTCCAAGGCGATGTCGATGACGCGAAGCCTGTTTTCACTCGGCTCGGTCAACAGCGCGAAAGCACGCTGCAGACGCAGTTCGTTGACGTGGGATGTGAATGATATTCCCGCGCTCTCTAGTAGTCGCTGAACATATCGGGGCGAGATGCCTTGCTGCAGCGCCAGCGCACCCACAGTGAGCCCCGGGTCCTGAAAGCGTGCGGCAATATTGTCGACCAAGGCGCGTAAACGGACAGCCATGACGCCACTTGAACTGCTCTCGCCGATGTTGCCGTGGCAAGAGACTGTGATTGCAAGCACGTCGATCACATGCCTGCGGATGGCTTCGCAGAGTTCGGCAGAGGTCCCTAGCCGACTACGTTCCACTGAGCGGAGATAGCAACGTAGCAATCGCATCGCCTCGGATTGTCGCGGAAGTCGGTGCATCACGGCCTCGGCGAGGCGAGCATCATGCGAGCGAAGATCGGAGAGATTCACGGCCAAATATTGCACCTTGCTCCGTGAGCCAATGCTGCCCGTCTCGCACACGTGCATCAGCGTTCCGTCCCCATGTTCAAGCCGGAGGTCGCGATGGCGATGCTCGACATCGAGATTGTCTGACTCCGAAAGGAGCAGCACGAAGTAATCGCGGCCGTCCTTGACTAATTCCTCATCACGAAATGTTCTGCCCGGGCTGTGGCTAAGCCGAACATTGCCTTCGAAGATCGGATTCACTGTAGCATGAAACGGTGTGTCTGAGAGCGGCTCGAAATCAATATCGAGCACCCGGCGAGCGACTTGCCTGCGCCATTCGCGAATCTCGTCGCAACTGATGATCATAGTCGGAAGCCCTTAGCCACCGCGATCTCAGCAATTGATAGAATACAATACTACGCGGTTCTGGTCAATTTTGAGCCGGTTCGGCGGAACTCTTGTTGAGCGCAGATCCAAGTGATCGCGGATCATAAATCATTTCGGAGCAAGTCATGAAATGATCCTTGCCGCACTTCATCATCTTTTATTGGGTCAACCCCGGCGAATCACAACCAAGCCGTGTCGGCGATTTACGCACGGGCAGCTCGCTCGGATGTTCGCGACCGACCAAGAACAAAGCGAACCCGCCTGTTACTCTCGGCGCGTTGTGAATGAGATCACATTGCGTGCCCCATCTCAGGGTTACAAGGCACGAGAGGCAACGGAATTAAGGCCCTTGGCACGAAATAATTCTCCGGCTCCGACGGAGCCATTTTCCATGGCTCATGAAGTTGCCCTAAACAGTCGCCGGATATCATGAGGCGGGGACAAACGATGGGGGTTCGGTCATGTGGACGCTCGTCAATTTTATTTACCGCGAGTATTGCCGGGCACGTCTGGTTGAAATGCGCCAGCTGACGGACGAGTTAGAGGAGTTGGAAACCGCCAAGTATACTTACCTAGATTTTGAGATCGAAACGTTCGAGATTGGGCCTAATCAGTGGCACGTGCGCTTTCGGCGCAACGATGACCAGCCCATTGTAATGGATGGCATGTCGTTCGCCACGTCGGATGTAGGTCTGTCATGGCCGACATTGGATGCCGCCCTGGCAGATGCCTGCCAGCACATCGACCGGATGGGCGGTCGCTCAGGATCCACCCCGCTTGCCTTTTAGATGCGGCACTGAGAGGCGCGGGCCTATAAGTGGCAGCATTGATGGCGAGAAACCAGGAACGGTTCGGAAGCGAGGGGATCGTCGTGTTGACGATGCTTTGCGGTGCTTTTGGCTCCTATGTCGGCATCGATCTGCCTAGCCGTCCCGCTAACAGAGCAATCCCGAGAATGCCGGAAGAATGGAACCCGGGTGACACCGCTCAGCCCGTCAGTGCGGCCGGAACATTCGTTGCCTCGGTTGCGGGGTTTCTGCAATTGGACTGAAGCGGCTCGCGTCACTTGACGCGCATCGCGCCTACAGGAGAGATAGGTGCGGACAAACTCATTTCATACTGTGAAGCATTTTACATCCTTGCGTTCTGGCCCGGCTAAGATTGGCTCAAGCTTCGACCCAACGATGCTGACATAGATTCAGGTGCGGCATGGATTGCCCGAGCTGCGGCAGAGTCAACCCAGAGGGTAAGAAGGTCTGCGGCGACTGCGGCGCGCCGCTATCCTTGCGTTGCCTCGCCTGCGGCGCCGACAATCCATCGGGTAAAAGGTTCTGCGGCGATTGCGGTGCAGCGCTCATGCCGACGGGAGCCGCGCGAGTATCAGCAGCGGCCCGAGTGTCGAGGTCCACCGTGGTGCGGGTCACGGAGCCCTCGACCTTGTCACCCGCGCCAAGTTCTTCCGCCGAGCGCCGCCAGCTCACAGTGATGTTCTGCGATCTCGTCGGCTCGACGGCGCTTGCGACAAAGCTCGACCCGGAAGATCTACGGGAGATCATCGCCGAGTACCGCGATGGCGTGGCGGCGATCGTGCGCAAATACGGTGGCACCATCAGCCGCTACATCGGCGATGGCATGCTGATCCTGTTCGGCCATCCTTCAGCGCATGAGGATGATGCCGAGAGCGCGGTGCGCGCCGCGCTTGAGATCGCCGCCACCGGGCACGCGCCGATCGCCCCACCGGGCCTCGAGATGCGGGTTCGCCTCGGGCTCGCGACCGGTCTCGTCATCGTGGGCGACCTGATCGGCAGCGAGGCCGCCGAGCCGCAGGCGGTGCTCGGCGAGACGCCGAACCTGGCCGCCCGACTGCAAGCGCTCGCCGAGCCGGATGGGGTGGTGATCGCTGAGGACACGCGGCGGCTCATCGGCGGGCTCTTTGATTACGAGGATCTCGGCGCGGTGACGCTGAAGGGCTTCGCCGCGCCGGTGCGCGCCTGGCGGGTACTGCGTGAGGGAACGGCGGAAAGCCGCTTCGAGGCGTTGCACGCGGCGGCGCTCACCCCGTTGGTTGGGCGCGAGGAGGAGCTCGAGCTGCTGGTGCAGCACTGGCAGCGCGCGAGGACGGGCACCGGCCAGGTAGTGTTGCTGGCGGGCGAGCCGGGGATTGGCAAATCGCGCCTCGTCGCAGCTCTCCAGGAGCGTATCGAGGGCGAGCCGCACACTCGCTTGCGGTATTTCTGCTCGCCGCATCATCAGGACAGCGCGCTCTATCCCTTCATTGCGCAGCTCCAGCGAACCGTCGATTTCGAGCGCGAGGACACGCCGGAGGACAGGCTCGACAAGCTGCAGGCGGTGCTATCCCCGGCATTGCCGCCCGACGAGGACGTGGCAATCCTCGCCGAGCTGCTATCGATCCCGACCGGCGAGCGCTACCTGCCGATTGCGCTCACGCCACAGCGAAAGAAAGACAAGACTTTCGATGCCCTGTTTCGGCAGCTTGAAGGTCTGGCGCGGCGACATCCAATCATGATGGTCTTCGAGGACGCGCAATGGATCGATCCGAGCTCGCGCGAGTTGCTGGACCGGACCATTGACCGGGTGGCGACCCTGCCGGTGCTGTCGCTGATCACCTTCCGCCCCGAGTTTCAGTCCGCATGGACCGGAAAGTCACATGTCGGCACGATGGTTCTGAACCGCCTTGATCAGAACGCGGGCGCCGCGCTGATCCGGAGCATGACTGGCGACCGGAGACTGCCGCCCGAGCTCGTCACTGAGATCGCCGAGCGAACGGACGGTGTGCCGCTGTTCGTCGAGGAATTGACCAAGGCTGTGCTCGAAGCGGGTGCTGCCGGGGTCGAGCGGGCCGTCTCCGCTGCGCCGCTCCCGGGGCTCGCGGTGCCGCCCACCTTGCACGCTTCGCTGATGGCGCGGCTCGACCGTATTGGCCCGGTCGCGAAGGAGGTCGCGCAACTCGGCGCGGCCATCGGCCGGGAGTTCTCCTACGATCTGCTCGCCGCCGCCGCGCACCGGAGCGAGAGCGAGCTGCGAGCGGCGCTAGACCGGCTGACGGGTGCCGGGTTGGTGTTTCGGCGCGGCGAACCACCCGACACCAATTTCCTCTTCAAGCACGCATTGGTGCAGGACGCAGCGTACGGCACGCTGCTGCGCGGCCAGCGTCGTGAGCTGCACGCCCGTATCGCCGGCGCGCTGGAGGAGAGGCTCGCGACAACCGCCGAATCGCAACCCGAGATCCTCGCGCACCATTTTGGAAATGCCGGTCTGATCGAGAAGGCGGTTTTCTATTGGCAGGAGGCCGGCGAACGTTCCAAGGCGCGCTCAGCCACGGCAGAAGCGATCAGACAGATGCGGAAGGCGCTCGATCTGTTGTCCCATCTACCGGATACCGCCGAGAGCCAGCGCACCGAACTCCAACTTCAACTGGCAATCGGAGGCGCGCTGATCGCCGCGAAGGGCCATGCGGCCGAAGAGACCGGAACGTCCTACGCGCGGGCGCGCCGTCTCTGCGAGCTGCTGAACGACACGCCGAATCTGCTCAAGGCGTTGTGGGGCGAGTTCGTTCATCACCACGTGCGGGCCGAGACGAAACTATCGCATCGCGCCGCCGAAGAACTGCTCGAGTTGGCCGGACGACAGAACGACAGGGCCGCCTTGGTGGCCGGTCATCGGGCGGTCGGCGACAGTTGGCTCCACCGCGGAGAATTGCGCTTGGCGCGCGCGCATCTCGAGCAGGGGCTCGCATTTTACGATCCCACACAGCATCGATCTCTGACGGTTCTCTTCGCCGAGAACGCCCGCGTGGCGATGCTCTCCTTCCTGTCACTGACGCTCGGGCTTCTGGGCTTCGCCGATCAGGCCCGGGCGCGGAGCAGGGAAGCCCTGGCGGAGGCGCGCGAGCTGTCGCACCCCATCAGCCTCGCATTCGCGTTAAGCGTCGCCTGCCGGCTGTATTTCGTGCTCGACGACCCACGGACCGTGCGCCTGCTGGCGGATGAGCTGATCGCGCTTACTACCGAACAGGGCTTTGCCTTCTTCCTCGCGATGGGAACGGCGTATCGCGGCTGGACCCTGGTCGAGGCCGGCGACGCCGACGCCGGGATGGATCTGCTGCGGCTCGGGATCGAGGGATTCCAAGCGTCCGGCGCGGCGTGGACCCTTCCGTTCTACCTCGCGCAGCTTGCCACGGCGCACGTGAAGACGGGAAGGCCCGAAGACGGGCTCGGCCGACTATTTGAGGCTTTGTCCCTAACCGAGAAATCGGGGGTGCGGTGGTTCGAGGCCGAACTGCATCGGCAACAAGGCGAGCTGTTGCGGACCGCTCATCGGGGCGCCGAAGCCGACGCTGAGGCCGACTTTCGCCGCGCCATCGCAATCGCGCGTGGGCAAGGCGCGAAGCTCTGGGAACTCCGCGCCACCACCAGCCTCGCCAGGCTTTGGTGTGACCAAGACAAGCGCGATGGAGCCCGCGATCTCCTCGCGCCGGTTTACGGATGGTTCACGGAGGGCCTCGACACGCCCGATCTGAAAGCCGCGAGGGCGCTGCTCGAAAACTTGTGTCGATCATAGAACAGCCATCCGGCATTCGGGCATTGAGAGCGCGTCAGCTCCTGGTGCGGAGCGAGCGTCAGCACGCCAGCTTCTTTAGCTCTCGCCCTTGCTGCCAAGTTGGCTTGCCCCTGCACGAGTCGGGAAGCGGCACAAAGCGGAAGTTCGCCGGTGCTCGATCGTCGGCTGTGGGTCAAAAGCGCCGTTTTCACCTTCTGGCGATCACTTCCGATCTACCCCGACAAGCGGACAATTTCACAGTCCGTCAGCATGTCTCAAAGGTGCTAGAACGAGGGGTTCCGCGTCATAGTTCCCTCGTGAGAAAATAGCTTTCTCTTTCAAATTCACGACCTTTTCGCTGCACGTTTTTCTTACGCGGACAGCTGCACGAACGAAGGAACGTCGGAGATGAATTGGGATGAGCAAACATTTTTGAAGGAGAATTCCCCATGGCTTGGCTCTTCCTGCTAGTTGCCGGCCTGTGCGAAATCGGCTGGGCAATCGGCCTCAAATACACGGAAGGATTCACTCGCCTGCTACCCACGATCGGCACAGTCGTCGCCATGGCGGCCAGTATTGGATGCCTCGGCCTAGCCCTTAAGTCGCTGCCGGTCGGTACCGCTTACGCGGTGTGGACGGGCATTGGCGCCATTGGCACTGCAGCGCTCGGTATCTATCTGCCTCATCCTCTCAGGCATCATCGGACTGAAAATCACCTCATAGGCCTTGCGGCGCGATGTGGATCTCACGGAAGGCCAGCGCTCAAAAATAGCTCTCCAACGTGCCGCGCCGCCGGATGTCGAGCGTGGCGCAGTGGAAGGCGCCGCCAAATGCGGCATAGTGCAAGAACTCGCATGGAATTGGCTCGAATCCCCATTTCTCCATCGCACGCATTGTTCCCATATGATGCGGATCGACGATGACGCGTTTCTCGTCCACCATTAGGACGTTCATGTTGAGCCATTTCCCGCATAGGGAAGTGATCTTGAGCATACGATCGGCGATCGGGTCGGGCTCCGGGGCCACAAGGATGTCCCATTTTTTCAAGATGGCCGGGAGACGGTCGACGTCTATGTATTCGGGATTGATCAGAATCTTGCCGGGCCCAAGCGGCAATATGGTGGTATCGATGTGCATCGGATTGGGATTGCGGCTCTTGATCTCATGAATGCGATAACCGTCCCCTAGATGGCGACGCAGCCATTCAATACCGGACGCATTGGTTACGTTGCTGCGGGTCACGAACAGGTCACGCCCGCATCGAAAGAAATCGGCGGCGTCGAAGACCGGTTCGAATTCAGTCAGGATATATGAGATCGGCTCGCCTTTTTCGGGGACGCGAAACTTTGCATCGAACAGTTCGTTCGTCAGTTGCGGCCTGGGCGCGGCGGTCCAGCGCGCGCCACGCCGGAAATAGTCCTTCAGGATCGGACGATAGGATTGCGTCTCGAAGTAGCGACACGGCCAAGCCATCGGCGTTTCGATTATTTCGTCGCCTATCACGAGCATGCTGTCGCGCGGACAGGAATTGCAGAACCCGTGCGAAGACCATTCCGGCGTGCCGAAGCGCTTCTTGTGGTCAACCGGTTCCGGCCGCGTTACCACGATGCCCAGCGACTGTAACAGCGCAACAAAGCCATCAAGCTCCCGCTGTGCCGGTTCGATCATGATCTTTGGATAGTGGAAGCCTGCGAGCAGTGACTGGGCCCGCGCAGCGATGCCCGGAATGTTGCAGGTGACAACCGGATGACCGGACGGGATGGTCGCACCGTCGAGCCTTCCGACGATCACTTCCTCCAGCGGATCCCACTCGTTGTGCGAGCTCACTGGAGAAACGTGCCCCGCTGGGGCGGCGTCCGGGCCGACAGTGCGCGTGATCATGTCCATTGCAGGAGGCCTTTGAGGGCTACAACGGTCGCGCGTGTTGGAGGTTCCGACGGAAGGCGGGTCTGTGTGGCAGGCTATGAGTTGGCGTAATCCAAGACCGGGGGCTCGTATGCGTTAGATCGAAAGACCGGAGCCGCTTGCCAATTCGACTGAGACGGTCGCACCTGGCATTAGAGTCAAAGTGTCAGGGACAAAAGCGGCGTTTTAACCGTGCGCCGCTCACTTCCGGTCTTCCC
>WNGE01017090.1_pt1 | contig 10068 bp, 9 predicted proteins | sample 5400651 | NCBI WGS metagenome assembly WNGE01 (sample SAMN13153370, study PRJNA577476) | soil metagenome | isolation source: 60 cm soil or saprolite under grassland replicate 2 | place: USA:California | collected 2016-06-15 | reverse complement strand
GCTCACGCAAAGACGCAAAGCCGCTAAGGTCCAGAGATGGAATTGTACTTTTGGACTGAAATACCTTCTTTGCGCCTTGGCGCCTTTGCGTGAAAAACTCTGCTGCGGCTAGTGTCGCAGAAGGGTCACGCAAAGACGCAAAGCCGCTAAGGTTCGAAGATGTATTACTCAATTGGTGAACCTCCGGTCATTTGGCCGCGCCTCTCTTTGCAGCCTTCAATAATTCTTTCGGTGTGATCCCAAGCCGCTGAATGGTTGCGGCGATTGCGGGCCATCGGTCGGTAAGAAACTTCTGCCGTTCCGCCTTCAGCAAAAGATCCCGGGCGCCGCCTTTGACGAACATGCCCAGTCCGCGCCGGGTCTCGACCAATTCTTCGCCCACCAGTTGCTGATAGGCTTTGAGAACGGTGAGGGGATTGACCCGATATTCGGCCGCGACACTGCGCACCGACGGCAGCGGATCGCCTTCGTTGAGCAGGCCGTCGAGAATCATGGCGACGACACGATCCCGTAGTTGTCGATAAATCGGCTGACTGTCGTTCCATTCACTGTCCATCCTGTGTTCCGCCGACTCTCATCTAGTGATATACATAACTATATCACTAACGCACGGGCAAGTCTTTTTTTTAGATTTTTTTATAGCCTTTCGCAGCCCCGCCGGCTGCCCTTTAACAAGCTGTTCGAAAAGTTGTCGCCTCCTTCGCGCCGAAAGAATGATGTAGAGGCGCTTGCGGCTCGTGCGTAAGCTGATCGCGACGATGGCTGGAGCAGGAAAAGAAGCGAGTCACCTGGAAACTGCGCACGTCCTTTTTATCGACGTGGTGGCTTACTCGAAGCTGCTGGTGAACGAGCAGCGAGAGGTGTTACAACAACTCAACGATGTCGTGCGTAGCGCGCCGCAATTCGGCAAAAGCAGTTCGGCCGGAAAATTGATTCGCATTCCCAGCGGAGACGGGATGGCGCTGGTCTTTTTTCAGAGTCCCGAAGAACCTGTGCATTGCGCGATGGAAATTGCCAGAGCGCTCAAGAGTTATCCACACATTCGCCTTCGCATGGGCGTTCATAGCGGTCCTGTCGATCAAGTCACGGACGTAAACGACCAAACCAATGTGGCCGGTGCAGGCATCAACATCGCCCAGCGGGTGATGGATTGTGGCGATGCCGGTCACATCCTCATCTCAGAACGTGTGGCCGACGATCTCGCGCAAGATCGTCTTTGGCAGCCATTGCTTCACGAGTTAGGCGAAATCGAAGTGAAGCACGGCGTGAAGCTTGGGATTGTGAACCTTTACAACGCGGAGCTCGGAAATCCGCAAGCGCCCCAGAGATTGTCGACTCAGGCAGCGCCAGCCAAAGAGCCGCTCGCTTCATCGACTGCTGTTCCCGAAATACCCGAAAAGAGCATCGCCGTCCTTGCCTTCGTTAACATGAGCAATGACCCAGAGAACGAATTTTTCAGCGATGGCATTGCTGAGGAAATCATCAACGCGCTGACGCAAGTCAAAGCGCTTCGCGTGGCGTCTCGGACTTCCTCCTTTGCTTTCAAGGGAAAGAGCGAGGACATCGGCGAGGTCGGACGCAAGCTGAAGGTACACACGGTGCTGGAAGGTAGCGTGCGTAAAGCGGGCAACAGGCTGCGCGTGACTGCGCAGCTCATCAATGTTGCCGACGGATATCATTTGTGGTCGGAACGCTACGACCGACAGCTCGAGGATGTGTTCGAGATCCAGGATCAAATCGCCGAAAACATCGTGCGTGCGTTGCGCGTGGTGTTAGGTGAGGACGAGAAGCGCGCACTTGAAAAAACGCCAACCGAAAACGTACAGGCCTACGAGTATTACCTTCGTGGGCGGCAATTCTTTCATCAGTTGCGCCGCACCAGCCTGCAGTATGCACGGCGCATGTTTGATCGCGCGATTGAAATCGACCCGAACTTCACACGCGCGCATGCCGGCATCGCTGACTGCTGCTCGTTTCTTTACATATACGGGGATGCGAGCAAGGCCAACCTCGAGGCCGCGAACACGTCGAGTCAAAGGGCCCTCGAGCTCGATCCGGCCAGTGCCGAAGCACACACCTCCCGGGGGATCGCGTTGACACTGCGCGGTGATTACGGCGAGGCCCGCCGGGAATTCGATATTGCACTTCGCCTCAACCCAATGCTCTACGAAGCGCACTATTTTTACGCACGCGCCTGTCTCACAGAGGGCAAATTTGAGGAAGCGGTGTCACACTACCGCGATGCCTGGCGTGTGCGGCCCGAGGACTATCAGGCTGTTCACTTGTCGGGCGCCCCGCTTGCGACGTTGGGCCGTCATGACGAAGCATTGGAAGCCGCGCGACAGGCGCTCAAGCTGGCTGACGCGCACCTGGAACTAAACCCGGATGATGCCCGCGCATGGTATCTTAGCGCATCGGCCTTGATGCGTCTCGGTCAGCATGAGCAAGCCATGGAACGAGCGCGACGAGCCTCGGCAATTGATCCGGGAGATCCGGGCGTGTTGTATAACGTTGGGTGCGTCTACGCTCTGGCAGGTTCCGGTCAAGAAGCGTTGAATCACCTGGAAAAGGCGATCCAGAATGGATTTGGCCATCGGGACTGGCTGGAGAACGATTCGGATTGGGATTCCCTGCGCGGCGAGCCGCGATTCCAAGTTGACGCCCCAATGCCTGCCATGCAAGAGTCGCATCTTCACTCGAGATCGCCCACGTTTTGTTCATGGACGTGGTCGGTTATTCAAAAGCTGCTGGTCAATGAGGAGCGCGAAGTGATGCAACAGACCAACAGTTCCGCACGCCGGCACCTCGCTATGGGACAGCTTAACTCAATTCAGGCAGCGCCGCGTAAAAGCACCAGTGAGCGGTGACACGGCAGAGATTCCTCTGTGGCGCGGAGACCTGCTTATCGAGGAAGTGATTAAATCTAAATATTAAGATTCGACCCCAATTCTCCCGTACAACTTCTATGCTGCGACCTTGTAGCCCCTGTCGCTGACTGCGGCCGCAATTCTCAACCCTCAGCTATTGTATCCACACGATTATTTTCATCGTCTCCCAAATTGTCCGCATCGCCCTGACAATGGCTTCCTCGCTTACCGTTACGATATCGTTTACGTACTGCTGGATAATCGCAAAATTTGGCGCGCCGACGTTTGTCCGCAGTCCATCCGCGATCGTGAATTTCTTTTTGGAATGAATCAATCGGCCTGCGTGGAACGATTGGGCCGCATCATCAGCATTAACTGGTTCGGCTGCGACTACTTTGATTTCCGGTCGTATCGAATTCGCTGCCACCGCTGTGCCGCAGAGCAGCCCGCCACCGCCGACTGGACAAATCACGACATCGAGATCGGAAACATCCTCGAGCACTTCCACCGCCGCTGTGCCTTGTCCCGCCATGACGTGTTCGTTTTCGAACGAGTGAATCAGGATCGCGCCTGTTTTTGCGATCACCTCTGCACAGGCCGCTTCCCGCGCCGCCTGCGTCGGTTCACAAAAAACAATCTGCGCGCCGTAACTCTCCACCGCGCGCACTTTCACCTTGGCCGAGTTCGACGGCATCACAATGTGGGCTGGAATGCCGCGAAGTCTCGCCGCACGCGCGACGGCACTACCATGATTCCCTGACGAATGCGTAGCAACACCACGCCGCGCCGCGGTATCATCGAGCGAAAAGACGGCATTTGTTGCCCCGCGCGCTTTAAACGCACCACCTTTCTGAAAATTTTCGCACTTGAAGAAAAGACAGGCGCCGCTCCCGTCATTTAACCGCGAACTGGTCAACACAGGTGTGCGATGAATGTGTGGACGAATACGTCGGTGCGCCGCTCTAATGGCGGCGAAGTCCAGCTTGGTTTCGGGTTTCCTCATTGCTTGATCGCGGCGCTACAAGAAGAAGCATGGCTTCAGCAACTCTCAACCATCAACTGTCATCCCGCGACGTTGTAGCCGCTGCCGTTGACTGCGGCAGACAACTTCTTGTCATGGTCAGCAAATTCGCTAGTCCGGCTCGAACCGAGACATCTCTGACTATTCCAATGGTCCTGTAGCGGCGGTCTACCGGTCGCGTCGTAGCGGCACCAAGGCGGATGACCGTCGAAATCCATCATCCTTTCGGCGCCAAAGATGCGACGATTTTCTCAAAGCGCGGATCGCCGCGGAGCGGGTCCCAGACCGGGAACAGTTTCAAGGCACCGTAGCTCAGCATGGTCGATGCGGTGGGAGCCCGCAGTCCAGTTTCCAGTTGCTGCAAGGCAAGCTCCTTCTCGCCCGCCCACGCTGCACTGATGGCGAAATATTGAAGGACGCGACTGCCGTTGTTGACGTCTTTTTCCATCGGCGTGAGCGCGATCGCTCGACGGCCTTCGTTCAAGGCCAGGTCTTTCCGCCCAAGAGCGGCGTCGATTAAGCCCAGGACGCAGAGCGTCGGGCCGTAATCCGGCTGCGCCTGCACGATCTTCTCCTGCTGGGCGCGAGCCGCTTCAAACGCCGTGTGCGCCCGCGCCTCGTCTTTGGTCATGCGCGCCAGCAGACCTTCGCCAAAACTGTGGCTCAGATAAATCGTGGATTCGCCCCAGCATGGATTGTCGCCCAGCGCGACGAGTGCCCGTTCGGCCGCAGCTGGATCGCGTTCGGCCAGAGCGCACGCGAACCAGGTGTCCGCGGCGGTGGTGACGGCTCCCGCCCCTTGGGCGAGGATCGCATCAATTGTCTGGTGCAGCGGCCGGGTGTCCGCTTTCCAGCACATGTAATATAGTCCACGATTGGCCCGCGTTTCGGCGTTGTCGGGCACGATCGCTAACGCGCGATCCAAGGCAGCGATTGACTCCGCATAGCGCCCAAGGATTTGATAACTGAGCGCGATCTGTTGCAGAGTATAAAAGTTCCGCGGATCCAGCTCCACCGCGCGCTCCAGGTTCTGCAGACCTTCCTCCTGCTGGCCGCGCCGCCGCAAAATGTAGCCGGTGAGTTCGGAGAGACGCGGATCATTGGGTAACGCTCGCCGCGCAATCTCCAATTCGGCCAGGGCGCCAGCATAGTCGCGCAGCCCGTAGTAGAGATATTGTGCGCGCGCCAAATGCGTTTCGGCAGCATCCGGCCGCAGCCGTGTCGCTGCTTGCACCGCAGCTTCAGCCAGGGCAAGCCGGGCGGGAGTGTGGTCAGACCCCCTTACTGCATAAAGGGTTTCGTGGGCATAGGCGAGCCGGCAGTAAGCGTCGAAAAATGAAGGATCGCGCTTGACCGCTTCATCCAGAAGTTCAATTGCCTTTCGCAGGTCTGGATCGTTCGTCGCGCTGAAAGCTGCCGTGAGGAGAAGTGACTTCGCCCGGCTGTAAAGGTCGAAAGCGGCCAGATCAGTGGTGGGCGGCTGCTCGATGGCTTTCTTCTCGTTAGGCGAGAGCTTCGCCTGCAACTGGTCGGCAATCGCCTTGGCGATTTCGCTTTGGATGGCGAAGACATCGGCCAGGTCGCGATCGTAGGTTTGCGCCCAGAGGTGCGCGTCAGTGCGCGCATCAACTAATTGCGCATTCACCCGCACGCGATTCGCCGCTCGCTGTACACTGCCTTCGAGTAAATGCGCCACGCCGAGTTGCTGACCGATCTCGCGCAGATTACGTGCGACTCCGCTTTTGTACTGCATCACCGAGGTCCGGCTGATGACTTTCAAATCCGCGATTTTGGCCAGGTCGGTCAAAATTTCATCCTGCACTCCATCGGTGAAAAACGCGTTCTGTTTTTCGTCGCTCAGATTTTCGAATGGGAGCACCGCGATGCTTTTTTCTGGAATACTTAACGCGGCGGCAGATGTCTTTGGTTCATGCCGCTGCCAGAAAAGAAAGGCAGCGACGGCCAACGCTGCTACGGCTAGACATGCGGCGATGATGAGAATTGGTTTTCGCGATGGAGCGCGCTCTTTCCTAACTGGCTCGAGGTCGGTTTTCTGCGCAGGCATCGCCATGCGCTTCGGTCTTTCGGAATTACCAAGCTCAGCCGTGAAAAGATTTACGATCTCGATCTTGTCGCCGTGTTTTACTTCGCATTCGCCGATATGATAAAGATGCGGACGCCAGTGTTTGAATTGCTCGAGGTCTTCCGCGACCCGCTTTGAGAGCAGGATGTGGCCGGCATCGCCGCAATCCATCACCCGTTGCGCCGTGTTAATACCTGCGCCCGCGACATTGGCGCGGCCATTTACATCCACCATCCCGCTTACCGGCCCGCTATGCACACCCATGCGCACCCGTAAATTTGAGTGCTGCTCCTTGACCGCGCGACTAATCTCCAGCGCGCATTCCACCGGATCTTCCGGGCTATGATAGAAGATCAGCGCCATTCCATCGCCGGTGGCGAGTTTCAGCAATCGGTTTTCGCTTTCCTCTTTACGGAATTCGTCCGTTGATTGGACAATTTGATTCAGCTCTTCAATGGCAGCGCGTTGATCGTCGCTCGCCATCTTGGAATAGGCGACGATGTCGATGAAAAGAACGTGCGCGATTTCGAGCGCGATCTCTTTTTTGACTTCGGCAGGCATTTTGTTCGCACGAATAGTGCGCAGGTTCTGCTCTTACATCAAGCCCGCCACGGCGGGTTCGTCCTGCGGCGAACTAGGAGCAGGCAGAACGGAGGACAGAGGACAGAGGACAGAGGACAGAGCACAGAGGACAGAGGTCGGAGGTCAGAGGTCAGAGGTCAGAGCAACCGTCCGTCCAGCTCATGCTCATGCTCATGCTCATGCTCGTAATCGTGATCGAGATTCCTTTGGCAACAAACAACCAACGCCCAACGCCGAACATCCAAAATCCAATTGAAGAGGTCAGAGGTCGGAGGTCAGACGTTCGCAATCCAGCTCGGTGAGTATCACGCCAAAGCGGTCTGATTCCGCCGCCTGCGAACCATTACGATTCCGCGCACGAGCACTGCGCCGATTACGAGTGTACCACCAACAATCGCCCAGGGGCCTGGGCGCTCGCCCAGCGCGAGCATCACCCAGACCGGATTCAATACCGGCTCGATCAGCGGAATTAACATGGCCTCCAGTGCGGTAACGTGTTTTATTGCTTCAGCGTAAAGGGCGTAAGACAAACCGAGTTGCAAAACGCCTAGCACCAGCACAAGCCACAGAGCGCGCGGCTGAAGTAACGGCGCCCGCAACAGAAACGGCGCACCTGCAATCCCAACTATGATGTTCCCCAGAATCACACTATTGATCGGCGAACCAGTTCTCTCTTTTCGCAAGAAGATGACCAACGACGCGAAGGCAAGAGCACTCGCAAGCGCGAGAATGTTTCCCCAAAATCCGGATGTTGTTAGCCGATCCAGAAAGAAGAGAGCGATTCCACCCAGCGCCACCGCGATGACCCACCAGTCGATCGGCAGCGGCCGTTCACCAAGATACCAGCGGCCGATGATCGCGACGTAGATTGGCGCGGTGTATTGCAGGAAAATGGCGTTGGCGGCGGTTGTCATCCGGGTGGCGAAAACGAACAGCGCGACCGTGGCCGCGTAGGCTATTGCGCCACCAATCTGAGCAGGTGAAAATGTGAACCGCTGCCGGCCAGGGCAGGCCAGTAACACCGGAATCGCAACAATACTTCGACCGGCGGCAATCGCCATTGGCGGCCAGTCAATGGACTTGATCAACACTCCTCCCAAACTCCAGAGCAGCGCTGTTATTACCAAAAGAACTGGAGCGAGGAAGCGTTGTTGCATTCTTGAAAAACTGATCCGCCTTCGGTCCGAGCCGGACTGGCATTAAGGCTACAGCGCGACAGGAACGCTGAAAACCTGAGAAGCTGAAATAGAGGACAGAAAAGCCAAACGCTCAACTCTCAGCTCTCAACTAAAGGCTCGCTCGCATGCCGTTCTACCTGTCGCGCCGTAGCCTCGCGCGAAGGCGGATCAACTATCGACTGGCTTAGCTACGGATTGGCCGCGGCTTTCGGCATCACCCCAATTCTTTGCGCGAAGGCGATGTAGCGCGGGTCGTCTTTGTAGGCGCGCAGGAAAGGATCGGACAGCAGCTCGTTCACACCGGAGTCGTGCGTAGTCCAGGCGTGCTCCAGCCATTCGAACATCTTCTCCGGCTCCTTGCGCAGGGCATAGACCTGGGCGATCTGGCTGCCGGCGTCGTCGGCGTCTTCGTCGATCAGTTTTTTCAGCGCCGCGTCGGCCTCGGCTCGGTCGCCATTGGCAAAGTGAGCCAGCGCCATTCCGAAAGTGCGCCAGCCCGGATCGGTTTCCTGTTTGGCCAATTCCACCGCGGCGCCGGAGTTGCCGCGCAGGATCTGAATCTCCGCCAGACGGTAGTAGTTCTGGGAGGACTGCGGCTGCAGCGCGATAACCTTCCGCAGCGCCGCCTCGGCGTCGTCATAGCGGCCGAGCCCGGTGAGATAGAGCGAGAGGTTGAAGTGGGATGCGCTGCGTAACGGGTCGAGCGCAATCGCACGCTGCTGGAGCGCGACTGCTTCGTCGAGCCGGCCGAGCGTCGACATCAGGCTGGCGAGATCCGCGGTCACAGCCGGATTCTGCGGCGCGAGCTCGAGGGCGCGGCGGTATTCCGCTTCGGCCTCGGCGAAATTGAAATCGACATCGGACAGGATTCTACCTTGCGACGAATGCGCATCGGCGAGATTTGGATCCAGAGCGAGCGCGCTCTTGGCCGAGGCACGGGCTTTTGCGATAAGCTCTTCTTGTTCCTTCGTCGCAAGATTGCCGTAGCCGGTCCCCAGATTCAGCGCCGCGCGCGACAGCAGCGCGTAGGCAAGCGCGTAACGCGGGTCGAGCCGGATCGCTTCCTCGTAGTAGCCGATCGCTTTGCGGTAATCCTCGGCGGTACGGCGATTGTAGTAGAAATTTCCCTGCAAGAGCGCGTTGTAGGCCTCCGACATTCTGGTTCGAAGGCGTGGCTGCGGTGGCCAACTCCGCGACCTGCCCATTGTGCCCCAGCAGCGCGACCTTTAGTTCCTTCGCCACCGCGCCGGCAATCTCCGATTGCACCGCGAAGATGTCCTTCAGTTCCCGGTCGTAAGTTTCGGACCAGACATTGGCGCCATCGCCGGATTTGATCAGCGCGACTGCGATGCGTACCCGATCGGCTGACTTACGCACGCTCCCTTCGAGCAGATAATAGACGCCAAGCTTTTCGCCGATCGTTTTGCTGTCGTCGCTCTTGCCTTTGAACTGAAAAGAGGAGGTGCGCCCGACAACCTTGAGCTCCTGCAAACGCGAGAGCGACGAGATGAATTCCTCCGACATGCCGTCGGAGAAATACTCGTTAGCCGGGTCGCCAGTGGAATTGACCAACGGCAGCACAGCGATCGATTTCTCGGAAATGGCGGTCGTCTTCGTGGCTGCTCGATAAGCAGTGAAATAATATGCCGCTCCGGCTGCGAGAATCGCGACGAGCGCGAGGGCGGCGATCCACCCGACCGGAATTGATCGTCGCTGCCTAACGTCGGGCTTTTCGCGGTCCGGCGTCAGCCGAGTCTCCCTTTCCCATGGCAGCACGATCCGAAACAATTCCATGGGCACGGAAATATTTTTTAGTTCCGTTGGCGCGAGTTTTTCAAAGCGCGTCTCCACCGCATTGCGAATCTGCCGTTCGACATCCATCGACAGGCAAATCCCGCCCGGGCTGGCCAGCGGTTCGATGCGCGAGGCGATGTTCACTCCGTCGCCATACACATCGCCGCCGCGATGCACCACATCGCCGATATGAATGCCGATTCGCACCTGGATCTGGCGGTCCGCAGGCGCATCGGCATCGCGCTTGGCCAGCGATCGCTGGATTTCAATCGCGCATTGCGCCGCTTCCAACGCGCTCCCAAATTCGACCAGGAACGCGTCGCCAATGGTTTTTATTTCAGTGCCGTTAAACCGCGGAAAGATTTCCCGAAGCAACCGGCGATGTTCCTCCAACAATTCCTGAGCAAGCTTTTCGTCGCGCTGGCTCAACGCGCTGTAGCCCACCATGTCGGTGAACATGATGGCGGCCAGCTTGCGTTGCTCCTCGGCGCTCATTTTTGAGTTACGACTTTCATCACCCATGCCGGCGCTTCGAAGGTGGGC
>WNGE01024873.1_pt1 | contig 10070 bp, 7 predicted proteins | sample 5400651 | NCBI WGS metagenome assembly WNGE01 (sample SAMN13153370, study PRJNA577476) | soil metagenome | isolation source: 60 cm soil or saprolite under grassland replicate 2 | place: USA:California | collected 2016-06-15 | reverse complement strand
CTTCGACCGCCCGCCGCATAGCAAGTAGACCGGCGTGGTAGATGTTTAAGACTTCGATCTCTTCGACTTCGGCGACGCCGACCGCCCATGCGACCGCGTCCGTTTTGATTCTCTGCGCCAACCGCCCGCGCGTCGCCTCGTCAAGCCTCTTTGAATCATCAAGCTCGCGCAATTTGTAACCGCGCGCCAACACGACCGCGCCGGCGACGACGGGGCCGGCCAGCGGGGCGACGCCCGCCTCGTCAACCCCGGCGATCAGATTGAAACCCTGCGCCCATAATTCCGCTTCGTACTTCAGCAGTCGTCGCAACCGCTGCCCTTCGGCGCGGTTTGCGCGCGCGCGCGCGCGCAAACTCGCGGCCAATTCGCGCGCGCCCAGCCGCGAATCGGCCTCGAGAGCCTCAAGCAATCCTCTCGGCGCAGGCTCCCCACTGTCTAAAAACCGGGCCTTCAGCCGCGACACAGGTTGTCGAATCCATTCTTCCATATGTTGTCGTATTGAGATCTGCTTAGCACATACTGTTATAAATACGTTGAGGGTTAGGCAAGCGGTACGGTACGGGGAGCGTTAGCGACCTGAGCATAGATCAATGGGCCCATTGATCTATGCACGGGGAGCGTTAGCGACCTGAGCATAGATCAATGGGCCCATTGATCTATGCTCAGGTCGCTAACGCTCCCCGTACCGTACCGTCTAACGCCTCTTAATGGCCCTCAAATGATTTCTGGTGTGGCGCGCTTAGCCAACCGGAACATATTTTCGACTCCACAACAATTATAGGATAATTGCTGCGCGTTGATCGAAGAAGATAGAAGATTGCGGGTCAGTACCGCGAGCGGTAGCAAGGAGTCTCCGTCAGTGGACAGACTCAGGAGCGTCACTCGCTACCGCTCGCGGTACTGACCCGCAACAGGAGACAGAAATGTTGATCAAAAATCCTGACGACATCAAGAGCAGCGAGATTACCGACGAGAAACATTTCCGGAACCGTCGCATGTTCATTCGCGGCGTCGCGCTCGCGACCACGGCCACGGCGACTGGGCTGCTTTATCGAAAGCTCGCGACGCCGAATCAGCCGCCGCCGAAGGCCGACGTGGCGCAGGCCGATCCCGTGAGCGGATACCTTACTCCGTCGGGCGAAAAGGCGACCCCCTTCGATGACATCACCAACTACAACAACTTCTACGAATTTTCGACGAACAAAGGAGGGGTCGCGCCCAGGGCGAAGAATTTCGTCACGCGCCCGTGGACCGTCGAGGTCGGCGGGATGGTTCACAAGCCGAAGACCTTCGACATCGATGACTTGATCAAGCTCGCGCCGCCGGAAGACCGCGTCTATCGCTTCCGCTGCGTCGAGGCGTGGTCGATGATCATCCCGTGGCTGGGCTTCCCGCTCAAACGATTGCTCGATGAGGTCGAGCCTATGGGATCGGCGAAATACCTCGCGTTCACCACGCTCTTAGACCCGGAGCGGATGCCGAACCAGCGCGGCGACGTGCTCCCGTGGCCTTACGTCGAGGGATTACGCTTGGACGAGGCCATGCATCCGTTGACGATCCTCGCCACGGGGCTGTACGGCAAAATGCTCTTGCCTCAAAACGGCGCCCCGATTCGTCTGGTCGTCCCCTGGAAGTACGGATTCAAAAGCATCAAGTCAATAGTCAAGATCGCCATCACCGACAAGCAGCCGCCAACGACGTGGAGCGACGCCGCGCCGGATGAATACGGATTCTACTCAAACGTCAATCCGGAGGTCTCGCACCCGCGGTGGAGCCAGGCGACCGAACGTCGCATCGGCGAGTGGGGGCGGCGCGACACGCTGATGTTTAACGGCTACGGCGATCAGGTCGCGCAGTTGTATACTGGAATGGATTTGAAGGTGAATTTTTAGGTGGTGGTTAGTGGTTGGCGAAATCGGTAGCCAACCTCTAACCACCAATCACCAACCACCAACTTATGCCTGACGTCAAATTTTCCAAGCTCCTGGTCTTCGTCAACAGCGCTGTTCCGTGCGCCCTGCTGGGCTGGGACGCTTACCATCACAGGCTGGGCGCGAACCCGCAGGAATTCGTTCTTCACACGACGGGAACATTGGCGCTGGTCTTCCTGTGTCTCTCGCTGGCCGTCACGCCGCTCAGAAAGGCGCTGGGCCTTCCGTGGCTGATCCAGCTCAGGCGGACGCTCGGGCTGTTCGCGTTCTTCTACGGCTGCCTGCACCTGCTGGCTTACACCTGGTTCGATAAATCTTTCAATCTAAGCGCCATCGTCGAAGACACGCTCAAGCGGCCTTTTATCTTTCTCGGGATGTTCGCGTTTCTCGTTCTGGTTCCGCTGGCGATCACTTCGACCAACAAGATGGTCAAACGTCTGGGCGGGCGGCGGTGGAACCGTTTGCACAAGTTGGCTTACGTCGCGGCGATCTCGGGCGTGATTCATTTCTACCTGCTGGTCAAAGCCGACACGCGGATTCCGCTGGCGTTCGGAGTGGTATTAGCCGTGCTGCTCGGCTATCGCGTTTTGAACAAATTCATGCCGTCAATGACCGAACGGCGTTTGGCCAGAACGACGGCGGCAAAATCCTAATTTGACGCGCCGCCCGGGCGTCAGATAAAAAGTTCAGGCGAAACGCGGAAAAATTCGGCGAGCGCCTTTGCCTGATTCTTGCTGATTGCGCGCTTGCCATTGATGACCTCGGAAGCTACGCCGCTCGAGCCGAAAAGATGAACGATGTCGCGCTGGCGCAAACCTCTTTGCTCCATCAGGAACTTCAACATCTCGGTCGGCGAGCTTTCTCCCATCGGATAATGACGCTCCTCGAAGTCTTCGACCAGCTTAACCAGCAGATCGAAAAGCTTCTCTTCTTCGGGCGTCAATTCGCGGCTCATCATCGGTTCTATGATGGCGAGTAGACGTTCATATTCGACTTCTGTTTCGATTGCGACTGGCGTTGCCGCATCATACTTCCATATCCTTAGCCGCGGTAGCGGCGATTGAGCTTAGCCCGGCTTTTCAAAGCCGGGGAAGCGGTTCCATTTTCGATTCAGTCGCGGCAGCGACGGTTGAGCCTGATCGGTAATCTCAACCGTCGCTGCCGCGACTGAGGTCGGGCATGCGCGCATCGTCCCGGCTTTAAAAAGCCGGGCTAAGCTCACGAGGTCGCTGCCGCGACCGGGGAAGATGTCATAAAGTCAGCGTTAAGTTTTCCCGCTGTCGCCGGTTTTTAGAACTTCCAAAGTCGGCTTCACGTATATCAGCAAGGAAGACGCCCGCAGCAGACAGCGCAGCCAATCGCCTATAGGCTGCGCGCGAGGCGTTAGACGATGGACACCATATTTTTCATTTCGATTCTCCTGCTTGCGGTCGCGGTCTTCGCGCTTCAGCGCCGGAAGCGCCGGACGCCGCCGATAGAACCCGATTTTTTATCCGAACCACGCGGCTTCGACGGGTTGTTCGCCGAACAACACGCCGAAGAGATGAAGCTGCTCGCGCAAGCCGAAGTGGAGCGGCGCGTCCGGGAAGAGCGGCGCCGTCTGATCGAGCGCGCCGCCGAAGGCGACAAGACCGCGCTAGATGACGCGCACACGCCCGGCGACGCCGAGTTCTATCGGGAAATATTGCGAACGCTCGTCGCACAGGCTGATGGCGACGAAGAGGCGCTGCGCTCGATCGCGGGACACATCGTCGACAGCAGCGCGCTGCGTTCGAGCGGCGAGTTCGCCGCGATGATTATCGAGCGGTTGAGCGCGGCGCCCGATCGGAGTTCGGTGGTTCGCGCGCTGCATCTGGCCGCATTAAGTGACGACGCGGCGGTCTTCAAACGCGCGGTCCAGACCGCGTCGAATCTTTTCGGCGAAGGGCGATTGCCGCAGGTTTCAGCCGAAGACTTCCTTGCGACGGTCGAGGGCGCCTATTGGTTGATCGATGCCGAAGTAAGGAGTTCCGGATCAGGTTTTCTTCTCAAACGACTGATCGCCGATGTTCGCCGTGGACTAGCGGCGGCGTCTCGGCGCTCAGGAGCCTAAACTGTTCGAACATTCCGCTAGTAGCAAAGGACAATTTATGGATACAGATTTACTCCTTTCACCTGTGACATACGTCGGGGCGATTATCGGGCTAATCGCTTTGCTGCTCCTGCTGACCAGATTTCTGGCCAACGTCGGCGCAACTGAGATTGCGATCAAAGAGCGCCGTTACTTCGGGTCGAGGATGCCGCCGGGCCGCGTGGTCGCCACCGAAGGCGAGGTCGGCATCCAGGCCGACGTGCTGAAACCCGGATTGCACATCATCAAATGGCCCTTTGAACGCGTGGTGAAGAAGGCGTCGCTGATCGAGATCGGCGCCGACGAGATGGGCGTGATCGAGGCGATTGACGGCGAGCCACTGCCGCCGGGCAGAATCTTCGCGCCCGACCGCGCGCAGAACGCGCACAACAATTTTCAGGACCCGATCGCGTTCATCAAACGTGGCGGCGTAAAAGGCATTCAGATGCGGACGCTGCCACCAGGCTTGTGGCCAATTCATCCTTATCTGTTTCGTGTTTCGATTGCGAAGTCCATCATGATCCCACAGGGCAAGATCGGCATCGTGACGGCGACGGATGGGCCGCAGGTGGAACTCCTGACGCCCGGAACTTACCGCATCCTGACGGATTCGATCGCGATTGAAGACAACACGGTCAAACCGGGGTTGTTCAACATCCAGTACGCCGACGCGACGGTCATCAACGAGAACTATGTCGGACTGGTCGAGGCGTTGGACGGCGCGGCGCTCAACCCGCGCGATTACGTCGCCGCGCCCGTGCAGGGCCATAACAACTTTCAGAACGGCCACGAGTTTATTCAACGCGGCGGCCAGCGCGGCCCGCAGAAAGACCTGCTGCTGCCCGGAACCTATTACATTGACCCGCTCATGTTCAAAGTGATTGCCGAAAAGGCGGGCGAGGTGAGGCCGGGCGAGGTCGCGGTGATAGTCTCGAACGTCGGCAAGGACCCGACCGAAGAGATTCGCCGCGCCATGGCCACGAAGGTGCAAGAGAAGCTGGAGCGCGAAGAACGCGAGCAGTTGGCGATCGCCGCGGCGCATCTGGATAAACTGGACGGGGAGCAAGGTGACGACCTCCTGCAGTTGGAAGAGGAATTAAAACTGAAGGATCCGGCCGACTCTCGCCTGGACGCGGGCGCGCACGAAGCATACGTCATGCCCGATGGTTATCGCGGGATTCAGGAGATGGTGGTCGGCCCCGGACGCTATTACGTCAACACACTGGCCGTCACGCCGGTCATTATTCCGACGACGAATCAGACGGTCGAATGGACTGCGGAACAATTGGCCGACACATTCAATCCGTTCGAGGTGATCTCGAAAGACGGCTTCACGATGCAACTCGAAGTCCGCGTCGTCTTCCGCGTCAAGCCCGAAGACGCGCCGTTCATGGTCGCCAAGATCGGCTCGATCGACCGGCTGATTCAAAACGTGATGCACCCGCTGATCGACTCGATCTTCCGCAACCAGGCTTCGGAATCTTCGGCGATGGCTTATCTGCAGAACCGCCACGAAGAACAGGAGCGCGCCGAGGCCCGGGTCCGCGTACATCTGCTGAAATACCACGTGGACGTTGTCAACGTGCTGATCTGCCACATCCGCCTGCCGGAGGATTTGATGAAGACGCAGACCGAGAAGATTCTGGCAGAGCAGCGACAGAGTATGTACAACGCGCAGCGCGAGGCCGAACAGAAGCGCATCGAACTGGAGAAGACCAAAGCGAACGCCGACAACCAGAAGAGTTTGATGGAGGCCACGGTCGGCGTCAAAATCTCCAGCCGTCGAGCCGAACAGCGCAAGGCCGAGGCCGAAGGTGAAGCGAGCTACATTCTGCAAACCGGCAAGGCCGAAGCCGAGAAGATGCGATTAATCGGCGAGGCGCAAGGCGTGGCTTATCGCGAACAGGTCAACGCGCTCGGCCCGCAGGGCGTCGCGCTGGTCGAAACGCTGAAGGTGATCGGCGAAAAAGGCGTGCGCATCACGCCCGATGTGATGGCCACGGGCGGCGGCGAAGGCGCGGGCGGCGGCCTGGGCACGCTGCTCCTGCTCAACCTGTTTCGTGATCAAATGAAGGTCGGGCAGAACTCCGAGACGCAGGTGAACGGCGCGGTGAAGCAGTGGCAGTAAAAAGACTCAAGAAGTGTTGGAAAACGCGGAACAAGCGGAAATAGCGGGCCCCGCGGAAAGAGGGGGGTAATCGTTCGCCCCCCTTCCGCGTGTTCCGCATTTTCTATTTATTCTAGGGCGGTTATCAGATCAGCGTACGGATTATTCTTCGTCGCGGAGCGACGGTTGAGCTTAGGCCGGCGTTTTAACGCCAATGAGGTTAAGTTAGCGATCAGTGGCGCGGACTTTAGTCCGCGCTGATGGCTGGCGCGCGGACTAAAGTCCGCGCCACTAATCGCGCCAGATGCCTAACTTAACCTCATTGGCGTTAAAACGCCGGCCTAAGCTCAACCGTCGCTCCGCGACGAAGAAGCGCCTCCTTGGGAACGTAAAAGATTTGTGTAATGACAAGCCTCACGGTGGCGCCTACCGCCACGTTCCGTACACGCAATCGCAATTCGCTCTAAAGGCCACACTTTCCGCATTTAAACGATCAACTCTTTCTCTTCAAGCGTGGCCATCACATCGCCGCACTCTTCGCGAAACCTCTTGAGATCGGCGCGCAGGGCGTCGGCAAAAAGCGCAATGTCGCCCGAATGAACGATCAGATTCGCGCCTGCCTTGACCCATCGCAACTCATCCTCGATGCCCCACGAATAATGCACGCCCACGCCGACCTGTCGCGCTCTGGCTTTGGCGATGATCGTTCGGATGGCTTCTTCGAACCGCGGATGCGCATATTGTTCGGGCACGCCGAGGCTGCACGAGAGGTCGTGCGGGCCGACCAGCAGGGCGTCAATGTCGGGCACGGCGAGAATTTCGTCGAGACGGTTGAGCGCCGGAGCGCTTTCGATATTGAGGAGTAATACGTTTTCGGCGCAACGCTCGGCGACGTATTGGCTGAGCGGCGCTTCAAGCTCGCGCTCCCCATTCAACACCTCTTCCAACACTTGCCCTTTGAGCGGCCGCAGCTTGACCGCGCCTCGCAACCGCCGCGCCTGTTCGGGCGTTTCGACGTATGGCGCGAGGACGCCGCTCGCGCCATTGTCTAGCGCGACCGTGGCTTGATAAGGGTCGGGCGAGGGGATTCGAACCAGCGGCGCAAGGCCGAGAGCTCGACAGGTCTGGCACATCCACGCCAACGTCGTGCGATCAATGGCGATGTGTTCCGTATCGATGAAGACGAAATCCGCGCCGGCGCTTTTCACGGCGACCGGCCAGTGCGGTGAAGTCGAAACGATCATTGTGCCGTATACGAGCCCGCCGCCGCGCAATGCTTTGATGAGTTCTCTTCCGTTCATTTTTTGATCAACCAGACTTCCGCCACCTGACAGCCGCGTCCCGCGCCGCGACTGCCCGGAGCTTGATACCAGCTCAAATTCAATTCGCCGTTAGAGGTGGCCGCCGGCGGAATATCGAATTCGAGCGGGCGCGTCTCTTTTTTGATGAGCGGGTGGACCTCGAATTTGTCATCGGCCACCAGCCGCATATTCCGTTGCATGTCGCCGACATAAACCACGCGGATTTTGTACTGCGCGCTCTTGTCCAACCCCGCATAACGCATCCGTAGCGGAGTGTCGTAATAGGTCTCGGCCAAATCCCACCAGGAGATCGGCCCCGCCGGCTGCGATCCCATGCCGATCAACGCGAAGTCGCTGTTGGCCGCAATTGCGCCGGCCGCCCCGTCAGATGGATTGACGACGCTGACGGCGCTCGATTCGAGCAGAGACGGGTCTTTTTCAAAACCCGGGCCGCGGACCAGATGCGGTTGTTGCGTCAGATTGCCGAGATCGTCATAAAAACCGCCCGGGCCGGGGTTCCGCCAATTGACGATCTCGTCCAGCCGCTCGGCGCGTTCGCGTTCCGGCGCCGGCTTGCGAATCTCGCTGAACTGCTGTTTCAGCCAGAGACGGTTATTGAGCGGGAAATCTATCGTGTTAAGGTTTGCGCCGCGCCCGACCGCGATGGCCTGATACTTTTCGACGCTGAGTTGCATGCGGATGCTTTGAAACAAGGCTTCGCCAAGCTCGAAGACGCGCCCCCGGACGTCTTGCGCGACGCGCTCCGTCACGGCGCGGTCCAGTATTTTTTCGGCTTCATTCATGGCGACGAGTGTCCCTGTGCGCCGCGCGTCGCGAAGTTTTTCCATCGCCTGTTCTTCCAACGCCGTTTCATAGATCAGGCGGCTGCGTACGTAGGCGTCGTAGTAAGCGCGATAGAGCGCCTGCTGAAAACGCCAGTTGGCCAAATCCTGCGGGGCGGCCTGTCGCTCCAGACTTTGAAACTGTTGAAACGTGGTGTTGACGCCCCGGTTGGTAAGCAGTGGCCCGACCCAGTCGCGTTCGAGCGAGAGCAGCCCTTGCGTGAAGCTGTCGGCGTAATTTGGGCCGATGAAATAGCGGCTGTAATCGCGCAGAATTTCGACGACATCGGCCTCGGGGTCCCAACCTAGCGCGCTCCACACGACCTTGTTTACGTCATCGTTGCATCCTTCGGAATATGTGATAAAGCCGATGGTGTAGGGTTGGTAGAGCCGGATGATGGCCGCCATCTGAGTGGGGCGCGGATTGATGATCTCGCGCGCTTCGGTCAGCGCGTAAGCCGTATCCCAATCGGGCACGGCGAACTGGCTGTGGCGGCTGTGCGTGATGTCGGGGTAATGGCGAATCGGCGTCTTTGCCGGCAGCGCTTCGCGCAGCTTCGGAAGAGGCAGCCGGCATTGCGGGCCGTAGACGACGCCCGCGAGCCACTTCGGCTCGGTCTTCACGATGCCGAGGAACTCTTCCATCCACTCCTGACTGAAGCCTTGCGGCGCGACCCACATCGCCGCGTTCGGGTGATAGCGATGGAGGTTCTCGGTTTGCTTTTCCAACAGCGCCATCAAAAATTTCGGCTGCGTGTGGCCGGGGTCGCCGCCGGGGACCAGGATCGCGTCAATGCGCGGCAGCTTTTTGAAGACCTCGCCCCATTCATTCAGAGCGAACTCGACTGTTTTAGGATCGCTGTAATCCCGATCGAGCGCCGGATACCAGACCCATACGTCCAGCCCATACTCATCGCAGATGCGCGACACGCCGATCATCGTGTCGATCTGTGGCAATGGAAAATGCGGGCTGTCGGCGGCGTCATCGGAACGCGGCGGAATCAGTTCAACGGCGTTCGCGCCAAAGACGGCCAGATCGCGGATGTATTGCTCCCACATAGGCAGCGTCCAGCCGTCGTATGAATTGGTCTTCGGGCGATAGCCGAGTTGATGCCCGCGCAGCGGGTATTTCGGCGCCGTAACGATGTCGAAGTCGTCAGGCAGGGTGATCTTGCGCTTCGTCATCCGCAGCGAGCGCAATAGGCGGCCGACGCCGAAGAGTATGCCGCGCGCGTCATTCCCGGTGACCGAGACCGTAGTGCCCGCGGTTTTGATTTGATAGCCTTCGCGAACGAGCGGGGCTTTGCTCCCCCCTTTGATCGCCGCGCGGTTGATCGAGATGAAGGGCACTCCCTCGTTCGGCGCCTGGTTGACGCGCGGCCAGCGCAGTTGTGTGCGCTTTTCGACCTCTTCAATCAACATCATCACAGCTTTATTTTCCGGGCCGGAAAAATCCGCTGGAACGACGACTACGGCGCGGGTGAGATCAATTTCCGCTTCCGCGATCGTCGGGCTTGATATTACGCGCAGGAGCATGACGGAATAGAGAACATGGCGAAATGACAGAACAATCATAGAAACAGGCCTTCAGGTTTTGAGCGATGAATTGTCACTTCACTCCTAAAATCCGCAATGCCGCGTTTTGAAAGACGCGCCGCTTGCCATGCGGTTTTGAAGGCAGGAAGAACCAGGTCAAGAGTCTGATCGGACGCGGCAGATTGGCGGGCGCGATTTGTCCTTCCTGCGCCGGGAAGAAGCGTGACAGCGCCTCTCGCGGGT
>WNGE01017391.1_pt1 | contig 10072 bp, 5 predicted proteins | sample 5400651 | NCBI WGS metagenome assembly WNGE01 (sample SAMN13153370, study PRJNA577476) | soil metagenome | isolation source: 60 cm soil or saprolite under grassland replicate 2 | place: USA:California | collected 2016-06-15 | reverse complement strand
GGCCAGACTACAGGCGCCAACATTCCGGCCAGCGGATCGTGCACGGTGAGCGTCAACGTGACCGCGACGACCGCCGGGCCGCACCCGAACGTCAGCGGTTTCATCTCGACCACCGAAGCCGGGACGAACTCCGGCGGCACCGGCTCGGCCACGGCGTCGCTCACGGCCATCGTCCCTCCGACCATCGCGAAGGTCTTCGGCACCGACCCGATCCTGGCGAACGCGCCGTCATTGCTCACGTTCACCATTACCAATCCGAACCCGAGCGATACGTTGACCGGGATCGCATTCACCGACACGTACCCGAGCGGGCTTACCAATGTGAACCCGCTCACGCCCGCGGTCACGAACACCTGCGGCGGTAGCGTGAGCGCGAGCGCAGGCGGCAACAGCATCGGTCTCGCCGGCGGATCGCTCGCGGGCGGCGCGAGTTGCACGGTTTCGGTCACCGTGACGGCAGCGACGGCCAAGGTCTATACGAACACCAGCGGCGCGGTTTCGGCCACGACCGCGGGGACCGGCAGGACCGGCAACACCGCAACCGCTACGCTGACGGTGGAGGCGCCGCATCCCTCGATCAGCGTCAAGAAGCAAGTGGGTATCAGCCCAGCCGGTCCGTGGTTCGCGTTCTTGAGCGTCGCGCCGCTCACGCCGTTGTATTACCAGTTCACGGCCGAGAACACGGGCGACGTCGCGCTCAATCCCTTCAGCGTCAGCGATCCGACCCTTGCCGGAACCGCAGCCGACCCGGCGGGTTGCGTCTGGCAGACCACGAACTCGCCGTCGACGCTGCCCGCGTTGCCGGTTGCGACAGCGATCATCGACCCGACTGCGACGTGCGTCGTCGGACCGATCAGCGCGGCGGGCGGCGATCACCCCAACACCGCGACCGCGCACGGTACCTATAGCAGTGCTGTGTACAACTCGAACCCCGCGAGCGCGGATTACATCGGCGCGATACCGGGCTTCAGTCTTCTGAAGCAGATCGCAGCTTCCGCGAGCGGCCCGTGGTCCTCGGCAATGAGCGTGGGGGTGGGCGCCGACGTCTTCTACAAGTTCACGCTCGTCAACACCGGTGCGCTTGCTTTGAGCTCGGTCAGCGTCACGGACCCGCTGGTGGACACGAGCTCGTGCACGTTTACCGATCCCCTTCCCATAGGCGGCGCGACGACGTGTATCGTCGGTCCGATCACCGCCTCGGGCGCGGCGAACAGCACCACCACCAATACGGCGACCGGCCACGGTTCGACGGGTATCGTGACCATCGACACGGCGCCATCGTCGGCGAGCTATACGATAGTCGTCCCGACCGCCGATCTGGCGATAACGAAGGCCGACGGCGTCACCTCGGTGACTGCCGGCGGCTCGACCACCTACACGATCACCGTCACCAACAATGGTCCCGACGAGGTCAGCAACGCGACCGTTGTCGACAGCGCGCCCGGCGGCATGACCTTCGGCAACTGGACCTGCACGGTAACCAGCCCGGGCAGCGGCGGCAGCGTCACGACGGCCTGCGGCGCGGCGAGCGGCTCGGGCAATCTCAACACCACCGTGACCATGAAGAATGGCGCCGTGATCACCTACGGCGTGCCCGCAAGCATCGCGACGAATGCCAGCGGCAGCATCGCCAATACTGCCACCGTGACCGTTCCGGCCGGCGTCACCGATCCCACGCTGGCCAACAACAGTGCGACCGACACCGATACGGTCAGTGTCATCGTCGACCTTGCGATCACCAAGACCGACGGGGTAGCAAGCGTCAGCGCTGGCGGCAGCACGATCTACAGCCTCGTCGCGACGAACAGCGGCCCGAGCGCGGTCACCGGCGCGACGGTCACCGACACGGCGCCGGCGAGTCTGACGTTCGGCAGCTGGAGCTGCGTGGCGAGCGTCGGCTCGAGCTGTCCGGCAAGCGGCAGCGGCGACATCTCGGCGAGCGTCAACCTGCAAAGCGGCGGCACGGCGACGTTCACCGTCAATGCCACGATTGCCGGCAATGCGACCGGCTCCATCGCCAATACCGCGACCATTGCGGCGCCGGTCGGCGTAACCGATCCGACTCCGGGCAACAACAGCGCGACCGACAGCGACACGGTCAATCTGGTTGCCGATCTCTCGATCACTAAGACCGACGGTGTCGCCACGGTGACGCCAGGCACCTCGACGACGTACACGATCGTCGTCAACAACAACGGCCCGAGCAGCGTGACCGGGGCCACCGTCAGCGACATTCTGCCGGCGAGCGTCGGCAGCGATAGCTTCATCGCGGTCGGCAGCGGCGGCGCCTCGGGCTTCACCGCCAGCGGCAGCGGCAACATCAACGATACCGTGAATCTGCCCGTTGGCGCGACGATCACGTATACGCTCGTCGCCAACATCGCGTCGAGCGCGACGGGAACGTTGGTGAACACGGCGACGGTGAGCGCGCCCGGCGGCGTGACCGATCCCACGCCGGGCAATAACAGCGCGACCGACAGCGATACGCTGACACCGCAAGTTACGCTCGCTGTGGTCAAGACCGACGGCAGTGCGAGCTACACGCCCGGCGGCACCGCAACGTACAGTGTCACGATCACCGACACCGGCGCGAGCGACGCGGAGGACGTCACCGTGACCGATGCGCTTCCCGCTGGCGCAACGCTCACGGCCGCCGTGTCCTGCGTCGCGAACGGCAGCGCGAGCTGCGGCACGGTGACCGGAGGCATCGGCGAGACAAGCTTCGGCACGACCGGCGCGAGCATCGGCGCGGGCATCGGCAGCTCGCTCGTCTTCACCGTTCCGGTCGCCTTTGGTTCGGGAATGACCGCCAACCCGCTTGTCAACACGGCGACCGCGACCGACCTCGCGACCAACGCGACGACATCGGGCTCCGATAGCGATACGCTCGCGCCGCAGGTGACACTCGCGGTCGTGAAGAGCGACGGCAGCTCGACGTACACGCCGGGCGGCACCGCGACCTACACGGTCACGATCACGGACGGCGGCCTGTCCGATGCCACCAACGTCACCGTCAGCGATGCGCTGCCTGCAGGCGTGACGCTTACCGCCACCGCGACTTGCGTCGCGGCCGGCAGCGCGAGCTGCGGCAGCGTCACCGGCCTCGCCGGGCAGACGAGCTTCGGCACGACGGGCGCGTCGATCGCCGCGGGCGCGGGCAATTCGCTCAAGTTCACCGCACCGGTCGCGTTCGCGGCGGGCATGACGACCGATCCCCTAGTCAACACTGCGACCGCGTCCGACGTGCCATCGGCTGCGAACGGCTCCGGTTCCGACAGCGATGCGCGCTCGCCACAGGTATCGCTGGCGGTCACCAAGAGCGACGGCAGTGCCACCTACACGCCGGGCGGCACGGCGACCTACACGGTCACGGTCGCCAACACCGGCTTGACCGACGCGCTCGACGTTTCGGTCGACGACGCGCTGCCAACGGGCGTGACGTTGACTGGCAACGTCACGTGCACGGCCAACGGCAGCTCGACCTGCGGCACGGTGACGGGAAGCCTCGGACAAACGAGCTTCAATGCGACCGGTGCGACGATCGTCAACGGCGGCGGCAATTCGCTGGTGTTCACCGTGCCCGTCGCCTTCGATTCGGATCTGGCGGACGATCCGCTCGTGAACGCCGCGACCGCGAACGATCTTGCCTCGGGCGCGAACGGCAGCGGCTCGGATAGCGATGTACGTGCCGCGCAGGCCGCGCTCACGGTCACCAAGACCGACGGCAGCGCGACGTATACGCCAGGAGGAACGGCGACCTATACGATCGTGGTGACCAATGCCGGGCCGTCGGATGCGACGAGCACGACCGTGTCCGACCCCCTGCCGTCGGGCGTGACGCTCAGCGCCAATGCAAGCTGCGTGGCGGCCGGTACCGCGGCCTGTGGCACGGTGACCGGTACTATGGGGCAAACGAGCTTCGGTACCACCGGCGCGTCGATCGGCGCGGGCGCGGGCAATTCGCTCACGTTCACCGCGCCGGTGGCGTTCGCGTCGAGCCTGACCAGCACGCTGACCAACACGGTAACGGTAACCGATCCGGCGAGCGCATCACCGGCCACCGCGAGCGACAGCGATACGCTCAACGCCGATGTCGATCTCGCCATCACCAAGACCGACGGCGTGACGACCGCGGTGCCCGGCACGACGACGACGTACACCATCGTGGTATCGAACACGGGTCCCAGCGATGCGATCGGAGCGACGGTGACCGACACCTTTTCCGCGGCCATCACCAGCGCATCGTGGAGCTGCGTGGCGGCCGGCGGCGGGAGCTGCACGGCGTCGGGTACGGGCAACATCAGCGACACGGTGAACGTGCCGGTGGGCGCGACGCTGACTTATACGGTGGTCGCGACGATCTCGCCGAGTGCGACCGGAACATTGACGAACACGGCGACCGTAACCGCGCCGGCCGGCGCAACCGATACGAATCCCGGCAACAACAGCGCCACCGACAGCGACACCCTCACGGCGGTGGCTCCGGTCGCGGACCTGACCATCACCAAGACCGACGGGGTGACGAGCGTCAATGCCGGCGGTGCAACGATCTACACCGTTGTCGTGAGCAACGCCGGTCCATCGTCGGCCAACGGCGCCGTCTTTACCGATCCGGCGGTGGCGAACCTGAACGCGACGGGCGTCACCTGCGGCAGTGCGAGCGGCGGGGCCGCGTGTCCGACGGTACCGAACACGACCGTTGCGCTGATGCAAGGTGCGGGCATCGTCATTCCGACGCTGCCGTTCGGAGGAAGCGTTACGTTCACCGTGAACGCGACGGTCGCGTCCGGTGCCACGGGCACGATCGCCAACACCGCCAATATTGCCGCGCCTGCCGGCGTGACCGATCCGAACCCGGGCAACAACAGCGCCACCGATACCGATACGGTGGTCGTGGTTGCCAACCTCACACTTGCCAAGACCGACGGAAGCACGACTTATACGCCGGGCGGCACTGCGACGTATTCGATCACTGCGACCAACAGCGGTCCATCGAACGCGATCAATGTGACCGTCACCGACAATCTGCCTTCGGGCCTGACACTCACCGCCGCTCCCACCTGTATCGCGACCGGGTCTGCGACCTGCGGGAGCATCAGCGGAGTCGCCGGCGGCACGAGCTTTACGGCAACGGGCGCGACGATCGCAGCGGGCGCGGGCAACCGTCTCGTCTACTCGCTCCCCGTGCTTTTTGCCGTCGGCCTGAAAGCATCGCAGATCACCAATACGGCCACCGCGAGCGCCCCGGCTGCAGCAAGCGTCGCGACGGCATCGAGCACCAACACCCTCAGGACAACCCCGCGCGGGCAATCCGCGCAGCCGATACCGGTCGGCGATGGCCCCGTGCTCTGGCTCCTGACTTGCCTCATCCTCTTACTGGGTGGGCGCCGGGCGCGAGCACGCCTCTAGCAGACTCGGCAAGGACCGCGGGGCGAGCCAACCCGACGCTTCGAAGGCGTCAGTGCGCGGTCAGCGCGCCGCTCTGATAGTCGCGGATCGCCTGCTCGATTTCCTCGCGCGTATTCATCACGAACGGGCCGTACTGCACGATCGGCTCGAGCAGCGGGCGGCCCGCGAGCAGGATGACCCGGCTGCCGTCGGGTCCGCCGGTCAGCTCGACGCTATCGCCGTCGGACAACACGCCTGCGCTGTGCGTCTTGAGCAGACGCCGCGAGCCTTCGGGACCGATTTCGACGCTACCCTCGAACGGATATACGAAGGCGTGATAGCCGGCAGGGACGGCGTGCGCGAACGTCGCGCCAGCCGGCAGCTCGACGTCGAAGTACAGCGGATCGGTGGAAAGGCCCTGGATCGGACCTGGCGTGGCGCGGCCGTCCTGCACGAGCGTCCCGGCGATGACCTTGACGCGTCCGCCGCCGGGCAGGGTCGCGATGGGAATCTCGTCGGCCTGGATATCGCGGTAACCCGCCGGTTTCATCTTTTCCTTCGCCGGCAGGTTGATCCAGAGCTGGAAGCCGCGCATGCGCCCCTGCTCCTGCTGTGGCATCTCGGAATGCACGATGCCGCGGCCGGCGGTCATCCACTGCACGCCACCGCTCTTGAGATCCCCGGTGTGGCCGAGATGATCTTCGTGCCGCAGATGGCCGTCGAGCATGTAGGTCACCGTCTCGAAACCGCGGTGCGGATGCGCCGGAAAACCGGCGATGTAATCGTCGGGGTTCTCGGTGGAGAAGTGGTCGAGCATCAGGAACGGGTCGAGGCGCGCCCAGGCCGTCTGGCCGAGGCTGCGACGCAACTTGACACCCGCCCCGTCCGAGGTGGGAATCGCTTCGATGGCGCGTTGCAGGGTACGTGTCTTCATGAGCTTTCCAATGTGCGGCCGGTGCCGCGGATGGTCAAGACCGGCTTCTCGCGGCTTCAGGCTGCAATCGCCTCCGGCGCGGCAAGGCGTTCGATCGCACGCTGCGCTTGCGACAGCGCCGCCGCTTTCCGCTCCGCGCCGATGGCAAGACCTTCGGCATAGACGAATTCCACGTCGTCGATGCCGAGGAAGCGCAACAAGTCGCGCACATACGCGGTCTGCGTATCGAGCGGCGTGCCGGCATAAAGCCCGCCGCGCGTCGCGAATACGTAGGCCTTCTTGCCGGTCAAGAGGCCCACCGGGCCCTTCTCGGTGTACTTGAAGGTCGCGCCGACGCGGGCGATGTGATCGATATACGCCTTGAGGGTCGACGGCACCCCGAAGTTGTACATCGGCAGTCCGAGCACGAGGACGTCGGCGCGCTTGAGCTCATCGATCAGCGCATCGGAGTACTCGACGACCGCCTGCTGCTCGACACTGCGCTCGCCCGGCTTGGCCAGGAATGCGCCGAAGCGTTCGGCGTCGAGATGCGGCACCGTTTCTTCCGCGAGATTGCGGACGATGACTTTCGCGCCGGGGTTGCTCGCGCGCCAGGCGGCGACGAATTCGTCGGCGAGCCGGGTCGATTGGCCGCCGTTCGAAAAGATACTGGCGTTGATTTGCAGCAAAGTCATGGTTCACCTCCACGCTATAGATGCCACCATTCAATCATTTACTCAATCGATAGAAAAGCGCAAAATATCGCCTAGAACTATTCATTTATTCGATCAATTGTCTCTAGCCAAGAAGCCGATCGAGAGCCGACCCACCAATCTCCGCGTCACGCTGGAGCAGTGGCAGGCGCTGCAGGCCGTCGTCGACCACGGTAGCTATGCCCGCGCCGCCGAAGCCCTGCACAAGAGCCAGTCTGCGGTCACCTACGCGGTGCAGAAGGTCGAATCGCTGCTGGGCGTGCACGCCTTCGAGATCCGCGGCCGCAAGGCCGTGTTGACCGAGGCCGGGCAGGTCCTTTACCGGCGCGCCCGCACCCTCGTCGAGGAAGCCGTGGCCGTCGAGCGCGGCGCGACTTTCGCGAAGGAGCGTCCGGAGACGCGAATCGAGCTCTACGAAACTGTGCTCGGCGGCACCGATGAAGCGCTCCTGCAGGGCAATGTGGACATCGCGATCGGATCGCGCGTGCCGGCCGGATTTCTCGGGGACCCGCTGATGCGGCTGCGGTTCATCGCGGTCGCGCACCCGGACCACCCGCTGCATCGGCTGGGGCGCGAGCTTGGTCTCCGCGATCTCTCGCGACAGCGCCAACTCGTGATTCGCGATTCAGGCACGCAGCGGACCCGCACGGGCGGCTGGCTCGGCGCGGAGCAGCGCTGGACGGTCAGCAACAAGGCCACCTCGATCCGCGCGGCGACCATGGGGCTAGGCTTTGCATGGTATCCAGAAGAGAATATCCGCGACCGGACGCGATTCCGTCCCGCGGAGCCGGCGCGGCGCGAGGTCGTGCGCCAGTGGTAAAACGCCGCGTGCCGGAATAGGCTTGCTGCAGTGCATGTTTGCAGTCATTGAGCCGCGACGCGTCGCGCCGCGGCGAATGTCCGCTTTCAACCTCCAGTGGAGGACCCCATGAATAAGTGCCGGCGCGGGCTCCTCGGCGGCGCATTGTCGTTCGGGTTTTGTCTTTTCGTGTCCAACGCGAGCGCGAACTTTCACCTGTACCAGATCAATCAGATCTACTCCAACGGCGACGGCTCGATCCAGTTCGTCCTGCTGCACGAGAGTTTGGGGTACAACGGCGAGAATTTTCTGGGAGGCCATACCTTCACCAGCACGCAAGGCGGCACGACCCAGACCTACACTTTCAACAAGGACCTGCCCGGCGGCTCAATGGGAGGCTATGGCGGCATGCCGAGTCCGACCGCGTACTCGTACGTGCTCATCGCAACGCAGGGCTTCGCGGCGCTTGGCCTGGTCACGCCGGACTACGTGATTCCGAATGGCTTCCTTCCGCTCGCTAACGGCACAATCAACTACGCCGGGATCGATCAGGTAACGTATACGTCGCTGCCGACCGACGGCACGAGCGCGATCGATCGCAGCGCCATGGTTGTCCAGAACGTGGCGATCAACTTCGCCGGCGATTCCGCCTCGGTGACGGCAGCTCCGCCACCGTCCCAGACAGCGACCGCCGTGGAGTATTACTACGATGTCTGGAATTTCTACTTCGAGACGTCCTTCCCCGACGAGATCGCGGCATTGGACGGTGGCGCCTTTGGCGGCGCGTGGAAGCGCACCGGCGAGACGTTCAAGGTGTGGCCGTCAGCGAGCAACCCGGCAGCGGTGCCTACCTGTCGCTTCTTCAGCACTGCGTTTACGCCGAAGAGCTCGCACTTCTATACGCCGTTCGCCAGCGAATGCCTGTTCCGGCAGACCGATCCGGCGTCCTCGGCGGCCTGGCAACTCGAAACCGCCGCGGCGTTTTACCTCGAATTAACCGACGCCTCCGGGAATTGTCCGGCTGGAACCGCGCCGCTCTATCGCGTCTTCAACAACGGCATGAATGGCGCGCCCAATCACCGCTTTACGCCGAACCGCGTTACTCGCGATCAAATGGTCATGTTGGGATGGTTGCAGGAGGGCAATGGGCCCGACGTCATCTTCGCGTGCGTGCCGCAATGAGCGGCGCGCCAATCCGGTAGCCCGCTTCTCGTAGGGCCGAATTCATTCGGCCGCACCGGCAGCTGTCGCGCCGCGTGCGAATGAATTCGCACCTACGAAAGTCGGGCTGATTCGCGCGCGCCGACGTAAAGACGGCTGGTCCGCGGCACGCCGGCCAGCAGATATTCCATCTGATCGGCGAGGATGCGGCGGTTGCGCAGGATGAAATGCTCGTGCCGGTTCGGAACGTACGGGACATACAGCAGCGGCATGCCCGCGATCTCCGGCGAGCGGTTGGCCTTCTTCGTGTTGCAGCGACGGCACGCCGTCACGGAGTTGGTCCACACGTCGCGGCCGCCGCGCGAGACCGGGATCACGTGATCGCGCGACAGATCGCGCAGCATGAAACGCTGGCCGCAGTAGGCGCACAGCTGCCGGTCGCGCGCGAACAGCAGCGCGTTGGTGAGTCCCGGGGTATGGAAATGACCGCCGGGGATCGTACCCTTGATGGCGAGAATCGATTTGGTCGCGATGCGCGAGCGCGTGCCGTTGCGTTGCCAGCCGCCGCGGAATTCGCGCACGATGTCGCCGACCGACCAGGCGACGAGCTGCTTGGCGTGGTAGGTGATCGCGTCCTCGAGCGCGACCCACGCCTGCGGCAGGCCGGACATGTCGACGGTCAGTACCAGCGGTTCCACAACCTTTCTCTCCGAGCTTGCGACGCGCGGCGCAACGGCGCAGCCATCGTCGATCAACCTTTCACGCAAAGCACCTGTTTCAAGGTGTGCACGACGTCGACCAGATCGCGCTGTGCCGAGAGCACTGCGTCGACGTCCTTGTAAGCCGCCGGCAGCTCGTCGATGACGCCCGCGTCCTTGCGGCATTCGACACCCGCCGTCTGCTCCGCCAGGTCAGCCCGCGTGAACTGCCGCCTGGCCTCGCTGCGCGACATCCGGCGCCCGGCCCCGTGACTGCAGGAATGGTACGCCGCCGGGTTGCCCCTGCCGCACACGATGAACGATTTCGTGCCCATGCTACCGGGGATGATCCCAAGCTGTCCAGAGCGGGCCGATACGGCCCCCTTGCGGGTCACCCACA
>WNGE01027114.1_pt1 | contig 10073 bp, 11 predicted proteins | sample 5400651 | NCBI WGS metagenome assembly WNGE01 (sample SAMN13153370, study PRJNA577476) | soil metagenome | isolation source: 60 cm soil or saprolite under grassland replicate 2 | place: USA:California | collected 2016-06-15 | reverse complement strand
CTTAGTTCGGGCCTGAGCATAGCTGCCCTCGTCACCGCCGGCGCGCTCGGCGGCAAGCCGTTCGCGATATCGGATATAGGCCACGACAGACGCGCTCAGATCGAAGCGGCCTCTGGCTACGCGGCGCAAGATCCCCTGCTCGGAAAGCTTGCCGACCGCCCGAGATGTCACGCCAAGCACGGCTGCGAGCTCGTCGGGGGAAACTTCGCGGGGGATGCCCATCTTTCAGCGTTCTCCTAGTTTTCGGACGCGGAACTAATAAATTCAGGCCTTTCTATAACCAAATCTCGGGCGTCCGCTGGACCTTCGATGGGAGGGGCCTCGGGTAGGACCCGGACCAAATATTTGTTTGGTCGCGTTATAGCCATGCTTAATTGTTATGTTCATTTTGTTTGTTATGTTCATTACATGTCGATTGTTTGCTCGCTTGTGAGGGACGGCTGCCGAGTCCCGTCCGATGAGTCAGCAGCCGTCCCATCAGCGCAGCCGAGCAGCGGAAGCACAGCTCGGCGCACATTCCATTCCAACCAAAGTGCTCGAGAAGCTGTTTGTTTATTTCAGCTCCGAGCTGCGAATCGAAGGCTCGATTGTGCTCGAACGTTATGAACCGATGACTACACGCGAGACAAAGCCTTCGGCGGCGAATCGCGGCACGGTCATCTAACGGCCTCGAGTCGCGAACCGTTGTCTGAACGGATAAACATTGCGGACAGCGCATCGACATTCAAGTATCCCCGCTCCGCGGCAATCTTGAGTTGAACAATACCCGCAAAAGAGGGCGAATGCCATATCCGGCACCCCTGCGGGGTTGGGGGATAGTCTTGATCCGGATAGAAGGGCCTCGCCGTGCCTGTCTGGAGGCCCGTGGCGGGCGTCGCGGGCTGGGATGGAAGACCGGGCTAGCCCGGCTAGCCCGGCCACGGCTTAGATCACTGGAGGGAAGTAAAGGGGTATGATAATAGGGTTTGGGTACTAAAGGTACTAGAGGTACTCATTTTCCAACCGCAATCCCAGGTGTCGGATTTTTGGAATGTTCCTATTTTGTTCTTGTTCTCCTAATTCACTATGGCTGACGTTCTCTAATTGCGGATGCGAAATGGGTACCTCTAGTACCTCTAGTACCCGCAGGGCTTTTTATATCGGGTTGGGTTGTTCTTTCCTTTTTCGAGCAGCATCCAGCTGCTCTCGAAGGGTCAGGGCTTTCTTCGCGTAGATTACCTGCTTTCTGCCGTCGATCTTCCACAGTCCATTCCCCGCGTCCGGATTGCGGACCGGGACATAGCCGATGGAGTCGAGCCGGTGAGGGATGGAGCGCCAGTTCTTGCGATCCTTGAGCCAGAGCTTGAAGCTTTCGTTGCTCCCTACGTGAGCCAGAATATCGAGCAAGGTGATCGCTTTGGAATTTTCTTTCCCCATTGCGTCGATGGCGTCTTCGAGCTCAGCATCTTCCGTCGACCGATTAGCGTTGACGATCTCCCAGAAGGCCTCCGTCTTCGGCGGCGGTGCCTTGGGGTTGAACGAGCTGATGTCGAGAGTGCTTAGATAGGCGGCCACGTGCCCGTAGCCTCCGCTGCCGTACCAAGCCCACAGCTTGTCCCAGTACTCTTTCGAGAATTCTGCGGGCTTGGCATCGGACCACATCACGTAGTGTCGCCGGTCGTCGGCCGGGAGGTAGAGGCCGTCGGTCTTGTGGTTGGTGGTGAAGATGACGCCGACGCAGTTGAGGACGTAGTACTCTTTCAAGTTCTTCTCGTTGACGCGCAGCACGTCGGGCGGCGCGGCGATGTAGGACTTGGTGTGGTCGTAGAACTTGAAGCGATCGAAATCTCCGAGGTCCCTCGCCTCGTTTACCCTCAGCACCACGCTCTTGAGAAAGCCGTTGAAGGAGCCGAGCACTTGTTGCGGTGAGATCTCCTTGAAGTTCCACGGCCCGATCGCTCGCTTCACCGGCTCAAGGATCGTGTCCTTGCCGATGCCGGGTGCGCCTCCCAGCACGACTGCGTGATTAATCTTTTCGCCGGGGCGCTGGACCTTATAGGCGAACCAAGAGATGGCGTCCTCGTAATCATCCGGGTAGATCTTCTTGATGTGGTCGATCCAAAGTCCAGCCTTGTCTTTGTCGCCCAGCTCTATCGTCGGCGGAAGATAGAGGTTGAAGATCGTCACACCCTTGCGACCTATCCACCCGCCGTCTGCGATGAGCCGATCCTTGATCAGCATGTCCATTCCCGGAGCCCACGTCATCTGCTCGACCGAGCGATAGCGATCGAGCAAGGTGTTCGCCGAGATCTTCTTCGGGTTTCCGCGAGCGTCGAGCACGGGTTGACCGTTCTCGTCCAGCACCGGCTTCGACGGCAGCTTGGAGTTCACGCTGGCCGTGGCCCACATCTCGCGGGTCGGGGTGAAGATATAGCTGTGAGCAGGCATATATGCGTAAAAGTCCTCGAAGCGAACTCCGACAGCATCGTCATATCGCCTCAGCTGGTACTTCGCACCGCCGTGGTTGAAGCTGTTGATCATCGGCCGGCCGTCCCGCATCAGCAGAACTTTGGCGATGAAGCCGTGCTCCGGCTCTAGCGGGTCGCGGAGGCGCTCGTCCTTGAAGTGCTCCGGGTCGTCGAGCACGGCCTTGACCGTCTTCACGTCGAGGTCCGGGTTCATGAAGCTCAGTTCAAAGTCCTCCAGCAGCACGTTGCTGCGCATGCTCTCCAGCACGCTTTCCACCCGCTCGGCGCTGAGGCCCATGGCGAGCATCTTCTCCCTGCTGTTGGCTTCGAATGTCTCCTCGACGCGCCTGCGCTCCGGTTCCATCTGGTGAGCCATCTCGTTCTTCTTCCGTCGAACGGTGCTCATCTCTTCTGGCGTCAAGGCGCAGATGTCGTTCACGTCGATCACGTGGCCAGCGTAAGATACTGCCATGCGCTCCTCCGCTCTCTGCGCGAGCGGTGGGAGAACCATGGGCGGCCCCTCGAACACCAGCCGCTCCGGGCCGGCGACCGTGCGGTCGACTAGGCTTCTCTCGGAGAGGCGCCCAGCCTTGGTGATGAAGTACCATCCGAGGTCGGCTAGCCAGCATCGATCGTGGACAGTTTCGATGAGGGTCTTCGTCTTGGTGCCGTCCGATGCGATCACGTACTCGTGCACACCGTCACCTCCCCGGAACGTCTCTTCGGTGTCGGTGCGGTAGAGACCGGCGCTGGTAGATCCGCGCTCCATGCGGGCGGCGTCGGCTAGCTCCGGCACGACGCTTACTAGGACATTCCAGTATCCGCTCTCTCTGACGCGCTCCCTAATGCTCTGCGGCGCACCCTTGGTGTCGTAGTCGAAGAGAGCGAATGCCGGCTGGTCTTCCACATATATAATGTCTCTAGCAGTCCGAGCGATTGTGTTAGGCCGGGGCTGACCGTTCAGATCTGCCTCGGTCGTGACCCTCAGCTCCTCGTTTGGGAGGTCGAGCCGGGGGCAGCCTAAGGCAAGCGACTGATTGGAGGCAAAGCCGTTGTTGATCAGTTCGGCCATACCCGTGACGCCGTCTACCTCGACACGCCTAGCCGTGCCGCGGGCCATGGTGGCGTTGCTGCCGCTCTCGGGCTTGCTGTCGGCACCCATCTTGATCGTCTTGGACAGCGGACCGCTGGCGCTAGTGAACACCGTGAGGGGGATGCGGGTCATGACACCTCCCCCTCTCCAAACCGGACCTTGGGCAGCGTGGGCTTCCGCCGGGGGCTGTTTGCCGGGAGCTGCAGCTTGGAGAAGGCGTCCCGGGCCAGCCAATTGGATAAATTTTGTGGTGGATTTAGCCGTGGGCTGACACTAGGACCGGGATGCGCTAAACGCGCACCTCCTGAACCAATACCTGTCTGGGCCGCTCCCGTCTCGAACCGGGAGCGGTCTGCTTTTATGGGACGGCTCATCGCTGCAATTCCTTCTTGGAATTGCGCGCCGAAGAGCCTTGATTTTCGGAAGTTCCCAAGGCCCAATCCGACGCGCAGTTTGCGCTTCGTTCTGAGCCTTGATTCGGTGCTCCTGCGAGGTTCAGGAGCCCTCAGGGGTGTTCATCTCCCCCACGAGGCCGCTCTAAGAAATTGCTTGGAGGACTGACTTCTGTCCTCCTAAACCATACTGCCAGCCCGTAGATACCTCGAACCGGGCGGCAATCCCTATCAACCTACATTTCGGCTGATTTGTAAATATCTCCGGGAGGCCCGGATCAAATTTTTTGAGGGATAATCCATCACTGCGGTCAGCGGACCTAAACCGCCCCGGCGTTCGGGTTTATTAACAGTGAGGAGCCTCCCTCAACACGCAGGGACCAAATCCCCACGCTGGGAAATTTGAAACTCTAGCCGCCAGAACCCGCCATGTCGGAAATCAGATCGCCCTCCGGGTCGCCGGTGACTTCTGCCTCGGCCAACCACTGTCTCCAAAGCGTCCACGGATGGCGACGATACACCTCTTGCTCGGTCAATCGTTCTATCCGGCCCTCCACGTTACGTGGGTATGGACCTCGCGCTCGTTCTGCTGTAATAGATCTACTCACAGGCCTTCTCCTTTTCTGGTCTGTCCACTACCATTGAAAGTTCCAGCGCCCCAGCAGCAGTTTGTCAGCCCTGCTGTTGGGGCGTTTTTCCTATTTCGAATTGTGCGCTTAGGTGTCAGCCTCGGCGCAATCAACGCCAGCTTGTATCACACAGGTCTGCAATGTAAAGCGATGTCACTTACCTAACCTAAGAAAAAGTTGGGGCTCAACCTCCCAGAAGTTTTGTCACCAAATCATCAATGTGTTTGGCAACCCCGGCTTTTGTGAGTGCCTCGCGCACGCGGCGGCGGGCGGTCTGGAAATGTAGGTCGTTGGGAATGTCGACCGTGGCCGCAATCTTTTCAGCTTCGGCGCCGGCGGCGGCGAGGTGCCGGCTTTGGCGTAAACAATACGCCATTGTGGGATGGGAAACTGCGCACCTAGCTCGTTGTGGTAATTCCATCGCTCGACAAGCGTCATGTCGCTGTCAGCGTTCTTATTCCAGATAGCCTCTGCCTGTCGCATCAACTCATGCAAATTGAGGAGACCGCGGTTGGCGGCCTTTTCAGCATCAAATACGTCACCGCTATTGCTGAGGGGAATTACGCCGGAAAACGGCTTCCAGGCACGGAACGGCAAGATCGACTCGCCCAGATAAACTGGACGCAAGAACTCCGACTCCATCTGCTTTTCGATCGCATTGAGCGCTTTCCAAGGCTTCTTCTCTTGGGTCGAACGTCGACTCCTGAAGCGGCGCTCTCGGGTCGCCGCCGAGTTTTCCTGCTGTGACCCTTTCAACTATGCAAAGCATCCGCGGCACTAGCGTCGCACCCTGACGGAAAGCCTCGCGATACGGTGAGCCGCCTTTATAGCTCGCCTCGCTCGGCGCTGGCGCGTTGGTAGCGACTTTCAAGTACTTGTCGGCAACGTCCTCGTGGGCATCGCGGACTGGTAGCTCGCCCTTATAGGCAGTGACAGTTTTGGGTGTCGGGCGGCTCAAGCCGCGTTCCGCCTTGGCGAACAGAACGCATGACGGCACGGGGAACAGCGGCTGCACATCCTCATCGAAAGTCCAGGCCTCCGTGAACTGCACTTTCTTGGTGTGGAACGCGCCGGTGCGGAATTTATCGAACTGGCCGCGAGTGAGCGCCGCCAGCGGCATCACGAAAACTATAATACCCCCTTCGCAGAGGTACAGCGCGGTGCACTTGGCAAAGAACAGCCCGGAAAGGTCGGCCTGCGTCGCGAGCTTGCCGCCGACATAGACGTTCTCGCCTTCTGCCACCTCCTTGAAGCGTTTCTGAAACTCCCTCGACATGTGCCGCAGGGCGACCCAGGGTGGATTGCCGACCACGACATCCGCCCGCCGCTCGGCCGATGATAAATGCAAGGGCCGCGACAGATTTCGCGCAACGTACGACCAGATCGTGTTGCGGCCTTCCCTGCGCAGCGCGTCGAGCTTCTCGTAAGTCTGGCGCAGTACGCTCAGATCAAACTCGGAAACCGTCTTGCCCTTGCCGGCCACGATCGCATTTATGCGCGCCTCGAAGGCTTGCGGGCGCATATTGCCTTCTGATGCGATGCGCATCGTGTCCAGCACCTCGTCGAACAAGTCTGGAAATTCGCAGACCGCCTTGGGAAAATGCAGATCGCGCTCGCCGGCGGCTATGCGCCCGCCGCTATTGCCGCGCGACGGCACGATTACCGTCAATTCCTCACCCATGAACATGCCGCGAACGTTGAGCTGTAGCGCGTCGCCGAGGTAGACGGGAATAGTGACGCCGCCCGCTCGAGTAGCCAACGTGTCGCCGAGCGCAAGCAGGAACGTGACGCGCGCGATGATGACTGCCACCGGGTGAATGTCGATCCCGGCAATCAGCCCACAGGCAAGCTGCGCAAGCTGCTTCGGGTCACGCTGGGTTTTCATTGCAAGCGCGAGGTGCTGACGGATGGCATGGAACAGGAAGGTGCCAGAACCGCAGGCGGGATCGATCACGCGGTCGGTGAGCGGTTTCCTTGATTGCTGCGCGACAGATCTTTGCCGCGAGCCAGTCCGGCGTGTAGTATTCGCCGAGATCGTGGCGCTGGGCCGGGTCGACGAGCGACTCGTAAAGGACCTTGAGAACGTCGGTTTCGATCGCCGCGAGGCGGAAACGACCGACCTGACGCACGATGCGACGTATGAGATCTACCCCTGCAGGGCGCGCTAAGACCCAATCGAAGAAATCGCTCTCGACCGCACCAGCAATCCCTGCTTGGGCAAAGGGCCGGCCGGATAGGAGATCAACTGGTTCGGGCTCGCCGAGGACGACCACACGCGCAGCGATGGCCTTCGCAACGATCACAAGAAACGTGTGCTGGAACCAGAGCGCATCGTCATCGATCTCGCGCCCAATACGAGGGCCAGCAGTTGCCGCCATAGCTGGCGTTTGAGGATCACGTCGGGTTCATGCCCGCAGGCAGCCCAGAGCGATGTGAGGTCTGCTTCGACGCGGCGGTAGGCTGGGCTGTCGCGGCCGAGCTCGGCCTTGATGGTCTCCGCGGTGGGGATGATCTCTGCGTCCAGGGCAACTGCGCTGTCGAGCCGGATCAGTAGGTCAAGCGGCTTCCCTGGATCGGTCCTGAAGTCGCGGAGGGACGCGAGCTTCCCGTCCCGCATCTCGTACACACGCCAGTCGAGGCCGTCGGTGGCGATGCCGACGTAACGCTGGCCTGTCGTGCGCTCACGCTCCTCGATGTAACGAGGGAGTTGCGCCTCCGCATCGGCAAGTTCGCGGATCAGATCGGATTTGATCTCGAACACGGTGCGCCCGAGCAGAACCGTCGATCCGGCCTTTGACCTCGGGGATTGCCTTCTCCAGTTCCACATCCCCGCTCGGCGCGCCCAGACCTCCGGTCAGCAACTCGTGCAATAGCGAGCGGACCTTCTCGTGCCGCGGCTTGAGGGCAAGTTCGCCGGCAATTTCAGTGAGGCGTTGTTCGGAAAGGCGCATAGTGTGGCAATTGCCTCGGAGGGTTTTGACCGCCCTTGCGCAAGAAGAGGGGCTAGTCGCCGACAGCCTACCGTACCAGCGTTGGCCAGGGGATCGCCGAAATAGCCTCAACCCGATGATGACGCAAGACCGCGTCGACGCACTCCGCCCACACACGGGGCGACCGGGTCGTGGTCATCGCCTCCCGTTCACCATCGCCTCGACTCGCCCCATCGCGCGAGCACCTCGTCGAGCGTATCGCGGTTTTTCTCCTCGCCCCGCCGGGCCGCCTTCCAACTTCTCTTGTCCACCAGCGACTCGATCTCCTGCCGAAGAAGGCGGTCGATCACGTTCGGCTCCAGCGCGTCCAGCTCCCAGCTCTGATCGCCGGGCTCGCACTTGTAGTCCTTGAACCGCTTGTCGCTCTCCTTCGCGGGGTTCGGCGGCGGCCTGTACTGTCTCACCTGATCCATGTTGAGGGCGAGGCGCCTAACCTCGACGGAGACTCGCACGAACAGGTCGAGGCGGTCGTGAACGTCCCGGGTCATGTCGAGGCCGGACGGGTCGTGATCACCGAGGTGAAGCACGACCGGCTCGAAGCCGAGGCCGATAAGCTGCTGGAACTTCTTGGCGCTGGCGTACGTCTCGCTCAGCGAGTTGTAGCCACGGCAGGCGAGGAACGGGACGTGCCAATCGCGACAGGCGGGCTCGATCAAGTTAACCAAGGCTGACTTTTCGATCCACACCTCAGGCCGGACCGGTTGGTCGGCCCACGGGTCTTCCGCGTAGCATCGCGCCGTCTCCTCGATCACGTCCCGAGGCGAGGTCCACGAGCGCCATCGCATTGTCTCGCGGGTGCGGTCCTCGATGGCAGACCAGTCTATCAATCCTGCCTGACGACCCAGGTTCACGACCCACCCCAGGTAGTCGTACGACTTCGTCGTGTTGGGCATCAGGTCGCGGGCTACGAACTGGTAGTAGAGCTGGCGCAGCGTGAGCGCGAAGCCCTGATCCTGATAGTCGTCGATGATCTGGTTCGCCTGCTCGACGACGCGGAGAGCCTTGGCCTGGAACCGGCGCTCGATGAACTTCTCCCTCACGGCCGGCCACCGTGAAAGTGAGGCATGGTTGACTTTTGGTCCACCGCGTCCTTGTCGAAGTGGCGATACAGTTCGGTCATAGGATCACGCCTTTGCTCGCTTCTTACCGCTGCGAGCTCTGGCAGCCATGTCGCGGCCGCGAGCCGCGTCGGTCACCGCGGTGGCTTTTTGCCTCGTACCAATTGATTTCCATCCTGACCGCTCTGCGCAAAACCGACGTCCTGCCACCCAGGCATTATCGCTAGCCGCTCTGCCGGGAGTATGTTGAAACCGTACTGTGGGTCCCAGGTGCGAAGACGATCGATGTGTCGCTGTTCAGCGACATGCCGATCTTGATCTGATGATAGTCTCTCTAAGATCTCAAAGCGCCAGGTCTTTAGCGGATGTTTCTTCAACGCTTCGAGTATCCGCGGGTTTGAGAAATAGGGATCTAACCCCTCCCTCTCGCGCCGGGTGATATCTTTTCGAGAACCTACGTAGCTCCTGCCGTCAGGACAGATGAAGCGATAGACAGCTGGATTGCTCATGACTCACAACCTCGTGCCAATCAATCTACGGGATCGCGCCGGGCGATGCGCTCTCGAAGCCACGCCTCGATCTCCTCCTCCACCCATCCAGCGCGCCGCGTGCCGAGCTGAACGCGCCTCGGGAACTCACCGCGCTTCTCGAGGAGATCGATGTGAGATTTGGAAAAGCTGACGCCGCGGTCACCTAGATCGGCATAGCTCAGCAGCTTCGTGGGTCGCCTCATTGTCCTACCTCTTGATCAAACCGAGGTCTATTAAGGGACTAGAAGGCCCAGAAAGTAAAAAACAGTCGGGGGGTTATTTTTCTGCTGTCTGTTTCTGCGACGCGAGGATGGTCCGGCACTGCCGCGTCAGCTCTACGTAGGGTCGGTTCGTCACCGCCTCGTACAAGAGGCTGGCGAGCTGAAAGAACACCCCAGTCACGGTGTTGGTGGGCTTCTTGCTGCTGCAGTCGATCATCAGGCGGTAGGCATAGTAGGCGGCATTCTGCTTCACGCCACGGTGGGGATCTCTCCCCTTCCTTCTCCCTCGGCCGCCTCCGCCGCTTCGCCTGATGCAGATCGCGTCAGCCTCCTCATAGAAGGCCCGGCTGGTCTCCTCGACGTGGGTCTTGAACTCGTCCCACCAGTCCTGATCCCAAGAGCACGTGTACTCGGAAGGCACCTTCTTGATCGCGACGGCGGCCTGACGAAGCAGCACGGCGGCCTTGAGAAGCTGGGCTCTGTCGACAGAAGGCGGCTGCCACTCGACGCTCATCGTGAGTCGAAGAAGATCGATCGCCTCGTCGAGGCACATCTGAAACAGCTCCACGTCGTCCGGATCGAGAAGCACCCTGGCGCGCTCGGAGATCTCGATCACGACACGGCCCTCAGGTCCACGACGTTGCCGTCGGCAGGCTGAACGATGGACCTCAGCCGCGCGCCCCACATCTCCAGCGCGCGGCGCTTCTCGTCTA
>WNGE01021990.1_pt1 | contig 10073 bp, 6 predicted proteins | sample 5400651 | NCBI WGS metagenome assembly WNGE01 (sample SAMN13153370, study PRJNA577476) | soil metagenome | isolation source: 60 cm soil or saprolite under grassland replicate 2 | place: USA:California | collected 2016-06-15 | reverse complement strand
TGGATCGCCTTCCAGCCGGCGATCGAGGAGCCGTCGAACATGATGCCCTCGCTGAACGTATCCTCGTCGATCGTCGAGATATCGGTGGTGACGTGTTGCCACTTGCCGCGTGGATCGGTGAAACGGAAGTCGACGTATTTCACGTCGTTGTCCTTGATCATTTTCAAAGCGTCTTTGGCGGTCGTCATTGAACGGATACCCCTTTCGTGTGGCCGCGAGGTTGTCGAAGCCAGCGGTTCAGATGGCGTCCAATCCGGATTCCCCGGTTCTGATCCGAATGGCTTCTTCGATATTAGAGACGAAGATCTTGCCGTCGCCGATCCGCCCGGTTTGGGCGGCGCGACGGATCGCCTCGATCGCTTTCTCGACCATGTCGTCGCCAAGTACAATCTCGATCTTCACCTTGGGGAGAAAATCGACGACGTATTCGGCCCCGCGATAGAGTTCGGTATGTCCTTTCTGCCGTCCGAAGCCCCTGGCTTCGGTGACGGTGATGCCTTGCAGTCCAACCTCTTGCAGCGCTTCCTTCACTTCGTCGAGTTTGAAGGGTTTGATCACCGCCTCGATCTTCTTCATCGCGTTTCCTTCCCCGCGGCCTGCCAGCGGCGCAGCGCCGGCTTGGCCGCGCTCACGGTTAGCAGGGTCCGTGCCAAGCCCCCACGAGAGAAAAAAGCGACTGCCAATCAGTTATTTAACGGTGACGGACAGACGCGCTCCGGTCGGCGCCAACGGACACTGGATTAGACTTTGAGCAATTTGCCTATTTTGTGATCATTGTGGTGTATCCTGCGCTGTAAGCGAAAGAAATAACGCAGGGTCGCGCGCGCTTCGGCACAGCATTAGTCTGCGGCGGCGATGATCGAATTGCTCACCACCGCCGAAATGGCAGAGGCCGACCGCCGCACGATCGCGGGCGGGGTTGCCGGCATCGCACTGATGGAAAACGCCGGTCGCTCCGTTGCCGATGCCGTCACCGCGCGCCATCCCCCGGGGCTGGGCGTCGCCGTGGTTGCGGGGCCTGGCAATAACGGGGGCGATGGTTTTGTCGCCGCCCGCTTCCTGGCCGAGCGCGGGTACCGGGTGCGGGTCCTTCTGGTCGGCGACCCTAACCGGCTCAAGGATGATGCGGCCCTGGCTGCGCAGCGCTGGCAGGGTCCGACAGCGGCGGCCGCGCCGGCGGCGTTGATGCCCGCCGACATTGTCATCGAGAACGCGGCGCCCTGCGTCTATGCGGTTGATCTGCCGAGCGGGATCAATGGCACGACCGGCGCGGTGATGGGCCTCGCAGTAAACGCCACGGAAACGGTGACGTTCTTTCGTCGCAAGATCGGCCATGTGCTGCTGCCCGGCCGGCTCCACTGCGGAAATGTTCGCATCGCCGACATCGGAATTGCCGCGAGCGTGCTCGATCAGATCAAACCGCGCATCGCGATCAATGCGCCGAACCTTTGGGCCAAAAGCTTTCCGCTGCCGCGTGTCGACGGGCACAAATATGCCCGCGGCCACGCGGTTGTGGTGTCCGGCGGGGTGTCCTCGACCGGCGCGGCGCGGCTCGCCGCGCGCGGCGCGTTGCGGGCAGGCGCGGGGCTCGTCACCATCGCCTCGCCGCGCGAAGCGCTCGCGGTCAATGCGGCGGCAAGCCTCGCCGTCATGGTGCGGCCGGTCGATGGCGCCGATGAACTTACGAGCTTCCTCGACGATCCCCGCCGCAACGTCGTGCTGCTGGGACCAGGCGGTGGTGTGGGGCAGCCCATGCGGGACTTGGTTCTCGCGGCGCTCAAAGGTGAGCGCGCGGTGGTGCTCGATGCCGATGCGCTCACGAGCTTTGCTGATGAGCTGCAGGCCCTATGCGCCGCCATTAGAACGCGAGGCAAGGCTAGGCTAATGACGCCCCATGAAGGGGAGTTCAGTCGTTTATTCAAGATATTGGGAGACGAAGCTCCCTCGAAGCTTGAAAGGGCTCGGTGGGCGGCGCAGACGACCGGAGCGGTGGTCCTCCTCAAGGGGCCGGACACAGTTGTTGCAGCCCCGGACGGGCGCGCCGCGATTGCCGACAATGCGCCGCCTTGGCTCGCCACCGCCGGCTCGGGCGACGTGCTTGCCGGCATCGCGGCCGGCTGCCTAGCGCAAGGCATGCCGGGATTCGAGGCAGCGGCGGCGGCGGTCTGGCTGCATGGCGAAGCGGGGAGCGCGGCCGGTCCGGGGCTGATCGCGGAGGACCTGCCCGAGGTCATGCCCGGGATCTACCGGCGACTGTTCGGTCAACTCGCTGCCGGACGGTGACGAGGGCTCAGGCGGCCTGATCCGTGGGCTGCCCGCGCAACGCCGGGCGGGAACGGTTTCCAAGCAAGGTGCAACAGGAGCGAGCTAGTCCACCACGAACCAAGCGGCCGTTTCTGTGTCCGGGCGCTCCAGCGCTCGGCCCTCGAGCAGCCACTTGCCGGGATTGTCGGCGACGAAGGCAACGCGTTCGATCGCGTCGCCAACGAGCAGCGTGTCCATCCAATAGGGTTTCCAACCGTCGTCGAGCCGATCGAGCAGGCGGAAGTGATGTCCGTGCAGGTGTACGACTTGCAACTGGCCGCTCGGGTTGTGCAGGCCCAAGGTCACGGCGCGGCTGCGTCGGACGGTGAATAGCGGCGTTCCCGTAAGGTCGAGCGGCCTGGCGTTCCCGAGTTTGAGTTCGGCCTTGAGCGAATTCTTGAGGTCGATGCCCGGCTGGCAGCGGATTAGGCGGGAGCGGGAGCGGTGCCGATCGGCGCGCGGCGCGCGCCTCGCCGCCGCGCTGGTAGACGAGCCGCGCGACCGGCTGCTCATCCCGGACGCCTTCGACCAGGGGCGCGACCGTTCCGCCCTCGCGCGTGGCGTCGATGAAGAGATCCACACGACTGCCTGGTCCGAGCCCCACGCGGCCCTCGCGTGCGAGAAGCGGTTCTGTCGGCTGGCCGTCGATCGCCATGACCCACGGAGCATGGCCCTCGAGCTTGAGAGAAAGACCCCGCGCGGTGGTGGCGTTGATCAACCGCAGGCGCAACCGTTCGCCGCTCCGCACTGGGACATCGGGACGCAGCGATCCGTTGACGAGCACCGGCGCCGGCGAGCCGCCCGCCCCGGGGGGTACCGCGAACATGAGCACGATGCCGCGATCGACGTCGACGGGCTGAGCTTCCTCGACGATCAGTGCCGCGTAGAGACCTCGATCGACCTGTGCGCCGATATGCGCGTGGTACCAGAACGTGCCCGCGTCGGGCGGGCGAAAGCGGTAGTCGAAGCTGGTCCCGGGCGCGATGGGCGCTTGAGTGAGCCCCGGCACGCCGTCCATGGCGTTGGGCAGCCGGACGCCGTGCCAGTGCACGCTGGTCGGCTCGGCGAGGTCGTTGACGACGCGCACGCATAGGTCTTCGCCGCGCGTGATCCTCAGCGTCGGACCTGGCACCGTCCCGTCATAGCTCGAGACGAAGGTCGGAGATTGCGGCACGCTGCCAGGACCAAGCGGACGCGCGCGGATGACCCGGAAGCCATCCGACGCGGTTTCCGCCCACGAGTGTCCCGGCCAGCCAAAGCATGTCGCCGCAACGCTCGCTTCGGCGAGGAGACATCGACGCGTTATCGGTTGCGTGAGCCGCATCTGGGACCTGGATCAATTCAGGTTGCTGCCGGCGGCCATCTGGGGCGGACGCGTGGCGGGCGGCGCATCCAGGTCATAGCATGTCGACGCGGAGGCGGCAGGAGCCGCCGTAGGACCTCGGCTCCCGAAAATCCGCAGTTGAGAAGGCTCGCGCCGGCGCCTATTTTTGGCGTGCGCCGCGTGCTTTGGCCATGATATAAGCCGCGCCGCCCGGCCGCAGCGCAAGTCGGCTGTCGCCGACGCGGGCGTGGCGGAACTGGTAGACGCGCGGGATTTAGGTTCCCGTGACGAAAGTCGTGGGGGTTCAAATCCCTCCGCCCGCACCACGCCGCAACACAGGCACCTCGACGGGTCACGCCCAATCCACGGACCGCAGCGATCGCCGATACCCAGATTGTCACCATGGAAGTCACCGAGACTCTTTCCGACGGCCTCAAGCGCGAATTCCAGGTCCAAGTGCCGGCCGCCGATCTCGAGGCGCGGGTGGCCGAGCGTCTCGCGGCGGGCAATCCGACCTCGCCTATACGCTCGCGCTGGAGATACTACCGAAGATCGAGCTGGCGGATTTCAAGGGCATCAAGCTCGAGCGCCAGGTCGCGGAGGTCACCGACGCGCAGGTCAACGAAGCGCTCGACAAGATCGCCGAGCAGAACCGGCCGTTCGCCGCCAAGGGGGAGGGGGCGAGGGTGGAAAAGGGCGATCGCGTCGTCATCGACTTTGCCGGCAAGATCGACGGCGCGCCGTTCGAAGGCGGCAGCGGCGGCGACGTCGGCGTCAATGTCGGATCTGGCACCTTCATCCCGGGTTTCGAGGACCAGCTCATCGGCATGGGCGCCGGCGAAACGCGGCTGGTGAAGATTACGTTTCCGACCAACTACGTGAGCACGCAGCTCGCTGGCAAGCCTGCCGATTTCGACGTCACGGTGAAATCGGTCGAAGCGCCGGGGACGGTCACAGTTGACGATGCGTTTGCGAAATCGCTGGGCTTGGAATCACTCGACAAGCTCAAGGCGGCGGTCAAGGGGCGCCTCCAGCAAGAGCACGCCGGGCTCAGCCGCCAAAGGCTCAAACGCCAGCTTCTCGATAGGCTCGACGAGATGCACAAATTCGCGCTCCCTCCTACGCTCGCCGAGGACGAGTTCAAGAACGTCTGGAACGCGGTCGAGACCGACCTCAAGGCGCAGGGCCGCACCTTTGCCGACGAGGGTACGACCGAAGAGAAGGCGCGGGAGGAATATCGCGGCATCGCCGAGCGGCGGGTGCGGCTGGGGCTCGTGCTGGCGGAAATCGGCGAGAAGAACAAGATCACCGTGACCGAGGACGAGCTCTCACGCGCCATCATGGAGCGCGCCCGCCAGGTGCCCGGCCGCGAACAGGAAGTCTGGGACTACTACCGAAAGAATCCCGGTGCGGTCGCGGCGGTACGGGCGCCGATCTTCGAAGAGAAGGTGGTCGATTTCCTCATCGAGCTCGCCACCGTGACCGAGAAACAAGTCTCGCGCGAGGAACTCCTCAAGGATGAGGAGGACGAAAAGAACGCCGCCGGGCAATCGTGAGCCCGTCAGGGCCACCGATCGCGGGCCGCACCACTTGGCTGTGGCCGCCTTGAGCGCGGAACGAGGAAACGGCGCGACCGGGACTAGAGCGCTCCGGGTTTTGTGCCGGCGCGAATCGTAGGTATAGGAACATGGGACGGACGCTTACCGCCATCGCGCGATGGGTGTGCAGCCGGTCAAGGCTTCGCTGCTCGTTCTGCGGTCGAACGGCCGACGAGGTTGGCCGGCTTGTAGCCGGCCCGTCCGTGTATATTTGTGACGAGTGTATCAAGACGTGCGTCGCGGTCGTGGAGCAGCACGGGGGCTTTCCGCCGTCGCGACCGGCGGAGCAGGATGGGTTGAGCCATGCGTGACCCCTACGAAACCTACATGAACACGCTCGTGCCGATGGTGGTCGAACAGACCAACCGCGGTGAGCGCGCCTACGACATTTTCTCGCGGCTTCTCAAGGAGCGCATCATTTTCATCAGCGGTCCGGTCGAGGACGTGACGTCGACGCTCGTGGTCGCGCAGCTCTTGTTCCTGGAAGCGGACAATCCCAAGAAAGAGATCGCGATGTACATCAATTCGCCCGGCGGCGTCGTGACCTCCGGGCTCGCGATCTACGACACCATGCAATTCGTGCGGCCGGCGGTATCGACCTTGTGCATCGGCCAGGCTGCTTCCATGGGTTCGCTACTGCTCGCCGCCGGACATAAGGACATGCGCTTTGCGCTCCCCAATTCCCGGATCATGCTGCACCAGCCGTCCGGAGGGTTCCAGGGCCAGGCGACGGACATCATGCTGCACGCCCAGGAGATCCTGAACCTCAAGAAGCGGCTGAACGAAATCTACGTGAAGCATACCGGCCAGCCGCTGAAGAAGATCGAGGACGCGCTCGAGCGCGACTACTTCCTGACCGGGGAGATGGCGGTGGAGTGGGGGGTCGTCGACAAGGTCATCGCCAAGCGGCCCGAGGACGCGTCCAAGGCCGCCTGATTGATGCCGTGCCCGCCGCGTGCTGCCGGCGTCGGGCCGCGGCCTGGCCCGAAACGGTCAAAAAGCCGCCATGCGCTTGAATTTTGATCATTAACAAATTCTTGATTATGCCCACACTACCGTGGTTCGCTAGGGGTGATTTGGGCAAGGTGGACTACAAAGCGTGGAGATGTGTGGCATTGGTGCTACGGACTCTTAAAAAAACGCCTGTTATGGTCTGCTGCAGAGCGGCCGGTTTGCGCGCGCGGCAGCCGGCCGACGGAGAGATAGAATGAGCAAGGTCGGCAGTGGCGATTCCAAGAATACGCTCTACTGCTCGTTCTGCGGCAAGAGCCAGCACGAGGTGCGCAAGCTCATCGCCGGCCCGACCGTATTCATTTGCGACGAGTGCGTCGAATTGTGCATGGACATCATCCGCGAGGAGAACAAGTCCTCGTTGGTGAAGTCGCGCGACGGCATTCCGACCCCGAAGGAGATACGCAAAGTTCTTGACGACTATGTCATCGGTCAGGATCACGCCAAGAAGGTGCTCTCGGTCGCGGTCCATAATCACTACAAGCGTCTCAACCATCAGACCAAGCACAACGACGTCGAGCTCGCGAAGTCTAACATCCTGCTGATCGGCCCGACCGGCTCCGGCAAGACGCTGTTGGCGCAAACGCTCGCGCGCATCCTCGACGTGCCCTTCACCATGGCGGATGCGACCACGCTCACCGAAGCCGGCTATGTCGGCGAGGACGTCGAGAACATCATCCTCAAGCTGCTGCAATCCGCCGACTACAACGTCGAGCGCGCCCAGCGTGGCATCGTCTATATCGACGAGATCGACAAGATCAGCCGCAAGTCCGACAACCCTTCGATCACCCGCGACGTCTCGGGCGAGGGCGTGCAACAGGCCTTGCTCAAGATCATGGAAGGCACCATCGCATCGGTGCCGCCGCAGGGCGGACGCAAGCATCCGCAGCAGGAATTCCTGCAGGTCGACACCACCAACATCCTGTTCGTGTGCGGCGGCGCCTTCGCCGGCCTGGAGAAGATCATTTCCGCCCGCGGGCGCTCGACCTCGATCGGCTTCAGCGCCAAGGTGTTGGCGCCGGAGGACCGCAAGGCCGGCGAAATCTTCCGTGAGGTCGAGCCGGAAGACCTGTTGAAATACGGCTTGATCCCGGAATTCGTCGGCCGACTGCCCGTCGTGGCCACGCTCGAGGACCTCGACGAGCCCTCGCTCAAGCTCATTCTCACCCAGCCCAAGAACGCGCTGGTGAAACAGTACCAGCGGCTGTTCGAGATGGAGTCGATCGACCTCACGCTGGCGGAGGAGGCGCTGGGGGCCATTGCCCGCAAGGCCATCGACCGCAAGACCGGCGCGCGCGGCCTGCGCTCGATCATGGAAGGTATCCTGCTCGACACCATGTTCGACCTGCCGAGCCTGGAAGGCGTCGAGGAAGTCGTGATCTCGAAAGAGGTTGTCGAGGGTACCGCGCGGCCGCTCTACATCTATGCCGACCGCGCCGACCGGACCGGCGACGCGAGCGCGTGAGGGCGCTGCAACCGCAAGGCGCGGGTGTGGTGGCCGATTCGCCTAAAGTCGACTCCGCGGCCGCCGCCAACGCGGCTATTTGCTTGAATTTTCGAGTTTACTTGACACCGGCGCGAGCCGTCGCCACCTATGGGGCGAACGAAAAAGCGTACGAAGGATCACATCGAAATTCTCCGGGGAGGGTTTCGTACCCACCCTCCGGCGCACGGCGGGCCTTCCGGGCGAGCCGTGTTTCCCTTCCCGGCCCATCTCTGCACTCGACCGTGACGCCGCATCCGCGGGTCCTGGGCGAGGGGCACAACAACAAGGACTTCGGGCCATGACCAGCGCAAAGCCAAAGCCGCCTCTGATCCCCGGCCAGACCCGCCCCTATCCGGTGCTGCCGCTGCGCGACATCGTCGTCTTCCCGCACATGATCGTGCCGCTGTTCGTCGGACGCGAAAAATCGATCAGAGCGCTCGAAGAGGTGATGCGCTCCGATACCTTCATTCTGCTCGCCACGCAGAAGAATGCCTCCGATGACGATCCGGCCACCGGCGCCATCTACGAGATCGGAACGCTGGCCAGCGTGCTGCAATTGCTCAAGCTGCCGGACGGCACCGTCAAGGTGCTGGTTGAAGGCGCTGCGCGCGCCAAGGTCGAGCACTACTCCGATCGTACCGAATACTACGAGGCCGCCGCCGTCGTGCTCGCGGATTCGAGCGGCGAGCAGGTCGAGGCCGAGGCGCTGGCACGCTCGGTCATCAATGAGTTCGAGAACTACGTGAAGCTCAACAAGAAGGTGTCGCCCGAGGTCGTCGGCGTGGTCCAGCAGATCGAGGACTACGCCAAGCTTGCCGACACCGTCGCCTCGCACCTCGCGGTCAAGATCCCGGACAAGCAGCTGATCCTGGAGACGCCGTCGGTCACCGAGCGGCTCGAGAAGGTGCTCGGCCTGATGGAGAGCGAAATCTCGGTCCTGCAGGTGGAGAAGCGCATCCGCACGCGCGTCAAGCGCCAGATGGAGAAGACTCAGCGCGAGTATTACCTCAACGAGCAGATGAAGGCGATCCAGAAGGAGCTCGGCGACGAGGAGGGCAAGGACGAGCTCGCCGAGATCGAGGACAAGATCAAGAAGACCAAGCTCTCGAAGGAGGCGCGCGAGAAGGCCACCCACGAGCTCAAGAAGCTGCGCCAGATGTCGCCCATGTCGGCGGAGGCGACCGTCGTGCGCAATTATCTCGACTGGCTGCTCTCGATCCCGTGGAACAAGAAGACCAAGGTCAAGAAGGATCTCAAGCTTGCCCAGGAGATCCTCGACAACGATCACTTCGGCCTGGAGAAGGTCAAGGAGCGGATCGTCGAATATCTCGCCGTCCAGCAGCGCGCCAACAAGCTGACCGGCCCGATCCTGTGCCTGGTCGGCCCGCCCGGCGTCGGCAAGACCTCGCTCGGCAAGTCGATCGCGCGCGCGACCGGCCGCGACTTCGTGCGGGTGTCGCTCGGCGGCGTGCGCGACGAGGCCGAGATCCGCGGCCACCGGCGCACCTATATCGGCTCGATGCCCGGCAAGGTCATCCAGTCGATGCGCAAGGCGAAGTCGTCGAACCCGCTGTTCTTGCTCGACGAGGTCGACAAGATGGGCGCCGATTTCCGCGGCGATCCGTCGTCGGCGCTGCTCGAGGTGCTCGACCCCGAGCAGAACCACACCTTCAACGACCATTACCTCGAGGTCGACTACGATCTCTCTCACGTCATGTTCATCACGACGGCGAACACGCTCAACATCCCGCCGCCCTTGATGGACCGCATGGAGATCATCCGCATCGCCGGCTACACCGAGGACGAGAAGGTCGAGATCGCGCGCAAGCACTTGATCCCGCACGCGACCGCCAAGCACGGTCTCGATCCGAAGGAATGGGCGATCGATGACGAGGCGCTGCTGCTGGTGATCCGTCGCTACACGCGGGAGGCGGGCGTGCGCAATCTCGAGCGCGAGCTCTCCACCCTGATCCGCAAGGCGGTGAAGGAACTGACCCTGTCGAAGGCGAAGTCGATCACGGTCGAGGCCAAGACCGTCGCGGACTATCTCGGCGTGCCCAAGTTCCGCTACGGCGAGGTCGAGGACGAGGACCAGGTCGGCGTCGTAACCGGGTTGGCGTGGACCGATGTGGGCGGCGAACTGCTCACCATCGAAGCCGCCATGATGCCGGGCAAGGGCAAGATGATCGTTACCGGCAATCTGCGCGACGTGATGAAGGAATCGATCTCGGCCGCGGCGTCCTATGTGCGCATGCGCGCGGTCGCCTTCGGCATCGAGCCGCCGCGGTTCGACAAGAAGGACATCCACGTGCACGTGCCCGAGGGGGCCACCCCGAAGGACGGCCCGTCG
>WNGE01020124.1_pt1 | contig 10073 bp, 10 predicted proteins | sample 5400651 | NCBI WGS metagenome assembly WNGE01 (sample SAMN13153370, study PRJNA577476) | soil metagenome | isolation source: 60 cm soil or saprolite under grassland replicate 2 | place: USA:California | collected 2016-06-15 | reverse complement strand
TATGTGCCGGGCGGGCGCTACGCGATGGTCGCGTCGGCGCACATGAGCATCGTCACCGCCAAGGTCGCCGGCGTCAAGCGCATCATCGCCTGCACTCCGCCAATGAACGGCGCGCCACCGGCCGCTACGGTGGCGGCCATGCATCTCGGCGGGGCCGACGACATCTACATCTTGGGCGGCGTGCAGGCCGTCGCGGCAATGGCGTTGGGCACCGAGACGATCGCGCCGGTCGATATGCTAGTTGGGCCGGGTAATGCCTATGTCGCCGAGGCGAAACGGCAGCTGTTCGGCCGTGCAGGTATCGACCTGCTGGCCGGCCCGACCGAAGTGCTGGTGATTGCCGATCATACCGCCGACGCGGAGATGGTTGCCACTGACCTGCTTGGCCAGGCCGAGCACGGACCGACATCGCCGGCGACGCTGATTACCACCAATGCGGATCTAGCGCGCGAAACGATGGTGGAAATCGAGCGGCAGCTTCGGACGCTGCCCACCGCCGATGTGGCCGGCAAAGCATGGGCCGACTATGGCCAGATTATCCTGGTCGATAGCCTGGAAGAAGCGGTCGTCGAGGCCGATCGGGTCGCGTGCGAGCACGTCGAAGTTCTGACGGAAAACCCGCGCTATTTCCTGGATCACCTGACCAATTATGGCGCGCTGTTCCTTGGGCCAGAGACTAACGTGGCCTATGGCGACAAGGTCATCGGCACCAACCATACTCTGCCCACTAAGAAGGCCGCGCGCTATACCGGTGGGCTATGGGTAGGCAAGTTCCTCAAGACGGTGACCTACCAGGAGTGTACGCCCGAGGCCAGCGTGCTGATTGGCGAGTATGGCTCGCGACTTTGCGCGATCGAAGGCTTTTGGGGTCACAAAGCCCAAGCCGATCTGCGCGTGCGGCGCTACAAACAAGAACCATGATTGAACTGCTGCCAGGCCTTCATCTGATCGAGACCGCGCTGGGCGATAATCGGCTGGCGCTGTATCTACTGCGCGGCGAACGCACGCTGCTGATCGACAGCGGCGTGCGCGACACGCCCGAAGCGGTGGTGTTCCCGGCGCTGACCGAGGCCGGCCTGCCGCCGCGGATCGACATGCTGCTGATCTCGCACGCCGATGCCGATCACCACGGCGGTAATGCGGCGGTGCGCGCGCGTGCGCCGCAGGTTACGATCCTGTGCCACGAGCTCGACCGTCCGCGCGTCGAGTCAAAGGCCACGCATCTGGCTGGCCGCTACACCGCGGTTGTCGCCGCCGACGATTTGCGCTATGAGGCGGATCTGCTGGACTGGCTCGACGCGATGATCGGTCCCGATACGTCGGTCGACATCGGCCTGCGCGGCAGCGAGACGATTCAGTTGGGTGCGGGAGTGTCGTGGGAGGTGTTGCATGCCCCTGGGCACAGCGCCGGCCACCTTGCGCTTTGGGATTCCCGCCAGCGCGTACTGATCGCGCAAGACGCGGTGCTATGGCGTGGCGTGCCCGACCGGGATGGGCAACTCCCGAGCCCGCCGCCGTACTACGATGTCGAGAGCTATGTAGAAACCTTGCGGCGCCTGCGCGAGCTGCGCCCGGAGTGGTTATTGACGGCGCACTACCCAGTGATCCACGGCGCCGAGGTCGACGCGTTCTTCGCCGAAAGCCTGGCGTTTGTCGACCAGATCGATGCAGTAGTGCTCGAAATCGTGCGGGCCGCCGGCCGGCCGCTGATGCTGGGCGAAGTGGTCGCGGCGCTCGACGCGCGCCTTGGGCCGTTTGCCGTATCGATCCAATGGATTGGGCCGGTGTTGACCCACCTCGCGCGGCACGTCGCCGCCGGGCGGCTGGCGCTGCGCTGCGGCGGTGCCGCGCGAGCATGGGTGGCTCTGTGAGCTTCACTGTATACATCCACAGCTGTGGCTGCGACCGGCCAAGAAGAAGGAGCACATGATGCGGTTGGCTGGCAAAATAGCATTGATCACGGGTGGCGCGACCGGGATTGGCGCGGCGATCGCGCGGCGCTTCGGCCAGGAGGGTGCTCAGGTCATGGTGGCCGACATCAACGATACTGCGGGGCCGCGCACCGCCGCCGAGGTCGGCGGGCTGTTCGTCCGCTGCGACATTGGGCAATCCGATCAGGCCGCCAGCGCTGTGGCACAGACTGTCGCGGCGTATGGTAGGCTCGACATCTTGATCAATGCTGCGGCGCACCTGGGCGGCTATCACGACGCCGCCGAGATGAGCCCCGATGAATGGCGGTCGGTGCTGGCCGTAACGCTCGACGGGGTATTCTACTGCGCGAAGTACGCCGCCCAGGAGATGCTACGGCGCGGCGGCGGCGCGATCGTCAATATCGCCTCGGTCGAAGGAATGATGGGCGCGGCTGGCCATGCCGGCTATGTCACCGGCAAGAGCGCGCTGTTCGGGCTGACCCGCTCGATGGCGATCGATTTCGGCACGCGCGGCATCCGGGTCAACGCGATCAGTCCAGGCATCATCGACTCCGGCCGGCCGGACATTCAGCGCCTGAAGCAAGACCCGGCCGTGATGCGGTTCTGGCGCGGTATGACGGTGCTCGACCGGATGGGACGGCCGGAGGAGGTCGCGGCGGCGGCGCTGTTCCTGGCCTCCGACGAGGCTTCATACATCACTGGACAGAACCTGGCGGTCGATGGCGGCTGGACAATCGGCCACCCGCCGCTGCGCTGGCCCGAGCCGGATACAACCCAATAAGCCTGCGCAAGGAAGGAATCGTGATGTCTCAGCCGGCCTACACCCACGAGCGCAATTATGGCTGCCGCATAACCGAGACGATCTACCGCGGCCTGCGTACTATCACACTTGAGAATGAGATCATTCGCGTCACCGTGCTGGCCGACAAAGGTAGCGACGTCATCGAATTTCTCCATAAACCGACCGATACTGACTTCATGTGGCGCTCGCCGCAAGGCGTACGCAATCCTGCGACCTTCGTGCCAACCGTGCCGCGACCCGAGGGCGCGTTCCTCGACTACTACGAGGGTGGCTGGCAGGAGTGTTTGCCGACCGGGGGCAACCCTGCCGAATACGCCGGCACCAGCTTCGGCCCGCACGGCGAGGTCTGCCTGGTCCCCTGGGACTACATGATCGTCGAAGATGAGCCGGAGCGCGTCGCGGTGCGATTCCGCGTCCGTACCTACCGGACGCCTCTGCTGGTTGAGAAGATGCTGACGCTCACGCGCCGCAGTGGGGTACTGATAATCGAAGAGCGGCTGCTTAACGAGGGCGCCGAGCCGATCGACTTGATGTGGGGCCACCATCCTTCGTTTGGCCCGCCGTTCATCGACGCAAGCTGCGTGGTCGACTTGCCCGGCGCGCGCGTGCGCACTACCGATGCCAGCCCCAGCACGCGCTACCGCCCCAGCGACGGCTATGCCTGGCCACATGTCCCTGGCCGCGACGGGCGCGAGATCGACATCAGTCGGATCCCCACGGCAAGCGAGCGCACTCACGATACTGTGTTCCTCGATAAGTTGGCGGGCGGCTGGTATGCGATCACGAATACTGTGCGGCAGGTCGGCTTCGCTATGACCTGGCCGGCCGACATCTTCGGCGCGCTGTGGTTCTGGCAGGTCTACGGCGGCGCATTCGGCCAACCCTGGTATGGCCGCACCTACAATATTGCGCTCGAACCCTGGACTACACCCGAGACGACAATTACCGCAGCGGTCGCCGCCGGCAGCGCACGCCAACTGGCCCCAGGCATGGCGCTCGCGGCCACACTGCGCGCGGTGGCCTATGCTGGAGTGCGGCGCGTTGCCGCCGTGCTGCCTGAAGGCCAGATTATTGCGGCTGAATCCTAGCCATTTCGTTTCTGTTGCGGCTCAGCTGATCTGCTTGTGGCTCTGGAGGCCACCCAGCTATGGATGCAATGTCCGTTCTCGGGCCAGTTCCGGCGGCGGATCTGGGCACGACCGCAATCCACGAGCATCTGTTTATCGACACGTCGAGCTACTGGATTCGACAGTTCGGCCGGCCCAAGCCTGAAGCTGTGCTTGACGACGAAGCGCTGGCGGTAACCGAGTTGGCGCATTTTACGGCAGCCGGTGGGCATACAATGGTCGACATAACGCCAATTGGCATCGGGCGTAACCCCGAGGCCTGCCGGCGCGTCGCCCAGGCGACCGGACTGAACATCGTGGCAGCGACCGGTTACTACACGCATTTCTTCCACCCACCCGAGCTGTATGACCAGACAATCGACCAGATCGCTGCCGGGATGCTGGCTGAGATTCGCGACGGAATCGGCGCCACCGGAATCAGGCCGGGGATACTCAAGGTCGCGACCTTTCTGGAGATCGCGCCGACCGAGGAGAAGGCGCTGCGTGCCGCCGCGCGAACGCAGCAATCGAGCGGTTACCCAATCTATACACACACGAGCCGATGTACAATGGCATTGGAGCAAATCGCGATCTTTCGTGAGGAGGGCGCCGATCTCAGTAGGATCGTGATCGGGCATCTGAACGCGCTTGAACGGCCGCTTGACTACCTCAAACCGATTGCCGCGACCGGCGTTGGGTTAGGCTTCGACGTGATTGGCAAGGCTGGCCTCGAGCCGGTCTCGGGCGTAGTCTGGTTATCTGACGAGTACAAAGCCGAGCGGTGCGCCGAATTGGTACGGCTCGGCCACGTTGGCCAGATCGTGCTCTCGGCCGACACCTGCTGGAAGTACGAGCTACGCGCATATGGCGGCCCGGGCTACGATCATGTGCTGCGCAACTTTCTGCCACTGCTGCGCGAGCGCGGCCTCGGTGAGCAGGCAATCCACACAATGCTAGTAGAGAACCCAGCGCGGCTGTTGGCTATCCATCAATAACACGAGTTACGCGGTGGGTAAAGCACCGCTCGCACATTGACAACGCAAGAGACGCCATCTTTCGGTACACTGGAGATACCACTCAACCAGCTGACCGAATGGAGGTGTCTCCGATGGCGTCTCGCTTGTATCGTATCACACGCCAGCTGTATCTGGCGGTTGAAAGGGCATTGCTGCGACTGCAGCTTTTGACACTGGGCACGCCCACTTTGGTTGCATTGATTACGCTTGCCCTGACCGGTTTGATCTTGCTTGATGCGCGGCCAACGCAAACACATGTAGCGCGCTTCTTGCCGGCTCGCTGTCACGATGCTCTCAACCGCTTGTTGAGGGAGATGCCGTGGTCGACCCGAGCCTTTTCGTGTGGACCGTTTAGAACCCTGCGAATTCTTCTGCTACGCCTGAATCTTCTGGAAGGAATAGCTGCCCAACTACATGAGCTATATGAGCAAACCCCAGTAGATTGCCCAAGGTACAAAAATGACTGTACCTATCAGCAGCAGTGCGATACGCACCTTATGTCCGTTCTCCATTTTGACGCGTCGCTTCCACAATAAACCAGCAGTTACCGCTGCAGATAGAACTGTTATGCCCGCAAGAACCCGGAGTATGAACCATGGGAGAGGCTGGCCGAAAAGCACGGGTCCTATGATATTTGCAGCGGTGATGAGCAGGAAAAGAAAGTAGATAGTAAAGCCAATGACCGTAGTCAGGCCTGCAGTAGCGAGGAGTCGCGACAACCATTTTGTGGGCGGCGCGCTACGCTGTCCGCGTAGCCTGCGGAGAATAGCGCTAAACGGATAACTGCCGAATATTGCGAGTAAGAACCCCAGGACACTCAACTGTAGTGTGGTTGCATCATACCAGGCCGGTTCGGGCAGAGGTTGAGTATAACGTTCCTGATGGGGTGCCGGCTCAACATTTGCCTCAGGCAACTTGGTAGCTAACCCTTTAATCCATGCCGCCTCGAATTCCCCGTAGGTTTCAGGGATGCTGTCGATCCTGTCGAACCCTCCATTATGCGTATTGTTCAGGTTATGGCGAACATCAGGTATAAAACGAATCGTATAGTGCTTGTTGCCGCCCTGTACCAAAGCTTCGCGGATCATCTGTGCGCTTTCTTCAGGAGCAACTTCGCGATCAAGTGTGCCCCAAATGGCAAGTACAGGCTGGCGCACTTTTTCCCAAGCTGGCGTGCCATCGTAGTCCGCGTTCGAGAACAAACCCAATCCTTTCACAAGGTACATCCCCCTGACCTGCATGGTTTGAAAGAGTGACCCACTAACCCCTGCCTGATGCAGGTATTCTCCATATGCCCAAGTTTGCTGGCGCAAGGGTGACATGCCGACCGCCCCCACCGTAACTACAAAGGCCACATCTGTTGAGCGAGAAGCGGCCAGCGGCGCCACCCAGGCGCCTTCAGATAATCCCCAGATCCCTATCTGGTCTGGGTAAAATCATTGAATACCCGATCGTGCGCTTATCATAAATCAGCACCATGATACCGCGCCGCGCAAATGCCTCCGCCTCCTTTCGCAACTCATCGCGGGTAGTGGGTCCGGCACCGCTTAACATTACAATAGCTGGGTAACGCGCGTTATCCGTTTTGGGTGCAATAACCGTACCCAGCAGTGTCACCCCATCGGCGCTTCGAAAAGAAACGTCCTCCCGCGACAGCTCCTGGGCGGTACTTCTTTCAAACAGTAAAAACATGAGAAGCAGTACAAAAAGCGTCACGTCTAGGAACTTTTAAAAATTGAGTCACCCCACTCCCCTCATACTCTATCAGTGAAAGCTGGTCAGATATCGAAGTAACATTGGGAGGTATCACAATCAGAAACGGAGTATCGCCTCCTTGGTAGTCCCCTATTATCTCGCGGAGCGGATCCAAAATATCTTGAAACCCTGTTTTACTTAGTGCCATTATCTCAGGATACCCACGGTCTATCATTCTAGAAACTTGCCACTCAAACAAAGCTATGCCCGTTAACTCTTCAAATGGTTTGGGCTTAAAAAGCTCAATCTTAGCTTGTGACAAAACAATATCTATTTCTCTTGGATTCATGCCCTCTAAACTTTGCTTTATCTCGGACATCCTTTGTTGAAACTCCCTTCTTTCCATAACCATGTGGCTTCTCCTTCATATCGCCAAAATCCCGTTCGGCTCTACTTGCAGTGGAGACCGGTCAGGAAACATTTGTCCCAACATAGCTTCCCGATTTCCGGCAAGTTTGGGCGGCGCTCAACGACTAAATGGTGAAAGTCCCTATTGACGGCGAAGCAAGCGCAAGATGTATTATGCCGAAGTTTTTCAAGCTGCGGAAGGTCGATTCTTGCGCTTATCAGCTTGTTGGATGCCGGCGCGGCGGATCTCGCCTGGCGTCATCCCGATATGCATCGTGAACAAGCGCCTGAAGTGGCTCATATTCTCGTAGCCAATCGACCAGGCGATCTCCGCGACGGTGTGCGTGCTGGTCAGGAGTAGCCGCTTCGCCAGCTCCATGCGGCGAGCAATCACGTATTGATGCGGCGCAAGGATGAAGAGGTGCGCTAAACGCTCCTTCTCGTCGTCTGCGAGATCGGCCGGGCGTTTTCGAAATGGCCAGAGCGTGCGTTTCAGTTGCTTGGCCGTGTCCTTGGGCAGTTCCATTCGCAGCCGTTTGAGTTCCTGCTTGCGCAGCGTATCGGCACAATCGCGATACTGGCGGGCGACGTGGAAGCGGTCAATCACCAGCGCCACACGAGGGAGTACCTCGCGTATGGCGGTCACATAGCCCTCCCACATATCTGTGCAGACCGTGCGAAGCTGGTGGCGCCGCACGGTCGGAAGTGATTGGAGCCAGGTGTTCAGCGTTTCCTTCCTGCGATCTGGCAGAACCGCCAGGAGATGCAGATCGCCCTGCGTGCAGCGGGCCGTCACGATCACTACATAGTCCCGATGCCCTTTCTTGAGCGCGATTTCGTCAACACCCATTACCGAGAACTCCGGCACGGTCTTCCAATCAACCTCGCTCGCAATCCAGCGGTCGATGATGCCGAGCAACGCATCAGACGTGATGTCTTCCTTCTGGCCGACATCGGCAATGGTACTGTTGATGAGTTGGAGCAGCAGATGGCGCTCGTAGGCTTTGGTGTGCAAGGCTTTCGGTTCGTACCACTCGAGGCGCTGGGTGGTGGTGGGATGATCATCACAGAATGGACAGCGGAAGCGCTTGGGGCGAAGCCGAATATACACCACATAGCCGAAGCTGGGTAAATGGCGCAGCAGGACTGGTCGGTCGTAGCCGTAGAAGGCACTGATGGTTTGACCGCAGCGGCGGCAGAGAGCGGTTGTGAGGGTACTTTCGACCTCGATGATCAGCTCGCGCTCCTTGGTGAGTTCGGTACGCAGCACGCGCACATCGGGGAGATCGAACGGGATCGCAATTGTGGGTTGCTCAGGCATGAGTGGCGCTCCTTGCTGGCTCAGATACTGCGCAACGGATGATGCCATCAAGCAGCTGATCCGGCAAGACGACTATATCTATCGGTACTTTGTTGACTCCGGTTAGGCCGTCGCGTAGAGGTCGATCGCGTTGCCCTGCCACACCCAATTAAGCAGTTGCTGCAGCTCGGGCGGTGGGGGCCGTGGTGACCACCCGCGCCAATATCGCCCCAGCATGATCCAGGGCTCTAACCAGGCCCGTACCTGGCGCAACGCCACCGGCCACGCGACCGCTGGTCGCTGCCATGCGGCGCTGCTTTTTTTTTCGCTCCACCGTGGCGCTGGTGGCCTCAGTCGTCGTCAATTGGGCCGTGGGGAGCCGCTCGGCCTTGCCATTGGCAATCGCAATGTGGCTCGCGTGCCACCAACAGAACGTAAATGCGCAGCACACCAAGGTCCAGTGCCGGCGGATCGCCTGATCACTGCGCACCTGGTACTCCGCCCAGCCCAGCGCGCCCTTGACCTGCTTATAGCTCTGCTCTACCCACATCCGCAACCCATACAGCCGCACCACCTCCTCCAGGCTGGCGGCCGCTAGCGTACTCGTCGTCGCGCGATCACTGGTCGGGGCGGGCAGGTTGGTGATCAGATACCATGTGGTCAACTCCGGCAGCTGCGCGGGATCGGTCGTCACGACTACGGCCCGCACACCTTTGTTCGGGCCGTACGGGCCCACCTCCACTTCCACCGCCCACCATATCTCGCTATGGCCATCCCGGAACTGCCGCTCGATAGCTACCCACTCCCCAGGGTGTTCTGCTCCATCCCAGGCCACAGCGTGGGCTGCCTCCGACAACGAGCCGATCTCGTCGGCGGGATGCCACCAGGCATGCGAGGGCTTGAGGGCCAAGACGTAGCCGACGGGGAGTGCATGCAGGCCGGTACGGAACGCTTCGTGTTCGCCATAGAAACAATCCGCCACCACGGCCCGGAAGGGAATACCGGCGGCAACGGCGCGCTGCACCAGCTCCAAGGCGATCTCAGGCTTGGTACGAAAGGCGGGGTCGGCCTTGCCACGCGCGAAGTGGTGCGCCGGCGTGTATGGCTCCACCTCCAGCGGGTAATAAATCTGTTCATCGGCCCAAAGGCTCGACACCGAGACCACCCCATTATCGATCTTGCCGAGGTTCGCCAGATACTGCCGCCCCACATGGGCGGTCTTGGTCCCGGCCTTCCGGTCGCCGGTCTCGTCGATCACCAGCACCCCGGCGGCCGTCGGGGCGGTGCGCGCATCAGAGCGCAGCAACTCCAGGCGTCGGGTATTGAGCGCTTGGGCGTCCCAGGTCGACTCCGACAAAAACCATTGGAGCTGCTGTGCCCGTGGCAACTGGGCGCCCACCAGCGGCTCGGTGTTCGCCAAGGCGGTCAGGGTTTTGTTGCGCTCAGTGGGTAGCAGCAGCCCAGCGAGATACTGGCGAAATGCAGCGCGCTGATTACGCTGAGCGAACAACGGGTCAAAGGGCACGATGTACGCCTCAAGTGGTCCTGGTGCGGGTGTAGCTGGCAGTCGCTTACTCATAGCGTCACCTCCAGTCCATGTTCTACCACGCTCCACGACCGGAGTCAACAAAGTACCGTTATAGCAACGTGCAAAAAGGTTGAGCCATAGAGATCACGAGAACACCGAGTTTGGGTTTCTTTACTCTGCGATCTCTATGCCCTCTGTGGCTCAGTACATGTGCTTCTGGCTATAGGTGCAATTGCGGATTGCAGGCTGTGTTGAGCACTTCGGCTGCGCTCGGTGTAAACTCCGTC
>WNGE01013673.1_pt1 | contig 10073 bp, 13 predicted proteins | sample 5400651 | NCBI WGS metagenome assembly WNGE01 (sample SAMN13153370, study PRJNA577476) | soil metagenome | isolation source: 60 cm soil or saprolite under grassland replicate 2 | place: USA:California | collected 2016-06-15 | reverse complement strand
ATGATCTCCCGAATCATCGGGTGGTGCGCACACAATCGCTTCGTCGTATTCACCGGGGTACTTCTGCTCACACTGACTGGAATCTGGTCCATGGGTCACATCCCTCTAGACGCCCTGCCTGACATTTCGGACGTGCAAGTCATCATTCACACCAACTGGGAGGGTGAACCACCCAACATCATCGAAGATCAGGTTACCTACCCGATAGTCACCGCTTTGCTGGCTGCACCGCGGGTGAAAGCGGTACGCGCGCAGACCATGTTCAATGACTCCTACGTCTTTGTGGTGTTCGAAGACGGGACCGATATTTATTGGGCTCGTTCTCGCGTTGTGGAGTATTTACAGACGATCGCTGGCCGGCTTCCTGCAAACGTTCATCCTGCCATCGGTCCTGACGCGACCGGTGCCGGTTGGGTCTATGAATATGTGCTAGTCGATCACAGCCACAAGCAGAGCCTCGCCGATCTGCGAAGCATTCAGGACTGGCACCTGCGTTACCAGTTGGCAACCGTTCCCGGTGTGGCCGAAGTGGCGAGCATCGGCGGGTTCGTGCGCCAGTATCAAGTGCAGCTTGATCCGAACAAACTGCTCGCTTATGGCATACCCCTCTCGACCGTTATCGACCGCGTCAAATCGAGTACGAATGAAGTCGGAGGCCGCGTACTCGAACTGAGCGGTACGCGATACATGATTCGCGGGCTGGGCTATCTCAAATCGCTCGATGATCTGGTAAACGTGCCGGTCACGGCGAAGAACGGTACGCCCGTACTCATCAAGGATCTGGGCACGGTTTCCTTCGGCCCAGACCTGCGCGAAGGTGTAGCTGAGTGGAACGGTGAAGGCGAGACCGTGGGCGGCATTGTCGTCATGCGGTATGGGCTGAATGCCCTCAATGTGATCAATGGTGTCAAGAAGAAGCTGGCTGAGATCAAAGGATCGCTGCCGCCGGGAGTCGAGATCGTTTCTGGCTATGACCGCGGGGGCCTGATCAGCGAATCAATCAACACTTTGAAACATAGCCTGCTGGAGGAAGCAGTCATCGTTTCCCTGGTCATTATTGTGTTCTTGTTTCACTTCCGCTCAGCGCTGATCCCGATTCTCACCTTACCGATCGCGCTCGCAATTTCTTTTATTCCGATGTATTACCTCAATGTCGGTTCCAACATCATGTCGCTAGGCGGGCTGGCATTGGCGATTGGTGTCTTGGTGGACGCTGCCATCGTCATGGTGGAAAACGGATACCGACATTTATCCGAGCGGCCCGTTCCGGCATCGGATCGTGAGCGGGTGCGCATTCTCATCGACGCCGCCAAACAGGTCGGACCCGCCCTGTTTTTCTCTCTCCTTATTATTGTGGTCTCGTTCCTCCCCGTGTTCTTGCTGGAAGCACAAGAAGGACGCATGTTCCGCCCCCTGGCATGGACGAAAACTCTGGCCGTGGGCTTCTCGTCCTTGTTGGCCATCACTTTGGTTCCCATCCTGATGGTCATTTTCATTCGAGGGAAGCTGCGGCCCGAATCGGCAAATCCGATTTCAAAGGTTACGCAGGCACTTTATTTGCCGGTTTTACGACTCTGCCTGAAATACCGCAAAACGACGTTGTTGCTCAATCTGGCATTCCTGGTGGTGACGTTTCCCTTAATGTTCAGGATGGGCAGTCAATTCATGCCGCCCTTGTTTGAAGGCTCATCTCTCTACATGCCCACGGCGCTTCCGGGTATTTCGATCACGCAAGCCTCGCGGCTCTTGCAAGAACAGGATCGGATTCTCCGGTCCTTTCCAGAGGTTGAGACCGTCTTCGGTGTGGTCGGACGATCCGACAGCGCTACCGACAATGCTCCGCTCGATATGTATGACACGACCGTGATGCTCAAGCAGCGCGAAAAGTGGCGGCCGGGGATGACCTATGAAAAGCTGATCCGCGAAATGGACGAGAAGCTCCAGTTTCCGGGGCTGACGAACACCTGGACCATGCCAGTGCAAAACCGCCTTGACATGGCTCTCACCGGGATCAAGACACCCGTGGGAATGAAACTCCAAGGAACGAATCTGGAGCAAATCCAGCAGCTCGGGGCACAAGTGCAGAAGATTCTCTCGGGTTTACCGCAGGTACGTTCGGTTTTTGCCGAGCGAGTTTCGCAGGGCTTTTACATCAACGTAGACGTCAATCGTCCAGAAGCCGCGAAATACGGTTTGACGATTGCCGATGTGCAACAGGCGGTGGAATCTGGCATTGGAGGCATGAACGTGGCCGAAAACGTCGAAGGCCGCAGTCGCTATCCGATCAATGTCCGCTACCAGCGAGATTTTCGCGACAACGTCGGAGAACTAAGTCGCGTGTTGATTGCGACACCTTCTGGGGCGCAGATACCGATTTCCGAAGTAGCCAAGATTTCGTTTTCGCGGGGGCCGGCGATGATCCGCGATGAAGATGGCCAGCTCACGGGATATGTCTACATTGATCTCAACACCACCGACTACGGCGGCTTTGTAGACCAAGCCAGCCAAATGCTTCGCCAGAAGTTGCAATTGCCTGCGGGATATACCTATCAGTGGTCGGGGGAATACGAATTCCAACTGCGAGCGAAGGAACGGATGAAGATCATTTTGCCGGTGGTGTTCTTCGTGATCTTCCTTCTCCTGTACATGGTCTTCCACAACCTCACGGAGGCCATGGTCCTGATCTTCCCCACGTTCTATGCCATGACCGGCGGGCTGATTCTCCAGTGGCTCCTTGGATACAACTTCAGTGTCGCAGTTTGGGTTGGATACATCGCCTTGTTCGGCATCGCAGTCGAGACAGGTGTGGTTATGGTTGTGTATCTGCACGAATCGCTGGAGAAACGGATCGCATCCGGTAGCCCGCTCAGCGATGCCGATATTCACGAAGCGGCCATTGAAGGTGCGGTGCATCGCCTCCGGCCAAAGCTGATGACGGTCTCCGCCGTTCTCGCCAGCCTGATTCCGATCCTCTGGGCAACTGGCATCGGCTCTGACGTGATGAAGCCGATTGCCGCTCCGATGGTCGGCGGAATGATTACTTCCACCATTCACGTACTCATTCTCGTTCCCGTTTTCTTCGTTTTGATAAAGGAACGCGCGCTACGTCGCGGGACCTGCATGTGCAGAAGGAAGATGAGTGAAGTCGTGCATTTTACAAGCGAGTGGCGCGGACTTTCCGCAGGCTACGAGCGCGGCAGACTTCTGTCTTGGTTCTTAGCGATTCGGTTTACCTTCACCAAGATCACGATCAGCAAAATCAATGGCACGAGGTATGCAATTGCGCAGCCAATCATTCCGATCCCTGACATCATCATTGGGAACTCCTTCCTTCCGGCCTCTTAAGCCGTCACTCAATTTTCTAACCTCTAGACGCCCTTGGGTCCTGTTTGATGCACTCCTGGATGCCCAAGAGTGTCGCCTGCTATGCTCTCGCTATGAGGGAGATGACGATTGCGCGCCGGGCGGTTGCGCATCGCGGAAGACGTTTGGAATATTTCACGATTGCGTGGAATACCCTCGAAGGCTTGATCGGCGTCGGCGCGGGACTGCTTGCTGGCAGTATCTCGCTTGTCGGATTTGGCACGGATAGCTTCATCGAGGTTACATCAGGTGCCACGTTGCTTTGGAGAATGTCAGTCGATGAGGACGTCGAAGGGCGAGAACGAAACGAAAAACTAAGTCTCAGAATTGTAGGGGCTTGCTTCATCGTGCTCGCCACATACATTGCCAACGAAGCGATAGCGGATTTGGCAAGGAAAACAGCAGCGGCGCATAGCATTCCCGGCATCGTTCTGGCGTGCGTCTCCCTCGTCATCATGCCAATTCTGTCACGCGCCAAAAAGAAGGTTGGCAGTGCCCTCGGCAGCGCAGCAATGAATGCCGATGCCCGGCAAACTGACTTCTGTGTTTATCTCTCGGCGATCTTGCTCGTCGGCCTGCTCCTCAATGCAGCCTTCGGATGGTGGTGGGCAGATCCAATTGCAGCCTTGATCATGGTTCCAATCATCGCGAAGGAAGGAATCGATGGCCTGAAGGCAAGACATTGCTGCGCCTAGTCAGTCGAGTCGTTCACGCTTGTTAAGTCGCGCTGAATGAAGTCTGCACAGTGAATCCTTCTTGACTCTGGACATAACTCTAGGGTTTATCCTTATAGACATGGCGGAGGCGGTTCACATCGGTAAGGCCGCGAAAGTGGCCCGTGTCACCGTGGACACGATCCGCTTCTATCAAAAACTCGGACTCATCAGGAGTGGGGATCGCAGCGCGGGTGGATATCGCTTGTTCGATGGAGAGCAGATTCGCGATCTCATATTTGTGCGACATGCCCAGGAACTAGGGTTTTCTCTAACCGAAATTAAGGAATTGCTGGCGCTACGGCAAAAACACCACTCTTGTTCTGAAGTGCAATCCATTCTCAACCACAAACTGGGGGCTGTTCGGGAGAAAATCAACAGTCTCGCCCGACTGGAAGCGGAGCTTGCGAACGCGCTACGCAATTGCAATCGCGAGCTGCGCTTGAAACGGGAAATCAAGCATCAGGACTGTTGTCCGCTGCTCGTGAACCTTGACCGAGTAAACGAGTCTAACGGGAACAAGCATGTCTCAAATAGAAGAAAACCAGCCCACAAATAAATCCGGGTCGAGGAGCACCGTGGTCGCCAGTCTGGCTGCACTCGGCAGCGTGATTGCGGTGTCAAGCTGCTGCCTGCCGCTGCTGCCTTTTCTCTTCGCGGCTGGAGCAGCGGGCACCTCGGCCTTTGTCGCACAATTGCGACCGTACCTGCTTGTTCTGTCGGTGCTGCTGATTGCCTTTGGCTTTTACAAGTCCTGGCGAGCGAAGCAATGCAATTGCAAGCCCAGCCGGATCAGCACTTTTCTTTTGTGGTTCTCGGCATTTGTGGTGTTTGTATTCATCTTCTTTCCACAGGTGATCGCGAACCTGGTGGCCGATCTCTTGGCACGTAAATCATGAGTCGAAAGCGAATCGTTCTCGTTGTGGTCCTTCTGGTGGCGTTTGGGGCCCTGTATTACTTCTACGGCGGGCACTCAACACCCAAGGGTCAGCCACCCCTCGTTAGTTTTTCTTCGGGCGATCTTATGCCTCTGAAGACTGCATTCAACGATTCCGCATCCTCGATCCGCGTCGTTGTCATGCTGTCACCCACTTGAGCCGTTTGCCTGCAGGGGGCCTCTGCAACGGGACAATTGCTGCGAGAAGTCAACAGCCAAAACGTGCGAGTGTTTGTGATCTGGGAACCGGTATTGCCGACCGATTTTGTCGCCCCTTCGACCGCTGCACTCGCTCGCATTGCTGATGCGCGAGCGACACAGTATTGGGACAGAAAACGAGCGCTGTCTAACTTGCTCGGAGAGCACAATCGCTCAACCGTGGTGTGGGACTACATCGCGGTGTATTCGCCGGGAACGCTGTGGCAAGACGCTCCCCCGAAGCCGATTTATTCTGACAATCCAGTCCGCGATGTGATCAGCGGAGCGAAGGAGTCCATCCAGCGGTTGCTGGGAAGCGGCAAGACCCAAGCGGGAGGTGAAGACCGATGAAGAACATCGTAGTTTATTCCCAGCATGGGTGAATGTTCTGCGACCAAGCGAAAGAGTATCTTTCGCAAAAGGGCAGGAAGTTTCAAGAGAGGGATATAGCGCAGGATTCTGGCGCCTTGGCCGATCTTAAGAAACTTGGTTACATGACCACGCCGGTGATCGTCATTGACGGTTTCGTCATCGTTGGATTCGACGCAGAGAAGATTGATCAGGCGCTTCAGAGTTAGCTAACAGTCAGTGGAACTGGTTCGGTGTGGCAATTGCACACTACGGTCGCTAATATAATCTGGGTCCCATCAGGGTCCGATAAGCAGGGTCAGAGAATTCCTTAGGGAACCTCTGAGCAACCATCGATTTTGAGGCGACCGGAAATTCCAGACCTGCACAGGTCACGAATTTCTTCGTATGGCTTGCGAGCTTACCGGAACTGGCTGTTCACGCGGGGTGCAGAGACACTACGCCCTCGCCACTGCCAGCCGTCTGCGGTGCAGATACAGGTTCACCAACGCGAAGCTGGCGCACAATCGATGATGGTTCTTCTTAATCCCACGGTATCTCACCTTCTCGAAGCCGAAGTTGCGCTTCAGAATCCGGAACGGGTGTTCCACCTTCGCTCTCACTCTGGCCTTCACCCGGTTCTTGGCCTTTTGTAACTCGTCCACAAAGTTCTTGTATTGCACTCTCCGGCTGGTCATATCTTGCGCGCGCCCAGCCGCCTGCCGGATGGCTTCTCCTTGTCCCTGATATCCACCGTCGCCCCACACCTTGCGCTCCTCGCCGTGCAGCAGGTCGGGCAGCATGTGCTTGTCCGCCACCGAAGCCGCCGACGTGCACACCGAATGCACATGGCCTTGCTTGGAGTCCACTCCGATGTGTGCTTTCAGCCCGAAGTACCACTGCTTTCCCTTGCGCGTCTGATGCATCTCTGGGTCGCGCTCTCCACTCCGGTTCTTGGTCGACGAAGGCGCATGAATAATGGTTGCGTCCACAATCGTCCCCGTGGTGATGCGGATGCCGCGGCTCTCCAGATACTGGTTCACCGCGTTCAGCATCGCCCCGCCCAGTTCGTGTTTCTCCAGCAGGTGACGGAACTGAAGAATGGTGCTCTCGTCCGGCACCGGCGCGCGGCCCAGATCGATTCCCACAAAGTGCCGTAGCACCGGTGATTCGTACAGCGCATCCTCCGCGCCCGGATCGCTCAGATTGAACCACTGCTGCAAAAAGTACACCCGCAACATGATACTCAGGCCCACCGGTGGCCGCCCGTTCTCTCCCTTCGGATAGTGCGGTTCCACCAACGCCTGTAACTCCGCCCACGGCACCACCTGTTCCATCTCTTCGAGAAAGCGTTCCCGCTTCGTCTTCCGCCCGTACTTCTCGAAACCTGTCTGCGCCGCCACAGTTTGCTGTCGCATCCGCCTTTTCACCTCGACTTACACCTTACCCGCTTCCCCTGTGGATCGCAGAGTTCTTCAGAGGTTCCTTAGAGGATCAAGAACGGGCTGTCAGTACCGTTAAGATCCAATAACTTACACGTCGTTGCTGCCCTGTCACGCAGGAGGCCGCGGGTTCGAGTCCCGTCGCTCCCGCCAATTTCTAAGACATGGGTCAGCGCCGACGAAGATGGGACAAGTGAGTTGCTTTGCGGCGGCAATGGTCTGGTTCGCAAGGCAGTTAGCGATTGGTAGTTGGAGTCGTTCGGTTCAAGGAAGAACTTGCTGCGCCACTGCGACTGGCTGCGCATCGTGACCTGTGCTGTTTCGACTGACAGATGCGAAGCGGTGAGTTGCGCCGCTTGCTACTCTGTCGCGGTCCCACTACCATTCACATTCGCGTGTGCTTTGACAAGTTCTTGAAGACTAACTGACTGGGGTGGACAGAATCAGTCGTGCCACTTCTTCGGGCTCATCCATCTGCACAAAATGGCGGGCGCTCGGCAAAAGGAACAAGTCAGATGCCGGAAACAGCTCGTGGAACCTCTGCGCCACTCCCTTGTTGAGGTAAGGGTCGTTGGCGCCAAAGACAATTCGCACGGGGCGCCGAAACTCCTTGAGTTTGGGGACGATTTTGGAACCGGACCGTATGGTTGGCAGCAAATCCTCATTCAGTCGGAAGAAGGCCGGCCGCGCGCTTGGGTTGGCGTCGAACTGCTGATACAGGAGCGGCAGAAAATGATTTCTGACATCAGCATCCCGAAAGAATCTACCGAGATGGGTATCCGCTTCACTCAGGTAAACGCAACATATTGGGGTTCGCCCTTTCCTGCGAGCGCAACCTGTTGTAGTCACCTGAGTCAAGCAGATACCCATCTCTACCGATTTGCCACCAATACATGCGGCGGAAAATGAGGTGACCGAACATTCCCGAAATCGGGCGCGCGATGCTTCTAACCAGTAGTGTCGAGAAGAGAAAAATCGCTTCCGGCGGTCGGAGCGTCGGCATCGCACAGTAATAGGTGTTCAGGACTACATGGCCTAGATTTAGCTCTTTCACCACAGTGTCTAATTCACCTTCATGGTTTGCAGCGGTGTAGGGATAGCCGAGCGGTTTGTCCGAAGAGCCCCATCCGAGGAAATCGAACGTCACCACCCGGCGGGATGGCAAGAGAAAAGGCACGAGACGATCGTAGAGGTGGAGATTATCTGGAAAGCCGTGCATCAGAATAACGACCGGTTCCGCGCCAGCATATTCACGCGCGTAGATGCGGTGTTGTCCTCGCGGCACAAAGTGTTCTCTGAAATTCATCTACACTCCACCCTTTGCGACTTGAACATCAGATCTCGTTCGGATCAGTCAGAACATCCCCTGAGGCCTCACGCTTTGAACTGCACGATTCGGATGTGGTTGCCGAACGGGTCGCGCAGCCCGATGTCGGTGCCGTAAGGCTGATCCACCGGTTCCTGTGTGAACTCGACGCCCTTGGCCAGCAGCGTCTGGTAGGTCTTTCTGCAGTCCGTGGTTGTGAAGCCAATCGTGAACCCCGACGCGCCTTTCGCGATGAGCTCACGGACTTGTCGGCCTGCAGCCTCATCCATTGCCGGTGGCCCTGGCTTTTCGAGCAGGATGTCGCGGCCCGTTTGCCCCGGAACTCGAACGGTTAACCATCGCATGAACCCGAGGTCTTGATCGTTACTGACTTCGAGACCGAGCTTGCCAACGTAAAAGTTCAGCGCCTGATCTTGGTCGAACACGAAGACGTGCGAGAGGTGAATAGCATTCAGCATGTGAGCAACTCCCTTCGAATCGGGGTCATTTTAAAGTGGCGCGGGCGGGCCTTGCTTCTCCAAAACTGCTCGGTCGCGTCCATGCCATCACGAAGCACGTCGGAATGGCCGCCAGACGACCACGCGAGCGGAAGACCGCCGGTGATTCGCCAACGACGTGGTGGAACGTCCGGCTGAAGGTGCCCAGGCTGGTGAAGCCGACATCGAAGCAGATGTCGGTCACGCGGCGGTCGGTCGTGCGTAAAAGGAACATCGCCCGTTCGAGGCGGCGACGCTGCAGGTAGCGATGAGGCGTCTCGCCGAACGTCACGCGGAAGGTGCGACTGAAGTGCGCCTCGGAAACCTCCGCAATCCGCGCGAGGCGCGCGACGTCGAGTGGCTGCCCAAAGCGGCGGTCCATTGCGTCCCGAGCGCGGAGCATCCGGCGATTGCACTCTTCCACGACTCGTCTCATCGTTTCGAACCTCGCTACTGGCGGGAGCAATACAAAATGGAGCGCGCCCCATTCTTCACGCGTTGGCTGCGCAACGACAACAAGAAGACGAGTCTGAGCGTCCTGACCTTCATCAATCGTGTCCTTTCGCTATGACGCCTTCCGACGTCCGTGGGTTGATTGTATGGGCAGCGGTCCGGTGGTAAAGGGCCACCCTGGAACCTGCGCTTAGTTGCTTCCATCAACCCCTTCCGTCTACGCGAAAGCCTGCGGCTTCGTCATGGGCGAGTAAGTATCTCGAGTCGACCAAAGGAATACTTTCTCAACCGTCTGTTCGACCAAAGGAATACTTTCTCAACCGTCTGTTCCACGGGTCAACAACCTCCCGCCACTCCGCTTGGCCGGAGAGTACTTTTTCAGCCCCAGCAAGGGCTTCGGGTAAAAGGTCCCGGTCGAGCCACGGCTCGTTGTGGCCGGGCATTAGGCGATCAAAATCATCGAAAAATCCCAAGAGTCTCCGGTAGCTCGCTATCAGGTCTTCCACGCTGCCGCCTTCCAAATGCGTCCACACCGGACCCCGCAGCAAAATGTCACCGCAGAAAAGCAGCCGGTCAGCTCTATCCAGAAGGCAAATGTGATCCGGCGCTTCGCCGGGAGTGTGGATCACCTCTAGATCGCGGCCGCCAAGGTCGAGCCGGTCGCCAGTCACTAGCCAATGACTCACCTTGAACGGTGGTATTGCAAAACTGCTCGGATCAAAACCTTGTGGCCAAGGTTTCATCACCAGATTCTCCGCCAAGAGTTCCTCTTGGAGGATTTGATGAGGTCTTCCTTGTTCCGAGGTGCGACGGGAC
>WNGE01014897.1_pt1 | contig 10074 bp, 10 predicted proteins | sample 5400651 | NCBI WGS metagenome assembly WNGE01 (sample SAMN13153370, study PRJNA577476) | soil metagenome | isolation source: 60 cm soil or saprolite under grassland replicate 2 | place: USA:California | collected 2016-06-15 | reverse complement strand
TCTTTAGGACATTGAGCGATTGCTGAATTGAGAGTTAGGTGGAGAAATCATAATCACATGGTGTGAAGGTACGCGGCCAACATTTTCGAACAATCTGGCTTAAGCCGGACGATGAATGCATCGTGGAACTGATCGATCAGCGATTCTTGCCTCACCGTTTCGTAATCGAAGAAGTTCGCACGGTTGAGCAGATGGTGACGGCGATTCGCGAAATGCATGTTCGCGGCGCGGGGTTGATCGGTGCGAGCGCAGGATATGGGATGTATTTGGCGACAATTGAGGCCGCGGCGCGTCCCACAGTCGCGGGATTCGATCGGCACCTGGCCAACGCAGCGGCACAGCTCAAAGCAACCCGGCCGACGGCGGTGAATCTTTCCTGGGCAGTTGAGCGCCAGCTAAAGAGTATCAGCGATGGGAAAACCGCGGAAGAGAAGGTCGCCCTGGCTCTGCGCACAGCCAGACTGATTGCCAGCGAAGATGAGGAGTACTGCCGGATGATTGGTCAGCACGGTTTGAAGCTCATTCAGCAAATTGCTCGGAAGAAAGCGGGGAGGCCGGTCAATGTGCTCACGCATTGCAACGCGGGGTGGCTCGCGTTTGTTGATTACGGTTCCGCTACGGCGCCGATCTATACCGCGCACGAAAGCGGGTTGCCCGTTCACGTGTGGGTAGCCGAGACTAGACCCAGAAATCAGGGCGCGAAACTCACTGCCTGGGAACTAGGCGAACACGGCGTGCCGCATACGGTCATCGCCGACAGCGCGGCAGGACACTTGATGCAACATGGCGAAGTGGATCTGGTGATTGTCGGCACGGATCGCACGACTTACACCGGAGATGTTGCGAACAAGATTGGAACGTATCTGAAGGCGCTGGCGGCCAAAGATAACAATGTTCCTTTCTATGTGGCGCTGCCTTCGTCTTCGGTTGATTGGAAGATCCGGGACGGATTGAAAGAGATCCCGATCGAACAGCGCGGCGTGGATGAAGTGAAGCACGCTGACGGGTGGCTCGAGGGACGACAGATAGAAGTGCACGTTGCACCGGAAGGAAGCCCGGCTGCAAACTTTGGATTCGACGTGACGCCCAGACACCTGGTGACAGGACTAATTACTGAGCGCGGCGTGTGCGAAGCGAACGAGAAAAGCATCCGCTCGCTTTTTCCCGAGCACGGGCTGTGAGCAAATACATAAAATTCACGTGCGAATGTATGGCTGCGGAGATCGCTCCGTTCGGAGGGTTTGTCGAATTCAACGCATACAGACGGAAGCTCCTTCAGCTTCGCCTGATCGGTGTAGACTCAAATGGCGTTGGTTTCGGCAACCTGAGCATAAGGGACGGCGCCACCAACAATTTTTACATCACAGGCTCGGCGACGGGTGGAATACCCGAACTGACGCTGGCGGTCCGCGATTCCCTCATCCGAGTCGCTGACACACGCCGCGGTTTACGAGGCGGATGCAAAAGTTGGGGCGGTTATCCATTGCCACGACTCAAAATTGTGGGCAGCGCTTCTAAATCAAGCTCCGACAAGCTCGAGGGCCGTTGATTACGGGACCCCCGAGATGGCCTACGAAATAACGCGTCTCTTCAAGCTTACCGACCTGCAAAGCAGAAAGATTCTTGTCATGGCAGGACACGAAGGAGGCATTGTAGCCTTCGGCAGACATCTCGAAGAGGCGTTCGGCGTTCTAATGCGCGAGCAAAAGAAAGTGACGAGCTTGAGAAGTTGAAGGAAAAATGGAGAAAACGGGTTAGGGCTTACTATTGACATTCACCCGAGCTGAAAGCTCGTGTGGTGATTGTCGCTCGACTCCTATCGCCTCCAAATCGCAGGATTGCATTTAACATTCGAAGCTGCCTGAGATTTGCGATTAGCAAAGGTGGCGTTGATCGTAGCAAACGCTCCACGTGCGCCGGAGCTATTACACCGCTGCGATGCGGAGTCAGTTCAGTCGCTATTCGAGGGCGCGATCAGGAACAACGATAGACTGGTTGAGTCCCCTTCGCGTCGAAGAGGGTCAAGAGCTTCCATGAGGCGCGCCTCGTAAGAATCACACGTAGGGCATTCGCCATTTGGCTGGATCCATTCGGGATGTTGGATCCGCAGGTCATCGTGAATCTGTTGCCGAAGCTCGGTGTAGGTGTGGATTTCGTGAGGCGCGCGAAGTGGCCTGGTGAAAGATTCAAGTCTGGCGCGGGACGGTTTATCTAACTCGCCTCGTCGGTGAGTGCGCTGCCTTTTGAGAGTAACGAATTTCATAAACGCCTTTCGAGTTGGGGTTGACTGCTCCAAATCCGCGCGGAACGAGGAACCATCGTCACGAGCCGCTTTGAACAGCGGCTTCGCTTCAGGTGACTCGGGGCTCCAAGTGATCTGGAGATCGCGCTAAGCGGTGCCTCAAAGGTTAAGCTCTCAACCGGCTTTTCAGTCTGGCCGAAAGTGCGTTGAGACGTCTCGGGTGACGTAATCAAAATTATGTACGTGATTCGCGGCGTCGTGTCAAACCCTTTTCAAAAGACGAAAGCCTCGAAGACAGCATCAATCTTCCCGATCGCCGCTGAATCGCAGCGGACTGAAAGCGGTAAGTGCTGGAACTGTAAAATCGCTGAGCAGGCTCGTTGTTCTTTAGGGGCTTCGAGCTTGCTCGCCAAAAATCTTGACTCCTATCCTGATAAAGGTAATCGCATCTTAGAACTGTGAAAATTTACGCCCTTCAGATTCTTGTCTCACTAGCTATCGCATCCGGCCCGCTTGACACGCTACAGACGCGCGCCGCTGCTGCACCAGCGAAGTCCGCATTTGTTTTCGGAGGCGTCGGTTATTTGCACCGCTGGTCGATGAATGGTCAACATGAATTCACGCCAGAAGGCCAGGAAGACCTCGAGAAGTGGTCGGACATGATTACGATGAACGTTTATCCGGACGCTCATGATGGTGAGGCGCTGGCAGTGAAGGCGAATGCCGTCCTGGAGAATTACAAGAGTCACAAAGGGATGGTGCTAAAAACCAGTTCCGTTCCTCGGACCCCCGATCGGCCGGCGGAGCATTTTGTCGCGGTGGTTTTTGGCCGGCCAAACTTTATTGAGGTGGCATTTGCTCGTCTCAAATTGGTAGACGGCGTCGGATGTTCGATCGTCTATTCGCATCGCATTTACGGCGAGAAAATTGGCGACCAGATGAGCGCCTGGCTAAATAAGAACGGCCCGGAGATGGAAAAGGCCTTGATGGAATGGAACGACATGCCGTCTCCAGCTTCACTCGACCGTGAACTGCCTCGAAAAGGATACCTCCCAAGCGACGTGAAAGCTTCACCTTCGCGGAGAGATTGAGTCGTGCCTGAACATTTAACATTTGAACTAGCGTAGCTGACGCGCGACAAACTCAATCTCGACATCTTATGGCTCAAAGACGAAAGCCCCGAAGACACCTGCTATCTCGCGGCCTAACCGGCCATGTCGCTCATCCCATTCGCTCCATTCGCCGGCGCAGGCGAAGCAGCTACAGCTCTCGCCCGTTTACTTATGCGCCTTACGGGGTAGCAGTCGGGGTAGCAGTCGGGACAGGAGTAACAGTGGGCGTGGGAGTGATGATGGGACCGGAGGATGAGCCTCTGCCTTCATTAGGCTCCTTCCTATAGGTAACGAAGAGGGTTGCACCGGCTACCGGGGCAATCGTTACTTCAGCGGGACCCGCTATTACCACTTGATTCATGGTTTCCGGCGAAGTCGAAAGGCTGCTTGTATCGATCCGGCTGGCGGTGAGAACATTGGTGCTCTGATCGTTTAGCGTCACCGTAACTACGCCGCGATCGACGCCGCCTTGTTGTGTAAAATTTCGGACTCGGAGAAAGTGGTCGTCGGGGACTGGGATCGTCAGTGGCGAACTCGTAATAATGCGGCTCTTGAATCCCCCGCCGGCAAAGACAACGCTTGCGGCACTTAACAAAACGCAAACAGCCAAACATCGTCCAAAGAGAATTTTCATGGTTTCAGATATTACGCTATGCGGTTGCCTGCGCAATCACCGAATCGATGAACTTATCCATAGACGCGTCACGCGCATCACGATTGGAAAAAGTGCTCGAGAAGCGTTTAAACGAGCTGCATGCCTGGCGGCCGGGATCAACGATCCCGGCTACAACTTCCATTAACATCGAGCAAGGGACTGCTCGATTTACCTTAGTTGAAGCAGTCCATAATCCCGCGATGACAGCTCTTTTCGTTGAGTTCACCTCCCATAGCTTACTCGCCAGATCGTGCCGTTTCCGTCTTCGCTGAACAGGAGACTGCCGTCCTTGGCGACAGTGATTCCGACGGGACGGCCCCAAACGTTTCCGTTGGGCGTGACAAACCCAGTAACAAAATCTTCATACTCGCCGCGCGGTTTGCCGGTGGAATGGTCGAACGGGACACGAACAACTTTGTAGCCAGTGCGTTTCTTCCGGTTCCACGAACCGTGGAAGGCCGCAAAGATATCGCCTTTGTATTCGGCGGGAAATTGGTCGCCGGTGTAAAAGCATAAGTTGAGCGTGGCCGCATGTGCCTCCACGAGCACGTCGGGGACGATCACTTTATCGGCGAGTTCGGGGTGTTTCCCTCTGTGGCGTGGATCGACATGGTTGCCAATGTAAAACCAGGGCCAGCCATAAAAGCCGCCGGGCCGCACACTGCTGATGTAATCGGGCGGCAAATCCTCCCCGATTTCGTCCCGCTCATTGGTGCTCATCCAGAGTTCATCGCTGCCAGGTCGAAATGCGATCCCGACAGCGTTTCGAACTCCCCACGCATAAACTTTTTGCCCGCCGCCATCGGGTTTGAACTCGAAGATGCGCGCGCGATCTGCTTCCGCGCTGTTGTCGGAAACATTGGAACGCGATCCGATTGAGACATACATTTTTTTGCCATCGGGTGAGAAAACAATGTCGCGGGTCCAATGTCCGCCGCTGCGCAAACGCGCCGCGCCACCAGAAAGTTTGGCGCCTAATTTTTCGGCTGGGCCGCGCGCTTTCAGATCGCCGTTCCGATAGGGAAATCGAATGACGCCGTCCGTATTCGCGACGTACAAAAATTGGGGATCGTTACCCGGCGGGTAAAACGCAATCCCGAATGGTTTATTCAGATCGCGCTCCGCAAATATCTCAGTGACGTCCGGCTTACCGGTGCCGTTTGTATCGCGCAATACTTTGATTTGATTGCGGCGGCTTTCGCTAACGAAGATGTCTCCATTGGGTGCCGTGAGCAGAAAACGCGGATCGCGAAACCCGCTCGCATAGAGATCGATTTTGAAACCAGGCGGAACCTGAAGCTGCGCGTCCGCTGGACGTCCGACGACGTGCGGCCGGTTAATTGCCAGGACGTTTGAACTGGGCGCGGGCAAATCTTGGACCGTGATTTTGCGTCTTACTCCGGGCGCGTCGCTCGTCCAATCGCCCATGGCCGCCTTGCCGGTTAGAAGCCTGGCGCCGCTGTCCTGCGCGTTTGAGGCCGGGGCGTCAGCAGAGAATGCCAAACATACCGCGATTAAAATTGCGCGACGGAAAATGAAAATTATCCGTGAATTCTTCATGCGTGTCCCGATCAAGTCACGCCGATAAATAACACGGATTCTCTTCGCAAAGCTTATCGCACAACTGCACCGGCTTCGTTGCCCTTTGATGCCTCGGCCAATGCCCTGCCGGATTTACGCTCCTTAATGACGAAGGTGTTGTTTTCTCCCAAGGTTGACCACGGCCCGTGCGGTACTTCGCTAAAATCCACAAACCGCCAATCGGTCACGTCCGTTTCGTTTAATCCGAGGTAATCCCGCACGGCGGGCGACACATCGAGACCGGCGCCTTTGTTGAGATTGGGCTTTGGACGCTCGTTTCCAAAAACATATTGCCAATGGTCAGTGCGGAAGGGGCCGGCGTCTTCCCATTGCGCGTAAACGGTTCGACTGCCCTTGCTGATAGCGACCCAGCGATCTTTGCACGTGGAAACAGCTGGTCCTTGATACGCTTCCTTGAACCACGGGACAACCCGCGGCGCTTCCGGCCGGTGTCCTGTAGTTGCCTTGTCGCTGTAAGGAAGCGCGCAGTAAAATGGATTTTGCCGGGGCGTGAATTTTACGGGAATGTAATTGCTCCTGCGCGCGGGATTGGGGTCATCAAATCCGCCGTAATTTTTGGTCCAATTTTTGTCCCAGGAACTCGCCCGATTCGGCACCGGATTATTTCCGCTCGGTTTCTCACCGATCCAGAACACAGTTGTCACGATACTTTTTTTCCACGGATATCGTTGTCCCGGCTGAGGCGACGCATTTTTGGGCGAGAACAAAAGGGAACCAACATTGCGCAAAAGATTGTCTGGCGATTTGTCCGATTTTTTACTGGCCTTGATCTTGGGAGACTCCGCCTTCGAAGGCGCCGCGTGCGCGAAAAGAGACGAAATCGACGAGAGTATTGCTGCAATAGTGTGAGTGATTTTTCCAGGTTTCATTTTGTATCGTCTTGGCGCAACGCGAAAAGGAAAACGTTGTGTTTCCTTTAATTGATTCGTTCACGAGCACGCGGATGCGCGCCGATCGGGCGAATTCAGATGCGCCGTAGTAAAGTTGCCGAATCTCTATGCAGATTCGGGTTAGTCAACAAATTTTCCCGGATTCAAGATGTTGTGCGGATCGAGACTTTGCTTGAGCTTGTGGTGTAGCTCACGCACGACCTCACTCGTCGCGTCCGGCCACCAGCGCTTTTTTGCCAGGCCGATTCCGTGCTCGCCGGTGATCACGCCCCCCCACGCCAGCACTTGCGCGAAAAGCTCGTCCAGTGCGCGGTCTACTCGTTCGCGCACGGTTGCGTCACGATTATACCGATCCGCCATGACGTTCACGTGAATGTTGCCGTCGCCGGCATGACCAAAACAGGCGATCTGAGATTCATGTTTTGTCTGAAGCGTACCTGCGAATTCCATCAAATCGACAAGGCGGCTGCGCGGCACAACCACATCCTGGTTTAATTTAGTCAGGCCCGTTGCGCGAAGCGAATTACTAAATTCGCGTCGCAACGCCCATAACTTCTCGCAATCGGCTTCGCCCGTGGCCATCTCCAGCGCGTTTGCCTTTCTCTTTTCGAGTAATTTGCGAATAGCTACCGCTTCGCTGCGCACGCTTTCCTCCTGGCCATCAAGATCGACCAGCAGATGCGCGTTGCCCGCCGGGACGATCATCTTGCCAAGATCGCGGCGGGCGGCCTCCAAAGTGAAATGGTCGGCAATTTCCAGCGAGGAAGGCAGAAATCCTGCCGCGAAAATCGCTTGGACAGCCTCAGCAGCTTCCCCTGCACTGAAAAACGCAGCCGACAAAGTGGCGCGCACTGGAGGAAGCGGAAGCAAACGCAATGTGATCTCTGTGACCACGCCGAGCATTCCTTCCGAACCGACAAACAGGCCGATCAAATCAAATCCAGTTTTGTTTTTGTGCACACGCCCGCCGGTCCGCAACACTTCGCCATTCGCGAGCACGACTTCGAGACCGATCACGTAATTGCGCGTCACACCGTATTTCAAACAGCGCGGACCGCCCGCATTCGTAGCGACGTTTCCGCCGATCGTGCACTCCTTCATACTTGCCGGGTCCGGCGGATAAAATAATTTTGCCGCCTTCGCCGCCGCTTTCAGGTCGGCCGTGATTACACCGGGCTCGACGATTGCGATTGCGTCGGCGAAATGAATTTCTTTGATGCGATTCATGCACATGAGCGAGAGCGCGATTCCTTTTCGCACCGGCACACAACCGCCGACATAACCGTAGCCTGCGCCTCGCGCCGTCACCGGAATTTTGTTTTGCGATGCAAATTTCAGCAGCTTCGAGACATCACTTGTCGATCTTGCGAAGACGACCACTTCCGGTGTTTCGGCCGCAAACCACTTATCGCCGCTGTGCGCAGCGAGTGTTTCGGCGTCATCGGCAACAACGTCGTTGCCTAACAATTCCCGCAATCGGTGCGCGATACTCGTGCTCATGCTCATAATCGTAATCGTGCTCGGTCCCGCTGTCGTTTCCAATTACGAGCACGATGGTAGGGCGCGACCGCCGGGCGCGCCGTTACCGTGCGAATGAACGGATGGCTCGGCGATCCGTCCCTACCGCTGGAATCGTGCTCGATCAGTCCCCGGTTCGACTACGAGCATGAGCATGAGCATGAGTAAGAGTAAGAGTAAGAGTAGGAAACTGATCACATTCCCATGATCTGATAGCCGCCATCGACATAGATGACCTGGCCGGTGATCGCCGCTGCGCCGTCGCTCGCGAGAAAAACACCGGTCCCGCCCAGCTCTGCAGTATCGCAACTGCGTTTCAACGGCGCGCGCTCCTGATAATGTTTTAACATCGACATGAACCCGCTAATGCCTCGCGCGGCGAGCGTATTCACCGGCCCGGCGGAGATGCAGTTCACCCGGATTTTCTTCGGGCCAAGATCGTAAGCAAGATAACGCGTGCTCGCTTCGAGACTCGCTTTCGCCACCCCCATGACATTGTAGTGGGGCACCACTTTTTGCGAGCCGTAATAAGTCATTGCCAGAATGCTCCCGCCGTCTGTCATCAGCGGCGCGGCTTCGCGCGCAAGCGCCACGAGCGAGTAGGCGCTGATATCATGCGCGGTGCGAAACGCCTCGCGTGTCGTACTGACAAAATCGCCCTCCAGCGCTTCTTTGGGCGCGAACGCAAGTGAGTGCAGCATCAAATCGAGCCGATCGGTCTCGCCACGCACCTGTTCAAAAAATGCTTTGATTTCGTCATCACTCGAAACGTCGCAGGGAAATAATGGTGTCTTTTCTCCAAACTCGCCGACCAGCTCCTCGACGTTTTCTTTTAGACGCTCGCCTTGATAATTAAAAATCAATCGCGCGCCCGCCGCCGCCCAGGCCTTTGCGATCGCCGAAGACTAAGCCGACTTTTCCTGCCAAAACTTGCTGTGTCATAGGTTGCAAAACATACGCAGCTTTAACAGGCCGCAAAAAAAGCACAATTCGGCATGAGACGAGCAAACCGGCACCGCAGGTGATCGTGAATCAGTTAATCTTCGGCGATCCTAATCAAGCAGCAAAGTCCCAGAAAGATCCTCCGTTTTATGTCGACAAGCATGTTGGATTTTTGTAACGATCAAAAAATGAAACCGACAACTGTACCGTCAAAAGATCCGATGAAGCGCTCCCCTTTGCGGCGCGCATTCCTGCTCATTTCACTCCTGCTAGTCTGCTTTGGGCTGTCGCCCACAGTAAAAGCGTTGAGCCCAGAGCCGGATGGAGGTTATGGGAACGGCAATACGGCGGAGGGGAATAACGCCCTTTTTAATCTTAATCTCGCGACCGGCCACAGCAACACTGCTATCGGTGTGAATACCCTCTTTCGAAACACCGGTGGCGACTCCAATACCGCGACTGGTGCTGGTGCGCTCGCGGACAACACCAACGGCAACCGAAATACGGCTACCGGTGCTCAGGCACTTAACAGAAACGCGTTTAAAAACGATAACACAGCTAACGGATTTAACGCTCTCAATTTCTCCAACGGCAATGGCAACACGGCCATCGGTTCTCGCGCGCTCGAAAGCAATTTTCAGGGCAACAACAACATCGCCGTCGGTAACGAGGCCGGTCGCAATCTTAACGGAGGCAATAGCAATATTGACATTGGCAACGAAGGTGTTGCTGGCGAGGGTAGCACCATTCGCATTGGCAGTGCGAGCCAGACAAAGACCTTTATCGCCGGCATTAGTGGCGCGGAAGTGACAGGCGCAGCAGTTCAGGTAAATGCAGCCGGTCAACTGGGCACGGCACCCTCATCAGAGCGGTTCAAGGACCAGATCAAACAGATGGACAAGGCAAGCGAAGCCGTCCTTGCCCTCAAACCTGTTACTTTCCGGTACAAAACGGAAATTGATCCAGCAGGCATACAGCAGTTCGGACTTGTGGCCGAGGACGTGGAGGCGGTCAATCCTGATCTGGTGATACACGACAAAGAAGGGAAACCCTACAGCGTGCGCTACGACCAGGTGAATGCAATGTTGCTCAATGAGTTTCTCAAGGAGCACC
>WNGE01014980.1_pt1 | contig 10075 bp, 12 predicted proteins | sample 5400651 | NCBI WGS metagenome assembly WNGE01 (sample SAMN13153370, study PRJNA577476) | soil metagenome | isolation source: 60 cm soil or saprolite under grassland replicate 2 | place: USA:California | collected 2016-06-15 | reverse complement strand
GACGTCGACCGTCATGACGGTGCCGCCGTCGACCTTGACGGACACGGTCTCGCGGAGCGGCCCTCGATGCTCGATCGCCCGCCTGAGCACCGCGTCGAGCCAGTCGGGGACGGCCTCGCCGGGCTCGAGACGCAGGAGCTCGCGCGCGCGTGCGTTGACGCGACGGAGCTCGCCGTCGGCCGGCGCGACGATCACCCCGACGGGCAGCGCCTCGACGGCCGCCTCGAGCCTCTCCATGAGACGAGCCTACTGTCCGCTAGGCCGCTTCTCGACGATCAGATAACCGTCTGCCCGGTCGACGACGACCTCGACGTCGGGCGACTCGTGGCCGCTCAGGACGACGAAGCGAGCCCGCTCAGGACGACGAAGCGAGCCGGGCTTGCGCAGAGCTCGTCGAACACGGCCAGCGGCAGATCGATCTGGTCGATGCAGTCGAGCCGCGAGCACTCGCAGACGAAGAGGGCCGTCTCACCTGCGAAGCCCTCGAACTCCACGTTCAAGGCGCGCAACTTGTTGTTGACCGTGCGGAACAGCACCTCGCTCCGCACGCGCGGATCCTGGGAATCCTGCTCGATCTCCATCGCTCGTCCCCCTCGACTCGGCTCGGGTGACGCGGTGGAAACCCAACGCACTCCGCGCTCCGCGGTGTGCTGTGAAGGAAGGGCGCGCCTGGAGCCCGCCCGCGACTAGACCGAGTGTAGCTCCATCATCCGCTACTGTGAGGGAGTCCTGAGCGTCCCGGCGGACCTGCTCGCTCGATCTCTTCGCCGGTGCGCGTCGTCGGACGGCGCTGAACTGCAGCGGCGTTGTCCCCGAGCTTGAGGGGAACACGATCGTGGAAGCGCTGAGCAGACCGGATCCGAGGCTGGAAAGGCCGCGCCTGCGAGGCGTGCTGCACCAGACGGCGTTCTTCGTCGCCCTCGTGGTCGGAGCGCTGCTGGTGGCCTATGCCGACGGCGGCCGGAAGTCGGCCGTGGCTGCGGTGTTCGCCGGTTCCGTCGTCGCGATGCTCGGGGCGAGCGCGCTCTATCACCGTGTGACCTGGAGCCCCCGCGTGCGACCGTGGATGCGCCGCCTTGACCACGCCGGGATCTACCTGCTGATCGCAGGCACGTACACGCCGGTCGGACTGCTGACGTTGCGCGGAGTGCCGCGCGAGGTCGTGCTCGCGATCGTGTGGTCGGGCGCGGCCGCGGCGATCGCGCTCAAGCTCGTCTGGGTGAACGCGCCGAAGTGGCTCTCGGCCGCGCTCGGGCTCGCGCTCGGCTGGGTCGGGGTCGCTGCCATGCCGCAGGTCGCGGCGCACGCGGGTGCGGCGGCCGTGGCGCTGCTGGGCGCCGGCGGCGTGGCATACACCGCGGGTGCACTTGTCTACGCGCGGCGCCGCCCGGATCCCGTGCCGGGGACGTTCGGCTATCACGAGGTCTTCCATGCGCTGACGCTCGTCGCGGTGGCCTGCCAGTACGTGGCGATTGCCTTCTTCGTGGTGCGGGTCGCATGATCGAGTCTCAGCTCAGGCGCGGCAAGATGATCTGGTTCAACAACGAGAAGGGCTACGGCTTCATCCGTACCGAGGACGACGAGCGGCTCTACGTCGCGCAGAGCGGCTTCCTGCCCGAGCACGTGCCGGCCTCACGCTGCGCGGGCCACGAGGTGACCTTCGAGCGTCTCGGCGTCGAGGGCGACACGCGCGCCGTGAACGTTTCGTTCCCGCCGACCGCCGATCCCGCACGCCGGGCGCGCCTCAGGTCGCCGCGCACCGGATCGAAGCTCTAGTTGATGTAACCACTAGACACAGAGGTTTGATCCCACGCGCTCCCGCCGGTTGCGGTCACGATTGCCGGCCAGGTCGCGCGCCCGGACGACGAAGTAGTGAGTCGCACTCGACCGCAAGGGAGGCGTGACGAACGTCGTTGCGCCTCGCCGCGAGGTGTAGGTCGCTCTCGAGAAGCGCTCTCCACCCGGCGAAGCTGCCTGGTAGATCTCGTAGACGAGGCGGCCTGCGGGCGTGACGTTGTCCCTCGCCGCGGTCCAAGCGAGGCGGTAGCTGCTCGCTCGCTCACCGCCGACGGGCCCGGGCAGACACGTCGCCGCGGACCGGAGGCCCGCGAACGCGGGCGGCGTGCGGTCGGCGCGGACGGCCCGTGCGTCGTGGGTGGCGGCCACAGTCGCTGCCGGGAGGACGGCTGCAGCGACGGAGCCGACGATCACGAGTCGCGCGGCACGGGTCACGTGTGGACGATAGTCCGCGCGCAAGGCCTTGTGCCGACCGATAAGCGTGGGAAGATGTGAGCGCGACCTACGCCGAAAGGGGGCCAGCGCTCTCCATCATCATCCTCATCATCCTGATTATCGTCGCGCTCGTACTGGTCGGGGCCCTAGCCTCCGGGCGCTTCAGATAGCCCGCGGGGGATGCGGCGCGTGTCCGAGGACGACGAGATCGAGCAGCTCGGCGCCCGTCACGCCGGCTTCGAGGAGCTCGGCGACGACGAACGCACGCCGGCGTTCGCCCTCTTCGAGTCCGCGCTCCACCTGGTCGAGCGGAGTGCCGGTACGGGCGGCGAGCCACGCCGCCAGCTCCTCATCTGCCGTGCTGTCGCCTGCGCTCATGCCTCCCATTCTGTTCCTTTGGGAGCTCGGATGCTTGCGCTATTCGGGCGGCGCGAGCGGCAGCTCGATCCTGAACGCGGCTCCGCGATCGGGCTCGGAGCAGGCGCTGACGCTGCCGCCGTGCGCCTCGACGACGGCCGCGACGATCGAGAGCCCGAGCCCCACCCCGCCGCTCGCCCGCGAGCGCGACGCGTCGGCTCTGTAGAAGCGCTCGAAGACATGCGCGAGCTCGTCGACGCTCAGGCCCGGGCCGCTGTCCTCCACCTCGATCACCGCGGCCCCGTTCTCGCGACCGACGCTCACGTGGACGGGCGCGGTCGGAGGGGTATGCGCGCGAACGTTGCTCAGGAGGTTGTCGACGATCTGCCGTAACCGGTCGCCGTCGCCGAGCACGACGGCCGGCTCGGCCTCGAGCTCGATCGCGCGCTCGGGCTCGAGCGTGCGTGCAGTCTCGACGGCCTCGCGAACCACGCCGTCCACGTGCACCGGCTCGCGCTCCAGCGGCCGGCCCTCGTCGAGCCGCGCGAGCAGCAGCAGGTCCTCGACCAGCAGACTCATCCGCTCCGACTCGCGGCCGATCCCGCTCATCGAGCGTGCGAGATCTTCGGGCCTGCGGTCGGCGCCGCGCTTGAACAGCTCCGCGTACGCCCGCACCGCCGCAAGGGGGGTGCGCAGCTCGTGCGAGGCGTCGGCGACGAAGCGCCGCAGCTTGCGCTCCGACGCCTCGCGCGCCTTGAAGGCCGTCTCGATGTGGCCGAGCATCGCGTTCAACGCGAGGCCCAGCCGGCCCACCTCCGTCCGGTCCTCGGCCCGCTCCACGCGCTGCGAGAGGTCGCCGGCGACGATCGCGGCCGCGGTTGCCTCGATCTCGCGCAACGGGCGCAGGCCAAGGCGGACGGCCCACAGCCCAAGGCCTGCGATCGCTGCCAGGGCGAACGCCGTCACCAGGAGCTCGATCAGCAGCAGCCGGTGCAATGTGCTATCGACGCTGCTCAGCGGAGCGGCGACGAGGAGGATGGAGTCGCTCGCCCCCTCCTCGATCGACGCACGGACTCGGTACCTGCCGCCGCCGCTGACCGCGGAGACGGTCAGGAAGCGAACGCGGTCGCCCTCCGGCGTGTTCGGCTCGGCCGGCAAAGAGATCGTCGCCGGGTAGCTCGGAGGCGGAGCCGCCTTCGTCCCGGGGAATTGCGAGGCGCACCTCTGGTAGATGACCTGTTCGGCGAGCGTGCGGATCTGGACGCAGTCCCCCTGAACGTTGCCGTTCCCGCCGCCGCGACCCGGACCGTGGTGGCGAAACACGGCGTCCTCCACTCCCGCGTGGGCCGCGTTAAGCGAGCTGTCCACCCGGTCGAAGAGGAAGGAACGGAGAGACGCGTAGGTCGCGACGTCGGCCGCGACGAGGCCGAGGCCGGCCAGCACGATCACGCCCAGCACGAGCCGGGCGCGCAGCGACAGCGGCCGAAGCATCTACTCCTGCCCGAGCTCGAGCATGTAGCCGGCCTGCCGGACGGTCTTGATGAGCGGCGGGCCGAGCAGGTCGAGCTTCTTGCGCAGGTAGCTCACATAGGTCTCGACGACGTTCGAGTTGCCTCCGAAGTCGTAGCGCCACACGTTCTGCAGGATCTGCCCCTTCGAGAGCACCCGCCGCGGGTTGAGCATGAAGTAGCGAAGCAGGCTGAACTCCGTGCCCGTCAGCTCGACCTGCGCGTCGCCGCGTCGCACCTCGTGCCGCTGCTCGTCGAGGACGAGATCGGCGAAGCGGAGGACGTCGCCCGGAAGCACCCCGCCGGTGCGGCGCAGGATCGCGTGCACGCGTGCGACGACCTCGGCGAGGCTGAACGGCTTCGTCACGTAGTCGTCGCCGCCGGCACGCAGCGCCTCGACCTTGTTCTCGGTCGCGTCCTTCGCGGTCAGGAAGAGAATCGCGCTCTTGAAGCCGCGCTCGCGCACGCGGCGGCCAACCTCGATGCCGTCGAGATCGGGAAGCATCCAGTCCAGGACGATCAGGTCGGGCTCGCGCTGCACGACCGCGCTCAATGCCTGGCGTCCGTTGACGGCCTCTTCGACGTCGAAGCCCTCGTAGCGGAGGGCGGTGGACACGGCGTCGACGATGGAGGGCTCGTCGTCGACCACGAGGATCCGGTGCGCGCCGCCTGCGTGGTTCTCGTTCATGGCTCCAGCGTGCCAGCGGTTCCTGTGAGTCGCCTGTGAATCCGTTCCGGCGTCGGCGCTCACAGCGACTTCCCAGACGGCTCTCAGGCCGCTCGGAGCCAGCGGGCGTTTCCTTGAGATCGATCCCACGACGAAAGGAACCGCCATGCTCCAACATTCGCCCAACCAGGCTCGACGCATCCTCGTGGTCGCGAACGAGACGGTCGAGAGCCCGCTCCTCCAGGACGCCCTCCGTGCGACCCGCGCCGGGGAGCCCGATACCCAGGTCCTCGTCGTCGCGCCTGCGCTCAACTCCCGGCTACGCCACTGGCTCTCCGACGACGACGCCGCGCGCGAGGCAGCGGCTGCGCGACTCCGCCGATCCGTCGCGCGTCTGCGTGAGGCCGGCTTCGACACGCGCGGCTGGATCGGCGACTCCGACCCGTTGCAGGCGATCGTCGACGCGCTCCACCTCTTCGACGCCGATCGGATCGTGATCAGCACGCATCCGGAGGCCCGGTCGAACTGGCTGGCCCGAAACCTCGTCGAGCGGGCGCGCCTGCGGTGCGGCAGACCTGTGTTGAATATCGTCGCCGACACGGCGCTGCGGCACGACTACGTCGCCGGACGGGACGAGCTCGCGGCCGCCTAGTCCTCGCCGTGGCTGCTGCGCGGCGGCGGCTCGATTCCCCGAAAGCAGTCGATGCAGATCCCGTGGGTCACGGCGTCGGCGAGCTTTCCGAGCTTGACCTCCTCGGCCCCGAGCGAGACCCAGCTGCCGTCCACCTCGAATCGCTCGCACCACGCGCAGCGCAGCACCATCGTTTGGCCGGCGGCGGCGGCCTGAAGGAGGACGGTGAGGTCCTGGAGGAGCTTGCTCTCACGGGTGCCGGCGGTTTCCTCGGCACGCCGAAGGAGATGGGCGAGCACATCCTCGTCGTGGTTTTCCACTCTCTACGACCGTACAACCGGAGCAACCGGTACGACAAGGCCCAATATGGACGAAGTGTGAAGGCGGGCCACTCGAGCCGGGGAGTTCATGGACGGACAGAGCCAGCTGCGCCCGTAGCAGGGCCGCGGCGCTCGAATGTCGGCGTGAACGTCCAACTCCGATTGGCGAGGAACGTCGCGAGCGTGACGGCCGGGACCGCGGCGAGGTAGTCCGCGGTGTCGCCGAGCGGCCCGACGCCACGGCCCGTGCGCTTCGTCGGCAGCGCGCTCACGGTCTTCGCGGCCGAGCTCCAGGCCCATCTCGGCGGACGCTGCACGGCGACGAGCTCGGAGACCGGCCTGCCCGTCCCGACCGAGCCCGTGGGCTGGAGGTGAGGGCGATGGACGAGCGCCTTCGCGTCAACCCGATCCTCTGCGACGCCTACGGTCACTGCGCGGAGCTCCTGCCGGAGCTCGTCGAGCTCGACGAGTGGGGCTATCCGATCCTGGACGACGGCCCGATCCCGCAGGAGCTCGCCGGCGCAGCCCGCCGCGCGGTCGCCGCCTGCCCGCGGCTAGCCCTCCGGCTCGCCCCCCTCAGTCGAGGAGACCTCAATCGAGGAAAGGAGAGCAGATGACCGACGGAGTCGCAGCCCAGGTCCGCGGAGCAGGACGGAGGGCCGTTCCCGGCGAGCGGTCGAGGCCGCCGCCTCGCGCGCGGCCCTCTCCCTCCGTTTACCTGGACGACGAGGGCCGCGCGGCCCTCGTCGTCTCACGCCGATCGACTCAGTCGCTCCACCAGCCGGGGGCCATCTCGGCCTCGGTTGGATCGGCTCCGGCGCCGAACGCGAGATACTCGACGCCCTCGTCACCGGCCTCGACGTCCCGCATCGTGTCCCTGTCGAATCTGATGGCGTCCCACTCGCCCAGCTCGACGATCTCATCCTCGACCTTGACCCGTGCCGAGCCACGCACGACCACGTACACCTCTTCCTGCGTGACGTGCTTGTGACCGAACGGGATCCGGAAGTTGGGCGCGAGCGTCATGACGCTCAGACCGAGCGTCTCGCCGCCGAGCGCCCTCCGGGCGAAGCGGGCCTGGAACTCTTCCGGCATGCCGAAGTTCGGCGCCTGGTTCTCGACCTGCCTGAGGTTCTGCTTCGTATAACCGCTCATGGTCCAGTTTCTGATCGACGCGACCGCATCGGAAACCTGAACGCCGACCGAGTTAACTACCGACGTGGAGCTCGAGGGGAAGACGGCGCTCGTGACGGGCGCCGCGATGGGAATCGGCTTCGCTGTTGCAAAGGCGCTGGCGGAGGCAGGCATGCAGGTCGTCCTCGCCGACCGCGACGCCGAGGCGGGCAAGCACGCGGCTCGGGAGGTCGGCGGCCTCTTCGTCCGCGCCGACGTGACCGAGGACGACGACCTGCAGCGGACGATCGAGACGGCGAGGCGCTTCGGCGGCGGGCTCGACGTCCTCGTGAACAACGCCGGCGGGGCCGACGAGCCCGCCTACCCGGAGGCCCCGGTCGAACGCTGGGAGCGCGCGCTCGACCTGAACCTGCGCGCGGTGATGCTCGCGACACAGCTGGCGCTCGAGCCGCTCCGCCTGCGTGGCGGCGGCGCGATCGTCAACGTCGCCTCGGTCGCCGGTCTGGGCGCGGGCCCGCACGGCGCGCCCGAGTACGCGGCCGCGAAGGCGGGTGTCGTCCGGCTGACCGCGGCGCTCGCCCCGCTGGCCGCGGAAGGGATCCGCGTCAACGCGATCTGCCCGGACTACGTCGACACGCCGGCCGTGCGGCGCGAGCTCGCGCAGATGAGCGAAGAGCAACGCGCCGCGCTGCCCGACCTGGTCTCCCCGGACGCGATCGCCGGCGGCGTCCTCGACCTGCTCCGCGACGACTCGCTCGCCGGGCGAGTGCTCGTCTGGTTCGCCGAGGAGCAGCCGTACCTGCTCCCGGTACGCGTGCCGCAGCCCGGCTAGGGCGTTCCCCGACGGCTTCGCGCGTCCGCCGCGGCCTGCTCGATGAACGCCGACGCCGGTCGCGGCTCGATCCCGAGCTCTCGCAGGGGACGGTCGTCCCAGGTCGCCGTCCGGGTGTCGTTGATGAGGCTGAGCGCCATCACCGACGCGACCTCCTGCTTCACAGGTGCGAGCACGCGACTTCCGAGCCGAAGCACCGTGCGCGGTACGTGCCGGACCTTCAGCTCCCGGCCGAGCGCACGGCTCAGGCGCGACGCAACCTCGTTCCTGGTCAGGGCTTCTGGTCCGCCGAACGCCAGCGAGCGCGGCGGATCGGCCGCGACAAGGATGCGCACGGCCGCTTCCGCGACGTCGTCGACGGCGACGTACGGGATGGGATTGTCGCCCCGGCCGAAGACGATCATCCTGCCCTTTTCGAGCTCGATCTTGACCGCCGGACCGAGCCACACCTCCTGAAAGGCATCGGGCTTGAGGATGATCTCGCGCATCGTCGACGCGCGGAGCCGTTCCTCGTTCTCCCACTTCGCGCGGCCGAGGGGGTAGCTGTCCTGCGGCCGGATCGCCGCGAAGGAGATGTAGAGGAAGCGCGTGACGCCTGCCCGTTCGGCCGCCTCGATCAGATTGCGGGTCCCGTGGTTGTCGGTCGCGTCGATGGTCGTCTTCTCCCCGCCGGCGAGGAGCCGGGTCATCGCGGTCACCGTCGTCACGACCGTGTCGACGCCGGCGAGCGCAGCGTCCAGCGACGCGGGGTCGCGCAGATCGCCACGGACCACGTCGGCACCGGGCGGCTCGAACGTCGATCCATCGCGAACCAGTGCTCGAAACGGGACGCGCTGCTCCGCCAGGCGTTCCGCGATGCGACCCCCGAGTAGGCCTGTCCCGCCACAGAGAAGGAGCACGCGCAAAGCCTCTGTGATCCGGCCGATTTCGTCAACCGACGTCGCGCCGGGCTTACGAGCGCGGACTCTCCCCCGCCACCTCGCGCAGCTCGGCGTCGTCGAGCATGGCGAGGACGTCCCCGGAATCGCGCAATCTCGGTGGAAACCCCCTTCAGCCGTGGATGATCAAGAGCGTGAACACCGCCACGCTCGTAGCGCACGACTCGAGCCGACGTCGGTTTCGGATCGCGGTCATCGCGGCGTCCGTCGTCGCCGCGATCGCCGGCTCCGTGCTGCTGGCGACGCGCGACTCGGGCGAGAAGGCGACGACGCGCGGCATCACCGCCACGCTGCCGGTGCCAGGGCATCCCGGCTCAGTTGTCGCCGGCCCGGACGCGCTTTGGGTCGCGTTGAATGGCGACCCGCGAAGGCCAGTCGGCGACCGACCGCTCGTTCGCCTCGATCCTGCCACGGGCACCGTGACGCAGACCGTGCACGTGGACGGGGAGGTCTCCTACCTCGCGCGCGTCGGAGGAAGGCTCATCGCCTCGGTCAAGCCGGTAGGCGACAGCGGATTCGGCCCTCGCCGGCTGGTGGCACTCGACTGGCGCACCGGCGACGTGCTCACCCTGGGAGAGTCTCATGTCATCGATGCTGATGCTCGCGAGTTCCACGGCCCGGTCGATCGTGTGGTGCAAGCCGACGACGCCGTGTGGGCGCTCGAGGTTCGTCCGGGCAAACTCTTGCGCCTCGGCCCTTCCACGCTCGCGCCGCGCTCGGCACGCATCTCTCTCTCGAGCGGTCGGACGCTTGGCCTGGCCGCGGGCGGTGGGTATCTCTGGGTAACGGCAGCAGACGCGGGAGAAGTGCTGCGGATCGATCCCGCCACCCTCGCGATCGAGCGCGCCCACGTCGGCGGGTTCCCCGTGGGGATCGTCGTGACCAACGGAAGCATCTGGTTCGCGGACCGCTCGGACGGCAACGTCGTCCGTCTCGACCCGGCCACACTGCGGCCGATCGGCGATCCCATCCACGTCGGTACGAAGCCGAGCTGGCTCGCGGTTGCCGGCGACTCTCTCTTCGTCACCGACCAGGACGCCGGGACGGTCGCGCGCGTCGATGTGCATTCCGGGCGGACGGTCGGGTTGCCGATTCGAATCGCTCCGCGTGACAAAGACGCTGTCGCCCCCGCCATCGCGTCAACCGGAAAGTCAGTGTGGGTGAGCAGCTTCGCGTCGAGCACCGTCACCCGCATCACGGCGCCGATCTCGCTCGCAGCACCGTCGAGCGAGGTGACGCTGTCGGGCACAGGCAACGGGGGCGTCAATCCCGTCACCGACGGTGGCGTTGCGAGCACCGGTCACTTCACGGCCACGGGCGCGATCAACGACAGGGGCACGTACACCCATTACCGCAGCGTGAAGGGTCAGATTGCCAAGATCACGAATGTGGCCGTCGGCACGAAAGGGACGATCACCTTCGTGATCAGGATTGACATGAGCACGGGATCCACGCC